>Ga0247783_1000693_pt1 | contig 10673 bp, 3 predicted proteins | sample UWRJL064202C5_FD_179911 | JGI IMG/M metagenome (GOLD analysis project Ga0247783, IMG submission 179911) | Plant litter microbial communities from Arlington Agricultural Research Station in Wisconsin, United States - UWRJ-L064-202C-5 | ecosystem: Environmental > Terrestrial > Plant litter >... | reverse complement strand
CGCCTGGCAACAGTGTCAGGGCGCCTTCATAGTTTGCTGTGTTAAGGGTCTGCTCGTTAACCGGGTAAGGATAACGGAGTGGGATGTCGGTGAGCGCGAGATCAGGAGCTACCAGTACCGGGTAATCCAATCTTCTCCACTCGGTCCAGGCTTCATAACCACGGTTGTACATGGCGATCCACTTCTGGGTACCGATCTTTTCTTTGTAGTTACCGTCCGCTGTTGCGTAGGCTACATCAGGACGGTCCAGATATGTGTCGATATCTGCCTGGTCTACGCCCCAGTAGTTCATTGACGATGTGATGGCGTTGTTGTAGTGCGTTTCAGCGTCGCCACCTACGTTATAGCCACGTTCAACGGCTTCTGCGAGATAGAACTCTACTTCTGTGTAGTCCATGAAAACACCTGCCTGAGTAGGGTCTATTATTGCATCGCCGGGGTGAGAGAACTTCGAGTAGGAGTTTTTGTTACCATAGATGCCACCCCAGTATGCCAGCTTCTCAACACCTTCTTCTGAGCTGGTGTCGACCTGCGTAAACCAAACGGGGGTTCTGGGATCTTCAAGCGCTACAACTGCATCGATAATCGTATTCGCTGCAACAAAGTCGTGACGACCTGATTGGATAAGGTCTACCCAAACCGGGTTTGTATTGGGAGGCGTGTCTTTGTATTTGATCAATGCGTTGTCATCGTTCGATGTAAACACATGAGGAGCTGCAGCTTCTACAATTGCCTTCGAGTTGAATGCAGGCACATCGGCCAGTATCATACCCATTTTCAGCTTGAGTGAGTTACCGAACTTGATCCAGCTGTCGTAATCACCTTTGTAAAGCAGGTCGTAGTCGCCGAAGTTATCCTTATCCGCGTCCAGTTTTATCATGGCTGCATCCAGGCGGGTCAGCAGATCTTTGTAGATATCTTCTGCCTTCTCATATTTCGGTGAAGGGTTTTCGATATCCAATGCCTGGCCGCCGCTGTATGTAGGGCTTGAGTATGGTATCGGGCCATAGATGTTTACCACCACGGTCCATGCATATACTTCCATGATCTCGATCATCTGGATCTGGTTCTGACGAACCGTCTCGTCGATAAACAGCGGATCGATAGCCAGTACGTTTGTACGTGACGTTTCAAGGTCTTTCAACACGTCGCGATACAGTATACCCCAAACATTCTGAGGGATGTTACGGGTAGCGATATCATAAACGCTCTCGTCGTTATAGGTTGTTTCCGCCCATTGCTGAGCCAGAAGGCGCCAGATGCCGCGGTTTACGTTTGCCGACGTGAGGATGTCAACAAGGTTCTTTTGCGCATTGGCAAACAGTGTTCCTGCGGGCGCATCCGCGGCTTTCTTAGGGTTATCGTTCAGCTCATCCAGGTCTCCGCAGGAGAAGAGAAAGCCGAGTGCCAGTACCGATATTATTATTTTCTTCATATGAATTCAGGGGATTAGAATTTGAACCTAACATTGAAGCCCATGTTCCGCACGTTAGGATATGCACCAGACTGGAATCCGTTCGTGGCGTTACCCGAACCGAGTCCGTCTTCAGGGTCTGCATAAGGCAGGTTCTTGTGGATGATCCAGAGGTTACGTCCTACCAGCGACACGTCGATTCCTTTGAAAGGAGCCATACGCGCTACGATAGACTGCGGCAGTGAGTATGAGAACACTACTTCTCTCAGCTTCACGAAGCTCGCGTCGTATACGAACGCTCTTGTAGGGTTGTAGTCCGTACCGAATGCTCCGTATCCGTTTTGCGCAGAGGCATCGACCACGATGTTGTTCTTGGTACCGTCTGACAATACACCGTCGTAGATCCAGCCACCACCTTGTGCCAGGCTATTACGCAGCGGGTTGCCCATCTGGTTGTTGCCGGCTGTTTCAGGATACAGACCGCCAGACAGACCGTAGGCCATATCCAGGCTGTATACGCTACCACCTTGCTTGGTATCGATCAGGAAGCTCAGCGACAAGCTCTTGTACTTGAACGTGTTTTGAACACCGCCGATCCAGTCCGGGTTTACGTTACCTACGATCACGTTCGATGCTGCTGACTTGAGGTAGTGGCCGTAGTTGGCATTGTTTTCAGGATCGCTGTCGTCGATCATGCGCTGGCCGTTGGCGTTATACACATAGTCTGTACCACGGATTACACCGTAAGGGCTTCCTACCGCAGCGTCGATTGTCACACCGTTCTGGAACGAGTTCAGCTGAAGGGCGTTGATACCTTGCGCGAGCGACAATACCATGTTACGGTTACGCGTCCAGTTTACGTTTACTTTCCATGAGAATGCTCCTACCTGTACAGGTATTGCATACAGGGTTACTTCGAAGCCCTGGTTACGAACTTCACCGGCGTTGATGAACTTGGCATCATAGCCTGAAGCGCGTGATACGGCTGCGGGTACGATCTGGTCTACTGTGTTCTGTCTGTAGTATGTAACGTCGAAGCCCACACGGTCTTCTATGAACGACATTTCGAAACCTGTCTCGAAGCTCTTTGTTCTTTCAGGCTTCAGGTTAGGATTATTCTTGGTCGATTGAGCGGAGAACAGGGTTACGGTTCCGAAAGCTGTAGGCTTGTCGTATACGTCTTTCAGGCTTTGCGCAGGAGCTGTGTTGCCCACTTCGGCGTAGTTGATCCTGAACTTACCGTTGTTCAGCCAGGTGGCGTCCTTCATCAGCTCGGAGAACACGAAGCTCAACGATGTTGAAGGGTAGTAGTATGTATTATTTGCTTTGGGGAGCGATGATGCCTGATCTCTTCTTCCGGTGAGGTCGAGGTACAGCATGTTCTTATAGCCGATCGATGCGTTGGCATAGATGCCGTCTACACCCAGGTCAGACTGGATCTCCGTAGGCGCTATGATCGGATTCTTTGTGTTCTCTATAGCGTAGTAATGATCCACCACGAGGCCACCGTTTGTAGACGCGTTGATAGATTCGATATGTGTTCTACGAACGTTGGCACCTACGATACCTTTGATGGTAAAGTTCTCATTCAATTCTTTATTGAAATTCACCATCAGGTCATAGTTGTATTCCTTGAACCGGCGGTTGAATCTCGAGTACTGAGATGTTGTAACGCTACCCATAGCCTGGCGCTCTTCCTGGAATTCGCTGTATGTATCGAGGGAGATACGGCCTGTTACATCGATCCAGCTGGCGAGCTTGTAGTTCAGGCTGGTATATCCGAAGTAACGCAGACGGTTATCGTCCTCATAGTTCTCCCAGCGTGTAAAGTACGGGTTATCCCAGTAGATCGGCTTGGTTTCGTCCGGATCGGCCCAGTTCCAGGTGATGTTCTTGTGGTTACGGAAGTACGCAGCCTCCTGGTCTTTGATATCGGTAGTAGTAGCCCACCACTGACGGAAGTTGGTCATAAGGTTTGTATCGTTATAACCTGTTCCGTAGCGGCCGTTACCGCGGATGTTCGAGAAGTTAACCGATGCTGTAGCGGTAAGCTTGTCGGTCAGCTTATACGATGAGCCGAAGTTAACGAAGTCTTTCTTCAGGGTACTGTTCGGCATGATACCGGTTTCGCGGTTGGTAGAGTAGCCCAGCTTGTAGTATCCTTTTTCTGAAGAACCGTCGAGCATCACGCTGTAGCTCTGTTGTACAGAGTGCTGGAACATCTTTGAAGGATCGTTCTTGGCAGCTACAAAAGGATGAGACTTGTGATAGCTCGGAGAAGCGGGGTCAAACGCATCCCACAGGTAAACCTGCTTGGTAGGATCGAAAGGCGCACCCCACGATGCATCTTCGCTGGTAGGTGTTACGAGATCGCGAACACCGTCGCCATCTACGTCGCGTGACAGGAAGAAGCCGCTGGGATCTTCATAATAGTTGCCGTAGCCCTGTCCGTATTTGTTCTGGTATTTAATGAATGTGCTCTTGTCTACACTACCTACGTTAACACCGCCGTTGAAGGTGACACCTAGGCCTTTTGTGCCGCGTCCCTTTTTAGTGGTGATGATAACGACACCGTTAGACGCACGTGAACCGTACAGCGCAGAAGCGGCCGCGCCTTTCAGTACGTTGATAGACTCGATATCATCAGGGTTGATGTCGGCAGCGGCGTTACCGTAGTCATAGCCACCCTGGCCCTGAGTCTGTGTCGAGTTGTTGGTGTTCGAGTTGTCGATCGGCACGCCGTCTACTACGAACAGCGCCTGGTTGTTACCTGTAAGCGACTTGTTACCGCGGATAACCACGTTAGTAGAGCCACCCATCGAGTTAGGACGTGTGATCTGTACACCGGCGAGTTTACCCGACAGTGCGTTAACGAAGTTGTTATCGCGTGTCTGGCTTACGGCGCTTCCGTCCACTTTTTGAGCGGAGTAGGCAAGCTCGTTTTTGGTTTTCTCGATACCCTGAGCGGTTACGAGTACTTCAGAAAGCTGCTGCGCATCCTGGCCCATAGGAACATCAAGTGCAGATCGTTCACCGATGGCGATCTCTTGTGTCTTTAAACCTATAAAGCTGAATATGAGCGTGGAGCCGGCGGGAGCCGTTATTGTATACTTGCCGTTGACATCAGTAACGGTACCGTTAGTAGTACCTTTTACGACAACGTTTACACCTGGCAGCGGAGATCCATCGTCCGCTGAGGTAATCCGACCGGTGATTGTCCGGTCCTGTGCGTACGACGCATAAAATGCGACAACACACACTGCTGTTAAGCAGAGTTGTAAAATTCTCCTCATTGTTTAAGTTAGGTTATGAGCGGGCAATTTATGTAATAATCTCAAAATTACGAATGGCTGAACGGTCGTGAGACAGAAGGATAGATTGTCTACCCCAACTCCAGCGATATTGAATTTTATGATAACGAGGTTTCTCTTATTGAATATATATCTGCTATAGCGATTATAAATTTAGTATGTCGAACATACTATGTAAGCATAGTAATCCATTTGACAGGCTTTATATATCGTTTGTTTGCATTAAAAACCAGTTGTCGATTTGCTGATGTTAAATATCCACAGCTAAAATCAACGCAGTCTAATATTGAAATGAGTTTTCATTTTAGGAATAATGTCCTATTTAGAATCTGTAGCAGCTCAACCCAGGCCAGAAAAATTTTCCCATGTTTAGAAAAAAATACCTTAAACGAGGTGATAGTCCGATAAGGGATTAGAATAGATTATATATGCGTTCAGGCAACGTGTTATAGGTGACCGGTCGATTTTTTCTACATACAGACTTCGTTGACGCCGACCCTCTTTCCCCGATGGCGGTACGGACATACCCAAGAACCTCGCTCGGGCGACGGCACTTTCTTTTCCTATGTCCATGTACGACCGGCTGAGTATAGTCGGTTGGTTTTGAGTCTCCCCACTAAAAACCTTGCGTATGATCATGTCTAAACGATTTCTCTATATCGTCTTTTTATCGGCGATGCTTTTCTCCCTTATCAGTTTCTGCCTGATGAGCTGCGACGACTGGTTCGATGACGACGACCACGGAGGCAACCGTTCTGTGTTTGCCGACAAACTCGATACTCCCTGGGAACTGGTCTTCGCGCCGGATGGCCGCCTGTTCGCCACACAACGCCCAGGAAGTATTGTTACCATTGCCAATGGAAATAAAAAGATTTGGCTTGCGCTGGATTCCACCGCCATCGAGGTAGGCGAATCCGGGTTGCTAGGCATTACTCTCGATCCGCAGTTTGCACAGAATGGCTATGTATATATCGGCTACACGTACGCCGCCAGTAAAGGGCCGCTCAAGCTGGTTAACAAGCTGGTGCGTTATAAGGAGAACTCAAACCAGCAGCCCGTGTTCGACAAGGTGCTGCTCGACGGTATAGAGGGCAATTATATCCACAACAGTGGCCCGCTTGAGTTCGGCCCCGATGGCATGTTATACTGGGCTGTGGGCGACCGCTATATTCCAGACCTCGCGCAAGATAAGTCCGTATTGAACGGAAAGATCTTACGCCTCACACGCGACGGCGGCATTCCTTCTGACAATCCATTTCCTAACTCCTATATATACTCTTATGGCCATCGCAATCCACAGGGCCTCGCCTTCCATCCGGATACTAAAGAACTATGGTCTACAGAGCACGGCCCTTCCGACGAGCAAGGGTGCTGTCGTGATGAGATCAACCGCGTACTCGCAGGGCGTAACTATGGCTGGCCTGTGATCCGTGGTGGCGAGCAACACGAAGGTATGGAAACACCTGCGTGGTACAGTGGCGATACCGTTACGTGGGCTCCGACCGGCGCTTTCTTTGTGAAGCAAGGGGAGTGGAAGGGGTCTATGCTGTTTACCGGGTTGCGTGGGAAGGCGCTGTATCGGGCGGTGTTTGATGTGAATGATCCGACAAGGATCGATACGGTGGAGCGGTATTTATATAATAAGTATGGACGGCTCCGGAATGTGATTGAAGGGCCAGATGGGAGGATTTATATTGCGGTGAGTAATCAGGATGGCAGGGGTGATCCGTTGACGGAGGATGATAGGATTATTGCGTTGCGGCAGGAGGAGATAGAGGAAGAGTGAGAGTGGTAGTTTACGAGTGTGTAATGCTTCGCTTTAACACGAAGCATTACACTCAAATAAAGCTATCTTATAAGTCCCGCAAAACGCTATCACGTCTATGCGTTCTGTCGTAATCATCGGAACGACGTTTATACTCCAAATCTTCTTTCGATAGAACGAGGGGATAAAAATATAGTCCGGGAGTTCCATCGGACAGCGGAGAGTTTCTGATTCTTACTTTACATTGAGAGCGTGGCAGGATGGGAACCATTTTATCGTAGCCGGCGACATGACTGAAATCTATCGTTGCATCTATCACTGAATAGGAAGTGACACAACCGTTCTTCGTAAACATCAGGCCACACAACCAATCAACATGGGTAACGTGTTCCATAGAATCTTTCGCCACCCACTGGCCGCAGAAATCAATCTCACGAAAATACTCACCGGGTAGATATTCCCGCACAACAATAATGGAATCCCAAGGACTCTTATTAAAAAGGTGACAGAAATCAACAACTTTGCCGGCTGTATCAATGTCATTGTATAGGGCTTCCAGGCTATCCATTTCCATCAAATAATCAACAAACGAAGCAGGGCTTTTGGGTTCCAGAGAGCACGAACAAATGGATCCTGCCACAGAGGCAATTATAATAATGGTACGCAATATTCTCATATAAATTTGATCTAATATTTATCCCTATTTGGGTCCGTAGGCACAACTTTTAAATTATCTATTTCTTTCAATAGTCCTGTATTTATCCATTTTACAATTTCCTCTCGCAACCGTCTGATGTAAAATCCATCTATTCCTTCGGACGTTGCAATTCTTAAATAGATAAATCGTCCAGCTGCGTTGTTATAAAGATCCATTTCAATATCTCGGGGATGCTGGCCTGGCTTAAGTTCATGAGCATCTCCCAATCTCTTCGCCATTTCAAGTCCAAAATAACTGGCATTTAAACCGCTAAAATACGCATGTCTGAATGCGTCCCCCTTTCCGCTAATCGATGCCTTTTTCCCATAAAGAAGCTCAGCACGGTCTACAGCTGCTTTTGCGTTGGTCAAATACGCCGTTTTATCCCATGGGGTCATCCTATCAAAAATGGCTAATTCTTCCCTAGACATATTATCTCTATAGCTATCGTTATGTGGTCCTTGCTGATCGCCTCCCAAAGGCCGCATCTCATAATACTTATAGTAATACGTATTCCCATCATCCCCCGCCCAGGTATCGCTAACACCGGTAAAAGTCTTCACATTAACTTGTCCAGTCCCGGGATCAATGTAAGCATCAAAACCAGCTGATTTTAAAGCATCAAGGGTTTCATGATCGAAAACACTTCCGCCAAAACTACTCACACTACCCAACCAATTCTGCAAGTCTTGATACCAATTATTATAGTCACTTTGTAACTTATAGTTTGCATAAGCCCATGCGCGGCGCTCCGCATCACATTCACCGCAAATTTTATCACCCAACGGATCATTATACAATGCAGGATTGTTATTTGCATAATTATACGATGATAATTCATGTACATCCGCCGCCATAGGATCGACCTGCACAAACCGTCCCAATGCCGGGTCATAATTTCTGAAGAACAGATCATACCATCCCGATGTAGCATTCAATTCACTGCCAGCGTTATAAAGATAACTATTTTTCGAATTATCCCGGGTCCAGCTTGTTCCGGCCTGGAGACCGAAGGGGTAGTATTCGTTGTATTGAACGATGTTGGTCGGTGTTCGGGTAATCGTCACGTCATCAAAGTATACTTCGGTAAGGGTAGGGTTTTCGTTGGAGATGAAGACGTAGGCATAGCCGGCTTCTTTTGCTGTGTACTCCGCCGACATATAATCATGATCGGCACTTGGGCTCACTCCTACCTGCTCGCCGCCATTGATTTGGTCGAAGGTGAAGTCTATCAGGTTGTAGTCCTTGTCATACAGGACGATGTTCACAAAAGCTTTTGGAAATTCGCTATTGCCGGGACCATCGCCACTGCCTATAATGCCACCGTATGAAGCAAGACCAGATGAAATTGTGCCGGTCTCTCCCACCGCTGGAGTCGGGGCGCCAAAAGCCACCAGGAGGCTCGTTGTGAATGTCGTAAGGTTGGCGCTTGTGTTTTGCGGGTTACTGTACTTGGCATATGCCTCGATCTTCACCTTATCGCCCGGGAAGACTTTGAAGCTTTTTGAGATGCCTACCTGGCCACTATTACCACCGTTGAGAAGCTGCGAGTACGTATACGTGGTACCCGCGTCGGTATGGTCGTACAGGTCCATGCTGTTACGGTAGGCTCCCGTGGGATAGTTTTGAACTTCAGTATTGGCGAGGGCTTCAAAGTTTACCGTGGTCGTTTCAGGCTGCGGTGTCGCCGAGGTAAAGAGAACGCGGGTGTTACCCTGATTGTCGGTTATACCATATTGGTACTCGGGATAACTCTTGTTCATTACAATACGTCCTTCGGGGGCTGCATAGAAGCTCAGATTAGTGTTTTCATAAACAAATCCGCCAGCATAGTCGGTCGTGACATTGGGATTCGTTGCGCCGGCAGCGTATGTCTTCATAGTAAGCTTATTGCCAGCTGCGTCGTAGACATATTGTACTTTGCGGCCGTCACTAAATGTAATCTGCGAAGGCTTACCCAGTACGTTATAGGTAGTGCCGCTGATACCCTTGTTTTGATCTGATAGTAAGTTGCCATTTACATCGTAAGTATACTCCGTTGCAGCTGAGGCTCCGTTTTTAAAGCCTGCGGTGATGGTAGTGGCGTCTTCCACTTTCTGCAGCTGATCTCCTATCGTACTATTGTAGGTATATGTCAGATTATCGATTGTTTGCGCGGTATACGGCAGATCCATGTTCTGATATTTCCGCTGGTTACGCTGCAGATCGGTAATGTTACCGTTATGGTCGTAGTTCATGCTTTCGTTGAGGGCACCCGCTTCGTCGGTCCATGCTGTTCCCGTATTTACCTGGAAAGCGGCTGCGCGCAGCTGGCTGGCTTTATCGTAGCTATATTTGTAGCTCTTCTGACCAGTTGTACCGGCGGTTGTAGCGCCAGGGCCTTTCCATTTCGCTGCGCTGATGTTGCCGTTGAAAGTGGCCGTGTTGCTGAGGTCGCTCTGTACGTTGTTGTACAAGAACTCCATGCCGAAATAATCATTCGCCTCATCATTGATGGCGGTAGTGCCGTCGAGCGTCGCGTTGTTTATGGAGCTCAGCCAACCTCGGATATTGTAACGGTAGTCTACTGACTGGAGAAAATCAGTTCCTGTAGTGTTGTGGAGCTTTTTATCGACCATTTGGCCAAGTTCATTATATTCATACTGCGCCACGAGTGTTTCTTTGGTTGTAAACAGCTTCACATCGACGCCGCTGGCGTTAGCATTGTAGAGGGAACAATCCACATAAACAACGCCCGTGCTGGGTATAGTAGATGTATAAAACACCTGATTGTTCTTCTTATAATAGACTATTCCATTTTTTCGCTCTACACTAAAGAAGTCGCCGGCAGCGTATGTTCCAAAAGGGCCACGTGCCAAGCCATTTTCGTAGACCTGTAAGGTTGCGCTGACGGAGGAAGGGTAAAGCCCATAATCTATAGTTGTAAAGTTTGTGCTGACGTCCTGGTCAGAAAATCCGATTATTCTCCCGGTCGTCGTGCTGTTCACTTTAAACTCAATCCAGCCATCCTGCCCGGCGTCAAGGTGATTCACAGAGAAGCCTCCTGCATCCCAACCCGTGGTTGTACCTGTTTTTGTGATCGTGTTACCTGCCGCTGTCGCTTTAACAAGATTTGTCCATTGTATAGGTTGTGGCGTTGCTATGGGGCGATAGATGTTTTTGATACGGCCGGCGCTATCATACTCTTGCCGTTGGGTAACTGTAGTTTCCTTACCGGTGCCTCCTTTGTGAGTGGTTTTTGAAAGCAGCAGCTTTCCTTCAAAGTCATAGACGTTAGTAGTCAGATTATCTATGGCAGCGGAAAGATGGTTATTGCTGCGCGTTTGAATAGCCCGCCCGTATTTGTCGTAGAACATGTAGTTATACAACCATGTCGTTGTGCCGAGTACCAGGCGCTTGGAGCCTGTGGGAAGTCCAAAGGAACGGCCTTGTGTTGCTTCGCCTGCCATGCCCTGATTTACGTAGGCATAATCGTCTGCCGTATCG
>Ga0247783_1000692_pt1 | contig 10683 bp, 6 predicted proteins | sample UWRJL064202C5_FD_179911 | JGI IMG/M metagenome (GOLD analysis project Ga0247783, IMG submission 179911) | Plant litter microbial communities from Arlington Agricultural Research Station in Wisconsin, United States - UWRJ-L064-202C-5 | ecosystem: Environmental > Terrestrial > Plant litter >... | reverse complement strand
GGGCTATCGTACCGCGCGAACACGTAGAAGCGTTGGACGTGAACAGCGCCGAACTGATGACGTTCATCATCTCGGGCGGAGTCTCGGGGCTCGGCGTGGGGCAATCCCTGTTGCCGCCCAGCATGTAGCGTCCCTACCCGCGCGCTCCGTTTAGGCGGACTCGTCGGGCTCGAGCGCTCGAGAACCCAAGTTCAAGGCGCCGTCTTGCACGGACTCCAGGATCTCACTTGCTGCCTCTTCGTCGAACTCGAGCAGCACCACCAGCTTGTCCAAGAGTTCTTTTTCCGAGGCACTTTGCTCGCCGTCGGCGTGCGTGAGCAGTGCTGCGTTGGCCAGCAAGAGCTCGCGCTCTTCCCGAGACAAGTCCTTGTAAGGAGCGTCGGCGCTCAATGTACGTTTGTGCTTGGCGTAGTCGAGCAGCACGCGCTCTTCCTCGGTGCTCGCGTCGAAGCCACACAGTAGGCCCTCGATCACGCCGGATTCGGGGGCGGCGACCTTACCGTCGGCCCAAGCCACCGCCACCAGACACTTCACGATGTTCATTTCGCCGGGGGTCATGATCGCGAAGCCTACACCGCTTCCCGGCCCCACCAAGAACGGCGCGCGATTGCCGAGGAACTGCGCAATTTTGTGGTCGGGGTCCTCCCGGCCGGAACCGCGACCGCAGGGGCCGCTCGCGCCTCAAGGCTCGAGCTCACAGACGGTGCGATACCCATGCGTGTGGCCGGCCATGGGAGAGAACGAGACCTTATCGCACGGGCGGTCGACAGAGCCCCAAATGGTCAAGTCTGGGTTGTAAGCGAGCGCCGCGCAACGGTAGCCGCCGTTTGGGTTGCCGTTGATCCAACCGAAATCCGACCATTCGCCAGCGAGCCAAGCCCAGGCTCGTTGCTTCTCTGCGAGCATGCTTTTGCTGCAAGCCGAGCAATAGCAATCATTGATGTCCGGGTGATCGAGCTGATTGCACGTCAGCCCGAGCCAAGCGTCGCTTACGTCCGTGAAGGGAACCAACAGCTTCTTGAGCACGAAGCCCTGTTCCTCCGCTGAGTCGAGGACCAACAGATGCCCCACCACCTGCTGCTCGCTCGCGAGCTGGAGGCAGGCCATGACCGCCTGCTGCGCCGAACTCGACTCGACCGTTGCATCGACGTAGCAGTGCCCACCGAACTCTTCGCCGTGCAGCGCGGCGCAGTCGACTTCGCCCGAGTTGCCGACACCTGCGCCGCCGGTGGCCGAGGCCCCCGCGTCGCTAGCGGCCGAAGCCCCGGCGTCGCTCACCGCGATCGAAGCACCGGCCGCGCCACCGCCAGGCAAGAAGCCGCTTCCGGCTCCTGCGAGCCCAGCCAAGCCGCCGGCGGCTGCACCGCCGCTGGCCTCATCGCCGCTGAAGGATCTGAAGGCTTTGCCGCTGCACGACAGCGCCCCGAGGCCGCACAAGAGCCAGCCCAACCTGCGCATCCGAAACGTCAACGACCAGCTCCGATACCGTAGGTCACGAGCTCACCCGGACTGTAGCGCGCCACGTTGGGGAAACCGGTCTGGCCGACGCCCATCCACGCCAGGTACCAGGCGTCCTTGAACCAAGCTGCCGAAATTGAATCGAGTGCCATGTCCGCCAAAAACTCGTGGCTGCGCGCCAAGCGTGAAAAATCGCCAGCGACGACCGAGGCGATCTTGATGCGACCTTGATCAGTGGTGCTGGTCGAGTCGGTCGTGTCCGACCAGAGCAGGTGAAGGTCCGGCTCATTCGTGCCCTGGGGGTTGAGCATGAGCAGCGCTGGATGCCCGGCGCTCGAGATCGGTAACAGCGTCGGGCCATTGAAGATTACGCCGTCGTCCACGGACACGAACAGCTTCACGTGTTTGAAAAGGTCGGTCGACGTCACGTACAGCTTGCCGTTCAGATAGGCGAGCGCCGGCGCCTCATAAGACGGATAGTCGAGCGGGATGCTGACCCGGGTGGACGGGTCGAACGTCAGGCCGTCCTGGCTCGAAAGGACGATGATTTGGTTTTCCTCGTGATACGCCACAAACAACCGGTGATTGCCGTAGGCCAGAGCCGGCGCGCTGGTCGCGTTCGTCACCGGCGTTCCGGAAGCGCCCCGCAACGTCATGAAGTCATAGTGAGCGAATGACGCATCTGCGGACACCGCGACCTTGATGGTCCGCGTCGGCGGCAGCCCCACGACCCACGCGGCCCATCCCAAGTAAACATGCGCGCCATCCGCTGCCAATGCGGGTTCGGTCGCATCAAAGACAGCGTCGTAGACACTGCTGATTGCGCCGAAGCCAACGCCGTCCGGCGCGGCTGTCACCTTGAAGCCCGAGTTCGGCGGATCGCTCACTGTCCAGGCGAGTACCAGGCTCTTGTCGGCGAAGTTGGCAACCGCCGGGGTGGCAGCGGTCGGAGTGTCCCAGAATGTCCGCTTCCTACTGATACCATCTGCCGTGCCGACGAAGACGCGCCCGCCGCTGACCGTCGGCGTTGCGCCCGGAGCGAGCGGGCCGAGCGGTGTTCCGGCAGCTTCCGTGCTCCAGGTTAAACTGAGATTTTCTGCGTCAAACGCGCGCAGAATGCCGTCCGGACTTCTGAGACTGTCCGTGGTGTAAGGGTGCGCGGCCCACACCATCCCGCTGCCGCGCTCGCTGCCGTGGGACGAGACGCTGAGGTGTGCTGCGCTCCGTAAGGTGTGTGTTTCGGAATCAGTGGAGTTTACCAGGGCACTCGCAAGCGTATCGCACGCGCCGTCGTTGGCGGGATTCGGACATTTGAAATGCCCGTTCGCGGGGTCGTACTCGAACCCGCGCAGTCGATCGCTCGACGCCCATGCAAACAGCCGGGGCTTGGGCGCGGACCCTGAGCCAGGCCAGTAGACGGGCGAGCTCGGCATCGCAGCACAGCTGGCTTCCGACGGATCACAGGCAAGCGAGCCATCGCCGCGAAACTTCTGCACGAGTGACAGTGCCGAGCTATTGCTCGCCGCAGTCCCTCGCGAAAGCAGGTACAAGTCACGCTGCCCCGCGACCACCAGCTGGTCCGAGTTGGGGAGCAAGAGCGGCCCACTACTGCCCAGCTCGGTGCTCGGGCACTGACCTGCCGACGAACAGCTGAACAGCTCGCTCATGCCAGCGCCGGTTGGGTCGGGAAGCGCGAGTACCCGAGACCTACTTTCGCTCGAGGCTTGATTCGGCGTCAAAAATCCGGGACTGGTCGAGAGGAAGAGCGAACCGCTGTCGTCTGCCGCGGGCCCCTGACCGCTCATCGTCACGCCCGCGCCACTCGGGTTGCCGAGCCGAATGATGCCGCGTGGCGAGAGGTTCACGTCGAACGTGAAAACCCAGCCGCTCGCATCCGAACGCGGGTCATAGTCTCCGAAGGGCACGTACAGGACGCCCTTCGCGAGCGTGAGAGCGCTGCGCTGTGCCTGCTTGGCGTTGACGAAATCGACGTGCGCGATCGCTGCCGATGCGAGCACGTTTCCCGTGCTCAGATCGAGCTTGTGCACGTGGTGAGCGTAGACATCGCCTTCCTTCGTGGCACTAGCCACATACAGCGCGCCGTCGGCAACGGAGAGCACCGGCGTTCCGAGAATGCCTATCTCGTGCCAAATCTGGCCGCCCCCGCTCGAAATGAGTGGATCGGGCAGCACGATCGAAGGGCCGAGCGTTCGGCTCCAAATCGGCGGCCGCTCGGGCTTTCGTGCGTCGAGCGCGTAAACTACGTTAGCCATGGTCGCCACGTAGACCAAATCGAACTCTCCAGCCGACACCTTCACCGCCGGCGCGACCAACGGCTGAGCGAAGACGGCGCCGCGCAACGGCCGACGTGAGAGCTCTCCGAAGCTCGCTAGGGTCACGCTGGAGGCGGTGAGCGCGGCCTCGTTGAGGTTCGCGCCCGTGCGCGCGTTGTCGTTGTGCTGGGTCGGGACCAACGCGAAGAGAGGCCCGCTCACCCCACCGAAACCTCCTGCACCTCCGCCCAGTCCGGGCGCGCCGCCTCCACCGTCGCCAGACGTGCCCGCATTGCCGCCGAGCGTGCCCGCGCTGCCGCCGTCCATGCCCGCGCTGCCGCCGAGCATGCCCGCGCTGCCGCCGTCCATGCCCGCGCTGCCGCCGTCCATGCCCGCGCTGCCGCCGTCCATGCCCGCGCTGCCGCCGTCCATGCCCGCGCTGCCGTCGCCCATGCCCGCGCTGCCGTCGCCCATGCCCGCGCTCGCGCCACGGCCAGCGGCGCCTGCAGCGGCATTCCCCGCGCTGCTTCCACCACCGCTTACCGGATTGCCGCCCACGCCGTCCGAAGGACAGCTTTGCCCCGGCGCATAGCAAGCGTTGCGTGCGACGCAGCACTCGTAGCCAGCAGCGCAAGGACACGGCGCGCCCTCGAGACCACGAGTGCAACCGCCGATCAGAACCATGGTGCCCGCTACGAGCCAGTGAAATTGGTGCATCTTGCTGGTCTCAAAAGCGGTGCGAAAAGTCGAGCACCAAGCCATCGGCGAGCTCTGGTCCGCTCGAGCTGGTGTTGACCGTGACGCTCGATTCCGGCCACCATTTCGCCCAGGCCCAAGTCAAGCCCGCCGCCAGCGCCGTGCCGTAGCAGACGAGTGAAGCGCGGTTCAGGTTGACAATTTGCTGATTGCTCGACTCCAGGGTCGCCTGAGACGCTCCTTTTGCTTGCACCGAGTTCCCGATCGCCAGCGCAGAAAGGGTTAGGCCGGCAGCACCTGCGGCGAGCGCAGTGACGCCGGCGATCCGAGCCACCTGGCGACGCGTCGAGCTCGGTTTGGGGCTCGACTCTGGCGAGTCGTCACGCTCAGCGGCTGCGCTGGAGCGAAAGTCACGCACCTCCGCCTGCCCGAATGGCGTGGAGAATGTCCATTGGAATGCCAAGCTCTGCGCCCCACGTTGGGCGATCTGAGGCGCCGTCGGCGAAAGCGCGGCGACTTCGACCGAACCCTCGGCCTCTACCGCGTATTCTGCCAGCTCGTCATTTTGGCGCACGAACAAGGGGCGCTCTGTAGGGGCCAGTAAGCGCAACGCTTGGCCCGCCCTGGGATGCGCGTCCAGCACCCGTTCGCCACGCGCGTTCTCCAAGTAGAAATGACCCCAGGCGCGCGCCGCGAAGTGCAATATTCCAACGTTCGCAGGGTAACTCAAGATCTTGTGCTCGAGATCGTGACCCGGGGCGCGCACCATGAAATCCGGCTTGAAGCGCGGGTTCTGAATGGCGCGATTGGCCGCGACCAGAAAAGCGCCGAGCTCGGCGTAGCTGACCGCGCCGTCGAGATTGGCGTCTGCCGCCCCGCGCAGGCCAGAACGCAGCTCATGGCTGAGGATGCCGCCCTGATAGCGTTCCCATTCGTGACTTGCACGATCCGACGACGTAGACAGCACGAAGCCCGTGTTGCCGAGCTGCGCTGGCACTCGCTCCGCCCAGTTTCCCGCGTACGGAGCTCTGTGGCCGCCCGGGCCGCGATCGAAAACCAAAAAATACGATTTGCAGGCATCGATGAAGACGTGATTGTGCGCGGCCGACGAACGCGACAAGAGCGAAAATAGCATCGAACGCGTCAGCCGCTGATCCTCGAGCACGACATAGCCTTCGCCGCCGTCGACATCACCATGTCCGCTGTAGAAGAACAGAAACTCAGTCTGCGCGCCGTGTGCCGCAGCATCCTTCATCCGAGCGATGAGCGTCGAAAAGCCGCGTTCGATCTCGGACCAGCGGGGTGCTCCAGCGACGGCGACCTTGGGATGCATGCCGCGTGTCGCCTCGTCCAACCTGACGAACAGCAAGCTCTGTACGTGAGCGTCGGAAAGCAACATGTGCGTCGCCAGCGCGTCGTCGTCGGCATAGCGGAGCAGTTCCGCGCCGGAAGCCTCCGGCCGATCATTGCCGATCACCAGCGCAAAACGTTGCAGGGCTGCGCTTGCGGCACGCGCGCTGTGGGCCGTGCATAGCGAAAATACGAGCGCTAGCAGCCACAGGCCCCCCCTCATCGCACGACCCGGGTTTCGATGCGCTGGAGCAGGCCGCCGGCAACTGGAGCCTCGCCCACGACCGGGCCGTGCTTGATCACCCAGGCCTCGACCTCTTTCACGCTGAGTGGCCGGGCCGTGAACAGGGCGTACAACGAGAGCGGTCCGTCCACGGTGTCTTGGTGCACGATCTCGCCGAGCGGCACGTTGGCGCCCCCAGGCGTGATGGCGATCGACTGGGGATTGTCAGCGGCGCTCTCGTACGCTGGATAGTACCAACGGACCTCACCGCTGGCGTCGGTCGCGAAGATCATCAAATAGTCGAACGGGTGTGGACCCAAGTTCGTATACGAGAACAAGAGTCCGTCATCTCGAGTGATGGTGGCCCCGAGCGGCAGCGGGCCGCCGTTCTTGGCTACGCGCTGAACTTGAATCCCCGCCCAGCGCCTGCCTTCGAGCGCGGGTGCTTCGTTGCCCTTCGCACGAAATTCGGAGATTTCCTGCGGACCGCGCACGAAGAAGAGCGCGCAGCCGATGCACGCGGCAAGTCCCCCCAGAAAGAGCGCGGCGACGCGGCGCGAACGCTGCGGTTGTTCGTTCGATGCCTGACGCACTTTTGCGCGTACGCGCGAGGCCAGATCGATATTTTCCAGATCGGTCGCGGGCGCGGCCAAAAGCTCGCTCAGTTTGCGCAGCTGTTCGAGCGTTCGCCGGGCGTTGGCGGAGTCTCGCAGCTCACCTTCGATGGCAGCGCGTTCGGACAGCGTGACCTCGCCCTCCAAGTGCGCAGCAAGCATCATCTTCTGGCTGCGTGAACGAGAGCTCATGCGCCCTCCAAGCTCTCGCGGAGCTTCGTCATGGCATCGAAAAGGCGGCGCTTGACCGTGCCGATGGGGATTTCGAGCGTCTCCGCGATTTCGTCATAACTCAGCCCAGCGCTGTAGCGCAGCAGCACCACGCTGCGTAACTTTTCGGACAATTCGCCGAGCGCGACCCGGAGATCGCGCCGACGCTCACGGAGCAGCAGTTCCACCTCCGGAATGTCGGTGGTTTCTTCGCTGGCGTATTCGAGCGCCCGCCGTTCAGCCCGCGACGAGCGCCAGCTCATGTGGCAGCGGTTGAGCAGCACCCGGTACAGATAGGAGGAGAACTTGCCGTGGGCTCGGTAGCTCGGCAGCGCCCTAAATATTTCCACGAACGTGTCCTGTGCGACGTCAGCGGCCAAGGCGTCGCGCCCCAAATAGCGCACCGCCATGCGTAGCGTGCGCGCCTGGTGGCGACGGATCAAAGTCGCAAAGGCCGCATCGAGGCCGCCGCGGGCGAGCAGCATCAGCTCGTCGTCAGTGCGACACTCGAGTCCGGCAGGCCCATCGGTGGCCAAGGGCTTGGGCACCAACGAGAACGGGCGGCTGTTTTCCATCCGCGGGGATAATGCGCGACGGAAGCAGAATGTTCGGTATCGACCTGAGAAAAATCTCACCCCGGCTGGGTCACCAAACGGTACTTACGGCCCGTTATTTGATTGACTCAAATTCACCAGCATGCCTCCCCCACGACGCCCGCAGCCTGGGGCGGAACACGTCGGGGGAGGCGCGAAAATGGCTCCGTCAGTAGCTCGAAAAATAGGCCCAGGCGGGTTCCCCCGCGTCTGCTTGCAAGCAATAGCCGTTGTTTCGCTTGGCAGGTGCTGCAAATGACTGATTATTGCAGGTGACGATGCTGCCGTTGACACGGAAGCTGCGTGGCGCGCTGAAGTTGCCGCACACGATGCCCTGGAGGGTGGACGTAGTTTCGTGGCAAGTGGCGCCAGTCCCTAGGTTGCTGGAGTTGTAGCTGGGGCCTGCAAACACGACCGCCCCCGTGCAAAGCCCGCTGCAGGGGCTGGTGGCGGAACCAGAGATGTTGAGGGTCAGCGTCGCAGTGTCGAACAGACCGCCCGGATCGGTGACGCGGACGGTCACCGTCACGGCACCAGACGCGTTGGGCGTCCCGCTGAGCGCGCCGTTGCTGGCGACGGTGAGCCAGCTCGGACCACTTTGCTTGGAGAACGAGAGCGCGTCGTTGGTGTTCGGATCCGCGGCAGTTCCGGCCAAGGTCTGGCCAGCCAGCGCCTGATTGACCTGCCCGCTTCGCACGATCGAGTCGAAGGTGAAACCAGGCGCCAAGTTGCCGCGGTAGAGCGCGCCCACTGCGGGCATTTCGACTTGCGCGCGGGCCAGTTGCAAATCTTGCACGGCCGTCCAGCGCGGAAACGCAAGCTTTGCCTTTTCAGTCAAGTCCACACCCGCGGCGCCCGAACAAAGATGAACGAAGTCGCCCAAGGTGAATAGGCGCGGGGCAAAGTCCCCGTTGTAATTCGGCAGGTTCTGCGCGCGGAGCTGGAAATACTTGATCAGGAAGTTGATGCCCTTGTTGGCAGTGCCCGTGTTACCAAACTGACCTTCGTACAAAGGAAAGTACCAGTCGCGCGCCCAATACCAACCGGTGTCTCCGCGGAGGGCGAGGCTCTCTGTCTTCCAGCGATCGAACACGTTCGGGAATACGCCCGGCAGGTTCTTGTACATGTCGTATTGGAAGATGTCGGCCCACCAGCTATCTTCCCAGACGCTCGGTGCACCGTCGGCGCCGTCGTTGAACGCGATGGCCTCCACGATGTGCGCGGTTTCGTGGGTCAGCGCGTGCACCTTCCACACGTCGTCCCACGAGGACCAATCGATGGTCGACCAGTTGCCAACGGCGACCCAAGGAATATTGCGAAAGGAGCCGCGCGGGTCGTACAGGTTGACCGCACCCCCACCGCCATAGCCCGGGCCATCGGTATTGCCGACTACGTACAAGTACGGGTCGCTGAAGCTACCGTAGTTGTCCTTCACGCGCTTCCACACCGCGCCCATCACGGGCGTAAGCCAGGTGATGCTGGAGCGATTCTGGACTTGGTCATCGAAGTACACCCGAACCTTGTTCGTGGTGTCGGTCCCGGTCAGGTAGAGATCGTGCAACGAGTGGCCATACCAGCCGTTCTCGTGCCAGACCGCGGGCGGTGAATCTGCCGCCGTCACGGCGCTGAAGGGCGGAGAGTAAGCGGAGCTGCCCGCCGCATTGATTGCCTTCACGCGGAAGTAGTACGTGGTGCTCGGCGAGAGGCCGACCACACGCGCCGACGTGCTGTTCGCGCCCACGGTCTTGCTCGCGAAATTCGCGCTGAAGCTGCTATCCGTGGCCCGTTCGATCAGATAGCCCGATTCTGGATTGAGCTTGCCTGCGTTGTCGACGAACTTGAGCCCGATTTGGTTGCTCGATACGACCGGACCGGTCACCGCGTCGTAGGCGAAGGTGTTGAGCGCGAGCGCGCTGGGCGCGGCCGGAGGCGCCAAATTGTTGCTGACCGTTCCGAGCAAGCGCCACTCCGCAAGCTGTGTGTCGAGCGTGACCGGGCGCTGCGTGGCCTGGATCGTGAGGCGGTAGTAAGTATATGACGCCGCCAGCGGATTGCAGGTGAAGACGCGCGTCTGATGGCGCGACATGAACGACTGGCCCGCGCGCGCGTCGAGAGGCGTGAAGGACGTGCCGTCATTGGAACCTTCGAGCAGCCAAGCGCGCGGGTCGCGCTCGGGGAAATCGTTGGCGGAGGTCAGGGTGTACTGGGTGACCACGGAGCCCGCTGGCGTCTGTTGCACGATCCAGGTGCTCCCGTCCGCTTGATAGAACTTGGTGTACGGATTGTTGTCCGTGACCATGGCGACGCTCTCGGGGCCCGTGCTGGTGCCGTGCTCGTCGCTCGGCACACTGGCGGAAAGCGCTGTAATATCCTTCAAACCAGCGGGCGCGGAGGTCGTGGTGCCGAGCGCCCGAGTTGCGGAGACGGGGCCGCGAAGAGCGCCATTCACGGCCTGGATTTGGTAGACGTAGGCAGTGTTCGGCGCGAGGTTCGAGTCCGTGTAGCTGAGCGAGTTCGTGGGCACCTCGATCACAGACGCAGCGTCGTCGCCGATGCGTTGCACGAGATAGCCGGTAGCATTGGAGGCGGCACCCCAGCTCACGCTGATGGAGTTCGAGTTCACGCTGGCCGTGACGTTTCCCGGCGCGCCAGGAACCGTGCCCACGGGCGCGTTGCCCATGATGCGAAACTCGGCGAGCTCCGTGTGGCCATTCTGGTCGGTATGGTTGTCTTTGATGTAGAGCCGGTAAAACACATACGCGGTGCTATTGCTGATGGGGTAGCTCGAGGGTGGGGCCCCCAGGCTCTGGCCGCTCCGAGCGTCGAGCTGAGTCCAGACGATACCGTCGTTCGAAGCCTCCAGGGTCCAAGCCGTCGGCACACGGTCGGGAAAGCTCGCTGCATCGGCGGAGCGACTGATCTGATACGACGTAACCGTCGACGACGCTGGCAGCTGGTATTGGATCCAGCTTTGGTCATGCGTCAAAAACAGCTTGGTCCCTGGATTTTTGTCGTACACCTTGTCGATGGTGTCGCTGCCGACCACGCTGCTGCGTTGATCACTCACGGCAGTCGCAGCAGTCGGGGTGAGGTCGACGCTCAGCGCGGACTGCACAGCCGACAACACCTCGCCTTCGTCGCGAGCGTCGGACGACGACGCTTCGGAGCCTGTGCAAGCCGGCACACACGACCACAAAACGAACGGGAGAATCGATAAAATTCGGGTATTTTCCATGACATACCGACGCGTTGGCCCTAGCCGCACC
>Ga0247783_1000690_pt1 | contig 10685 bp, 10 predicted proteins | sample UWRJL064202C5_FD_179911 | JGI IMG/M metagenome (GOLD analysis project Ga0247783, IMG submission 179911) | Plant litter microbial communities from Arlington Agricultural Research Station in Wisconsin, United States - UWRJ-L064-202C-5 | ecosystem: Environmental > Terrestrial > Plant litter >... | reverse complement strand
CGCGCTCGGAGCGATCACCGGTGCGGGTACCACACCTGGCCTGCCCACCGCGGCGGACGCCACGGTCGGCGCCAAGGACGGTGCTACCGCCGGCCTCTCGCCAATGACTGCTCTTGCCACAGCGACGCCTGTCGCCGCCGTTACCGTGTCGCCGTTCGCGACACTGCTTGCCGCCCAGGGCGGCGACCTGTCGGTGACGAAGGACGACGCCCCGGTGACCGATCCTGCGAATGCCAGCCCGATGCCGCTCCTGCACGCGCCGGCCATGAACGGCGTAGCGGGTCCGGCCGTGCAGGTACAGGCAACCCAGGCGGCCACCTCGCCGCAATTCAGCCACGAACTGGGCGAACAGATCGCGTGGATGGGCTCGGGCGACGTCAAGGAAGCCCGCATCAAGCTGCACCCCGAGGAGCTCGGCAGCATGGACGTGCACGTAACCATGGATGGCGGCAAGGTCAATGTCGCCATCCTCGCGCAGCATCCGGCGGCGGTGCATGCCGTGCAGCAGACGCTGTCGCAACTGGACACCATGCTCGCGCATCACGGCCTGTCCCTCGGCCAGGCCGATGTCGGCCAGCGCAATCCCGAACAGAACCCCGCCCAGGGCGATCCGGCGAGCGGGCAGGGTGATGGGGTGGATGGCGGTACGGCGGCGACGGGCGTAGTGGCGACCTCGCGCGTGTCGCATAACCTGGTCGACGAGGTGGCGTAACCGCACTCGGTGACGTGATGCTGGCGGGCGTCAAATTTTCGGCTCACCCAGCCATCGGGTCTCTCTACGAGAACCGCGTCACAGCGCCATCTTTCCATCCGTACACCGGATGACGCGGATGGCACGTGGCTTGCAACAATACCTGCAAGCCCCACGGGCACGACCACTTACGTTTTCGCATTTCAGAGGTTCCACGCATGGCCGCAGCACCCAAAGAATCCGCCGAAGGCACTCCCAAGAAGAAGGGCAAGGGCGGGCTTATCCTCGCCGCCGCGCTGGTGGTGCTTGTTGCCGGCGGCGTGGGCGGCTACGTCATGATGAAGGGTGGTCACGGCAAGGCAGGCGCGGCTGACGCGACGGAAGTCGCCAAGTCCAAGCCGGCCGTCTATCTGCAACTCGACCCGGCCTTCGTCGTGAATTTCCAGGACGACACCGCCCTGCGTTTCCTGCAGGTGGGTGTGAACGTCATGTCGCACGATCCCGAAGCGATCGCCGCCGCCAAGGAGGCCGATCCCGAGATCCGCAATGCGCTGCTGATGCTGTTCTCCGCACAGGACGTGAAATCATTGTCCGACGTAAAGGGGAAGCTGAAGCTGCAGGCCGCCGCGCTGACCGAGATCCAGCGCGTGCTCAAGGAGAAGATCGGCCGTCCCGGTGTGGACGCGGTCTACTTCACCAGCTTCATCATGCAGTGACGGGAATCCTTCGGCCATGAGTGACATCCTTACCCAGGAAGAAATCGACGCCCTTCTGGCCGGCGTGGAAGGCGGTGCGGTCGAGACCGAGATCGAGCTTCCGCCGCCCGGTGGCATCCTGGACTATGACTTCACCCAGCAGGACCGCATCGTTCGCGGCCGCCTGCCGACGCTGGAGATGGTCAACGACCGGTTCGCCCGGTACTTTCGCGCGAACCTGTTCAATGTGCTGCGCAAGTCCTGCGAAGTCTCGGTTCTTGGCGTGAAAATGACCAAGTTCAACGAGTATGTGCACTCGCTGGCAGTGCCGAGCAACCTCAACCTGATCCGGATCAAGCCGCTTCGCGGTACGGCGCTGATGGTGTTCGAGCCGCGCCTGGTCTTCACCGTCATCGACAATTTCTTTGGCGGCGATGGCCGCTATCACGCGCGAATCGAAGGCCGGGATTTCACACCGACCGAGAACCGCGTGATCCAGATCGTGCTGCAGGAAGCCTTCACGGCCATGGCCGAGGCCTGGGCTCCCGTCCTGAAGATGCAGTTCGAGTTCCTCAATTCCGAGATCAATCCGCAGTTCGCCAATATCGTCAGTCCCACGGAAACCGTGGTGGTATCGCGCTTTCATATCGAGCTCGACGGCGGTGGCGGTGAAGTGCACCTGACCCTGCCGTACTCGATGGTCGAGCCGATCCGCGAATTGCTCGATGCCGGCGTACAGAGCGACCGCGCGGAGCGCGACGAGCGCTGGATCCAGAATCTGCACGAGGAAATCCTCGATGCGGAAGTGGAGGTCACCTCGATGCTGGCCGAGGCGCGCCTGACCATTGGCGACTTCCTTCACCTGCGCAAGGGCGATGTCATTCCGATCAACCTGCCGGAATGCGCCACGATCTTTGCCGAGGACGTGCCGATCTTCCGCGGCCGCATGGCCAACTCCAATGGCAACAAGGCCATCCAGTTCGATTCGCTGATGCGCAAGCGGGGCGAGGGCAAGGCCATGCCGGTGACCACCACCGAGCCGATGCCTGAGTTGGTTTGAGTCCTGACAAGCATCGCCGCTGAAGCGGCTCCTACCGAGCAGGCTGCGCTTTGCTTGGTAGGAGCCGCTTCAGCGGCGATGGGTGCTTGCCCCGGTTGCCCAGGTTGCCCGACCTGACGTCAATTGACCGTGCTGGTGCGCAACTGCCGTCACGCGTCAGCTTTCCGACAAGCGTCAGTTTCCGGTCGGCCGAGACCGCCTCGGGCTCCTCGCCAAACACCTGAAAAAACACGAAAAATTCACTGTCTCCGGGCCACCGAATCCATGGCACGCCGTTTGCTTCTATGGGTACATACCCAGCAACGCGATCACCGGAACCGACATGAACGAACCCACCACGCTCGAAGAGATCGAAGGCGCCAACGAAGCCAGCCTGCACAAGTCCATGGGCCTGGGCGCCGAGGTGAACCTCGACGTCATCCTGGACGTGCCGGTCACGATGGCGATGGAAGTCGGTCGCACCAAGATCAGCATTCGTAACCTGCTCCAGCTCAACCAGGGCTCGGTGGTGGAACTCGACCGCGCCGCCGGCGAGCCGCTGGATGTCTTCGTCAATGGCACCCTGGTCGCCCACGGCGAAGTGGTCGTGATCAACGAGAAGTTCGGTATCCGGCTGACTGATGTGATCAGTCCGGCCGAGCGCGTCCGCAAGCTGCGGTGATCGACATGCGCCGTACCGCCGCCGCCGTCGTCGGTGGCTTCCTTTCCTGCGCCCTGATGGCGGCCCCGGTGGCCGCTCCTGCCGCCGCTCCGGCGGTGGACTCGGGTGCGGAACTGGTTCGTGTCCTCATCAGCCTGCTCGGCGTGGTCGCACTCATTTTCTTCGTTGGCTGGCTGAGCCGGCGCGCCCAGGTGCGCGTGCGTCCGGGCGGCCGGAAGATCCGCATCATTGAATCGATGCCGGTCGGCATCAAGGAAAAGGTCATGCTGCTCGAAGTCGGTGGCACGCAGCTCCTGGTTGGCGCCTCGCCCACCGGTGGCCTGCGTACGCTGCATGTCCTGGCCACGCCGGTCCAGGACGACGCTACACCGACGGCGACAGCGCCGGCGATTCGTGGTTTTCGTGATGTGCTCAATCAGTGGAAGCGGCCGTGATCGGGGCGGCTATCGCGGGCGCAGCCCGCTCTCACAAAGCGCAGTCCCACAAGATCCGCGGCTGGTCGCTGCTTGTCTTCGTCGTCCTGCTTCTCGCGCCGATGATCGCGTTTGCCGCCGATCCGCTCCCGCCGCCGGGTATCCAGCTGCTGAATGTGCAGCCGGGTGCCAACGGCAGCCAGAACTGGTCGCTGTCGATCCAGATGCTGGCGCTGATGACGGCGCTGACGGTCCTCCCGGCGATCCTGCTGATGATGACCTCGTTCACCCGCATCGTGATCGTGCTCGGCTTCCTGCGCCAGGCGCTGGGTACCAACAGCACGCCGCCCAATCAGGTGATCCTCGGCCTGTCGCTTTTCCTCACCTTGTTCGTGATGTCACCGGTGATCAACAAGGCCTACGACACGGGCATCAAGCCGTACATGGATGGCCAGATGTCGGTGCAGGATGCCGTCCCGCTAGCCGCCGCGCCCTTCCGCCGCTTCATGCTCGACCAGACCCGAGAGCCGGATCTACAGCTGTTCACCAAGCTCGCCCGCGAGCAGCCGTATGCGGACAAGGACTCGGTGCCCTATCGCGTCGCGCTGCCCGCTTTTGTGACCAGTGAGCTGAAAACCGCGTTCCAGATGGGCTTCCTGCTGTTCATTCCGTTCCTGATCATCGATCTGGTCGTGGCCAGTGTGCTGATGTCGATGGGCATGATGATGGTCTCGCCAATGATCATCTCGCTGCCGTTCAAGATCATGCTGTTCGTCCTCGTCGATGGCTGGACACTGCTGCTCGGCACGCTGGCGGGGAGCTTCTACCAATGACGCCGGAATCGGTCATCGCCTTCGGGCAGCAGGCACTGCACATCGCGATGCTGGTCGGCGCGCCGCTGCTGCTCACCGCGCTCGCGGTGGGCCTGATCATCGGCATGGTGCAGGCCGCGACGCAGATCAACGAGCAGACCCTCAGCTTCATTCCGAAGCTCATTTCAATGGCGCTGGTGATGATCATCACCGGCCCGTGGATGCTGCGCACCCTGGTGACGTTCACCCGTACGCTCATCGAAAGCCTGCCTCAGGCGGTGCGTTAATGCCGATCGACCTCAACCAGCTCGAAGGGTGGGTGGGCGGAGCGTGCTGGGCGATGGCCCGCATCTCCGGCCTGCTACTCATCGCGCCGGTGCTGGGGGCGACCACGATTCCCGTGCGCATCAAGATGGGCCTGGCGATCCTGCTGACCATGACCCTCGCGCCGCTCGCGCCGCTGGACATCCATCCATTGTCTGCCCAGGGCGTTGCGACGCTGGCACAGCAGGTGCTGATCGGTGCCGCGCTCGGTTTCATCCTCAAGCTGGTCTTTGAAGCCGTGGCGTTTGGCGGACAGTTCGTTTCGCAGGCCATGAGCCTGGGCTTCGCCGAGGTGGTGAACCCCGGTGTCGGCGGTACCACGCCGGTTCTCGGCCAGTTCTATACGATGATCGTGACCCTGTTGTTCCTGGTAATGAATGGCCATCTTCAGCTGATCGGCCTGCTCGCGGACAGCTTTCGCACCATGCCGGTGAGTGACCACGGCATCGGTGCGGAGGGCATCTGGGGCGTGCTCCAGTTCGCCAGCCATCTGTTTGCGGGCGCCGTGCGCGTGGCCCTGCCGGCGCTCACCGCCGTGCTCGTGGTCAATCTCGGTTTCGGCGCGATCAGCCGTTCGGCACCGTCGATGAACCTCTTCGCGGTCGGCTTTCCGATCACCATTTGCCTGGGCATCATCGCCGTGTGGCTCGCGCTTCGCGGTTTGCCCAGTGCCTGGGATTCGCTGCAGACGGACGCCTGGGAAGCCATGCGCCAGATGGTCGGGGGGTCCTCGCCGTGAGCGAGTCCGATCAGGAAGACAAAACCGAATCACCTAGTGATAAACGCCTTCGCGAAGCACGCGAGAAGGGCGATCTTCCGCGCTCGCGCGACCTTTCCACCGCCGTGGTGGTGCTCGCCGGCGTGACCACGATGATCGCCTCACGCGATCAGATGGCCGTGCACGCCGCGAACATCATGCACGTGGGACTGCGTTACGGCCGCGACGACCTGTTCGCGGCCAACGGTTTGAGCCACGCGCTGATGACCGCCGCCGGCGAAGGTCTCAAGCTGCTTGGCCCGGTGTTCACCGTGACCGCGGTGGCCGCCATCGCCGCGCCCGCGCTCATGGGCGGCCTGAATTTCTCCGCCGAGGCGCTGGTGCCGAAATTCGACCGACTGGACCCGATCAAGGGGTTCGGTCGCCTGGTCTCGATGAACGGTCTGGTCGAACTGGGCAAGTCGCTGCTGAAGCTGATCCTGATCGGCGGCGCCCTGGTGTGGTTCCTCAACCGCACCACGAAGGAGATGTACGCGGTGGGCAGCGGACCGGTGAGCGAGGGCATCTCCCATACGTTCAGCGTCCTCGGCCATGCGTCGCTGATTTTCGCCTGCGCGCTGGGGCTGATCGCCCTGGTGGATGCGCCCTGGCAGGCCTTCAGCTTCACCAAGAAGATGCGCATGACCAAACAGGAAGTGAAGGACGAGCACAAGGAGAGCGAGGGCAGTCCGGAACTGAAGTCGAAAATCCGTCAGATGCAGCACCAGATGGCACGTCGGCGAATGATGGAAGACGTTCCTACGGCGGATGTGATCGTCGTCAATCCGACTCACTTCGCCGTTGCCCTCAAGTACGACGAGGAAAAGATGGGCGCGCCGCGGGTCGTGGCCAAGGGCGTGGACGTCCTGGCCCAGCAGATCCGCGATGTGGCGGGTGCGGCGAAAGTTCCTGTCGTCGAAGCGCCGCCGTTGGCACGCGCCTTGTATGCAACTACGGAAGTCGGTCGCGAGATCCCCTCGGCGCTGTATGTCGCCGTGGCCCAGATCCTGGCCTACGTGTTCCGCCTGAAGCAGGCGATCGCCATTGGCGACCTCCCGCCCGATCTGCCCGAGCAGGACATCGATCCTGAACTGCTCGGCCCCTACCGTATGGATAAGTGACGATGGCAGCGACGACCACGCTCATGGGCACGTTCCGGCAGATCGGCCGGCGGGGCATCGCCGCGCCGGTGATCATGCTGGTCATGCTCGGCATGCTCATGCTGCCGCTGCCGCCGTTCGTGCTGGACCTGCTGTTCACCTTCAACATCGCCTTGTCCCTGGTGATCCTGCTGGCCACCATGTACGTGATGCGGCCGCTGGAACTGGCCTCGTTCCCGACGGTGGTGCTGTTTGCCACCTTGCTGCGCCTGGCGCTGAACATCGCCTCCACGCGCGTGGTGCTGTTGCACGGTCACAACGGCCCGGGCGCGGCCGGCAAGGTGATCGAGGCCTTCGGCGAGTTCGTCATCGGCGGCAACTTCGCCGTCGGCTTCGTGGTGTTCGCGATCCTCACCATCATCAACTTCGTGGTCGTGACCAAGGGCGCCACGCGCGTTTCCGAAGTGACCGCGCGCTTCACCCTCGATGCCATGCCCGGCAAGCAGATGGCGATCGACGCCGACCTCAACGCCGGTCTGCTCACCCAGGAACAGGCACGCGAGCGGCGCCAGGAAGTGCGCGAGGAAGCGGACTTCTACGGTTCGATGGACGGTGCTTCCAAGTTCGTCCGCGGTGACGCGACGGCCGGCATGCTCATCCTCGCCATCAATATCATCGGTGGCTTTTTCATCGGCATGCTGCAGCACGGCCTGTCCGCCTCGGAGGCCGCGCGCACCTACACGCTGCTGACCATCGGTGACGGCCTGGTCGCGCAGGTGCCGGGCCTGATGCTCTCGATCGCTACCGCCGTCATCGTCACCCGCGTGTCCAAGTCCCAGGAAATGGGCAAGCACGTGATGGGGCAGCTGTTCGGCCAGCCGAAGGCGCTGGGCGTGGCCGCCGCCGTGCTTGGCGCGATGGGCCTGGTTCCGGGCATGCCTAACCTGCCGTTCCTGCTGCTTGCCGCCGGCGCCGGCTTCGGCGCGTGGAAGCTCCAGCAGAACAAGGATCGCCTCGCCGATGGTGGCGCACTCGGTGGCGCCGCCACGCCGGGTACCGAACTGGCGCTGGAATCGACACCCCCGGGCGAGCGCCTCGAGCTGTCGTGGGAAGACGTGGCCCAGGTCGACACGATCGGCCTGGAAGTCGGTTACCGACTGATTCCGTTGGTCGACAAGGCACAGGGCGGCGAGCTGATGGCGCGGATCAAGTCCGTGCGCCGCAAGCTCTCGCAGGAGCTCGGCTTCCTGGTGCCGTCGGTACACATTCGCGACAACCTCGATCTCTCGCCGCATGGCTATCGCATCTCGCTGATGGGTGTGCCAATGGGCGAAGCCGAAATCCACACCGAGCGCATGCTGGCGATCGATCCGGGCCGCGTGCACGGCACGATCAACGGCATCGCTACCCGCGACCCGGCCTTCGGCCTCGACGCCGTGTGGATCGAGCCGGGGCTGCGCGAGCATGCGCAGACGCTCGGTTACACCGTGGTCGACCCGGCCACGGTGATCGCCACCCATCTGTCGCACATCCTGCAGAACCACGCCCACGAACTCATCGGCCACCAGGACGTACAGCAGCTGCTGGACCGCCTGGCCCAGCAGACGCCCAAACTGGTCGAAGACCTCGTGCCCAAGCGCCTGTCGCTGGGCGCGGTGGTCAAGGTGCTGCAGAACCTGCTCGCCGAGCGCGTTCCCATTCGCAACTTCCGCGGCATCGTCGAATCGCTGGCCGAGCATGCTGGCCAGAGTCAGGATCCCGGCGTCCTGGCCGCGAGTGTGCGTGTCACCCTCGGCCGACAGATCGTGCAGGAGATCGCCGGTCTCGGAACTGAGGTCCCCGTCATTACTTTGGCGCCGGAACTGGAACAGATTCTTCTTCAATCCCTGCAGGGTGGCGGCCCCGCCGGCGCGGCGATCGAGCCGGGCCTGGCCGACCGCCTGCAGCAGAACGTGGCCGAGGCGGCACGACGTCAGGAAGCGGCCGGCGAACCGGCGGTCCTGTTGGTCTCGCCAGCGCTTCGTCCGTGGCTTTCACGCTTTACCCGACATGTGGCCCAAAACCTGCATGTACTTGCCTATAACGAGGTTCCGGACAACCGCCGCGTCAAGCTGGTGACGGCACTCGGACGATAGGACAGAGAGGATCTAACGCATGAAAATCAAACGATTCGTTGCCGCCGACATGCGCCAGGCCATGCGCCAGGTCCGTGATGAGCAGGGTCCGGACGCCGTGATCCTGTCCACGCGTCGGATGGACGACGGTATCGAGATCATCGCCGCGCTCGACTACGACGAAGCGCTGGTCCGCGAAGCGGGCTTCGCCTTCGAGCCGCCGACTGCCGAAGAGACCGCTGCCAAACACGCGGCCGGGCTGGCACCGATCCGCGCCACCCGCGACAGCGATCGCGCCGCACGCATCGACCAGGCACGTGCCGCCACGGCCGCGGCCGTCGAGCGCGCTACCAAGGCCGGCGCCATCAACCCCAACGCGCCGCAGCGCCAGTCCAGCGCCGCCCTCGCATCCAGCGTCGCCGACGTGGTCCGCGCCGCGACGGTCAACCCGAATAGCGACGCCGCCGTGAATGGCGTGCGCGCCGAGATCAACAGCCTGCGCGAGATGCTCGAAGTGCAGCTCTCGACGCTGGCCTGGAACCAGATGGATCGCGAGCAGCCGTTACGTGCCCGCGTGCTTCGTGAAATGACCCGCCTGGGCATCGACGGCGACGTGGCCCGCGCGCTGTGCGCCGAACTGCCGGCCGGCATGACCTCCGATCAGGCGCGTTACCTGCCGCTGGGCATTCTCTCGCGCAATATCCGCACCAGTGGGCGCAACTTCGACACGGTCGGCGGCGGCATCACCGCGCTGGTCGGCACCACGGGCGTAGGCAAGACGACGACCATCGCCAAGCTCGCCGCCCGCGCCGTGCTCCGGCATGGCGCGTCCAACGTCGCCCTGATCAGCGCCGACCAGTACCGCATCGGTGCCGGCGCGCAGCTGGAGCATTACGGGCGCCTGCTCGGCGTGCGCGTATACAACGCACACGACGCCGACAGCCTGCGCAACGTGCTGCTTCAGTTGCGCAGCAAGCACACCGTGCTGGTAGACACCGCGGGCATGGCCGGCAACGATCCCAAGCTGCAGCAGCAGTTCGACACGCTGCGCGCCACATCCAATCTCCGGGTCTGCCTGGTGCTCGCCGCCAACGCGCAGGCACAGGCGATCGACAATGCGATCCGCTCGTACGCGCCGCTCTCGCCGCAGACCGCCATCCTTACCAAGCTCGACGAGGCCCCGCTGATCGGCGGCGCCCTGTCGGCACTGATCCGCCACGCTCTGCCTCTGGACTACACCACCGACGGGCAGCGTGTGCCTGAAGACATCGCCTCCGCCGATGCGCGCAAGCTGGTCTGCCTCGCAGCCCAACTGCTCAAGCAGCGCAACGAGGAGCCCGACGACGCCATACTTGCCGATCGTTTCGGCACTGCGGCGCCGGCGCTGGCCTGATCGGGAACCCGCAGAACGTGACTACCGCAACCGCACACTCTTTCACGGCAGTGAATTCCTTCATGACCACACACGTCGATAGCACCCAGGCCGCCGGCCTCAACTGGCTTGACGACCGTCGCCCCACCCGCAGCATCGCGATCGCGGGCGGCAAGGGCGGTGTCGGCAAGACCACCGTGGCGGTCAACCTCGGCATGGCACTGGCGATGGGCGGACGCGACGTTGTCCTGCTCGACGCCGACCTGGCCATGGCCAACATCGACGTGTTGCTCGGCCTGCAGCCGACCCGCCACCTCGGGCACATGCTCGAAGGCGAATGCCGCATCGAGGACCTCATCCTCCAGGCGCCGCATGGCCTGAAGGTGATTCCGGCGACCTCCGGCGCCCGCCGCATGGCCCAGCTGCCCAACATCGAGCACGCCGCGGTCATCCGCGCGTTCGACGAATACCCAACCGCCCCCGAATACCTGATCGTCGATACCGCTGCCGGTATTTCGGACAGCGTGTCCATGTTCGCTGCCGCCTCCGACGAGGTCGTGGTGGTGGTCTGCGACGAGCCGGCCTCGCTCACCGATGCCTATGCCCTGATCAAGGTCATGAGCCGCGAGTTCGGCGTGAACCGCTTCCGCATCGTGGCCAACATGGTTCGCCACGCGCAGGAAGGC
>Ga0247783_1000686_pt1 | contig 10710 bp, 8 predicted proteins | sample UWRJL064202C5_FD_179911 | JGI IMG/M metagenome (GOLD analysis project Ga0247783, IMG submission 179911) | Plant litter microbial communities from Arlington Agricultural Research Station in Wisconsin, United States - UWRJ-L064-202C-5 | ecosystem: Environmental > Terrestrial > Plant litter >... | reverse complement strand
AGCCGTCCTTGGAACCGACATCTTGGGTCGTCCCTTTGCACGAACTCGGTCCTGCCGCCGCAGTTCCTTTGCACAGCTGGTAGAGTGGCCCCGCGTAATTCGGCACAATCACTCGTACGGTGCTGTGTGCCGAGACGCACTTGCTGCCGCCCGTATTCAATACGTCGCAAGGCAAGGAGACGGCCGTGCCAGGAGCGCCTGCTGCGCCGCTTGCACCGCCTGCACCGGCCGCTCCCGCACCCGATGCGCCGGCCGCACTGGGCGCCCCTGCACTCGACGCGCCGGCCGCACTGGGCGCCCCTGCACTCGACGCGCCGGCCGCGCTGCCATTTCCGCCGGAGCCGCCACTGACAGTGCCTGTCATGCCGCCGTTTGCATCTCCGGCGCTGGCTGAGGCGCTGGCCCCCGCATTGCTCGGCGAGCCGGCCTCCGCACTGCTTGGCGCGCCGGCTCCGCCGCTGCCCGCTGAGCTGGACCCGTTCGTGCCTGGCGACGAGTACGACCCGCAAGCAGCGGGAATGGCGGCAAGCGACAGCGCGCCCGCCGAGGCCAGGACCATCGATCGGAGCCTGATCATCGCAGAACCTCCAGCGCTTGGACTAGCGCGGACTGACACGACGACGGACATGGGGCGTGGGGGCGAATCTTTGCCATGGCGATAATCTCCAAACGTAAAGCCACTTGCTATGGGCCAAGGGGCAACGCGCTAAGCAGCCTGAGCAGCACGACGTGGGCCGTGCTCGCTCCCTCTCGAACGCTCGTGTTGGTCGGATGAGCGACGCTCTAAACTTAGAGCGCCTCTATCGCGGCACGCTCGACGGCGAGCGCCCGTGTGTGGCGGATGAAGAACTCCGCGAAGCCCTGCACGTCGCGCGGGTCGGGTTCGACTGGGGTGCCGATGCGTTGGGCGATCCGCGCGTCGACGTAGTCGGAGAGCGAGACCCCGGCGTCCGAGCGAAGTAGATATGCGGCGAGCACCGCCATGCCCCAGGCTCCGCCCTCGCCCGCCGTCTCCGGGATGCTGACCGGGACGTTGAGCGCGGCCGCCATCAGGCGCTGGCCGGTATCACCGGTCTTGAAGAACCCGCCGTGGCCGCGGATTTCATCGATAACGACGCCTTCCTCATCGGTGAGGATGTTCAGACCGGTGCGCAGCGCGCATAGCGATGCAAAGGACATGGCTCGCATGAAGTTATTGAGGGTGAGCGAGCTGTTTTCCTTGCGCACAAAAAGCGGGCGGCCTTCACTGAAACCCGTAATGTGCTCGCCGGAGACGTAGTTGACGTTGATCAGCCCGCCGGCGTCTGGGTCCCCGCGCAGCGAAAGCGGTAGAAGCTTACCGTACAGCTCGTCGAGCGGCTGCTCGCTGCCGAGCGCTTGCGCCACTTGGCCAAACAGGCCAATCCAAGCGTCGAGATCCGATGAGCCGTTGTTGGAGTGAACCATGGCCACGGGCTTGCCGTCGGGCGTGACCACGATGTCGATCTCGGAATGGACACGCTTGAGCGGCCTCTCGAGCACGAACATGGCGAACACGGAGGTGCCCGCCGAGACATTGCCGGAGCGCGGGCGTACCGCGTTGGTGGCGACCATCCCGGTGCCCGCGTCTCCCTCGGGAGCGCACATCGGAATACCACCCGGCAGCTGCCCACTGGGGTCGAGGCGCTTCGCGCCAGCTTCGCTGAGCCGACCCGCCGAGCGCCCCGCGGGCAGCACGGCAGGCAGGATGTCGCGCAGCGTGAAACCCAGCTTTCGCGGGGCGATTCGCCGTTCGAGCTGAGCGAGGCGCGTGGCGTCCCAGTCGCAGGTACGCGGATCGATCGGGAACATGCCCGACGCCTCGCCCACACCCAAGACGTGCTCGCCAGTGAGCATGAGGTGAACGTAACCGGCTAGGGTCGTGAGCCGAGCAATGCGCGGTACGTGCTCTTGCTCTTCCAGGATCGACTGATACAGATGTGCGATACTCCAGCGCTGGGGTACGGCGAAGTCGAGCAGCGGGGTCAGCTCCTGGCACGCCTGGCTAGTGATGTTGTTGCGCCAGGTTCGAAAAGGGACCAGCAGGTTGCCCTCGCGATCCAAGGCGACGTACCCGTGCATCATTCCACTGATGCCCAGTGCCGCGAAGGTCTTCAGCTCGAGCGAGTAACGAGCGCGCACGTTCGCCGCGAGCGACGCATAACAGCTAGCGATGCCGCGCCAGACTTCCGTCAGGTCGTAGGTCCAAATGCCCCCTTTGAGCTGGTTCTCCCAGGCATGCGAGCCCGACGCGAGCGGTGTGGCATCCGGCGCGATCAGCGAGGCCTTGATGCGGGTCGAGCCGAGTTCCAGGCCGAGTACGGCGCTGCCCGCACGGATCAACTCCGCCGCGCTGCCCTGGGTCGTACTCACCGGCTTTTCATCCGGGCGGCGTTCAGCGCTGGCGCTTCGGACTTCGGCTGTCCGTAGTACGCGTGCTTGCCGTGTTTGCGCTCGAAATGCTTGCGAATCAGACGCTCGGGTAAGCGCGCGGCCGCTGGATTGAGGGTCCTCGTGATGAACGCCATCCGTGCCAACTCCTCCAGAACTGCAGCGTTGTAAATCGCCTTTTCCGGAGTCTCACCCCAGGTGAACACGCCGTGCCCGGCCACCAGGACCATCGGGGTGTGCATCGGGTCGCGAGCCTCGAAGCACTCCAGGATTTGAGTTCCGGTCTCGACCTCGTAGTCCCGTTCCACGGCTTCATCCGACATGACGGCGGTGCAGGGCACGTCCTCGGCCAGGTGATCGGCGTGGGTCGTGCCGTAGATGGGGATCGGGAGCTGCGCTTGGGCCCAGCCGGTTGCGTAGCCCGAGTGCGTGTGGACCACTCCGCCAATGCCTTGCCACGCCCGATAGAGGACGAGGTGCGTCGCCGTGTCCGAGGATGGGCGCAGCGTCCCTTCCACGACTTTGCCTGCGAGATCCACCACTACGAGATCGTCTGGCTTCAGCTGATCGTAGGCGACACCGCTTGGCTTGATGGCAACGACGCCACGCGCGCGATCGAGCGCCGAGGCATTGCCGAAGGTGTAGATGGCTAGTCCCCGCTTCGGGATCTCCTGGTTGGCAAGCCAGGCGCGTTCCTTGAGCTCGCGGTACGGGGACGGCATGGCTTTCAGCGAGCCAACTTGAAGGTTGCGTCGTTCCATCGGAGCTCGTTGCGCAGCGCGCGCAGGTCGAGATCGGCGCCGAACCGGACCACCTCTAGGCCGGCCATGCCCGCGAAATCCTCCCACTCCACGGAGCTCACCGCCTGACAGAACGCCGAGTGATGGCCACCGCCGGCTTCGATCCAGGCCTGGGCGCCGCGTTTGAAATCCGGGCGCGGGATCCAGACGGCGCGCGCAGTCGGTAGCTTCGGCATCGGGTGGTCGGCTGTCACGACGTCGAGCTCGGCCACGATCATGCGCATTCGCCCGCCCATGTCGACCAGGCAAGTGTTCACTGCCGGCCCGGGCCGAGTATCGAAGACCAAGCGCGCGGGGTCCGATTTACCGCCGATATCGAGCGGGTGAACCTCGAGCGATGGCCTGATCGCGGCAATGGATGGGCAAACCTCCAGCATGTGCGCGCCGAGGATGCGCTCACGCCCTTTGACCAGGTGATACGTGTAGTCTTCGATGAACGACACGCCGCCAGGTCGGCCTGCGGTCATGACTTTGCCCAGGCGCACCAACGCTGCGGTCTTCCAATCGCCCTCGGCACCGAAGCCGTAGCCTTCTGCCATGAGCCGCTGGCAGGCGAGGCCGGGCAGCTGCTTCAGCCCGTGCAGATCCTCGAATGTCGTGGTGAATGCCCCGAAGCCGCCCGCGACCAGGAACGCGCGTATGGCGATCTCTTGACGGGCCGCGTAGCGCAAGATCTCGCGCTGTTCTCCGCCTTTTTTGAGCGCGGCCACGAGGGTGTACGTGTCCTCGTACTCATTCAGAAGCTGGTCGACCTGGGAGTCCGAGACGTCGGCGATGGGGCCAACCAAGTCTCCCACGCCGTAGCCGTTGACCGACCAACCGAGCCGAATCTGCGCCTCGACGCGGTCGCCACCGGTGACCGCCACCTCGCGCATGTTCATGCCGCCGAAGCGCGCTATTTTGAGCGATCGCGATTCGGACATGGCGATCGCAGAGCGCCCCCAACTCGCGAGCTCCTCGACGACATCCGGGTCTTGCCAGTGGCCGACCACGATCTTGCGGTTGAGCCGGAGCCGTGCGCCGATGAACCCATACTCCCGGTCGCCGTGGGCGGACTGGTTGAGGTTCATGAAGTCCATGTCGAGCTCAGCCCAGGGCAGCTCGCGGTTATACTGGGTGTGAAGGTGCGCGAGGGGCTTCTGTAGGCGAGTGAGGCCGCCAATCCACATCTTGGCGGGTGAGAAGGTATGCATCCAAGTGATGACCCCCGCGCACTCAGGCGCCGCGTTGGCCGCCACGCACACCTGCTCGATGCCCTCAGGCCCAGTGAGGACCTCCTTCCACACCACTCTTGCCGGGAACACTCCGGACCGATCCAGCGCCTCGGCGATCTCTCGTGAATTGCGAGCCACGCTCGCAAGGGTGTCGTCGCCGTACAGATGCTGGCTGCCGGTCAGAAGCCACAGCTCGTGCTTTTTTTGTTCGATCGCGGTCATCACGTTCTCGAAATTGGATGGGCAGCGCCAGGCGACGAAATGCTACGGTCCGGGAGCACGACGGAAACGCCTGGCAAGTGCGCCAAAGTGCCCTTAGATTGGGATTGTGAACGTTCACATGAAACGTGTCAAGCACGATACGACTCCCGCGATCATCACTCCAGAACCTGCACCGGCAAAACGCAAAGTCGCAGTGATGGCGGACGTCGCACAGCTTGCGGGCGTCTCTTACCAGACCGTCTCGCGCGTCCTTCATGACAGTCCCAACGTGCACGAGGAGACGCGCACACGCGTCCTCACCGCCATCCGCCAGCTCGACTACCGCCCGAACTCGATGGCGCGGGCTCTGGTGACCGGGCGCTCCAACACGCTCGGCGTCGTCAGTTTCGACACTACTTTGTATGGCCCAGCGTCCACCCTGTTCGGCATCCAGCAAGCGGCGCACGACGCGGGCTACGCGGTGAGCATCGCCAGCCTCCGCTCGCTCAACCGAGACACCCTGCTGGCCGCTATCCAACAGCTCAGGGACCAAGGAGTCGACGGGGTAGCCGTGATCGCACCGCTGCGCGCCGGCGTCGACGCTTTGCGCCACGTGCGATCGGATTTTGCGGTGGTGGCCGTGGAGGCGGGGCCCGATGCTTCGATCCCGGTTACCACGGTCGATCAGAAGGCGGGCGCAGCAGCAGCGACCCAGCACCTACTGAGTCTCGGGCACAAAACCGTGTGGCACTTGGCCGGGCCAGCCGACTGGAAAGAGGCTGAAGATCGCATCGAGGGCTGGAAAACTACGCTCAAGGCGGCCGGAGCCCGCGTGCCGCCGCTGCTTAGAGGAGACTGGACCGCGCGCTCGGGGTACGAGGCCGCGCACGGCCTGCTGCAGATCGAGGAGCTGACCGCGGTGCTGGCGGGAAACGACCAGATGGCGCTTGGACTGCTGCGCCGACTGCACGAGGTCGGACGCAAAGTGCCCGCTGAGCTGAGCGTGGTGGGTTTCGACGATATCCCCGAGGCAGCGTACTTTACTCCCCCGCTGACTACGATTCGTCAGGACTTCGCCGAGCTGGGTCGGCGCTGCCTGCACACCCTGCTCGATCGCATCGCGGGCAACACAGCGTCGGTCCGCGTGGTGGTCGCGCCCGAGCTCGTCGTGCGTGGCTCGACCGCGCGCCCACCGAGTCAGTGACAGCGCGCGATTTCGTCTCGCCCGAGCGGGCTCGACGCGGAGCTGGTTCGGGCAGCGGGCTGAGGGACGACGCGCTGCGGCGTCGCCTGAGCACACAGCCCAGGACTGACCGAGAGCGATTGTTCTGCCGTCGCTCGGTCTTTGGGTGATAGTTATTGTGAACGCTCACATATCTGGTACGCTGAGCCGAGCCTCACATGAGAACCAAGCTCGCGACGTACTTGTTCGCCATAGCCACGCTGTCCTCGCTGACCCTTGGCGCAACCGCCTGCCGACGTGGCTCCAGCAAGACCGTCAAGCTGGCGTTCGTCACCAACAACACCAGCGCCTTCTGGAACATCGCAGTGGCCGGTGTTCACAAATACGAGCAGGAGGGCAAGGTCCAGGTCGATATCAAGCTGCCGCCGAACGGCACACTCGACGAGCAGAACCAGATCCTGCAGAACCTTTCGAGCCAGGGCTATGATGCGATCGCCGTGAGCAGCATCGCGCCGAACGATCAAACCGCCCAGCTCAACGATATCGCAGGACGCACGAACCTGCTCACGTTCGATTCGGACGCAGCCAAATCCAAGCGCCTCCTCTACATCGGCACCAACAACTACGCCGCTGGCAAGGTACTCGGTGGCGAGATCGTCAAGCTCCTGCCCAAGGGCGGCAAAATTGCCGTGTTCGTCGGCACGTTCGCGGCCGACAACGCGGCCCAGCGGGAGAAGGGGATCGAAGACGCGATCGCGGGCCATGGCATCGAAATCGTAGACAAGCGCGAGGACAATACCGACCGGGCGCGCGCGCGATCGAATGTGGAAGACATCGTCAACGCCCGTCGTGACCTCAGCATGGTGGTCGGGCTCTACAACTACAACGGTTCCGCCATCGCGGCCGCGCTGGAAGGCCTGGGCAAGAAGGGCAGCGTGCTCGCTGCCGTGTTCGATGAGGACGAAGGCACGCTGGACGGGATCGCACAGGGCTCGATTCAGGTGACCGTCGTGCAAAAGCCCTTCATGTTCGGTTACCTGGCGAGCAAGTGGATGCACGATCTGGCGACCAAGGGTGATGCGGCCAAGGCAGTGCTTCCGCCCGAGCGAGTCATCGACACGGGCGTCGAGGTCATCAACCGCGACAACCTCAAAGAATTCAGAGACCGGCTCGCTCAGATGAGAAAGTCGGGCTAGCGCCGGTGAGCGTGGAACAGACAGCCCCGCTCGCCCGCAGCGAGTCCTCGTCAACGCCGCAAGCGCCGCTGCTTTCCATGCGCGGCGTCAGCAAGCGCTTCCCGGGAGTGCTGGCGCTATCGGGGGTGTCGCTCGACCTGTACGCGGGGGAAGTGCTCGCGCTCATGGGCGAGAACGGCGCCGGCAAGAGCACGCTCATGAACGTGCTCGGTGGCGTGCTCGCGCCAGATGCGGGCGAGCTCGCGCTCGACGGCGTGCCCGTCGTCCTGGACGGCGTGGGCGCGGCCAAGCGGCACGGCATCGCGGTCATCCATCAAGAGCTGATGCTCGCGCCCAACCTCGATATTGCCGCCAATATTTTTTTGGGGAACGAGCAAAAGCGCGGCCTACTTCGACCGCTCGCGCGCGCCGAGATGAATCGACGCGCGGCGGCGTTGTTGCAGCGGATTGGGCTCGCGCTGCCGCCAACCACCCCGGTCTCGCTACTGACCACCGGTCAGCAGCAAATGGTCGAGGTAGCGAAAGCGCTTTCGATCGAGTCTCGCATCATCGTGATGGATGAGCCAACCGCATCGCTGGCCGCGGCCGAGTCGGAGCAACTGTTCGCGATTGTTCGCCAGCTGCGCAAGGACGGGATCGGCATTGTCTACATCTCGCACCGCATGGAAGAGGTGCTCGCGCTGGCGGACCGCATCAGCGTCATGCGTGACGGTCGCAACGCGGGCGAGCTGTCGCGCGCCGACGCCAGCTACGACAAAATCGTGGCACTGATGGTGGGGCGCGAGCTATCGGGCGCCTATTTCCCGACGAAGACCGAAAAGGAATTGGGAAATGTCGTGCTCGACGTCAAAGACTTGCGGGTTCCGGGCGCGCCTTCGGGTGTGAGCTTCAGCGTGCGGAGCGGTGAGATCTTGGGCTTCGCCGGGCTGGTGGGTTCGGGACGCACCGAGCTGATGGAGGCCTTGTTTGGCGTCACGATCGCCCAAGCTGGCGGCATGACGGTGGACGGCCTGCCGTTTGCGCCGCGCAGTCCGCGTGCTGCCATCGAGCGCGGCGTGTATCTCGTCCCTGAGGATAGAAAGCGCCACGGCTTGGTGCTGCCGATGTCGGTCGCCGAAAACACATCGCTGCCGAGCGTCGGCAAGCGTGCACGCCTCGGTCTCGTCGACCGCAGGGGTGACCTGCGCCTCGCCAAAGCAGAGGTCGAACGTCTGCGCATCAAGACGCCCAGCGTTCAGCAGAAGGTGGTGACTTTGTCGGGCGGCAATCAGCAGAAGGTGGTGATCGGCAAGTGGCTCGCCATGAGCCCCAAGGTGTTGATCCTCGACGAGCCCACGCGCGGCATCGACGTCGGCGCCAAAGCGGAAATCTACCGCCACATGGCCGAGCTGGCGGCACAGGGGATCGCGATCTTGATGGTGAGCTCCGACATGGAAGAAGTGATCGGCATGAGTGACCGCGTGGCCGTCATGCACGAGCGACGCCTGAAAGGCGTACTCGGCCGCGCGGAGCTCACCCAACAGGGCATCGCGTCGCTGATGACCGGACGGCTGGCGGCGACAAAGGGAGCAACGGTGACATGAGACGAGAGCTCGGTATGTTCGCGGCGCTGGTGGTCGCTTGTGTGGTGCTCGGCATTTCGAACCCGGACTTCGTTGGTCAGTCGAACGTCGTCAACACGTTACGTCAGATCTCGATGCTGGGCATTTTCGCGATCGGTAGCGCGTTCGTGATCATTACCGGCGGCATCGATCTTTCGGTGGGCTCCGTAATTGGCCTGACCGGCGTGATCATCGCCAAGGTTTCGTCGCACGAGAGCGGCGGTCTCGGTTACGGTCTTCCGCTCGGTATCGCCGTAGCACTGGCAGTGGCGTTGCTCATCGGTCTCGCTCAAGGCCTACTGATCACGCGGCTCAAGCTGCAGCCGTTCATCGTTACGTTGGGCGGCATGCTGCTGATTCGCGGCGTATCGCAAACGATCGTGCAGGGCGGGACGTTGAGCCTCGGCGCATCGCCGCTCGTGCACTTCGCGAACGGCGGTCTGTGGTCGAACCACGGCGACCCGCTGGTCCCTTACCCCGCACTGATGTTTCTGGTCGCGATCGCGATCGGTACCTACTTGTTGCACTTCACTGTATTCGGGCGCTACCTGTATGCCATCGGTGGCAGCCGCGACGCGGCCAGGTACTCCGGCATCAACGTGAAGAAGGTCGAGACGCTCGCGTACGTCATTTCGGCGGGCATGGCTGGCGTGGCGGGCATCGCCTACGCCGCGTACATCGGTCAAATGTCGCAGCAGGTGGGCGTTGCCTACGAGCTCTATGCGATCGCGGCCGTGGTGCTGGGCGGCTGTTCGCTGCGCGGTGGCGAAGGGACCGTGCTCGGCATCGTGATCGGAGCGGCGATCATGCGAGTCATCGATAACGGTATCAACATGTTCCAGATCCCGTATCAGGATCAGGATGGCGTCGAGCGCTTGTGGCGCCTCAATCCCAACTGGAATTTCGTGATCGTGGGCACCGTGATCCTCCTGGCAGTGGTGCTCGACCAAGTGGTGCACATGGTGCAGGCAGCGCGCCGCGTGCGCGCGGCCCCATCGGCGCCCGCGCCGCTCGAGTTGGCAAACGAAGCCGCCCAACCGCCCGTCGGCGGCTGACTCGACGCCTTTTGCAGTTTCAAGAAGGAGATAGGCGCACCCCGATGAACCACGAACCGGCGCGACCGATCGCTCGGTCGCCATCGACGATGATGCTGCCTTCGCTGCTGAGAGCGGGCGGGCCTGCTGTGCGAATCGGGGTCGCGCAGCTCCGTTACAAAAATCCACTTGGAGTCAACAGCAGGCGGACCCGGACGATTTGGCGATGGAAGGGAAACGTTGCTGGTACTGCGGGCACACGGCATGGAGCAGCTACGCGCCCTGAGATTCATCGTGCCTACACACGGAAAGCATTGCCGTGGTGGCTCGCGCAGTCCAGAACGGTGTTTGCGTGCGCTTTGCTCGAGTCGATGACGCTCTTCGGGAAGTCCTTTCGCGCCGTGAGCGGACGTTTTGTCGACGGAATTCCACCGTTCTTAATACTGCATCAGGTGTCAAATCCATCCCACCCAGTCACGAACGAGCCGTCGCAAACGGCGACGCCGTGCGCTGCGGAGCAACGCACATGGCGCCGCTTCGTCAGCGATTGTTCGGTCGAGGGATGGAACCCGATGAAGAAGCAAGGCGCGACGTACGCCAATCCGAGCATTGGCACGTTCTACCTAGGCGCCATTGTTACCGGCTATCTGTCGGATGCCACCGAAAATGCGGTGCAGGCGAATATCGTCGCCACGGGGTACGGCAATTGATGCCGATTGACGTCCTGGCTGCGATTTACAGAGACTAAACGCTACTCGTGAAGGAAAGCTCTCGATGAAGACTCAATCTGCTGCCCTGGTATTGGTGACGACGATCGCAGTGGTATCGGGTGCGTGCAGTCAAGAAAACCCGCGGGATTGGGGTGGTGCCGGAGGCGCGATGGGCGCGGCCGGCCGCTCCAGTGGCGGGGCACCCACCTCGTCGGGTGGAGGCGCCGGTCCGGTAGGCGGGGCCTGTACCAACGTGGCCGCCTGCGGCGGGAGCATCGTTGGGACCTACACGGCAAGTGCTCCCTGCCTGAAGGTCGACGGGAAACTCGACATCTCGAAGGCCAGCCTCGATCCGAACAGCT
>Ga0247783_1000685_pt1 | contig 10719 bp, 10 predicted proteins | sample UWRJL064202C5_FD_179911 | JGI IMG/M metagenome (GOLD analysis project Ga0247783, IMG submission 179911) | Plant litter microbial communities from Arlington Agricultural Research Station in Wisconsin, United States - UWRJ-L064-202C-5 | ecosystem: Environmental > Terrestrial > Plant litter >... | reverse complement strand
ATTGTAAACGCAAAAGACCAATACTTTTATGTAGACGCTACAGGGCACAACATTGGCGCTGTACCTGCCGACAAGAATCCGTACGGAGCGCAAACCTACTTATATGCCTACTCGGAAGATGGCGGGAAGTTCGGCTTCTGGCAAAACGGAAAGAGTGTAATACCGGCTGCGTATGACTTCGCCACCAGCTTTGAAGGCCAGGTAGCGCGTGTCAACATCGGCGCCAAAACAAACGAAGACACCTATGGCTATACGGGAGGACAATGGGGCGTGATCGATGCTGAAGGCAAGACCATAACCGTTCCGAAATACACGCTTATCATGCCCTTTAAAAACGGCGTCGCACTGGTAAACAATGGAGGAACCGCACTATACTATCCTTGCGAAGAAGAATGCACGGAAGAGGTCTATTACACATGTAAAGGCGGCACCTGGGGGCTGCTGAAGACGGATGGCACCGAAGCGATAAAGCCGCAGTATGAATACCTCATACCTTTTGGCAAAAACTTCCTGGCCGCGGGCTCCGGCGGATGGTCTATCGTAGATGCAACCGGAAGCACCGTATACGCCGGACCGATTGAAATCGATATCCACCCTGGCGCTGCCGAAGAAGACTTCGATCCCAATGCGCCAAAGGGCTATGCCGAAACCGAATACAACCAGGATCAAATACCCGACTACCACGACTACAATTTTATAGAAGCACGTGAGAACAGCCGCGCAGGGATAATAAGTCCGGAAGGCAAATGGTTGCTCAAACCTGAGTTCGACAACGTCATCTATCATACCGCCACAACGGCAACACCGTTCACTGAAGGAAAAATAACAGTCAAAAGCAATGGCAGTTGGGGAGCGGCCGACGCTTCCGGCAACCTCGTAATACCGGCAACGTATACAGGCATCCGCAATTTCTCGAACGGATTGGCGGCCGCACGCATCGGTGAACTCTGGGGTTTCATAAACGAAAGCAATACAGTAGTGGTACCTGCGGCCTATGCCAACGTTCGAGACGTACAGGGCAAAGTCGTTATCGTGCAGAAAGAGCAGAACAATGGCGAGAGCGTAATAGACCTGACCGGCAAAGAAATTATTTCGGCAACACCAGGAGTATTTCCGGCATCCGACGGATTCGCAAACGGCCTGTGCATCTTTGCCGAAGAAAGCGAAGGTGAAACCCGGAAGACGGTCATGTCTGAAACCGGAAAAGATCTTTTCAACCGCACATTCAGCGACATACAGGTGTACCCTAATTTAGTTTACGTACAGTCCGACAGCAAATGGGCTATGGCCACACATGACGGACGTATGCTCACGGACTTCGACTATACATGGATCGAGCCTTATACCGGCCAGGCATGGATCCGCTGCAACACCGGTGGCGAAATTTATTGGGACGACATGGGAGTAGAAGGCCCCGGAGCATACGGTGGATTGTGGGGAATTTTAGACAAAGACGGAAAGCTCCATGCACCGATGACGCTGGCAGAGATCGGCAAGTTCAGTACCAACAACCTCGCTCCTGCCCGACCAAACAAAGACCTAGACCAGATAGGGTATTTCGATCGCAATGGAAAAACCGTAAGCGGACCGAAGAAATAACGACAACAACGGTTGTAACAAAAAAGCCGTCCCGGTAAATAACCGGGGCGGCTTTTTTATTATACAAATCTATTCAGGCGCGGATGCGATAGCGTCTGTGCGTTACCATGATCCAACCGGTAACACCGACCCAGGCAACCGCGGCGATGTAGAGAAAAATACTTCCGGATGTAATTGTTGTATCTCCGGCTGTATCAGCGATATCAAAACGAGTAGCGGCTATAGAAGTGATCAACAATATTGCCGCTACCACAATCAATAGTATTCGAAGCACTGTCGTTTTCATAATCGTTATCCTTTAGTTTAATAAAACGTCGGCAAATTCGCTGCTGACATTATACGATATGCTGATAAATATCAGTGCCAGGACTGATCTTACTTACCAGCTTCGGGAGCATTAAAACCACTGCCCTTACGAATGGATTCCGTTATCAATACGGGTTTTCCATACATATTGAATCCATACGTGCGATACAGGTTGCCCTGCATAACACTAACCATGTACAGGTTTGTGTCGGCATCGAGGTGGATGCCGGAAGACTCCCAGCCTTTATATTGATCATCTTTCTTAAGTACGCGAAGCAGCTTTGCAGGAACTCGATCACCGGCAAGAGTATCGCGCTCATCGGTAACAGCAAGCGAATCATTATCATTCGAAAGTTGCTGCAGACGATAATGTCCCTCCACAGAAGATGAAAGATATTGCACATCCACCGTAGAAGAATCTACTTGGTTAGTATCCGGAGTAATAGTAGCTTGTGCAAAAGCCCCGCCTGTTGCCAGCAACAGAGCGCATGTTGTATAGAGTACCCGCTTATTCATCATCACGTTTAAGTTTAAGTCATCAAAAGTTTTAACACTTATATACTGTTTACAATTTGAAAATAGCGAACAACCGTGCCAGTTCAGAAATAAAGGCTAAACGCCGATAATCGTGGTTTAAGTCGTGAAATAGGCCGCCGGCCACGCAACAAAGTGTAGAATCTTACCACAATGTCATAAAACATTAATAGTTTCATAAAAGATGATACAACGTCGAATACACGCTGCATACCAAGTTAATAAACTTGTGTTAACGTTAATTGGTTAAGCAACTTCGGTTATCTTTCCTGTAATAAAGAGCCTGTCACACGCTACTGCCCACGCAGCATGTGTCAGGCTTTTTGCATATCTGGCCAGTATTTTTCAAACAGCCGAACAGAGATAGAGATCTGAAGCCCCTTATCAGGAAATATGACAAGGCAACGAACATGAGATACAACCGTTCACACGGCGATAGTAATTACGATGAGCTTCCTGAACAGCTTCCGCGCACGTGCGGAAGCTACCCAGGTATTTACAATTGGCGGGGCGGTACGGACAGATTTCTGAATGAACTTCGTGGTAGCCGTTGGGCTGCGTTATGTTGCTTACATAGTAATTCATAATGAAACCAGTAAATAAGCTCCATAAGGAATAAAGGAAAACCACATCCTACTTGTCGTGCTGAAAGCATTTTCCGCTGGGGTTCGTCGTCGTGCGCTTGCAGCGGGTTCCGCTTTTTGTGCGCGCTGAGCATTGTTTGCTCTTTACACTCTCCCCTGTTGATGGACGTACTTCCTTCCGTTGAGGCTGTTCGTTCTTTACATCAGCTTCTTCCTCATCCGCTTCTTCGTTGTCGGATGACTGCTGCACGCTGCCGAGCTTACGCGCACGCCCCGGTTTACACACCGAGCAAGGCGTGTAACGGGCCTCGGCATCGCTCAGATCGATCTCTATTTTACTACTGCGCAAATACTGACAGGAGCACAAATGATATTTCTCGCCTGTCCGGGTAATGCATACAACCTCATCTTGTGTTCCCCCGGAATCAGTCTGTCCGAGAGCACAGGACTGAATGATAACAACCAGCAGGAATTTAAACACAAAGAACCGTCTCAGGGAATGCCATTTCATAATCGTCAGGAAAAAAGTAAATCCAATGCTGACTCATGAGAGTCACTACGCCCGAAAGATGCCATACTTCCGTGCGATAAAATAACTTACCTTCCGAAGGCAAAGAAATCCCTTCTCCAAAACACGCCTACTCTTCCCGCCACGTAACACCCTTCAAAACCCAACCGTCATCCGAGCGCAGGAAGTTGTACGTTTCTTTAGGAAAATGACCAGCCAGTACGCGATTATTGGATTTAAGATCCGACGGAGCAGAAGGAAACATGAGCGTTACAATAATACTCCTCAAGTTATTCACATAAGAGATGGTCACATGATACTCATCACCGACGTAGTGCCCCTCATCCACAGAATACGTAACCGGTTGCGTGTTGACATACGTATATCGCACCTGCGCCGGCGCACCATGTTCGCGCTGAACTAAAAGGAATATCTCAGGAGATTTGAAACCATAATTATTAGACGGCGAAAGAGCTCCCACGTCCATATCTAAAGCATGACCCACGCGATAAGCAGCTTTTATCTTATCCTGGCCATTGTCGAATTGATAGTTATTACGAAGGTTGTTCTTCAGGCCCCAATAAGAATTGTACAAAGGCTCGACCTCCCTCACTGAAGCCTTAATGGCACCGGCAGATTGCTCAAGCCGCACAGCATTATCAACACCGCGCTGCACAGCCTCTATACGATCATGAACAGCCGTCTCAATAACTTCAGTAGGAGGACCGAGATTATTGAAAGAAACGATGCCATAAGCCCCACAGAGAACCAACAACACACACGCAGCAATTTTTAAATACAATCTCCAAGGCGGCGAAGGAGGTGGTGGTGGCTGTGTTAGCTTGACTTTTTTCACAATAGCATTCACAACATGATCAATGTTTCCGGGGTCAATGGTAAGCGCAAATCGCCCAACAACATCGGGGATAATAGTAGCTAACTCAGGAATAGTAATTTGATAAAGAACAGGCAGGATAATGTCTTTTCGTTTATCACTTAATTCTTCAAAAAAAATCAACTCCCTTAATGTGTACGTTTTCCGGATATAATCCTTACTGAATATGATAACACCATATCGTGATTGCGCCAATCCTTTCTTAATTGACTCTTTCAAATTATCGCCGATACTCAGTTCCTGACCGGAATACCAAATCTTCAAACCCTCCGCTGTCAGTCGGTTGTAGAGCTCGTTCGATACGCCAATCTTATCTTCTACAGCATGGGAAATAAAAGCATCGTAGGGGTATTCCTTACCTCTCATAAATGTGGTAATATAGAGCATTGAAATACGCGCCATACGTGGAACTATTCAAAAATCCTTTCCCGTACCGCAGGAAATTCTTCCCTACCGCAGCTTAATAAACTTGAGTTGCGCCATAAGCGCATCTTTGTAATCCTTGCTCATCTGGATCTCGTGCTCACCCATGTGCACTACGTTGCCCTCCAGTGCAGTGATGTTGTTTACGTTAATGACGTTCGACCGATGAACGCGCACAAAATCCGGATTATCCAGCTGCTCATGAACATGGTTCATGCTGATCGAAAGCTTGTATCGTTTGTCTTTGGTGATGACGTCGCAATACACCTTATCAGCCTCCAGGAAGAGAATATCGTCATACGCCAGCTTGATAAAGGCCTGGTTGTTGGTGCGGAGGAACACGTGCTCGGGCAGCAGCGACTGCTTTACCGCCGCGGCGGCTGGGCGGTTTGCCCGCGCGTTGTGAAAGGCGATCTCGATAGCGCGGATCAGGTCCGTCTCCTGGAAAGGTTTAGATAAGTAGTTAGCCGGCAGCGTCTGCTTGGCGCGGTTCACCGTTTCACTGTCGGCATAGTCGCTGAGGTAGATCACGGGAATAGCGTGTTTCTCCTGAATGCGCCGTGCTGTTTCTATACCGTCAAGCTCGCCGGCAAGGTTGATATCCATCAGGATAAGATCGGGCTGGTGTTCGTCGAGGCTGGCCAGGGCATCTTCACCCCGGTCGTAGATCCCGGTAACATCGAGATTATGCTTGCGAAGTTTTGCAGCAATATCCTCGGCAATAAGAAGTTTGTCCTCTACAATAAGGACTTTGATCTGTTCCATCACAAAGGTATGTTTAGTATGTAGGTAGTTCCTTTGGTAGCGGTCACATCCAGGCTGCCGCGCAGCTCGCGGATAAGCGTATTGACCATCTTAAGTCCGAACGACACGGGTGCATCCTTCTTTGGCTCAGGCATACCCTTGCCGTTGTCACGCACCTGTATCATCAGCGCCCCGGGTGCATGGATGGATACACCCACGTATAGCTCCGGATGTGCATGCTCTGCATAAGCATATTTGAAGGCATTACTGATCAGCTCATTGAGAATGAGTCCCAGTGGTATCGCCTTATCCACATCGACCGATATCGGCTCGATCTGCAAATCCAGCTTCAGCTCCCGGTCATGATACCCGTATGTGTGCACCAGGTAACCCACCAGTTCGGTCACATAGTCTTTAATATCTATCGTCCGGTTTGTATCCCCCAGGTAAAGCTTGCGATGTATCAGGGCCATGGCGTTCACCCGCCCCTCGCTGCTCTTTACAGCCTGTATGGCATTACGATCCGTCAACTGTTGAGACTGCAGGCTCAACACGCTCGACAGCACCTGGAGATTATTCTTCACCCGGTGGTGCAATTCCTTAAGCAGTAATTCTACATTTTTCTTACTTCGCCGCGTAACGACAACACTATACACCAATGAAAGTGCTACAACGACAGTAAGGCTAACGACTATAACTAACATTTTTATACGATTTTTGTATAACGATTCTTGTGCTCTATATAACTCGATTTCCTGCGCTGATTTCTCCGACTCATAACGGATTTTCATCTCCACAACACTTTGGCTTTTGTGCTCATTTAATAAGCTATCCTTAACAACCAGTAATTCCCTTGCCGCTAAAAACGCTTGATTAGGGTCATTAAGTGAATCATATAACGTCATTTTAAGTTCTAAATTGTCCTTCAATGGCTGCATTAATTTCATTGCCCGGGCAATGCTATCGCCTTGCTTCAGATACTCTGCGGCATCACCAAAAGCACGTTTCTGAATAAAAACATCGGCTAAACCATTGAATGTTACAGGTAGGCCTTCGCGATCATTCTCTAAGCGTTTGCGCTGCAGAGATCGAAAATAATAGCGTTCGGCCTCGTTATACTGCCGTTGTGCCAGCATCATATCACCCAGGTTGCTTAACGTGCTACCTCGACTAACATCAAGCCTTTCGCGTATTGTGAGAGCCCGCTGAAGATTAGCCACTGCGCTGTCATAGCGCTTTAATTGGCCAAATACATTCCCGATATTATTATAAGATGTCGCAATTCCCTTTAAATTTTTAGATTCTATTCGAATTCGCAAGGCTTTTCTATTAAAAAAAAGAGCAGAACTCAAATCCCCCAATTTATTATAGCTACTGCCTATTGTATTGTAAATATTAGCCAACGCACGATGTCCATCATTAAGCGCTCTATAATGGAGTTCCAAATACGAAAGTGCCTCCATACACATCGAGATAGATCGCTCGTATTGGCCTCTTGTATAATATACCCACCCCAGATTAGACAACGCCATGGGGAGATAAATTGTATCGCCAGCTGCCTTATAGATGTCAATGGCTCCGTTGTAGTAAGCTATAGCACTATCAAGATTACCCTTTCTCTCATAACCTATGGCAATAGTATTAAACAAGGTCGCATCATTTAAATCATGCTTTTCACGCGCATGATCTCGTCTCAGTCCCCTATAAGAGTAATCTAGGGCAGAATCAATCTCATCGTTTTCTAAATGCTTATTAGCAATTAACAAAAGGTAACGATCAACATCTTCGGCGTTATTATCTTTATACGCCAACTTCAAAGAATCTTTGAGGGCATCAATAGATTGGCCATGACTGACAATAGCAGGCAGGATTGCAAGCACGAAAATCCAACGTAGTAGGGGCACGGTTTAGGAATTTCCACTAAGTTAGCAAAACGCCCCGATATTTGTAAATACTATGAGCTACCGGTTGATAGCTCATAGTACTATAGACACAACTTATTCCGGCTTTACGGGATCAGGCGATAAGTATTCGTCGAATCTCCGCCAGTGCCATTCTGTTTCGGGGGAGGATTGATGATGATTGGACCATCATTGTCATCGTCGCCACCGTCTCCCTTCAAGGGACCAATATTATCTTCAGCGCAGCTTACAGCCATGAAAGCAAACAAAAGTAAAATGCCATATCTCAAATTTTTCATCTTATTAAAATGTTAAGTTTTGAAACTGGCCAAAGGCATAGCCCGCTGCAGGGCATAGAATGCCACTGAAACTATTTCAGAGCAGGGTTCCGGCACTTATAGAAGCAAGGCAACCTTTGGCGTAAGGTTCATGGGTGGGATCTGAACAGGCTCGGAATACCTTCATGACACCCATGAAAGCCTTCCAGCATTCCTTACTTGCTCAGACCAGTGATCGGTTGATCCGCCGATCGATTATCAAATTTGATGATGTAAAGATGGCGTTGGGAAGCGGAACAGACGTCTCGGGAAACTTTCAACGGTTTACAGTTTCATGACAACGATTAACAGCTAACTTTCAAATACCAAAACTGAACGCCTATGCCTGTAGAGGTGAAAATAGCAACGCTGCAAAAAATGCTTGACCTAATCACAGAAAAGGAAGGGCAGCCATTGGATAGGTATGGCTTAAAAGTAAGTGCAGATAATATAACGGGACTGAGCCCGTATTATTTATATAGAACTATTTACAAAGGAATAGAGGAGGCTAAGAAGAATAAAAATGAAACACTGATCCTGCAACCTGTTCATCTGGATAAGATCGCCAGGTACCTGGGATATAAAAACACACCTGACCTGCTTGACAAGCTCAGTCCTGCTGTAAATCCGCTTTTACAAAGCTGTGAAGGAAATTACTATTGCTACCTACGCAGAAACTCTGAAGATGCTTATATACTCCAGTCTCCCGTAAAAATTGAAAAAGCACAAGGTGAGATGATATTCACCTTGCAAGGCCCCGTCAGAAGATATAGCGGTGCTATAAGTATGGGTAACGGATGCCTTTTCGTACTCATTCTACATGAAGACGGCAAACAATTCCATCACATTTATCAATTAGGGCAACATAAAAAACCGCAAGTCCTGCAAGGGATCTTTTCCGGAGTCTCAACCATATTCGCCCCCATAGGCGGCCGCACCGTACTGATCAGAAGCGATAAAGAATACGACTCATTGGAAAACAAAGAGATAGAACTATCAACATTCGCAAACTCCAAAGACCTCAAGGAACGCAGACTCGCTGAATATTTCGAATACTACAATGAAAACAACCTTAACATCAAACGCGTAAACACCTTCCGCATAGACGACCTCGGAACCAATAAATAATTTGGACATAAAAAAAGCACCAGCATTAATAGCCGGTGCTTCTGCTTATATCAATTCTGCTTCGGTGGAATAACGATAACAGGGTCGTCATCATCATCGTCACCACCATCAGCAACTCTGCCGGACTTCGGCGGAGGAGTGCCTACCGGATCATCATCGTCGTCATCCCCGCCGCCAACACTGTTAGACTTCGGAGGAGGATTTATTCCAATAGGATCGTCGTCATCGTCATCACCGCCATCGACGGCCAAACCTGTGACGCCACCGCCGCCTATAACAATGGGATCATCATCGTCATCTCCGTTGCGGACCGGACCGATGTTTTCATCCGAGCAGCTTATTGCTACAGCCGCCAGCAGTAAGAACAAACTATACCGTATCAGTTTCATCTCTGTTTTTTATTTCAATTTATTGTTATTAAAATATTATTTCGAGCGCTTGGGTGGTGGTATAGGAATCGGATCGTCATCCTCATCACCACCGGAGCTCACCTTGTTTGGCTCCACCGGAGGTTTTATAGGAATCGGATCGTCATCGTCATCACCACCACCCGTGAAACTAACATTGTTTCCTTTCGGAGGGATAATGATCACAGGATCATCGTCGTCATCATCGCCGCCGTCATCGGCAATGCCGTTTAGCTTCGGCGGAGGTGGTGGTGGTATGATGATAGGATCGTCCTCACCGCCATTCTGTAAGGGGCTGACACCCTCTTCCGCACAACTTACAGCCACAACCGTAAGCAGCACGAGCATACTGCGTTTTAACATTTTCATTTTTAAATATGTTTAGATTGAGTGTTCTGCTTCATAAAGCCTGACAACAAGATTACACATCATGAATACGATAACGACAAAGAGAAAGGTGCTATTACTAATAGCGCAATAATATACACAGATTTTGAAATACATATTGGACACATACTCCTAAAGGAGTATAAAGCAATTCGCTATACTCACCATCAGTACTACTTTAGGAGTATATATAATACCTGTGACAACGCTGGTAGATCATAAAAAAAGGCAACCGTTTCTGCGATTGCCTTTCTAAAGATTATCTTCTACTATTGCGGAATAACGAAATCCGGCTCCTGCGAATTTACCGTCGTATCCCCTTCCTCGATATTGTCATACTTCGCGCAGTCGTATGATATCGTGGTTGATGAAGGTTGTTTGAAGTATCCTTTCTTATAGCCCGTTTCGGGATGCTTGTAGATCTTTGTCATATACTTGTCCCATATGGGACGGGCCGATTTTGCTCCCGAGCCAAAGCTCCAGCTGGGGAAGCGTATGCTGCGCTCATCGCCACCTACCCATACACCGGTCACCAGGTTATGCGTGATGCCAACATACCAACCGTCGGACGCTCCCTGTGTGGTACCCGTTTTACCGCCTATATCGTTGTTCCGTTTTACTTCTTCGCTTAGCCCTCCCGATGTACCACCGGGTTCCTGAACACCGCCCTCCAACAAAAACACGATGGAGTATGCTGTCTGCTCATCCAGCGCCTGGTGTACTTTAGGCACAAAATTCTCGATCACGTTGCCATACTTATCTTCGATACGGGTAATATAATAAGGCTCGTTATAAAAGCCGAGGTTTACAAAAGTGCAATAGGCCGCCACCATCTCTGCAAGCGTAACGTCGCTCGTTCCAAGACATAACGAGGGTACCGGATCAAGCGGACTCTCCACGCCAAGCCTACGCGCAAAGTCCACAACACTCTGCGCCCCGACTTTCTGGATCAGTTGGGCGGACACAGAGTTCACAGACAGAGCCAG
>Ga0247783_1000684_pt1 | contig 10725 bp, 7 predicted proteins | sample UWRJL064202C5_FD_179911 | JGI IMG/M metagenome (GOLD analysis project Ga0247783, IMG submission 179911) | Plant litter microbial communities from Arlington Agricultural Research Station in Wisconsin, United States - UWRJ-L064-202C-5 | ecosystem: Environmental > Terrestrial > Plant litter >... | reverse complement strand
CATTAATGGTTCATCAGCCGATCAGGTAATATTGGACGGTAATGTAACGATTCCAAAAATGATGACAGTTAATAACGCATCGTTAACTGCTGAAAATGCCGGAAAATTAGTGGGCCAAGGCCTTGAATTGGTTGCGACTCAAAGTGTTGGCAGTGCATCAAACCGCGTGCAGTTAGCGGTGGATGACCTTTATTTAAAATCAACTAATGGCAACATATTCATCAATGAGCAGGATTCTCTGAGCATCAAGGAATTTGCTACCTCTACCACTGAGATATTTGATTTGGCCCTTGGTGGTGATTTATTGTCGTCTGCAGGTATTACTTACACTGGGCAATTCAATGTTAATTCCTCACGCGGTGCGATTGCTTTAAATAATGCTAATTCCTTTACCGGTAATTTAAATTTAAAGGCCGCTGGTGATATCACACTAAGAAATCTTACTTCGGTAAATTTCACTGAAGTAGCTGCCCAAAACCTGACAGTTGAGACAGATGGAGCGGTTACTGGAGCAGGTCCCATGATTGTGAATGGGCTTACCAGTATTTCAGCGAGCTCTACTGTTTCCTTGTTGCATGCAGATAACGACTTCAACTCATTAAAAATCTTAAACGCGACCAGCGTATCGCTTAGGGATAAAAACAATCTGACATTGGCTGGAGTTTCCGCCGCTGGCTTGGTGACGGCGAATACAAATGGCGCAATCAATATTGGTGCTTCTTGTACAGATAATTGCGCTGACAGTTTTGGCGTGCGTGCAGCAAATCTGGACTTAAATGCGGGAATTGGATCAATCACTGTCGGGAAAAATATTACAGCTAGCGATAGCGTTGCGTTGCAAGCGAACGGTATAACAATCAACGATACAATTACTGCCAAGCATATGACATTTAACGCCGGATCAGGTGTCTTGCTGTTAAATGAAAGTGGTAACTTGAATGGTCAAACAGGTGAACTTATTGATCTTGCTGGTGGAAAAGTTGATCAGCGGTCAAATATTATTGGCGGTGCGAATGTAAATATAACCGCAACCGATGGTATTCAGATGGCCGCTGGTGCAGTAACTGAGGCGGTTTCTGGTAATGTTACTTACAAAGGGAAAAATATTGGGCTTGCTACTGTCAAAGCTGCAAACGGGTCCGTGAATTTATCTGCCGGTGGCGCAATTACCGATAGTAACGACAGCGGCACCAATATTTACGCTAAGCGTTGGGTTGCTGACGCAGTTTCCGGTATTGGTTCCGCGCAGGATGCTATAGAAACTGATGTAGATGTGTTGTCAGTGAGAAACCTGGGGAAAATACAGCCCGGTAACAATACCGCAATCAATATCTTGAATGCCGATTCGTTTACGATTGAACAGCTAAGAAATAATGGCGATATTTATATCGCCAATACTACTGGCGACATTGTTCTCGATAATACTAATAACCAACCATTCGTCGCCACAAATACCAATGCTCTCGAACAGGGTGGCGTCATTAATACTAATACAGGTGGTATGGGCGGAACACTTAGACTTTCAATACCTAATGGAATGGTTCGTGCGCTAAATAAAACCGATGTGGATAATCCAGATATTATCGCCGATATAGCATCATTTGATTTTCCAAAAGGAACACGCTTTAGCTTCGGTGAAAGAAATCGCAAGATCGTGATGCTTATCCCGGCAGTATATAACCAGACAGCTAGAACCAGTTCCGTTAAGTGGTATAAAAATAGACGCCCGGGTGAGAGCTTGGATTCATCTAAAGCACTGAATGAGTTGGATAACATGGTTAATGATCAATTAATTCAAATTGAGGGATTGAATGAAATAGATCCTGCAATTTTCACCAGCGTAAGCAATTATATTCACGACGAGGTTGCTATTCTTATGCCAGCCGATCAACGTTTCGACGATGATGAATACGCTGAATAATTATAATTGGCTGTTTGTAATTTTTAACTTATCCGGGATTAGAAGAAGTGCTTAGTTACTTTATTGTTAGAAATATACGTTGCCTGGTTCTCTGTATATTATGTTTGTTCCAATCATTTGCTTATGCGGGTTTTCTTGAAATGCCTGATACAGCAGAAGTCCCTGAATTTGAGCGGGAAAGTTTGTCGCTCGATATGGACATACCGGCGCTGCGTGATCGCGACCCCAATCCTGAGGCTGGGCCGCGCCTGAATGTAAAAGAGTTCAGGGTTCAAGGGTTAATTGAATATCCTGAATTGGGGATTACGCGCGCTAAAATTATCAAGCAAGTAGAAAAAATTCGCTTTGATATGATGGAAGAGGGCGAGCAGCTTGAATCTGGCTACACAATTGATGAACTGAAAGAAGTTTCCGATCTGATTGCAGAAATTGAAAAAGAAACTGACGGTCGCCATGTTGGCGCTGTGGAAGTGCAGAAGTTGGTGTTTCTTATTCGTGAGCAGCGCCGGAAGCGTGGGATTACCTTGGGGATGATCGAGGTTGTTGCTGACACAATAACCCGTTATTACCGCGAGCGCGGATTTATATTGGCCAAGGCCTATATTCCCAAGCAGCATGTCCGTGATGGGGTGGTAACTATTACGTTAATGCTTGGTCAGCTGGGTGAAGTTGAGGTAAAAAATAACAAGCACTATTCAGAAAAACTAATTAAAAGAGTTTTCAGCTCATCTCTGGCCAAACCCGTTACAAATGATGTGGTTGAAGAGAATCTGTACCTTATTAATGATTTGCCTGGATTGTCGGTGGGTGGTTATTTTGAGGCGGGTTCGCAAGTTGGTGATACAAAATTAAATGTGAATGTAAATTCTGAGAAGCGAATCGACGCCAATGTTCGTTTGGATAACCATGGTTCAGCTGAGTCTGGCGAATACAGGGCATATAGCGATTTCTATGTAAATAACCCTCTTGGTATTGGCGATCAATTACAACTAGGTGTCTTAGCGTCGTTTAATCCTGAAAACTCTTTGTATGGTTCTGTACGTTATTCTCTACCTATATACACTCCCCGCTTTGGCTTTTCGCTTGGCGTATCCAGTAATGACTTTGTCACTGATACCCCAGGCGCAACAGCAAGTGAAAAATTTGAAATCACAGGAAAGTCATTTGTAGCAGATGCAATATTTACCTATAAGTTAAATCGCACCAGGAAAAAAAATAACAACATCCTGATTGGTATTTCAGATATAAAATCTGAAATACAGTATGGAAATCTGTTAAACGCAGGTACAGAGGATAAGGTAAGGAAAATTGATGCCACCTATCAATTTGATGTATTAAATGAAAAGAAACGTATTCTTCATCAGGGTGGTATTACGTTTTCCGTTGCTGATTTTGTGATGGGGGCTGAAGATGGACAAGACAAGGCGCCTGAAATATTATCATTCGATTATTCACGTCTATCTTTTATAAAAGTTCCATTCACCAAAAGCGAAAGCAAATGGATTATTCGTGGTGCTGGGCAGTATTCTGATGCAGCCTTGTCTGAGGTGTTGCAGTTTAGCTTGGCCGGGCCTGCCCGTACCCGTGGTTTTGCGATTAATGAAGCTTTCACCGATGATGCCATTTTTCTTGGTTCAGATTTGGTTTTTAGCGGCCCAAGTTTTGGTGGGGTCACAGTGGCAGGGGAAAAAATTGAAGATGTGTTTCAGCCGTTTGTTTTCCTCGATATAGCCTACGGTCGCAATAATGCCTTTATTGAGGGCGAAGATGATGTGACTACGTACCTGGTTGACGTTGGTGTGGGGATAAAAATTGTATTTAGCGAAGGGTTGCGTGGAAATCTATCGCTTGCAGTACCAGTTGATGCTGAAAATTCTGCGATGGAAAAATTGAAGGATGAAGATGATTTTGATCCTGACGGGCTCTCTGACAGTGAGGATCTTACCCCCGGTGATGGGTTAAAGTTATATTTCGATCTTCAGTATGGATTCTGACAATACTTCTTTTTACTAGATTGCCCCAAGCAATTCTTAAGTTACAATGTGGCGCCTAAATATAGTGAGGAGCAGGTCACAGATAAAATTAAGGGTGGCTCCCTAAGTTGTTTGTAAAAATAAATTAAGTTAGTATCACGTGTTTTAAATGCAGTTGTTTTTTCATTTTAATCTGGTGGCTGGTGCTCTGCATTGTTGGTGTATCAGTTGCTTTAATATGTAGTACTTAAACCCTAAGGAGTAATAAAGATGGCGATTTATATCGAGTACGAAGGTATCAAAGGAAATATTACCGCTAATGGTTACAAAGATCATATTGGTACCAGCTCATTGCAGTTTGGTGTTGGTCGTGGCATCTCTATGGAAGCGGGTAATCTTGCTAACCGTGAAGCTACTCGTCCTTCCATTAGTGAAATCACCTTCACTAAAGCGGCTGATATTTCTTCAACCTCTCTTTTTAAAGAAGCGGTAAGTGGTTCTGCAGGTAAAAAAGTAGTTATCAAATTCGTACAAACTGGTGCAGATCAGTTGGTTGAATATATGACCTACACCCTGGAAAACTGTCTTGTTAGTGGATACTCAGTTTCAGCAGATGGCGAGAGCGATCCTGTTGAGTCGATTTCTCTGAGCTTTGCTAAAATTATGGTTAATTACAGCGATTATGATAAGAGCAATAAGTCTGCAACACCGCAACGTGTTGGTTACGACTTGGCTATTGCAAAACCCCTGTAAGTCTTCTCCCAAAAAATACCCCATTTGCTTGGCATATGGGGTATTTTTCTCTGAGCTCGCATTCCTTACTGCGAGGCAAGGATGTAATAACACTTCTTCTGAAGGGTTTATTAAGGTTGCAATAGCATGACTCAGCTCTCCCAAGATAATCGATTCATCTCCATTTCTGATTTTTCCCTCGGCAAAGATACATTCCTGCTTACCAGCTTTCAGGGCACTGAAGGTATTTCGGACTTATTTACCTTTGCTATTGATGTGCTTTCAGAAAGCCTTGATATAGATCCCAATAAAATCGTAGGTAAAGCAGCTACAGTTACTGTAAAAACGGATGCAAACCGTAAATTTAACGGTTTTGTCAGAGAGTTTGTCCTGGGTGAGATAAAAGCGGACAACCTGCGCGAATATAAAATGGTGATGGTGCCCTGGTTGTGGTTTTTGTCGCAGACCAATGACCATCGCATATTTCAGGAAAAAAATACCAAAGAAATAGTCAGTCAGGTTTTTAGTGACCTTGGCTTCTCTGACTTTGAGTTCAGGGCGAGCGGTGGAAAAAAACGTGAATACTGTGTACAGCACAACGAGAGCGACTTGCATTTTGTGTCTCGCTTGCTGGAAGAAGATGGTATTGCCTACTTTTTTGAACATTCTGATGGGAAGCACCAGTTAATTCTGGTCGATAAACCTAATGCCTACAGTGATGTGTCAGAAACAGATTTGGAATACTCCAAAGGCAGTGCACCACACGCCCAAATTAATTCATGGGAACACAAATACTCCTTCAAAAAGGGGATGTGGACTCTGAACGATTACAACTTTAAAGAGCCGCAAAAAGATCTAACGGCGACCATCAAAACCAATAGCCAGTACGCTAAAAATGGTTTGTATGAGCATTATGAATATCCAGCATTTTATGATCCTAATTTAGGTGCAGAAGCCGCAAAGATTTGCCTCGATTCAGAAGAGGCGGATCGCGATACCGTGTTTGGACAAAGCGATTGTGCAAGTTTTTATGCTGGCGGCAAATTCAAGCTGGCGAAGCATGCCACGGCCTCGCAAAAAGGTAGTTATATTTTAACGGCTGTAACGCACCAGGCAATTGACAAGAGTTACTTCTCAGGTCAAGAAGGTAACGCAACTTATACCAACCAGTTTGTATGCATTCCTGCCGATACACCATTCCGCCCTAAACGACTGCATGCGAAGCCTGTAATGAAGGGGCCGCAATCTGCTGTGGTGGTTGGCCCGGCGGGCGAAGAGATCTATATCGATGAGCACTGCCGAATCAAGGTGCAGTTTATCTGGGACCGCGAAGGTAAAGATGACGAAAATAGTTCGTGTTTTATTCGTGTAGTTCAAAGTTGGGCGGGCAATCAATGGGGCTCATCTTTTATCCCACGTATTGGACATGAAGTTATCGTTAATTTTCTGGATGGTGATCCTGATCGCCCTCTGGTCACAGGTTCCGTTTATAACGGCTGGAACAAGCCTACTTACACATCGAAAACTCAAAGTGGTATAAAAACCCGCTCAACCAAAGGTGGTTCACCGCAGAACTACAATGAACTTCGCTTTGAAGATAAAAAAGGCGAAGAACAAATTTATGTTCACGCAGAAAAAAATTATGACACCCAGGTTGAAAATGATCAGACGTTAACGGTTGATCATGATCGTACCAAGACGATTAAGCACGATGAAAACTCCACGATTGATAATGATCGCAATAAAACCGTCGGCAATAACCAAACTGAATCGATTGGCAAAAATAAAACAATTGATGTAGGTGATGATCACACAGAGACTATTGGCAAAAATATGTCTCTAAGTGTGGGTAAGAATATCACTATCGATATTAGTGAAAATCATACCGAGACTATCGGTAAAAACATGACCATTGGCGTTAGTAAGGATCTACGTGAAACCGTCGAAGGTAAGTACACTGAGAATGTCACTAAAGAATATGCGTTAAAAGCAAAAACCATCACCATGACGGCTGATGACCAAATCACGCTTAAAACCGGTTCAGCCTCTATCGTTATGAAGAGTAATGGTGATATCACTATTTCCGGAGCCAATATCAATGTTAAAGGCTCGGGCAATGTGGTAATCAAAGGCAGTAAAATTACTAATAATTAGTGTGACCTATGAGTGCTAGTTTGTTTGAAGAATCAGAAGGCATTGAGCTGCAAACAGAAATGCCTAATCCAATGGTAGCGCCGGGTGAAGTATTGCTCGGCATACTGGCTGGGATTGATGACAAAGGTAGTCCGGTTGTTGGATTTCCCCAGTTCCCCCATTTTGAATCAGTAACCGCATTGGCCACTATTCCGGTATTGCCCCAGCATATAGGGCGCCAGGTGGCACTTATGTTTACCCAAGGAATAGATTCACGCCCCATCGTAATCGGCTTTCTTTACTCACCCTTACAGCAGATGCTGGACAATTTGATCGAACAATCGGAAGTGTCAGTTTCGGTGTTGGATTCAATGGATCAAACGGTATTTGATGAACCCGCAGCAACTTCACCGCCAGCGATAAATGCCAATCAGTATGGCGATACCGTGCATGTCGATGGGAAAAGGGTTGTGCTGGAAGGGCAGGAGGAGGTGGTTCTCAAATGCGGTGAGGCGAGTATTACGCTTACGCGCAATGGAAAAGTAGTGATTCGCGGAAAATATCTACTGAGCAGATCCAGTGGAGTTAATCGAATTCTTGGTGGATCAGTACAAGTAAACTGACATTTATGCCGTTGGGCGATGTTTTTCGTAAGCGGTTTACCTCCAGCGAATCTGCACTATGTTACAGCTCAAAAACAATACTCCTTTTGCATCCGCATTTACCATTTTTCCCAATGAGAATGGTGTAGATACGCTGTACATCATGGTCAAAGCTACTTTTGTTATTGGTGCGCAATGGACACTAGCGAGTGTGCAGGCACCCTTGCAACAAGGTGATGATTATTGGGGCGAGCCTGAAAAATCCAGTCTACGAACCAGTTCGGATTACCATATCGGCAAACCAGCAACCGATATTGTGATGGTGGGTGCTGCCTGTGCACCAGGGCAGCGGCCCGTCCGACAAATGGATGTGGGGGTACAGGTTGGATCGCTCAGTAAAGTGGTTAGAGTGTTTGGCAATAGAGTTTGGAGCCAGGGGCAGATAACCCAGCCTGAACCCTTCGTCACTATGCCGTTGGTATATGAGCGCGCTTTCGGTGGGCAGGATGTAATTGAGGGTGGAGAGTTGCGTGATGTAGAAGCAAGAAATCCGGTTGGCTGTGGTTTTGCGGGCCTTAAAAGTCCGGCGGAGTTACAAGGTTTTCCACTACCTAATCTTGAAAGCCCCGATCATCTGATACGCGACTATCGCGATAAGCCAGAGCCTGCCTGTTTTGCACCTATTGCCCCCAATTGGCAGCCCCGCGCCAGTTTTGCTGGTACCTATGATGATATCTGGCAGCAAACAAGGGCGCCTTATTTGCCCGACGATTACAACCCGCGTTTTATGAATGTTGCACTCGCCGATTTAATTTATCCTGGCTATCTGCAAGGTGGTGAAGCGGTGCGGATTATCGGTATGCACCCTGACGGTGACTTGGGGTTTACGCTCCCCTACGTTAATCTGACAAATAAAGTATTAATTGCCGGGCAAGAGTATGCGGCCCCTTTTGTAATGGAAACTTTGTTGTTAGATCCCAACCAGCGGCAGCTATCCATGGTGTGGCGAGCGGCTATTGGCTGCGATAAAAAACTGCCCCAAATACAACAAATTTCGGTGAGCTTATCCCGCTAAGGGATTCAAGGAGCAATAAATGGCCCAAACAACATTTTCCAACACCCGCGGTATTGCCCATAAAGGCAGTGGGGGTATGAGTACGGTATTTCCCGATGTCTGCAAAACACCAGTGGGCTCGGCCGTCGTGCCGATTCCCTATCCCAATATTGGTAAATCCTCGGATACCAGCAAAGGTCCTAAAACGGTGCTTACCGATGGCAAGATGCCGATGGTCAAAGGCGCGGTCTATTCCACCAGTACCGGCGATGAAGCCGGCACTTTGAAAGGTATTATCAGCAGCCAGAATAAAGCTGAATGTGAATTTATGATGTACTCCTTTGATGTGAAATTTGAAGGGAAAAATGTATGTCGATTAGGTGATCCTTTGTTTCATAACAAAAAAAATATTATGGGTTAACTGACAATAATGGTTTCTGCGGATCTGAAAAAACGGCAAGCTGCTTTTGCTCATTTTTATGAGCGTTATGCAGATGATGCAGCATTCCTGTGGCTGCTATTTTTTTATGGCGCTAATCAGCCTCATTACACTTCAAAAGATTTAATGGAATTGGCAAAACGTGTAGATGCCAACCTTGATGCATTATTATTGGCCCCAGAACAGGCTTGGGAGATCTGCGAGAACAGCATGAGTCTTGGTGTGGGCGAAGTATTTTCGGCATCGGTATTCGCTTTTCGTAGCCTTGAAGTTACAAAAATACAACGTGTAGTTGAAGTTGGTTTGAGTGAAGTATCAAATCACTCTGGATTAATCTCTGCAATAGCTTGGTTGCCCGGGCGATTGGTTCATTCTTGGATAAAAAAGTTTTTGCAAAGTAAAGACTTAAATCACAAATACCTTGCACTGGCCGTTTGTAGCGAACGTCGGGAAGATCCCGTTGAGTTTCTTCAAGCAATTTTATCCAGAGAAGATTGCATTAAACACCCATTGATTTATCCCCGTGCATTACGGTTGGTGGGTGAATTAAAACGTTTTGATCTAGTATCATCACTTCATAAAGGCATAACGTCTGATAATTCGTCGGCAGTTTTTTGGTCTTACTGGTCATTGATTTTAATGGGTGACAAAACACAAGTAAGCAATTTGAATCCTTATGTATTACAAGAAAATCCGTTTCAAATGGATGCGTTTGAAATTTGTTTTCGTGCACTTCCAGTTGAGCAGGCGCGTAGTTGGATTAATCTTCTGTCTAGTAACCCAGCACAAAAACATTTGGTAATTAAAGCCTCTTCTATTTTAGGTGACCCACAAGCCGTGAGTTGGTTAATTGGTCAAATGCAAATTCCGAGGTTTATGCGTCTTGCTGGTGAGGCATTTACCAACATAACAGGCATAGATTTAGTTGAGCATAAATTAGCATTGGAATCACTCCCGGATTTAGATAAACAATTACCTGAAGACACAAATGATGAAAACGTAGAAATGAGCGAGGACGAGTATTTGCCTTTTCCTGATGTAAATAAAGTTGCGGCGGTTTGGCAAAAATATCAGCAGCGTTTTGAGGTTGGTCAGCGTTATTTTATGGGTAGGTTGATCAGTGTAGATCATCTGAATGAAATCTACGCAAATGGCAAACAGCGTCAGCGCCGTGGTGCTGCATTAGAGTTAGCACTCATCGCTCCAGAACAATTTCTATTGAATCATGCATCTAGAGGTTTACCATAATGACGGCCTCTAAAATATTTCTCGCTGCTACGGGCATGCTAACACCTGTTGGTTTTGATTCGGCTTCTACTAACGCTGCTGTAGCTGTGGGTATAAGTGCATATGAATATTCTAATCATCACAATAAAAACTTTAATCCCATGCAAATGGCGTTAATTCCTGACGAGGCATTGCCACCGCTAAATCCTGAATTGACTTCTCTACCTGGATTAACTTCTCGGCAGCGTCGTATACTCCGAATAGCCACATCGGCTATTCAAGAAGTCATTACCCGTGTACATTTAAAAGAACCTCCGGCATTATTTTTAGCATTACCCGAATTTATTCACGGGGCTGCATTTTCATTGCATCCGAAATTTTTGGAAGCATTTGAAATTCAAACCAATGTTAAACTCGATAAAGCCAACAGCCGAATTTTTGCAACCGGTCGGGCAGGTGGTATTGAAGCTATTGATCTGGTATTTAGATATTTTGAAGCTACGGGAAAAGATGTGGCAATAGTGGGTGGTGTAGATACTTACCTTGATCATTTGTTACTAGGTACCTTAGATAAAGACAACCGCATTCTTGCTAAAAACATTTCTGATGGTTTTGCGCCAGGTGAAGCCGCTGGTTTTTTATTG
>Ga0247783_1000681_pt1 | contig 10759 bp, 9 predicted proteins | sample UWRJL064202C5_FD_179911 | JGI IMG/M metagenome (GOLD analysis project Ga0247783, IMG submission 179911) | Plant litter microbial communities from Arlington Agricultural Research Station in Wisconsin, United States - UWRJ-L064-202C-5 | ecosystem: Environmental > Terrestrial > Plant litter >... | reverse complement strand
CCCGCGCTGGGCTCTGGCGCTTCCGGCGCGGCAGACGCAACCGACGCGGTAGCAGGAGCGGGAGCGGGCTCGTTGCTGGCTGCGGGCTCGTTGCTGGCTTCGAGCTTGCCGACTGGCGCGCGCTTGGAGCCGGAGGTGGCTTGCGACGCGCTCTTGACGCTCGACGATGCCGCGTTGTTCGACTCACCTAGAGCCAAGCCCAAGAAACCCGAACCATGCAAAACATAGTGGTGACCGAGCTGGGCCATCGCGGTACCGCTGATCAGCAAGGTCGCGATCACGACCGGGCGTAGCCAAAAGCGCGCAGCGCGGGTGCGGAGCTTGGACTCTCGCTGGCGCTCCAAGCGCACCAAGATCCGGCGCTTGCGAAAGGGATCCACTTCGAACGGTGCGGCGCTCGAAAACAGCTCGGACAGGCGGCGGTCACCGTCATCCGAGCCTGCATCGTCGACTAGGCGCTTCAACATCAGGGCCTCTTCTGCTCTCTGCTCTCGTGTTTGGCGAGCGAGGCCTTCAGCTTCTTGCGTGCCTTGTGGATGCGCGCCCAAACCGTGTTCACTGGGACCCCTTGGATCTCGGCGATCTCTTCACCGCTATAGCCGTCGATTTCGAACAGGACCACGGCGGCGCGCTCGGACTCATTCAACTTCTCCAGCAGACGTTCGAGCAGTACGCGCTTCTCGCTGGTCTCCAGTGAATCTGCGGGTGATGCGCCGCCCTTGCTCAGGCTTTCGGACAGCGGCACGCTGCCAAACATCAGGTGTTTGACCCAGAGCAGCCGGCGAAAGTCCCGCACGCGGTGGCGTGCGATTTGGTACAGCCAGCCAGGCAGGTTTTGGCCGTCGAAATCGGGCAAGCGGCGATGGACGACGATAAATACGTCCTGCACCAGGTCCTCGCGCTCGGCTTCCGGACCGCCCATGGCGCGGATCCAACGCGAGACCTCCGAGAACCAACGCTCGTAAATGGCACGGAATTGTAGAGGTGGGCCAGGTGGAGGCGCTTCCACGACGGCTTTCTCGGCGCTTTCCACGAGCCATTGCTTGGCCTGGCTACCGGGCATTACTGTTTCAAGGGGCTCTTTCAAGCGGACCTTTCCGAAAAGGTAAAGTGCCCAGACCAACGGTATCGTGGGACCTCGTGGTTCCAATCAGGGTATCCTGTTCCCGTTCGCCCTGCCATGCGTGTTCGCTTCCAGCGCTTGCTCATTGCCCGCATTCTCGGGCCCGGGTCGGTTGCGCTGGCCGCGTGGGCGGCAGCGCCCGCGTCGGCGCTCGGCCAAGTGCCCGAGACACGGGAGCCCTCGCTCGCTGGCCCCCCCGCGCCGTTCGTCTTTGGCAACGCGGGGTGCCCGGATCCCAAAACGGTACAGCAGGCGGTGCTCGGTCTGATCCCGCCCGAACGCCACGCCTTGCTCGAGCATGGGGTGCGTGTCGAGCTCGAGGACTTGGGGGAGAGCTACCGCGTCACGGTTTGGAGAGAGGGCGCCTTGGTCAAAAAGGGCTACGCCGACCCAGCACGGGACTGCGATGGCCGAGCCCGTTTTGCAGCCGTGTTCACGGTGCTGACCTTGATGCCCCCGGAGCTCGGTGCGGAACCGCCTGCCCAACCCGAGCCCAAACCCGAAACGGTGCCGGCTCCCGCCGCGAAACCGCCGAAGGTGGAAGCGGAGGAGGAACCGACCCACACGCCGCCCCTGCCGCCGTTCGTGCAACTCGAGCTGAGCGCGCTCTACGCTCATGCGCCGCCAATCCTGGAAGCCCCCAGCCTGCAATCGTTCGGCGGCGAGCTGCGTCTGGGGCTCGGGCGTGGTGAATTGTCGGGCACGCTGTCGGTTGCCTACACACCCCGCGCCCAGTTCGACTTGGACGGCGTACAGGGCGACGTCACGCGTTTGCCGTTCAGCGTCGGCGCGCGGCTGCGCACTGATTTCGATTCTTGGTCGCTGGCCGCCGATCTTGGGCTGCTCCTGGTCGCACAGCGCGTGCGCGCGACCAACCTGCTCCTCGAGCACAGCCGCGGCTCGGCAGAGGTCGGAGTGCGTGTCGGCGTCCAGATCGCACGCAAGGTCGGCTCGCACTTCGCGCCGTTCGTCGGCGCGTTCGTTTGGTTCACCCCGACGCCGAGTGACCTTTCCGCGTTGCCGCAGGGCGTGATCGGCAACCTTCCTTACGTCTGGCTTGGCGGCGCCGCTGGCGTATCGTTTGGATTATAGGACGATGCACGGCCGCTCCTGCTCACGTTTACCGCCGCCCTGCCCCGTGCTTTGCGGCGCGCTCTTGCTGCTCGCTCCGCTTGTCACTGGCTGCGGCCCGACGCTCGACCTCGGCAGCAACCTGATCTGGGCCACTGATCATGAGTCAGGGGAGCCCGATGATTGGACTGCCGACGGCCAAGGCGGCCTGGACTCGGACAGCACCATGGGCACGGTGGAAGTCGCGGACGGGCCCGCGCATAGCGGAAAGTATTCGCTGAAGCTGACCGGTTTGGCCATGAGCGACACGGTGGGCCCGGGGGTCTACCGAGAGCTGCAAGCGCCGCCGGACGCTTACTACAGCGCTTGGTATTACCTGCCCGGCCCCTATCAAACCAACTCACAATGGACGATTCAGAAGTTTCTCTCGCGGCTGGACTCTGGCATCAAGCAGGGTCACGATCTCAATCTGCGCACGCTGCCCGGTGGTCAAGTCGTGCTCTACCTGTTCAGCCACGACCCCGCGTATTTGCAGGCGCCGCTCGCCGATCCCCCGGCCTTCGTGCCCGTTGAAACCTGGTTCCAAATCGAGGTCCTGTACAGCCCGCGCACGGACGAAACCGGGAGGCTCCTGGTCTGGCTCGACGATCGCTTGGTTTACGATTTGGAAGATCGTCGAACCGCGGGCTCTAACGACGTGCTTTGGAATCCGTGCAACGTTGGTGAAGACGTTCAGCCCTCACCGCCGATCCTGTACCTGGATGATGCGGCCATCAGTCTCGTGCGCGTGACGCGCGACGGCACGCTGTTCGCTAGTCAGTGATCGAGCTCAGTGGTCGCTCTGCGGCAGGTTCGCACGCACGCGTTCCGGCATGCGCGGCGCCACGCCATCCCCGAGCTGGCCGTCGTTCTGTTGCTCGGAGTGATCGAAGACCACGCTGCCGGCGCTTTCATCGAAGGTCAGATCGAGCACGAACCCCGGCTCGTTTTTAGGGAATTTTCCGGCAAATTCCGCGGCCAGCTGCTCGGCGCTGCGCGCGACTTCGAACACGTGAGCATCATCCATCCGCCCTGCGAAGAGGTCGCGCGACCCATCCAGCGTGCCGAGCCAACAACTGGTCGGTGTGCGCTTGTCTGGTGTCTCGGTCGAGCTCGCAACCAGTGTGCCGTCGACATAGAGCAGATTCGTGGTGCCGTCGAAGACGTACGCCGCGTGGTGCCAGGAGCCCGTCGTGATCGGCGTTTTGGCGATCACCTGTGGTCGGTCGCCGTACACGCGCCAAGCCCCGACCAAACCCTGACGCAGCCCGAGCTCGATGCCACTATCCAAGTCCTTGCGCAACGTGATCAGCGCTGCGCGCTCGGCCAGCGCATCGACCATGAACCACGCCGAAAGAGTCTGTTCGTGCCAGCCATCCGGGAACTGCGCCGTCGCGCTGGTCGCGTAGTCGTCGAAGCCGTCGAAGGAAAGCGCGAGGTTTTGCCCGGAATCCTGGAATTGACGCTCGAGGTGATCGGGCCCGCCATCAGCGCTCGGCTGGGTGCAGCCGGCGAGCGCCGTCAACACGGCGAGCACAACGAACGGAGTAGGGCGAATCACGCGCCCCAACCGTAGCACCGCGCAGCAACGAGACTAGGCCCGGGCGCGAAAGTCAAAACTCGACACCGAGCCCCAAGCTCAAGCTGAGGAACGGCCATTCGAACCGGTATTGCTCGGTCGAGACGGCGATCCCAGGGCGCGGAGCCAGCGCGAATCCCGCGAGCTCGGCGCCCACTAGCAACGCCGCGCTCAGCCGCAGGTTTGCCTCGAGCCCGATGCCGCCCGCAAAGCTCGTCACTTGGTCACTGACGGGCGAAAGCGGTGGGTCGACCACGCCGCTCGCCGCCAAGTGATACACGCCGGCCGCCGCGGTTGCTCGCACGTCGAGCGCGCCAGTCTGCCAAAAAGAGGCAGCCAAATGCGCCAGCGCGAGCTCTTGGCGCACCGTTGCCGAACCGAGGCTCGTTTCGAGCGAGGCGCCCAGCGCGGGTCCGATCAGCAGTGCGCCGAGCCAAAAGCGCTGCCCCAAGCGATAGCGGAACGCCAAACCCGGGCCGTAACCGGGACCAATCTTCTGCGCCAAACCCAACGCGGCGACGCGCGCCTCGAGTCGAAAGCGCTTCGGGGCCGCTCGCGCGAAGCGCTGTACGGCCGGTGGCGACGGTTTGGCGTCGACGTTGACCACTTCTGGGGGTGGGCGCTCGCTGCCGGCGAACTCCCGCAAACTCGCGCGCAGCAAGTCGGTGGTGCGTACCGCCAGCACGCTCGGTGCATCGCGCGCCTTGTCCAAGGCCAGCGTGCGCAGCGTCGTTTTGCCGGTCACGCGATCGGCGATGCACACTCGTGCGGTGGGCGAGCCCACGCCTTGCATCAGTGAGATCGCGGCGAACGCGTCGGCTTCGCGCGCCAGCTCCGTCAATTTCTCCGGGGTGCTTTCGCTCGGGTCGAGCTCGACGGTCGTCGACTCGAAGCCCTGCAACGCGAGCTCCGCGCGCAGCCGGTTGAACGCTTCGGACAAGACCGCGTCGGCCGCCGGGGGCACCACCAGCACCACCCGCACCGCTTGCTCCGCGCTCGCCCAGGGACTCACGAGCAGCAGGAAGCAAACGGCAGCGACGGCTAGCGCCTGCCGACCGAAGCTCGTCACTGATCAGCCAAAATCCCGTGTGCTGTACCCGCGTGCACCCCGCCCGGGTAACGCTTCAAATACTCTCGAGCCAGCGGTTCTGCGGCGGCGCGCCCGTCAGTCTTCGTCACCGTACGCATCTTGCCTGCAAGCGCTTCGGCCGCATAGGCCCCAGCACGCGACTCGCTCAGGTAGGTGTCGTACCAGGTGCGCGCTTCCTGCGCGGCGCCTTGCCCCTCGCGTAAACGCCCGAGCAGGAACGCAGCAGCACGCCCTTCTGACGCACGCACGAAGCGAGACCGCAAGGCACGCAGGCTTTGCTCCGCTAACTCCGTTTTGCCGGTGTAGCGCGCGGCGTCGGCCAACGCGCTGAGCTCGCCGGGCGAGCACGCCTGCAGGCACGCCGGGATGCCGCGCTGGTTGGCCTGCAGAAGCAGCGCGTTGAACTCGCCCGAGGCGATCAACTTCGACCAGGCCGAGGCCGAGGCCGAAGCTGACGCTGACGCTGACGCTGACGGGGCGCTGCCCGCAATCAGCGAGCCCAGCGAGCTCGCGCCGTTCGGCGCGCCGCTCACGGCGCTCGGCGCGGGTTCGTTTCGGACGGCCTCGGGCGGCGCGCTCGCACTGGACAGCGCAGGCGCGCCGTTCGCAAGCTCGCTGGTAGTCATGCTGCGGTCGCGGATCTCGGCGCGGAAAGCCTGCCCGCCGCGCAGAGCCACGGGCGCCGCCGCGAATGGCGCACGAACTTCGACGGACCCTTCACGTAGCTCGAGCAGCAAGGTTTCGCTGCTTGGGTTCCAGTGCAGATCGAAGCGCGTCCCGGTCACGAGCACCTCGAACGGCCCCGCCGCAAATGTCCAATGCGCTCGTGGGCGATGCACGACGTGCACCGTCGCGCTCCCACGTTCGAGCAGCACGCGCGCGCCCTCGGCAGTGGTGTCTTCGATGCGCAACCGAGCACCCGCAGCGACTTGGACCGAGGTCTCGTCGGAGAAGTGCACCACTACCGGTCGATCATTCGGCGCGCTGACGTAGGAATCGGCCTGGTTCGAACCGACGATCTCGTAACTCAGCCGGCTCGGCGTTCGCCAGCAGATGATCAGCGCAGCGGCGGCCAAGGCCGGCGCCACGAGCCACCACTTGCGGCTGACGCTCGTGGCTGGGCGGCTGGTCGCGACGCGCGCCAGCAAACGCGCGCGCGATGCCGCTTGATTCACGGGCGTCTGCTCGATGCTGTCCCGAAGCAGCGCGCCCAGCTCTGCCGCGACGATTTGCTCGTATTCGGGCTGACTCATGCGAAGCCCCGGGATTGATCGCGCAACTTCAGGTATTCAGCGAGCGCCGGCTCGCGCTTGGCCAACGCGGCCAGTTGTTGTTGGGCACGGCCCAGCTCTCGGCGCACCGTGGATTCGGAAACCTCCAGGGCAAGAGCTATCTCGAGCAGCTCGAGGTCCTGCACGTGCCGAAGCACGAACACCATGCGCCGTCGACTGCTCAACTGCTCCAAGACGCGATATAGCGCGCGAAGCGTTTGTCGCCCCTCGCTATCTTCGGCCAGCACCGGCAGCTCTGGCAGGTCACCGGTCGCCGAAAGGCCGACCCAGCGCCGCACTTTGCGCCGCCGCAGCTCGCCCGCGGCAGTTCGTACCGCCACGCCCACCAGATAGCCGCGCAAGGCTGCGCCGTCTTGAATGTTCGCAGCGCCACGGAAGAAGGCCAAAAATACCTCCTGCACCAGATCCTCGTTCGCGCTGTCCGGACCGATGGCGCCGAACACGACGCCGCGCACGAGCCTGCCGTAGCGGTCCCAGATCACGCCGAACGCCGAGCGATCGCCGCACGCGACCTGGTGCACGAGCTGTGCGTCGCTCAGCCGCTCTTGCGGAAAGCGCGCAAGGCCGGGCGAGGGCGCGGAGCTGACGGCGGAAAGAGGCGATGGCACCGTAGCTAAGGTTGCGGGCCGTCGCTCGGGGCCGTCATCGAAATAGCGAACCCTCGCCGGAAATAGCTAGCCGCCTCGAGCCGCTGCGATGAAACATCTGAAATCATTGGAGATTCGTCCGACAAACGGGAGGTCGGGGCTCAGCCTATCAATCGAGCGAGAGCGGCAGTCGCCAAGGCCCACCGGCACCAGCCCGCGCGAACACGGTCTGCCACTCGTCCTGCGGCACGCCGCCGAGGTAGTCGTAGGGCGGCTCGAACACCGGATCATGCGGTTCTTTGCCGTTGTCGCCGCGATGCGCGCCGACGTCTGGACCATAGTAGTTCGAGCCCGCGGGCGCGTTGATTCTGCCGCTGGGCAGGCCGTCCGCACAGCTCGGGCGCTCGGTCGGAGTGGCCACGCGCTGAAAGGTGTTGCCCTCCAGCAAGACCTGCGCGCCGCACAGCGCATCCACGGCGATGCCCGGATTGTCGCTGAATAGGTTGGCAAACAGATGCACTTCTGCGGCATCTCGAACGGTCGGCGAGTTCGACTGAACGTGATCGAAGAAGCAATGATGGAACGTGACCGTCGCGCCAGTAATGTCGGCCGTACGGATGTGCCGCCCGGAGCACTCGCTGGGTGAAACCCCATCGTAGTGCAGCCAAGAGAGCGTGATGCCTTGCGACCCGCTACGTACGTCGTCGAAGCCGTCACTGATCCATTTCGTCGTCGCGTGATCGATCCAAACCTGGGTCGCCTGGGTCAGGCCGAACGCATCGCCAGCCTCGATCAGGTCCGGGTTCACGTCATAGACCGCAAGATTGCGCAGGATCACGTTGTGCGCGGCGCCGAACTCGAACGACACCCCGCGCAATTGCGCGCCGCGACCCAGCCCGACGATGGTTTTGTTCGAGCCGAGCAGTAGCCGCTGCTCGTTGCGCGTGCGGATCACTGACGCCACCTTGCACGTCCCGTTCCCGGCGCTGAGCACGTTGTATTCGGACTTGGCCGCGTCGTTCGCGCAGGCAGAGGGGCAAGCCGCTTGCTCGCGCGGTGGCGTACGAAAGTCGTGCACGCCTTCGGCCAGGACAATTACCGCGGGCGCATCGGGATCGGCTGCCAAAGCCTGAAAATCCTGCCAGTTGTCGACCACGGTCGGGGTCGCTCCCCTGCCCCCGGTAGCCGCCGCACCATAACCCAGTGGAGTGATGTGGATGACCTTCCTGAGCACCACGGTTCTGCCTGCACTCAGCGCAGCACCCAGCCAATGAGCGCCGGAAGCGTCGGGGAAATTGCTCGGATCACAGCCCGGCAAGGAGCCGAGTACGCCCAGATCCGTCGCCTCGGGCCAGCTGGAATCGTCGTATTCGATGCCTGCAAAGCCCTGGCCGGGGGCCGCAGACACCTTCCAACTGATGTCACTCGAATAGCTTCGCTCGAGCTCATCGAGCTGAAGCACGGCAGCCGGAGTGCCGCTCTTGGCGCTCACGACTACGGCCAGCACGTTGTCCCCGGGCAGCAGAGTCAGCGGCACGAATAGACCTTCACGCGGAGCAACGCTTGCCACGACCAGTTGTTCGTTCAGGTACACGCGGAAGGCATCTCGCGCTGCCACGAACAGACCGGGGCCCTGCTCGGCCGAGTAGCCCTGACCGACCCAATTCGAGACCGGCTCGGTCCCATCACCGAATATGGCGTCGCTGGGCAGGTCGACGGCCCCCGGCGAGCCGCAATCCAGCGACCCCACGGGCTGCGACACGGCGGTCTGCGCGATATCCGTTCCGCAGCCAGGCACGAGCGGCAAAAGAAACAAGAGCAACTGGCCACCGCAGCTCGAGGTCAAAAATCGATTCAATCGCGCGAGCACTTCCGGTGAAGGTGCCCAACGCCGTAGGCAGCTGCCAGCGAAATCGCTGGCGCCTGCCATTACGCTCGAACGTGAGCTGCCAAAGGCGCATGTGGGCGCACTTCAGCGTCTCAGTCCGGCTGGCCAGCGCAGCTCACTGTAGGAAGATCGAGCAGCTGTGCGTCTGAGCAGTCGGCAGCCGCTCACGATTGTTTGCGCGACTCCGAAGCACCAGAGTTCGCTACATCGACTCACGCTTGCTTGGGTACTCCTCTCAATCCGATCCTTTCGCGTTTCGTTTCTGACTGTCACGAGTGACATCGAGCGACAAACGCATAAGCGACAGAGGCCAGAGCGATCATGCCAGCATCCGCTGCCATCAGTCTCGTCCGGAGACGCTCAACGAGTGAGCAGATCGATTGTGTAGTCGAGCGTATGCACACGTCTCACCAAACGACGAGCGATCCAGTTGGGCCCGGGGGGCACATGCTAAAGTGGGAGTTCTAATGACGGGGCCCGTTCCGCGAAGCTTTGATCGTCGCAGGGTCGGGCGCTATTTGATCTGTGCCGAGATGGCATCCGGCGGCATGGCCACGGTCCATCTGGGGCGGTTGCTCGGATCAGCGGGCTTCTCCAAGATCGTCGCCATCAAGCGGCTACATCCGCAATTTGCGGCAGATCCCGAGTTCTTGTCGATGCTGATCGACGAAGCGCGGCTGGCCTCGGTGATCAGCCACCCGAACGTAGTGAGCTCGCTCGACGTCGTGGTCGAGGACAACGAACTTTTGCTGGTCATGGAGTACGTTCAAGGCGAAACGCTCGCGCAGCTGATTCGCCTTGCTCGCAAACAAAACGCTTCGCCGCCCCTCGGCATCATCCAGCGAATCCTGGGTGATGCGCTGGACGGCTTGCACGCGGCTCATACGGCGAGCGTTGGCGGCCAACCCCTGAACATCGTACATCGCGATGTTTCGCCGCAAAACATCATGGTCGGCGAAAATGGCGTCGCGCGCGTGCTCGACTTCGGAATCGCCAAAGCAGAGTCGCAGAGTCAGATCACTCGCCCCGGGATGGTGAAGGGCAAATACTCCTATCTTTCCCCAGAGCAAATTCGAGGGCTACCGGTAGATGCGCGCACAGATGTCTTCTCGGCCGGCGTCGTGCTCTGGGAGAGCCTGACTGGCCAGCGCCTGTTTGCATTGGAAAGCGTCAAGAAAACGGTCGAGCGCGTGCTCAGCGCTCCGATCCCGCTCCCCAGCAGTAAAAATCCAGCGGTCTCCGCCAGCCTCGATCGCGTCGTGTTGAAGGCGCTCGCGCGCGAAAGCGCACGGCGCTATCAGTCCGCTGCCGAGTTCGCAGATGCCTTGCGGGCCGTAGCTGGAGAAGCGACGCGCGCCGAGGTCAGCGCGTGGGTTTCCAGCACCGCCGCCGAAGTACTTTTGCAACGCCGGGAAGCACTTCGAGACCTGGAAGTGATCGACGTGCCTGACGCGGACGTCCGTCCGGTCTCGGAAGCCAACGCAGACTGGGACGACCAGACGCTCGTGGAATGGCCACAAACCGAACGCTCGTCGGCGCGGCTCTGGGAAGCCAAGAGTGCATCGACGGGGGGCACCACGCGTACGCTCGCGCCTCACCTTCAGACACAGCCACGCCATCGACCGATCGCGGGAGTCGGCCTAGCGCTGCTCGTGAGCGTGTTGACGGTCGTCGGTTTTGTTTCCTCGCGACGTGATGTTGGCACGCTGACCACCAGTAGCGCTCGACGCGCACCGCACACAGCCCAGCACCAGCCGCCACTCGCTCCGGGGGCGTCCTCGAACGCACCGGCGAAGTCCCTCATCGCGAGTGCGAGTGCGAGTGCGAGTGCGAGTGCGACGGCGACTGTTTCGGTTCCAATCGTTCAGCTCGATCAGCTGCCGGCCACACCACGCTTCAGCAGGTCGGCCGTCTCCAGCTCAGCCCCTGCTTCGGTCAAAACCACGCACGCCGCGCCGGCGCCCGTGCCGTCGGTCAATTGCGACACTCCGTATCGAATCGACGCCTCGGGCGTGCGTCGTGTGCGGTTCGAATGCCTATGAGCGGGCGTTGGCGGCTGAGCATCGCTCTTTCGACGCTGGTAAGCTTCG
>Ga0247783_1000680_pt1 | contig 10760 bp, 8 predicted proteins | sample UWRJL064202C5_FD_179911 | JGI IMG/M metagenome (GOLD analysis project Ga0247783, IMG submission 179911) | Plant litter microbial communities from Arlington Agricultural Research Station in Wisconsin, United States - UWRJ-L064-202C-5 | ecosystem: Environmental > Terrestrial > Plant litter >... | reverse complement strand
CGCGCGTCGATCTCGCGGGCAGTGGTCGGCAAGAACGGCGCGAGCAGCCGTGCCGTGACTCGCAGAGTGTACACCAAGCTCGACAAACACTGCTCGAGCGCGCCGGTATTGGTCGGCGACTTGGCGAGCTGCCAGGGCGCCGTGCCGTCGACGTAGCGATTGCTGGCGTTGACGAGCTCGAAGATCGCGCGCAGGGCTTCGTGCAGCGCGAACTCGGCGACCGCGCCTGCGACCGAGGCTTCGGTTTGCTCGGCGAGCTCGCACAGCGAGGTGTCCAAGCCCGTCGTCACGATGGTGACTCGATGACGTTCCACCAACGCGCACACGCGCTGCAGTAAATTGCCGAGCTTTCCGGCCAGTTCGGAGCTGTATGCCGTACGCAGCAAGTCCTCGCGAAAATCACTGTCCTTGGTGGTGTGCAAATGAGCGAGCAGGTAGTAGCGGAGCGCATCGACCCCGTACTTTGCGACGAGTCGGAACGGATCGACGGCGTTGCCCAGCGATTTGCCGATCTTCTTGCCCTGACTGGTAATCAGGCCGTGCACTAGCAAAGAGGTCGGCAAGGGCAGGCCGGCGCTGAGCAAGATCGCCGGCCAGTACAGGGCGTGAAAGCGCAGGATGTCCTTGCCGATCAGGTGCCAACGTTCGCCCGCGTTCTGCCAGAAGCGCTGAAACGAGTCGCCGTTCGGGTAGCCCAATACGGACAAGTAGTTGGCGAGTGCATCGAACCACACGTACACGACTTGCGTGTCGTCTCCCGGGACTGGGATCCCCCAGCCCTTCGCGCGGGCATGGCTGCGTGAAATGCTGAAGTCGGTCAGCCCACCGGCGATGAATTGCAGTACCTCGTGCTTGCGCTCGAAAGGTAGGATCTGGAGGCGATCGTTCTCGATCGCCTCGCGAATCGGCTGCGCGTAGCGCGACAAGCGAAAGAACCAGTTTTGCTCGTCCAGCACTTCGAGCGGCTCGGGGTGCACCGGGCACTGGCCGTTCGCGATTTCGGACTCGCGCAGAAAGTGCTCGCAGCCCACGCAGTATAGGCCGCGATACGATTTCTCGTACACGTCGCCGCTGTCTACGCAACGCTGCCACAGGGCGTGCACGGCCGGTGCGTGACGCGCGTCGCTCGCGGTGTGAATGAAGTCGTCGTGCGCGACGTCGAGCACCTGTGCGAGCCGCCGAAAACCCGCGCCGTGGCGCGCGACGAGTTCACTGGGCGTCGTGCCGAGCGCGCTTGCGGCGCGCACGTTCTTCAAACTGTTGTCGTCCGTGCCGCTCGTGAAACGGAGCTCACGCCCGTGCTGGCGCTGATAGCGCGCGATGGCGTCACTCTGCACGAGCTCGAGCGCATGGCCGAGGTGCGGTTCGGCGTTCACGTAGGGGATGGCGGAGGATAGGAAAAAGGCCTGGTGAATGGTCATGGGCACGCTCTTTTCTCGATCGAAATCGAGTCAATGACGCTCGCCCGCGCCGTCCCCCCGAGGCGCCCGCTGCTGACTCTCGCCAGAGTCACAAAGCAAAACGGGCCGCTTCGAGAGCGGCCCGTTCGAGCTTCGGACTAAAAAAACCGGTCAGCTATTCGAACGCAAGGTCGCCCTGCACGCGCTGTGCATGAACATGACCTGCATTCCGAACTTGCTGAAATTCATGGCTGACCCAGTTGAAGTATGAGGGGCGCATTCATGTTCGTCAAGCGTTCGCTGAACGGCGCACGCCCTTGCCGAAAGAATACTCAGTCTCAGTCTCAGTCTCTTCTTTTGCATCGCGAATTTTCATCGCGACGAGCAGTACTAGGCCGCTTGCAGAAATACGTAGCAGCTGCCGAGCGACTCGTAGCAGCCGCCGTTGACGCCGTTGCCCGGCGGGCAGCTCACAGCAGTTCGACCGTCCCAGCCATGATCGCGTGAACCACGCCCGCGTCGTCTTCCAACAGTAACCGACCCTGGTCGTCGACGCCGCGACCCACACCCACTTGCGCGTCGACGCGCACGCGTTGGCCGCGCAGCGCATCGGCCGCGTTGAGTTCGTCCAAGATCCCCGCGACGCCCGTGCCTTCGTAAGCATCCAAGCGCAGCGCGATCGCGTTCAGCACGGCTTGGAGCAAGGGTTCGCGCGCGACGTCGCTTCTGCCGAGCAGGGCCAGGGACGTCGCGCGGGGCGCGATTTCCGGAGGAAAATCTCGGCTGGCCACGTTCAGACCGACGCCGATCACCACCGCTCGCAAGCGCTCGCCTTGCAGCTGTGATTCGAGCAAGATGCCGGCGAGCTTCTTGCCGCCGACGTACAGATCGTTCGGCCATTTGAGCTGCACGGCGTCTTCGAGCAGGGGCGCGATGGCGTCGCGCAGCGCAAGGCCGATGGCCAAGGTCAACGCGCTGGTCTGCACGAGTTCGAGCTTTGGGCGGGTCAGCACCGAGAACAGTAGGCTCTCACCGGGCGCGGCGAGCCAGGCATTGCCGCGCCGACCGCGGCCCGCTGTTTGTTCGTCCGCCACGAACAGCGAGCCGTGCGGCGCGCCGGAGCGCGCGGCGAGCAAGGCGGTGTCGTTGGTCGAGCCGGTGACCGGCTGGTACATCAGCGGTCGACCAAGCTTTGGTTTTGCCTCACGCGACTGTGTCCGGAAGCGCTCGGCGTCGAATGGCTTCATAGGCTTTCTATGTCGAGCCCGATGTCGGCGGCAGGCGCGGAGTGCGTCAATGCCCCGACGCTGATCACGTCCACGCCGGCCGCTGCCAGCGCAGGAATGCGTTCCAGGCTGATGCCGCCGGAAACCTCGACCAAGGCGCGCCCATGCGCGCGTTCCACCGCGATTGCGATTTGATCGTGGGCGAAGTTGTCGAGCATGACGACTTCCGCGCCTGCCTCCAGCGCGTCGTCGAGCATGTCCAGGGATTCGACCTCGATCTCGATGCGGCTGGTGTGCGGCGCATGCTTGCGAGCACGCTCGATCGCTTCGCGCACGCCACCGGCGGCCACGATGTGATTGTCTTTGATCAACACCGCCGATCCCAAGCTGTCTCGGTGGTTGTGCCCGCCACCGCAACGCACCGCGTAGCGTTCCAAGAAGCGCAGCCCGGGCGTGGTCTTGCGCGTGTCGACGATGCGTGTGAGCGAATTCTCCGGCAAGGCATCGACGAAGCGACGGGTCAACGTCGCCGTACCGCTCATGCGCTGCGCGAAGTTCAGCGCCGTGCGCTCGGCCATCAGCAGCGAGCGTGTGGCACCTTCGGCGATCCAGAGCACGTCGTCCGGACCCGCACGTTCGCCATCGGCGACTCGCCGTTCGACGCGCACGCCGGGGTCGACGCGGTAGAACACGCGCGCGAACACGTCCCCGCCGCAAACCACCAGCGGCGAGTGGGCGACGGCGCGCGCAAGCGCGCGATCGGTCAGCGCCACGGTGGCCTCGGTCGTGAGGTCGCCGCCGGCCAAATCTTCGGTCAATGCGAGATCGACGAATTTATCCAAAATGTAAGAAGGAGTCACCGCGAAAAACCGTAACTCTGGCCGAGATACGAAGCAAAGAGGTTACACAAAGCGTGAAATACGACGCCAGAGCCGACCCCCCGCGTGCGCGCGCGCAGGTAGCCGAAGGCCAATGAAGGAAAGAAGACCGCCAGGCGCGCGCTGTTGAACTCCGTACACAAGTGACCCAGGGCGAACAGCGCGCTCGTGAGCAAGAGCCCGGGACCCAGCTCGGCCCCGAGCACGCGCCAACGCGGTTTGTATACTTCGTCCAGCGCTGACTGCAGGTAGCCGCGGTAGAACGCTTCTTCGGGTAACGCGATCACCAACAGCTGACCCGAGAAATCACTGCCTAGTGAGCCCAAGCGTGGCGCGTGAAAAGGCACTTTGATGCGCCACCACCACAGGAAGCCGAGCCAAAACAGCGGCAAGAAGAGCAAGCCCATGCCGAGCGCCCACAGCAACGCCGTGCCCGTGTCGCGCGCGATGCGCGTCAAGGACAGCGGCTTGGGCTCGAATAGTCCGCCGAAGGACAGGCCGTAGCGAGCGATCTCATGGCTGTCGTCTTTGCGCAGGACCAAAAAGTAGGTGACTGCGAGAAAGCCGAAGCCGACCGCCGTCGCCGAGTAGCTTTCGGGTAGGCGCGAGAGCAAGGCGACCAAGACCGTGGTCGCGACCGTGATCGTCACGGGTCTGTGCCAAGAAAGTGAGGGAGTCATGCCGGGGCTGAGAAACGACGATCGGTCGCCCGGAGCGCGCCGCGCAACGCGCTTTTGGGATTGTTGGGCTCAGCTGTAGCGAAAATCGAAGCCCAGAGAGAAGTTTCCAGTGAAATTCGAACCATGAGCCGCACAACGATCGACGAACGATGAAGGGAACTCTCCCCCCTTTTTTCCGCTTGGGCTAAGTTCGCGGCGAGCTGCAATTGCCTGGACCGCGCGCCCGTGGCCGGTTCCGCTCACTATCTCCGCGTTTCGCGGGAGGATCCATGCTCGATTCGAATTTGCCAGCAACGAAATCCCCGGCTCCGATCCACCCGCCGTTGCCGGTGGTCAACCTCGCCAAGTGGCCGCCCGACGATGACATCCCCGCAGCGCCGCGTGGCGGAGGAGGTGGTGTTCCAGCCGGCTTCGATTCCGGCGACGGTAATTTCAAACGGGGCCGCTTCGCACCGATGGCGATCCTGATCGGCCTATTGGCAGTGGGCGGCTTCGCCGCGTTCATGCTGATTGGCGGCACGCAAGCGGCCGACAAGCTCTCGATCGAGCAGGGCGAAGAGAAGAAGAAGGAAATCTTCGTCAAGCCGAAGCCGGAACAGATCCCCGATTGGCGCAAGTGGGCGGCGAGCGACGCGAGTGAGGAGCTGCGCGCCGAAGCGCTCAAGCAACTCGCATGGGCCAAGGATCCGGAAGGCGTGAAGCTTGCCATCGACGCGCTCACCGTGCCGTCGGAACCGATCCAAGGCATGGCCGCGTTGGCGCTCGCCGAATACGGTCGCCCGCTGGGTGAACCCGCCAAGGACCCGCTCTTGCTCGCGCTGAAGAAGGCGGGGCCAGGCGCGAAGCCGCAAATAGCCTGGGCACTCGTGGTGCTCGGCGAGGCTCGCGCTTTCGACGACATCATGACGCTGTATCGCGCAGGCCTGTTGTCCAAAGTGCAGCGCTTGGGCGGTGGTACCGCGTTCGATCCGGATCGCATGGTGCAGCTGGTCAGCTTGGACAAGCTGGCCAGCATGGCCACGGACGCGAGCCCCGCCGTGCGTCAGCTGGTGGCCACGATTCTATCGCGGAATGCCGAGCCCAAGTGGACCGAGGCGCTGATCAAGCTGGTCCAAGACACGGACCCCGAGGTGTCGCGCCAAGCAGCGCCGGGTCTGGGCAAGATCGGCGAGCCCAAGGCGCGAGAGCCCTTGGTCGCGGCGCTCAAGACGGCCGACAAGGACAGCCGCAACAAGTTCTTGGAGGCGCTGCGCGACGGTGTGGGCACCGACGGCTTGGTGCTCGCGCTGAGCTCGGTGGTCACGGAAGACGCAGCGCTCGCCTACTATCAGAAGAAGCAAATCTTCGACATGATCGACAAGCTCAACGATCCGCGGGGCGGCAACGCCTTGTACGCGTTTCTGGAGAGCAAGCCGCACATGCATTTCCAGACGCGCGCGGCCGTCGCGCTTTCGCAAATCGGCGACATCCGCGGTGTGCCGACCTTGGCCAAGCGCCTGCGCATGGATCCGCTGAAGCTCTACACCGATCAAAATGATTGGGAAATGCTGCTGAAGCGCGACGACAACGAGCGCGTCGTCGCCGCGCGTATGATCGCAGACCTTGCCATCCTGCATCCCGAGAAGCGGACGCTGATCGCCGAGCAAGCCGAAGACGGCGTGATCTTCTGGATCCACGAGATGCCTTCGCCGCACGCCAACGGCTTGCGCGCGCTGGCTGCCATGGAATCCACGAAGGACATCAGGAACCTGCGCAAGTGGTCGAATCCGAACCAGCCGCTGCCCAAGGAAGGCCAGCAGCCGCCGATGCCGGAAGAGTGGGTCGTGGCGCAGAGCGCGCTGCGCTACGTCGGCTGGTTGAAGGATCCGCCGTCCAACAACGTGCTGATCAAGTCGCTCACGCGCCGTCCGAAGGACTTGGACGTGACCATGGACGGCTTGCTGCAGGGCGGTGTGGCCATCCTGGGCATGAGCTTGCGCGCGATCGGTGTGGGCGCGGCCGACGGCTTGTCGGAGTGGCGCGATCGCAAGGCATTCAAGCCGCTGCTCGATTACATCGAGGATCCGCAGAACAACGAGCAATCGCGCTTCCAAGCCTGCGCGGCCCTGGCCTGGGTGGCGGAGAAGGAAGACTTCTTGCAAATTGCCAAGAAGATCTCCGACTACAAGGGCAACGAAAAGCCCGACGAAGTGCGGCGCGCGTGCCTGCTCGAAGCCTTGATTCAAAGACCCGTGCCCGGCACCGCCGGCGCGCTCTTGTCACTGATGAATCCGCAATCGGCGGTCGAGACCAGGCACCAAGTGGCGCGCGCGATCGCCAAGGGCGGCTTCGATCAGGGCGTCGAGACTCAGCTGTTCGCGATGATGAGCGACGACGCCATGATGAACGACGCGGCGCTGGCGCTGATCTTGGGTGCTTCGCCAGAAACCGCGGCGCGCGCCGTCGCGCTGTATGCGAACAAGCGTAAGGAAGCGCTGGCAGAGCTGGGCGACCTCTGGTACCGGAGCTTCGGCTACTGGTCGCAAGAGGACCTGGAATCTGGCCTGCTCTTCAAGTACGTGGACAACGCCGAGGCGATCAGCAAGCTCAGCGTGCGCCAGACGCAGCAAGAGTGGGCGCGCGTGATGCTGATGAAGCAGTTCGACAATCTGATTTTCGACAACGGACCGCACTCGTTCACGCGCGTGGTGCTGCGTTCTCGGTTGCATCAGATGGCCAAGAGCGACGACGCGGCCAAGCGCTCGGGCGCGATTCGCACGCTCAAGTTCATGTCCGAGCAAGGTGTGCTCTTGGCGCTGCGCGACGAAAGCGGCCCCGCGGGTGAGCAAGCGCGCGCGGCCTACTTCGAGCTGATGAACCCGAAGGTCGTGACCGGCGTGAACATCCCCGACGACGCAAAGAAGTGAGAAAGCGCCGCTGGTCCGAGACTGCTCGGGCCAGCGGTGAAGGCTCAGCCGCCGTATCCGTTCGGGTGCTTCACGAACCAACGCCAGGCGCTCTCGATGATTGCGCGCACGTCGGTGCGGCTCGCGCTCCAGCCCAGCTCGCGCATGATCTTACTGGCATCCGCGTACAGCTCGGGGGGATCTCCCGCGCGGCGGGTGCCGATCTCGACTTTGAGATCTCGCCCCACCACGTCTCGGGTGGCGTCGATGATCTCCTTGACGCTGTAGCCGCGACCGATGCCGAGGTTGTAGACGAGCTGCTTACCCGGCGCGAGCGCCTCGGCTACCCGCACATGGGCCTCGACCAAGTCTTCGACGTGAATGTAGTCGCGGATGCAGGTGCCGTCCGGCGTCGGATAGTCGTCGCCGAAGATCCAGACTTTTTCGCGCTTGCCCAGGGCCGCTTGTAAGATCACCGGGATGAGGTGAGTTTCGGGTTGGTGGTCTTCACCCACCGAGCCGTCTGCCGAGCAGCCTGCGACATTGAAGTAGCGCAGCGCCGCGAAAGAAAACTCGGAGTTGGCCGCCGCGTAATCGAACAGCACACGCTCGCAGAACAACTTGGACCAGCCGTACGGATTGATGGGCCGCTGTTCGACCCGTTCATTGATGGGCATGGTTGCCGGTTCGCCGTAGGTCGCGCAAGTGGAGCTGAACACCAGGCGACGTACCCCGGCGCCGCCCATCGCTTGCAACAGGCTGATGGTGCCGCCCGTGTTGTTGTCGTAGTAGCGGAGCGGCTCTTCCGTCGACTCGCCCACGTAGGCGAGGGCTGCAAAATGCATGACGCAGTCGATCGAGTACTCCTCGAGTACCTTCTTCACCGCCTCCGTGTTTCGCACGTCGAGCTCGATGAACGGCACTCCCGAGGGCAGGGATTCGCGATGTCCGCGACTCAGGTTGTCCAGCGCGACAGGGGAGTGCCCTGCAAGGCTGACACAACGCAATGCGTGTGAGCCGATGTAACCGCAAGCGCCCGTGACGAGGACCTTCATTGTGCCCTTTTACGACAATTTCGCGCTGCGCGCCCAGCAAAAGTCCTTACCCCGCGGCCGGTCTCGATTGCGCCGAGCGCGATCGCCTCACCAGCGCTCGGCGCCGCTCGTGGTGCTCGATGTCCTTTGTGTTTCTCGGAGTGGCGTATACTCGGAGTGGCGTATAAGAGATAAATAAGTGGCTGTCTCTACGCTCTACGCTCTACGCCGCAGCGACCGATCGAGACTCGGTACCTGGTCGATGCCCATGACCTTCGAAGCCGACCATCATGGATAGGGTCGCTCGCGTGTTGCCTGACGCTGACGCCGCGAGTGAAACACTGCACCGCGTATCGCGCTGCAGCCGTTGGAGCGCTCGAGTGGCGGTGGCTTTCCTGCTCATGCTGGGCGCCTGTCGTCCCACGACTCCACAAGCCAACAGCGCCACTAGCGGTCCCGCGCTGCTCGACACGGTTCCCTCGTCGCTGGCCCAAAAGCCCTGCTCACCGACGGGGCCGGAGCTGTGCTTCAACGCCACTGACGACAACTGCAACGGCATCATCGACGAAGGCTGCGGTCTGCACACGGGGCTGGTGCAATTTGCGATCGCCTGGGACGAGCCGCGCGCGGACGTCGACCTGCGGCTGTTCGACCCGAGCGGCGAACTGATCGAGGTCGGGCGCACTGCTCACAGCGGGTTGGTCAAGGAGCGTGACTGCCCGGGGCGAAATAACGAGTGTCACGGGCAAAATCTGGAGAACGTGTACTTGAGCGACGGCGAGCCGCTACGCGGGGAATACCGCGTCCGGATCCGACTCGAGGCGCTGGGCGGGGAAAATCCGCCAATCCACGTGGCCTTTGGCGCGCGTGTAGGTCCAAAAACGTACTCGCAGACGATTTCCCTGGATGCGCCCGAGGCAGAGCGCGAGCTGCTGTTCCGCTTGTGATGTCGATGAATGCCGCGCCTTTTCCGGGCGCCGTCTGGCTTGCCCTGGGGGCGATGCTATTGTAGGGAATCAGCTCGCTGCGGCACCTCCTGCCAACTGAGTAAAAAGCCATGGGATCTTTAAGCCCCGTCCACTGGGTCATCGTTCTAGTCATCGTCCTGCTCCTGTTCGGACCGGGTCGGCTTGCCGGCGTGGGCAAAGGCCTCGGTGAAGGCATTCGCTCCTTCAAGAAGGGCCTGAATGAAGACGCAGTCGATCCGCCCGCGACCGCGAAGCCGCCGGAAGAGAAGCAGCAGCTGCCGGAGAATCGCAGCAGCTAGTCTGCGCGCCCGTGCAGGGCAACGTTGCAACGAAAAAGGCCGGTCACTGGGACCGGCCTTTTTGCGTTTGTATGCGGGTTGGAACGGGCTCAGCCCGCCGCTTTGGCGCGCTGCAGTTTGGCGCGCTCGCGCGCAAATTCGATCACCGCTGGCAAGATACTCAAGCCGATGATGGCAAAGATTACCAAGTGGAAGCTCTTCTTCACCACCTCGAGATTGCCGAACACGTAACCCGCGGGGATGAACAAGGCGACCCACGCCACCGCGCCGATCACGTTGAACGAGACGAAGCGGCGATACTGCATCTTGCCGATGCCCGCGACGAACGGCGCGAAGGTGCGCACGATCGGGATGAAACGGGCAATGATGATGGTCTTGCCGCCGTACTTCTCGTAGAAGGCCTGCGTGCGCAGCAAATGCGCGCGATTGAGCAGCTTCGAGCTGGTACTCGTGAACACCTTCGGCCCCACCGTTAGGCCAATGAAATAGTTGGTCGCGTCGCCGAGTATGGCTGCCACGAGCAAGAGCACGACGATGATGCCGAGGTTCAATCCGCCCAACGCGCACAGTGCGCCAACCGCGAACAGCAGCGAATCACCGGGTAAGAACGGTGTCACCACCAAGCCGGTTTCGCAGAAGATGATCGCGAAGAGCAACACGTACAACCAAGGGCCCATGGTTTGAGACCAGGAGACCAGGTGTGTGTCGAGGTGGGAGATGATGTGCCAAAGGCCGAGCAACTGTTCCAAGCAAGCACTCCTTCGGGGCAACTTTGCCCGGGACCGAGATTCATGAGGGTTACGGTGTATCCGACCCGGGGGCAAGCCGATCGGCCGGGATAGCTGCTTGCTCGCCGACTTTTCACGCTGTCAAAACCGCTGGGCGCTGGCCAGTGACGCCCGTTACTCGGCTGCTGCGGGCGCGCGCCGGCAGCAGATACTGCAAGACCCACCGACCATGGCTGATCGAGTCCAGCGGTTGCCATTCCTGGCCCCGCGCCGAGCGCGCTCGCTCATTGGAAGGCAGCGGCGTATTCGGGGCAGCGAGCGAAAGGGCCGGCGCAGGCGCTGACCTTGCCAGGGGCAGCGAGGCTCTCCAGATCGGTCTCGCAAGTGATGGCCGACAAGTATTGGATGCCGACCGCGAACGTGCCGCGCGTGCAGGCAACGTACTCGTCGACGGTCACGTTGTCGCAATCGGGAATGTCATCGGCCGTGCACCCGTCATCGGTCGATGGCACGGGAGTGTGCGCAGTGCAGTCGACCTGCAGTTCCTCGCACGTGCCGAGCTGCGAGGCGGCGCCGGTTTGACCCGTGATGGCGCACGTGCCCTGGATCATCTTCTTCAAATCGGCATCGCTGATCGAGCTCTTGATTCGATTGCACAACGC
>Ga0247783_1000679_pt1 | contig 10761 bp, 9 predicted proteins | sample UWRJL064202C5_FD_179911 | JGI IMG/M metagenome (GOLD analysis project Ga0247783, IMG submission 179911) | Plant litter microbial communities from Arlington Agricultural Research Station in Wisconsin, United States - UWRJ-L064-202C-5 | ecosystem: Environmental > Terrestrial > Plant litter >... | reverse complement strand
GAGCTTGAACGCTAGCACAGACGAGGCGGGCACGCCCGCTGCCGCCGGCGGCTCGGCCATCGACAGCACAGCGGGGGACGGTACATCGACATCGAAGAGCACGCCATCGGCACCGACCGCGGAAGCACCGAGAGCAACTGATATTCCCGTCCCCGCGTCCCCAGGCGCAGCGGAGCGCACTCGCGTCACTTTTGGAGTGCAGATCGCAACGGAAGCCCTGGTTGGTGTCGCACCAGGAGTAATGCCAGGCGTCTCCTTGTTCACGATTGCTGGCTTGGATCGCCCCTCGGCATGGGCTCCTGCGCTAGCCTTTGGGCTGCACCACGATTGGCGGACTGCGGTGGTGGAGGAAGGTGGGACTGCCTCTTTCGCGCTGGATCTTTTGGGTCTCGACGTGTGTCCGCTCCGATTTCGAGTTTCTGTGATTGAAGCTCGTCCCTGTGGCTCCCTCCTCGTCGGGCGCTTTACGGCTCGGGGCACGGATACTCTCAATGCTGCGGATGAGAGCGCGCGCCCATTTTGGGCGGTGGGAGGCGCAGCGCTGCTCACGGCGGATCTGGTATGGCGCCTCCAAGCGTTTTCGCGGTTCACCATCGCTGCCAACCTGGTGCGTGACTCGTTCGAATTCAATCCGGCTACCTTCCACACCGTGCCGCCACTCAGCGCATCAGCGAGCGTTGGCGTGGGACTGCATTGGTGACGAAGCGATCGTGCAACCCTGCCCGAAGAACGAACTGCATGCCAAGGCGCGAGCTTCCGTAAGGGAACCCCAGCTCGTGAATGCTCATGATCGCCCTTTTCGACGAGCCCAACCTTCGATGCGGGTTGGTTTACTCAAGATGCATCGCGTCGGTTCAATGGATCGAAGAATCGGCCGTCGCCGTCGAAATAGTCGCGCTGCGCTGGCGCTTTGCGGGAGTGCCAGCACGATGGCGTGATCGACGGCATGACGAGCCGGACCGCGAGTCCCGCGTCACTTGTCACTCGCCGGCCCGGGCTCGCGCGTGAGCGTGTGGAACAGCTCGGTGGCCGCGGCAACGCCAATTGGCAAGAGCAGAATGCCGCAGCATGGTAGCCAGAACGAAAGCGTGAACGCCGCGCCGAAGCCGAGCGCGCTGGCCGCGTGTGCTTTCACGAACGCGATCCGAGCCCGCGCGCCGATGCCCCGCAAAGTCAGCGGATAATCGAGCAGATTCCAGGAAATGCCGAGCGCGCCCAGCGCGAGCTTGATGGGCGTCGTGATCAGCGCGACCGGGGGCAGCGCGAACTCCAGCAGTGTCAGCGCGATCACCGGCGGTACGAACAGCGCCATGCCCAAGGCGGCCGCGCGCAGACCGCACGCAAGCTCACCGAGCGCACCCAATGCGCGGCGCGGTGGTGCGCCGAGGTCGGCTTCGACCAAGCCGACGATTCGTTCCAGGGCTGGCGCGCTCAATAGCGGGGTAAGCAGCGCTGCCACGAACCAGCCGACGACGCCGCCCACCGCGACCGAGAACCAGGACAGGGCGCTGGCCCCGAAGTTTTGCACAGCGCTTTGCCCCGACAGCGCTGTGTGCACCCAAGGCGAAAGCACGCGCAACGAAAGAGTGACGAAGCCCACCTCCAGCGCGCTGAAGATCAACGCCGGAACGAGCGCGAATGGGTAGCTTTTGGGTAACCGGGCGAGCCGCCGAAACCCCCCGAAGATTGCCCGAAACCCGACCCAAAAATTTTGTGCGGAGCTAGTCACGCCCCGAGCCTAGCAAGCTCGCGGGCCGGTGGGCGCTTCCAAGCGCGCTGCCGCGTTACCGCCGAGCTGCCGTCTGACGCCCAGCGTCATCGACGCCCTCGAGCAGGAGCCTTTGGCTTTTGGTCGCTTCTTAGTAATACCTGCCTCTTGCCATGGAACAAGCCATCAAGAACCCCAACGCGTGCCTGACCTGCTACGGCCAAGGCGAGGTATCGGGCCTGTACGGCGCGACAGCGTGTCCGGATTGCGGCGGAGCGGGCGTGCTACCGCCGCAGAACGTGCTCGCTGATTGGCGGATCAGCGCCATCGAAAAGCACTATCACGGTGATGCTTCGCAAGCCGCTCAAGACATCGGTTGGCTTGCGTTCGAGCTTCGTCGGACTCGTCATGCCCTCATGCAAGTCCTGGCCTTGGCCCAAGACGCTGCCAGCGACTCCGCAGTCGCACATCGCATTCAGTTCTTGGCCAACGACGCACTGTGCGTCTATCGCCCCGAATCCAATGACTGAGAGATTGAGCTGGTTTTGATGGTCAAGCGTCACGGCGAGCTGCGGCGCAGCCTTCGGCGTCACTGACGCTGTGACGCTTTTGCCCACGAAGCTGGCAGTTTCGAGGGCTTCCGCGGGGCGGCTGATTGGCTATGATTAGTCGCGAAGCTGAGCTGCTCGCGAGCTCGCCAGCTCTCAGCGCCCCACACGAGGAGCAACGCACATGACGGCGAAGAACACGATCTGTCTCTGGTTCGACCGAGACGCCGAACAGGCGGCGCGCTTCTATGCCGCCACCTTTCCGAATAGTGAAGTGACCGCTGTGCATCAGGCACCCGGTGACTATCCGAGCGGCAAGCAGGGCGACGTGCTCACGGTAGAGTTCACTGTCTTCGGGATCCCCTGTCTCGGTCTCAACGGCGGCCCGCAGTTCAAGCAAAGCGAAGCTTTTTCCTTCCAGATTGCCACAGACAATCAGGCAGAAACCGACCGCTACTGGCACGCGATCGTCGACAACGGCGGGCGGGAAAGCGAGTGCGGATGGTGCAAGGACCGCTGGGGGCTCTCCTGGCAAATCACCCCGCGCACGCTGAGCGAAGCGCTGACCGCGGGAGGCAGCGAGGCCAAGCGCGCGTTCGCGGCCATGATGTCGATGAAGAAGATCGACGTCGCTGCGATCGACGCCGCACGGCGCGGCTGACGAGCTTCGTTCGGTTCCGGAGCCGCGCCCGAGAGCGGCGTCGTCTCCGGAGCGCCTTAGAGCGGGTCTTAGGGCACTGTGAGCTGGCCCTTCAACAAGCTCTTGTCACCCTGCAAGAATTCCGCTTCGAAGACGGTTGGCGCTGAAAGCATGCTGGTTGGCACGGTGGTGCTGAGCTTGGTTACATCCGCGGCGGCAGAGACCACCGCTTGTTCGCTGACGACTTTGCCGTTGAGGCGCAAGATCGCCTTGAGCGTCTGATTCGGCCTGACCAGCGTGGCGGCGACATTGAATGTGTCGTCTGTGTTGGTCACGGTGGTCGTTAGCGACATCGCGCCATGCTCGCTCGCGGCCGTGATCGGACCCAGGCCCTGGGTCGCGAAGTAGCGATCAGTCCAGGTTCGGACTTCGCTCGCGGCCAATGAGCGCCGCTTCCAGAACTCAGGAGTGACGCCGTGCCACATCTCGATCGTCGGACGGAGCCACTGAGTGGCGACGTTGATGTCGACGTTCAGGCTGTCTTTTCCGAACGTCCACAGCTTCAGCCCTGGGGTCTCGACGTTGTCGGAGACGCGCAGAATGCTGGTGCGATTCGCTTCGTTCGAAAGCCCTGACCAATTGACGTTGTACTGAGGATTCGCGAATGCCGTGCCTTGGTCGACCCAGTTCTTGAAGGAGGACAGGTTTTTCCACTCGAACACTTCGCCGCTGACGCGCTGCTCGGCGCTGCCGAACCAGCTCCAAGAGCTTTCGAGCAGGTGAACCTTGTCCATCTTCGCCATGATCCGCGTCTCGAGCGGGATCGCGGTTTGTCCTGGCGTCGAACCGGGGGCGAGCGTGGTCACCGTCCAATACTCGAAGTTCGGAACGGCAGTGCTGCGGGTATTCGTGAGCTTGGTGTTGAGCTCCAAGGCGGCGCTGCCAGCGCGCAGCGTGACCTCCAATTGGACGAGGACGTCCGTGCGGCCCACGTCATACTTGGCGGGCACCCCCGTGGCGAGGTCGCGATCGTCTTTGCGCGACATGCGCACCGTGACCGCCTCGGCGCTCTCGCTGACGACCTCGAAATCATAAGGCTGGTTCCAATATTTCCCGTGCTCGGGTTCGGGGAAACTCGGGAAAATGCCGCCCATGATCACCAGGTAGTCGTAGTAGAAGATGCCCTGCTTCATCAGGTACGGGGTGCCGAGCGGGTTTTGGTAGAGCAGCTCGCGGTTCGTTGGCTTGTGCACGATGCTCAAGATGCGACCGCCGTAACTGGGCAGGATCGTGACGCGCAGGTAGCCGTTTTCGAGCACGACCGTGTCGTAAGCCGTCTCGATGGGTTGTCCGCTGGGGGTCTCTGCGCCGCTCCACACGCCACCACTATTCGTTTCGATCGCGAAGTGTCGAAACTTGAACGACGAAGCCTTGCGCGTCACCGTATCGCTGATGGCGCCGGCGCTGCCGCCGCTACCGCCCGCAGCGGCGCCCCCGCTGCTACTCGTAACGCCGCCGCTGCTACTCGCAATGCCGCCCACCCCCGTGCCGGCGCTCGCGTTGTTGCTGCCCGCGCTCGCGTTGTTGCTGCCCGCGCTCGCGCTGCCGCTGCCCGCGCTGGCGCCGCCGTTCGAGGTCAGCGCCGCGCCCGCGGTTCCAACAGTGCCGGCTGTCGCGCTGCTGCTGCCGGCGTGCCCGGCGGCCGCGTCGTCCACCGGGCCTTCGCTCTTCGAACAGCCGGCAAGGCACAGCCCGAGCGCGCAGAGTGCGACACCCGAGCGAGGGCGGGGATTTTGAACCATTTGCGCGAGGCGTCGTAGCGGGGACATGTCGATTGTTAATAGCCTACGCCAAATTATTGGAGAGCCGGCATTGCGAGATGAACGGCGCTTGACCTTTTCTGAGGGCGGCGTCAGCATACTTATCCACATGCGCGAGACCTCACGGTGCCGCCTGTGCGCGCCGGCCGGTTCTTGAAGCACCCCGAGCCTATGCTGCACATCGACTCGATTTACCGCGGGAAAGCCTGAGATGTCGCCCAGTCTGGCCTCGGCCAAGCACGCCGTGGTGATCGTCGGCGGGGGGCCGACGGGCCTGATGTTGGCCGGCGAGCTCGCGCTGGCGCGGGTCGACGTCGCGATCGTCGAACGGCGCGAAAGCCAAGACCTTGCCGGCTCGCGCGCAGGTGGCCTGCACTCGCGCACGATCGAGGTACTCGATCAGCGAGGCATCGCCCAGCGCTTCCTTTCGCAAGGCAAGGCGATGCAGGTCGCGGGCTTCGCGATGATTCGGCTCGACATCAGTGACTTCCCGACGCGCCACAACTACGGGCTCGCGCTGACGCAGAACCACATCGAGCGCCTGCTCGCGGCCTGGGTGGAGGAGCTGTCGGTCCCGATCTACCGCGGCCGTGAAGTGACGAGCTTTGCCCAGGATGACAGCGGCGTCGAGCTCGAATTGGCAGACGGCGGTTCACTGCGCGCGCAGTACCTGGTCGGCTGTGACGGCGGGCGCAGCGTGATCCGCAAGTGCGCCGGTATCGAGTTTCCCGGCTGGGCGCCGTCCGTCAGCTACTTGATCGCCGAGGCCGAAATGGCCGACGAGCCTGCCTCGGGCGTGCGCGCCGCTGAAAAAGGCATCAATGCCCTAGGCAAGCTCGAGGACGGCAAGCGCGTGCGCGCCGTGTTGATAGAGCCGCAATTCGTCCCAGAAGAGGAGCGCGACGAACCGACCCTCGACGACCTTCGCAAAACACTGATCGCCGTCTACGGCACGGACTTCGGTGTTCACAACGTCAGCTGGCTCTCCAGGTTCACCGATATGGCCCGCCAAGCAGCGTCCTACCGAACGGGACGAGTTCTGTTGGCTGGTGACGCAGCGCACGTGCACGGCCCGACAGGCGGACAAGGGCTGAATATCGGCGTCCAGGACGCCGTGAACTTGGGTTGGAAGCTGGGCCAAGTGATCAACGGCACTTCAACTGTGAGTCTGCTCGATACTTACCAAGCCGAGCGACACCCGATCGCCGCGTTGGTACTCAGAAACGCCCTGGCGCAAACGGCGCTCATGCGCGGCGACGAGCGGACCCGTGCCGCGCATGAAAAAATGTCCGAACTGCTGAAAATGGACGAACCTCGCAAGCAATACGCCGGGATGATGTCTGGCCTGGACATCCACTACGACCTCGGCCCAGGCCACCCCCTGCTCGGTCGCCGCACACCCGATCTGGAAGTGCTCACCGAAGGCGGCCCTCGGCGCATATTCAGCCTGTTGCACGCGGCGCGGCCCGTCTTGCTCAATCTCGCTGAGCCCGCCGCGCTGGACATCACGCCCTGGGCGGGTTGCGTGCAACGGGTCGATGCTCGATACGCAGGCGTATGGGAGCTGCCTGTGCTTGGCGCCGTTAGTGCTCCTAGTGCCGTATTGATTCGGCCCGATGGATACGTCGCCTGGGTCGGCGAGGGCACGGACCGTGGTTTGGGTGACGCCCTCGGCAGCTGGTTCGGATCGCCCACGCTGGCGGCGCCTGGTTTCGTGCTTCAATAGGGGGGGCGCTCGCGAGCCAGCAGCGCACCTCGCAGCGCGCCGTGTTCCCGACGGGCAGCTTCTCGAGCGAGCACGCTCCGTCGCCCTGGAGAGTTCCCCGAACAGCCGCTTTCCCGCTGACCGAGGTCAGCGACAGCGGGCGCAGGGGCAAGCAATGACGCCTGGTCTGGGTCTGTCAGATCCACTTGCGGTGATTCCGAGCTGCCGAGGGCGAACCATCAGAAGCGGAGCGAAACCACTGAAGCCTTGGGCACCACCAGCGTGGAGCCATCAGTGACGCTAATTTTCTGCGATTTTGGGCCGGTCGAAGCGTGCGCTCTGCCGGTCGCCGCCGCGCTGACGAGCCCCCCCGAGTCTTCCGCCGTCAACACTTCCAGCGTGGCCTCGCCCTTGAGCCCAGGCACCTTGAACGTGGTCTTGTAGTCGGTGTCGAAGTTTTTGTTCACGAGCACGATCGCCGCCTTGCCGTCGGCGCGCTTGGCAAGGAACCCCGACAAGCTCGCTTGATCCGTCTTGGCCTGAAGCAACGTCCCGGTCAGCGTATTGGCCACCATCTCGAAGCCCCAGTACGAAGGCCGGCGGAAGTTGTACTCCTGCGGATCGCCCTTCGGCGCGAGCAGGCTATAGTCACCCATGCGCTTGTCCCGGCCGTTGTACAGCGCCCACAGGTTTGCGATCTGAATCGGCGAGGCTGCCAGGTGAGCCAAGTAGTCCGCAATGAACAGGCCGTTCACGTGCTGCAAAATCTGCGGGCCCGGGTTCGCGTCGACGGAGTTCCACTCGGTGAGCCAGATTTCGTATGATTTGCCCTTGGCGCCGAGCGTATCCACTTGCTTCTTGACGCTAGTCATCAGTGCGTCGGATTCGGACGAGACGGCGAGCAACCCTTGGTCGCTCTCCGAGCCCCAATTCTGCGCGTAGTGGTGCACGCTCACGGCGTCGACGACGTCAGCGGCTTCCTTGAATACGGCTTTGTTCCACGGACCATTCAGCATCCACACCGCGCTGACTTTGATGGTCGGGTCCACGGCTTTCATCGCCTTCACGAACGCGCGCACGGCCTTGCCGTAGGCGACGCCGCCGTCCTTGCCCCACTTCTTGTAGTAGCGGTGCCAGTCGCCGTAGATTTCGTTGCCGAGTTCCCAGAGCTGCACCTTTGGCCCCTTGCGAGTCTGATTCACGTACTTGACCCACGCGGCCGCGAGCGCCGGCGTGCCGTCGCCCACGTTCACGGTGAACATCGGCTTACAGCTCGACTTTGCGCACCAATCCAGGAATTCGTCCGTGTCGACGTTGGAGTCTTTGGCCTGCAGTGTTTTTTGCCAATCTTCTTCGTCCGAGAGTAACCCTCCGGGGTAACGCACGACGCCCAGGCCGAGCTTCTTCTCTTTGCCAAACGAAGCCACGTCGAGCAAATCCGGAACCCATTTACCCACGTTGACACCATAAATGTCCGGGATCTTCTGGACGACTTTGGCTAAATCTCCTTGGAAAATGGCGGGCAGCTCCGCGGGCGCTTTTTCTTTGACGACTTCACGCGCGTTGGTCAGCTGAATGTTCGCGAGGTACAGCGTGCCCGGCACTTCCCCGCCCGGCTTGATCCCGAACTGGAAGATGCCGTCCAAATCCAGCTTGTTGTTGGCCTTCGCTTCGGGCGGCTGAAAGTAGGGGAACTTCGTGAACGCGCGGAACGGGATCAAGATCTGGTTCCAGCCTCGCCCTGCCCCGACCTTCGTCCAGAACATCTCGTGATCGCGATCTTGAATCACGAAGTCGAAGGCTTGGTAGGGTTTGTCCGTGTAGAGCCAAACGCTGGCGGCGTAGTGTTTACTCCAGTCGGCGATCATCCCGTTGGCGCTCGCGGGCTGAATGAACGCGTCGAACCAATCACCGGGTTTGAAATCGACCTTCAAGGCTTGGCCCTTGGCCGCCTCAGGGGCGTTCTTCGGTGGCGCGCCCACCGCAGCCTCGATCTCCGCTGATTTACCGTGCTGAGTCTGCCACGACGCTTTCCAGTGTGTGAAATCCGTCACTAGCGCGGGCGGCGCGTCGGATTTGAAGGCATCCCAGTAGGCATCGGGATCCTCCACGCCTTGGGCGGTTTTGCTGAGCTGAATTTGGTCGAGATAGAACATCACCGGTGTGCCCGGTTCGACCTTGTTTTCGCCGCGGTTGATCGAGATGCGAAAGTCGTTGATGCGGCTCCAATCCATCTTCGCGGAAATTTCGCGGCTCTGCCCCGCATCCCAGTACACGCCGTCGTCGGCGAACGCTTTGAGCGGGATGGTGCAGCGCGTCCAGCTGCCCTCTTTGACGACCGCGTAGCTGTCGCCGTTCACCTTGGTTTGGACCTTCTTGCCGTCCGCGTGAACGTCCATCAGCCCGATCATGAATTTTTCTGAAGCGGGCCCGCCCTGGATCATGAACGTGACGCTGCCCGTCTTGCGATACGGACTCAGATCCACGAGCTTGCTGGTGCCCAGCGAGACGTTCACGCCCGAATAGTCGTCAGAGAGGTAGGTGACGAGCATCGAGCCCTCGCCCGAGCTGCTCTTCTGAATTTTTACGCGCGTATTGCCCCCGTACGCGTAACTGTAGCCGCCGGTCGTCGTGGAGAAGTCGTCACCGAAGAAGGTTGCGATTACGTCATCGGTGGCGACCTCAGCCAGCTCAGTCGCGGCCGGGCCTGCCACCTTTTTCACCGGGCGGAATGGACAGCCCCACAAAACGAGCGTCGCAAGGGCGAGCGCCCCGAGATTCGATTTCATGCTGAGCAAGAGATGGGACGAGCGGTCCCGCCTGATCAGCAAAACGAATCCCAGATCTCCCTTGCCCGACGCTTCACGCTTTCTGCAAACGGCGCCAGAAGAAGTACGAGAGCGCCCAGAGCACGCTGGTGCCCGCCGCCCAACCCCACGCTTCTACGCCGTCGCCCAGCGAGAAGTGGGCGATCAGCGCTGACACGAGCGTGATGGCAAAGCCGGCATAGGCCCACTCCTTGAGCCGTGGCGGCACGGGCGCGAGCAGCACGACGATGCCGAGGAATTTGGCCCAGGAGAGCTCCACTCGAAAATACGCGGGGAAGCCCAGGTGCGTGAACGCGGCCGCCACCTGCGGCAGCCGGAGCTGCGCAAACGCGGTAAAGCCGATCTGCAGACAGAAGAGCGCAGTGGCGACCCAGAAGCCGATCACGGTCGTTTTGGAGCGGGACATCTTCAGCTCTGGCTCGGCCACTTGGGAGTCTCGACGCCAAACTGCTTCGCGTACTCGGAGTGCAACCGCTGCCAGCCGTCGAACTTCATCACCTCCATGCCGACCATGCGCCCAATCGGTTGATCGGTGAGCTGACTCGCCAGCACGTCCAAGCAGATGTGCCAACCCGCAGCGCCCATGGCGATGAACCGACGGTCGATGTTGTGCCAAAGCGTCAGCCGGGTACCGGTCGCGCCCAGGGGCTCGAGCTCCCAGCGAATGTCTTGCCCACCCCAGTTGAATTCGAGCAGCTTGGGCCGGTCGGCTCGCTTGATCTCGGTCTCGGACACGAGCGGCTGCGGCGCGCCCACGGTCGAGAGCTTCGCGCTGCCAACGCTACCGAGGTTCTGGTCGGAATCGTAGGGAGCCCAGTGGCGCAGTTGTTCGGGGTCGGTGAGCGCTTCCCAAACTAACTCCGGAGGGTGAGCGAGCTCGCGCACGAGCACGAGCGTCCACTTCTCACCATCTTTTCGAACCTCAGCGCCCGAAGCGGCGCCCGGCGCATATTGACTACGTACGCTCATGTCTTCTTCTTTCCTTTCACAGAAGGCACCTTGGCCATCTTGTCCAAATGTTGCTCCAGCGCATCCACGTGCTTCGACCAGAAGCGACGGAAGGGGCCGAGCCAAGCGTCGAGCTCCATGAGTGGCTCCGGTCGCAAGCGATAGAGGCGCCGCTGTGCCTCGATTCGTGACTCGACGAAGCCAGCTGCGCGGAGCACACCCAGGTGCTTGGAGACGGAGGGCTGTGACAGCCGAAGCTCGCGCTCGAGCTCGCCCACGGAGCGCTCGGACGAGAGCAGCAGGCTCAGAATGGCCCGGCGATTCGGCTCCGCAATGATGGCGAACGATGATTCCACACTCATCATATACCCCTACAGACATATACCCGTCAAGGAATATATCCAACCGCGCTCCATCGAGCCCGCAGGCCCGCCGAGATTCCTTAAGATTTCACGTTCTTGGATTTCGGCAGCTGGGCAGCCTTCGACTTGGCTGCGGGCTTCGCGGGCTTCGACTTGGCTGCGGGCTTCGCAGGCTTCGACTTGGCTGCGGGCTTCGCGGGCT
>Ga0247783_1000678_pt1 | contig 10766 bp, 5 predicted proteins | sample UWRJL064202C5_FD_179911 | JGI IMG/M metagenome (GOLD analysis project Ga0247783, IMG submission 179911) | Plant litter microbial communities from Arlington Agricultural Research Station in Wisconsin, United States - UWRJ-L064-202C-5 | ecosystem: Environmental > Terrestrial > Plant litter >... | reverse complement strand
CGATATTGGTTGCTCATCGCTAGTGTCTACCATGCGTTATTTCGATGCTCGCATTGGTGCACAGGAGTTCCTTTTGACGACGAAATGGCTTCGAAGTCGATCCGCATCACGGAAAGTTCGCCTGGCGAGAACTCGCCCCAAGCAACCCCCAAAATCCAACTCACCCCTCACGATCACGCATCCGGAAGCCAAAAACCTGTCCACAAAAATCGTCACTCCAACAGCGAGCCCGCACGCAAGCTGCCGAGGCGCTCCCGTCGCGCAGACATTCCCTCAGCGGGCGACGCGCTTCGCGACACCCGAAGGGGTGAGCCTGGAAAGCTTGTGCTCCACGACGACCCCGCGCCGAACTCGTAGGAGGAAGCGACCTCCACCTGGCGAAGTCGCTCGACACGACGAACCACGCTGGCTGCAATCTGACGCCGCGCTTGCGCGAATCACTTGCGAGCCGGCGCCTCCACGACGACCCCGGCGCCGATCTCGTAGCAGCAAGTGAGCTCCACGCGCAAAGGCAGCGACGACCGCGCCGCCCGAAATTCAACGGGAACTGGCACGCGAACCGAGCTGCGATGCCGGCTTGGGAGCGCCCCATTCAAGCTTGCCTACTGAAGCGTCGGTTCGGGCGCTTCCGAGCGTCGCAGCGGCGGTAAGCGCTCGAGCAGTTCGTGCGCGGCACTGCGCAGTACGGTCGATGCCTCCGCGTGGTGCAAGAGCTCCGATAGCTCGCTGCGCGTGCAGACGGCGACTAGCGGCATGATGATTGCGGGCGGCGAGCCAGGATTGAGCAACATGGAGAGCCGTACGCGCGGGCGGCTGAGCCAGCGCCCGTGTCGAGCAATGGCTTCGAACACTTCGAGCCGGGCGGGGCGGCGCGCGGTCATGCGCACCACGTCGTCCTCGGTCAGCCTCGGGTTCTCGAGCAACTGGCGGATCACCAGCGGATGCGGATCGCTGAGCAGCTTGTCGAAGGCGCGGCGACTGGGGCTGCGCGCCAGGCTCTTGCGCTCACCCACGGTGAGCTCGCGGCCGGTGCCGTAGTCGGGCACGGGCAGCTCACGGGCCGGGCGATCGTGTACTGCGGGAGGAGGCCCCCGGCGCAGCAAGCGTGCGAGGCTGAGTAGATGTCGGGCGTCGGCCTGGGCGCGCAGTTGCTCGACCAGTTCGCACTCACCGAGTGATGCGAACAAAAGCGCGACCACCAGGATGGCTTCGCGGGCCGCGGGATCGGCGCGCTCGTTGTCTTCACACAGCGCATTCAGCACCGTTGCGTTCTCGTGCGCCGAGCTGCCGCCCAGAAAATCGCGCAGCCAACCCGTGCGCAGCGCCAGATCCGGCAGCGACAGCAGCACTCGCTTGAGGCGTTCGACCGGCGCCATCGACGTAACCTCCGCAAGGATGCTGCAGATTTTCGGGTTTGTCACGGCTCTGAGTGCTCCCCAGGCGCAGCGCCCTGCTAAGCTCGTCGGGCTTTGGCTGCGGTTGTTCCACTTTCGACTGAACGCCTGTCCGTCGCGTTCCAAACGGGCCGGCGTGCTCCCGCGCGCTGGCTCGGGCTATCGCTCTTGGTTTCGATGCTGATTGCGGCAGGGCTCCTGGCGCGGCTCGGCACGCCGTGGACGCGTGCCGCGGCGGCGCTCTTGCTGCTGCTGGCCGTCGCCCAGATCTTTGTGCGGCGCGCCCGCGACCGGCGGGATTTCTCGGACGTACGACGCACCATCCGCCGAGCGCTCGTGCCCGTCGATCGCAAGCTGGGTGAGCGCGCGTTGCGCGCGGCGGCCTTGGCCGAGCAAGCCGCGCGTGATCCGCGGCTCGGTTCGTTCGAGCTTGCGGAGCTGCACTTTCAGCGCCAGCTGGCGCGCGCGCCGCTGGCAGCCGTCGAAGCGCAGGCGAAGCGGCGCGCAAGGGTGCTGCGCGGGGTCGCGCTCGGCCTGGTGTTGATCTCGGCGCTGGCCGTGGGGCGCGATCCGAACCGCGTCCTCGAGGGTTTGGACGTGCTGCTGGCGCGTCGGGGCCTGGCCCCGGTAGACATGCCATGGCTGGATTTGGTGCGCGTCACCGTGCAGCCCCCGGCTTATTTGCACCGGCAAGATCGCGCGATTTTCCCGGGTTTGGGCAGCGCCGAGGCCCGCGGCAGCGCGGTCACCGTGCACGGCCTGCCGCTTTCGGACGGCCGGCGTTTGGTGCTTACCGACGGCACGCGCGAAGTGCCATTCGTCGCGGACGGGTCGGGCGGCGTCGTTGCGCGCTACGTGCTCAATGAAAACGCCGAGCTGCGTATCGCCGCCCGTTTCGGTAAAGTCCTGATTCGCGAGCCCGAAGGCGTCGTGCTCGAGGCCGTGGCGGATGCGGTCCCCGTGGTCGAACTCGAGGGCGCCCCCGAACGCATCGAGCTCCGAGATTTCGATCGGCGTGAGCTGCGCTACGAGGCGGGTGACGATCACGGCTTGCGCGAGATCGATCTGGTGCTGCGCGCAGGTGGGCGTGAAGACCGCCGGCCGCTGACGCGCCTCGATGGAGAGACCAGGCTGACACGCGGCGCGTATGCGATTGAATCGAGCGAGCCTTTTCTCAAACGCACGTTCCTACCCGTGGAGGTGCGGATCGAGGCTCGCGACGACGACGTGACGTCCGGAGTAAAGTGGGGACGAAGCCAGGCCTTGACGCTGCTGCCGGTGCCGGTGGGTGAACCCGAAGCTGTGCGCTACGCAGCGCTGCGTGCCGTTCGCGATAGCCTGACGGATCTGCTGGCCAGCGAGCTCAGCCCGGAGCTGGGGCGGAGCGAGGCCGAACGGCGCAAAGCGGACAGCGCACGCACCAAGGCGATTGGCGCACAGCTGCGGGCGATGCTCGAGCAGCGTTTTGCGGGCGTCAGCTTGCCGCCCGCGCAGCGCGCCTTCTTGGGTGGCCAGGCGCGAGTGCTCGAACGCGCGTTGCCCACGCCCGCTTCGGCGATGCGGCGGACCGAAGACGTGCTGCTGGCGGTCGATGCCGCCCTGCGCGGTTTGGGCAATCGCGACGCTGCCACGGTTGCGAAGCGTCTGGGTGATGCCGCGGAAGAAGCCGCCGAGGGCGCCAAGCAAGCGCTCGAGAGTGAACGGCGGCAGGCGGGCTTGACTCGGTTGAGTCAGGCGCTCGCCGTGCTCACCCCCGGCGCGCGGCACTTGGTGACGCTCGGTCCGCTCGGTCGCGACGTAGGCAGCGTGGCCGAAGGCGAGATCCGTCGCATCACACGCGCCCAGGACAGCGGCAATCTGCTCGCCACCGAACTCGCTGCGCGCCACTTGGCGGCGCGCTTGCGCCGGCCGAGTCCGTCGTTCAGTACCGCCGGCGGCGGCGGAGTCGAATCGGGTGCGGGCTCCCAGAGTAGTGACGAAGCGCATGCCTCCGACGCCGACAAGAAGTTCGATGAATTGGTGGGCGAACTCGAGCGCCTCGCCGAAGAGCACCAGCGCGAGCTGGACCGCGTGGAGCACAACTTGGCGGACGCGGATAAGGCCGTAGAAATCGGCGATTTGAAGCAAGAAGCCGTGCTGCGCGCGGCCGAGTTGCGCGAAAAAATCGCGCCGCTGCCGCAGTTCGGCGATGATCCGAATTCGGCGCGCGCTGCGGCGGCTCTCGGCCGTGAGCATGCGCAGTCGATGGCCCAAAATCTGGCGCGCCTGTCGCTCAAGGATGCGGTCGAGAGCGGTCGCCATGCGCGTTCGGAGCTGGCCGATGCCGAAAAGCGCAGCAAGAACTCGAGCGCGTTCGAGGCGATCGACGAGAACGCGCTCGGCGCGGCGCGCGCGGAGCTGGAGCGAGCGCTCGGTTGGGCCGAGCAGAGCCTGGCGCGCGCGGAAAGGAGCGCCGCCGAGAAGGCGCAGCCCGGTCTGCAAGATTCGTCGGCTCGCGAACGCGCGCTCGCGGAGCGCGCGGCAAATCTCGCGGGGCGCGGCAACCATGGTGAGATCTCGCTGCCGGAAGATTTGGCGGACGCGCTGGGCAAGGCCGAAGGTCTGATGCGCGACGCGACCAAGGAGCTCGCCTCCGGCCACGGCCAGCAGGGGTTGAGTTTTCAGCGCGACGCGCAGCGCTTGCTCGAGCAAACCAACAGCGGCCAAAATGGCTCCGGCGAGAGTGACGGCAAGCAGCGAGATCCGCAGCAATCGCCCCCGGAATCGTCCAGCTCCAAGGGCAAACAGATGCGCACCGACGCGGACGTGCCGCGCGCCGAAGGCGGCCGTGCAGACGACTTCCGAAAGCGCGTCCTGGAAGGCCTGAGCAAGGGGCAGGGCGGGCGGCTCTCGGATGCCGTGCGCCGCTACGCAGAAGGGCTGCTGCAATGAGCCGGAGTTGGCTGGTACCGATCGCGCTTTCGATGATCTGCGGCGTCGCTCCGGCCTCCGCTGCCTTCGATTTCGGCTTGGGCAGCCCGGTCGAACGCGTGGCCAACGCCATCACCGAAATCGACACCCAGCGCGCCACTGAGTTGCTTCAGCACAGCCAAGTCGAATCGCTGGGCTTGACCTTGGAGCGCGCGCGGCTGGCGGTCTATCTCGGCGAGTGCGACCGGGCCGAAGCCATCTTGTCGAACCCCCTGCTCAGTGAGTCGCGCGAAGGCGCGTCGCTCAGTGAGCTGGCCAAGACTTGCGCGCGCGCCACCGCGGCGGGCTTCGTGCTGGAGGACAAACCGCGCGGTGTCTGGTTGCGGCTGCAAGACGACGCGGACCGCGCGCTCGCGCCGTTCATCTTCGAAGTGGCAGCCCAGGCGCGGGACACGGTTTCGAAAGAGGTGGGCATCGATCTGCCGCGACCGCTGCGCATCGATTTGGTCCGCGATCTATTTTCGCTCTCGTCGGTCTCGGGTTTGCCGCTAAAAGCGGCTGAAACCACGGGAACCTTGGCGGTCGCGCGTTGGGGGCGCGTGATCATGCTCTCGCCCCGCGCGCCGGTGCAGGGCTACCCGTGGCAAGACACGTTGGCGCACGAGATCACGCATTTACTCGTGACGCGCGCCACGCGTGATTTCGCGCCGCTCTGGATGCAAGAGGGCCTCGCCAAGCGTTTCGAGGTGCGCTGGCGCCCAACGCGTCCGTTCGATCGGCCCGACTGGGCAGACACGGGCGCGCGCAACGCCGCGCTCGACGGGCGCTCGGTCGGCATCGACAAGCTGGGCCCTTCGATCGCGATGTTGCCGACGCCGGAGGCCGCCGGCATCGCCTTCGCAGAGGTCACGAGCTTCATGCATTTCTTCATCGAACAAAACGGCGAACCCGCATTGCGGCTGTTGTTCGCGGACCTGCGCGGCAATGGTCCGGCAGGTGCCGAAGCGGCGTTGCTCAGCGTGACCGGTTACGGCCTGTCCGAGTGGAATGCTCGCTGGCAGCGCTTCCTGCGTGAGCCCTTCGAGCCGAGTGTCGAAGCGCCGCTGCACGCCGCGGCACCTCGCGCGCAAGGCGATGCCGGTCGCCGCGTTCGACTCGCGGATCTGCTGGCAGGCCGTGGTCACGGTCGGGAGTCCGCGAGCGAAGTCGAACCCCTGCTCAGTTCGCTGTCTCGGCTGCCTCAGATCCGCGCCCGCGTGGCTTCCGGTCTGTACGCAGCCGGTGACGATAGTGGGGCGGAGCGCGCCCTTGGTACGGTGGCGGAAATTGACGGCCTGTATGGACCCTGGTTCGCGCTCGCCGGCCGCGGGTTCAAGCGCCGGGATCAGCTCGCGGAGGCGGAGCCCGCATTCACCCTGGGCCTGTCGGTGGATCCACTTTCGGACGAGGTGGCGTGCGAGGGCTATGCGGGGCCTCGAAATCGTGCCCCGGGCGCAGGGACGGGCTATGGTACGGGGCCGAGCGGAGCAGAAGAACCACCATTGCCCACACGAGCCGCGTGGCTAGAGCTATGTAAAGCGGCGCGAAGCGTGCCGCGTGATTGACCGGTGATGCCCCGGGCGCTTAGGATAATCAGCTCGAATCTCTGCGAAGTTTAAAGGATTTCCGTGGGTCTCGCGACGTACGCTGCTGCTCAGCTTTTGCGCGCATTGCCGCGTGTCCGACTTAGTCGGGCCGTCGGACAACTGTGCGAGTTACCGCTCTCTCCACCCGTGTCGCGCGCGATCATGGGGGCTTACTCGCGTGCTTACCGCGTGAACCTCGATGAAGCGATGCCCGAGCCTGGGCCGTACGCGAGCTTCGATGCGTTCTTCACGCGTCCGCTGAAGCATGGCGCGCGTTTGATCAGCTCGGATGCCGTGGTTTGCCCAGCCGATGGCAAGCTGTCGTCCTGCGGCCGCGTCGACTCCGGATCGCGCATTTTCGTCAAGGGCCAACACTACGACGTGGGCGAACTGATCGGCGACGCCCGCGATGCCGCACGCTACAGCGGCGGTGAATTCGCGGTCGTGTACCTGGCTCCGGGGGACTACCACCGCGTACACTCCCCGGTGGACGGCGAGATCTCGCTCGTGCGCGGCATTGCCGGCGATTTGTATCCGGTCAATTCGATCGGTGAGAAGCACATCCCGCAGCTCTTCGTGCGCAACCATCGCGCCGCAATCGTGATCGACACGCGCGGCCTGGGTCGTGTCACGGTGGTGATGGTTGGCGCGGTGATCGTCGGACGGATCACCATTACTGCCTTGCCCGGTCGACCCTCGGCCGAGCCCGGCCTGCACCCGGTGGCGCCCGCAAGAAGTGTCGCTCGCGGTGACGAAATCGGTATGTTTCACCTGGGTTCGACGGCAGTGGTCTTGCTCGAGCCAGGGCTGAGCGTTGGTCGCCCACTCGGCAAGGTGCGCTTCGGTGAATCGCTGTTGAGAGCTGGATGACGATCGAAAACACGGAAGACACGACGCAAGTTGGCGTTAGCGATCCGGCAGATCCGCAGGCACTCGAGCCTACGGCTGGCTCGGCAGATTCCGTCCAAGGCAGCGCTCCGCGAGCAGACACGGAAAGCGCCCCGATCGAGAGAGCGTCATCGCCGGGAACGCTCGACTCGGTGCCGCCCCACTCGCCGCGCAAGCTCGCGCCACCGCCCAAGCCCAAGCGCGACTCGGGCGCGGCTTCTGCCCCTCCTTCGCGCCCACCAGGTGAAGGTCCGGATCTGCTCGCCTCGGCTAGTGCGCTGAAGCCGCCGATCGCACCGAGCATCTCATTTTCCGCGCTTGCCGATGCGGCGGCGCTGCTGGACACCGACTCATGGCCCGAGCCGGAGGCCGCTGCCGACCCGGAGCCGTCGCTCATCCATCCGCCGCCGATGCGTCGCCGTACGCATCCTTCGATCCCCGATGCCGGCGATGCGAAAGCCTCGACCGGCGAGCGCATGCCGACGGATCCCGGGCTCGCCACCGACGAGGCCGAAGCCGCGAAGGCGAGCTCGAACGGACCGCGGCCAATCGCTTCGCCGCCGCGTCCGCGCGGCGATTCGTTGCCTTCGTTCCCGCCCGTGCCCGTTTCGGCCGAGCTGGCCCCGGTTGGGAGTGCTCCGGCCTCTGTGCCGCCTTCGTCGTCGGTTGGGAGTGCTCCGGCCTCCGTGCCGCCTTCGTCGTCGGTTGGGAGTGCTCCGGCCTCCGTGCCGCCTTCGTCGTCGGTTGGGAGTGCCCCGGCCTCCGTGCCGCCTTCGTCGTCGGCGATTTTCGCGATGCGCATCATCGCCGTGGGTGAATCGGGGCGCCCGCCGGCGACGCAGGAGCCCGCGCCGGAGATCGACCCGGATTCCTATCCACCGTCCGCGTCACGCCTCGGGACGACCAAGCGGCGCAGCTCGCGTCCGGTGCTCGCCGCAGCCGCGGCGCCGCTCGCGGTGCCTCCCGCCGCGCCCCAGCCGACCAATTTGGGGCCCTCGCTGGAACTCGACGTGCCGATCGACGTCGAGCTCCCCGCTCCGGCGCCCCCCGCGCCAGCAATCAACGTGGCCGCGGTGCTGGATGCGGCCGCGGCTGTGCTCGAGGCGTCATCGGTCGACGCCCCTTCCGCGCCGAGGATCCCGCTCGAAGCGCGCCGCCCGCCGGCGCCGCCTCCGCCGGTCGAACTGGCAGACAATGAATTCTCGGCTGAGGCGATCGCCAAGAAGATCGCGGCCGCGGAAGCATCCGAGGCGGCCGCTGAAGCCGCAAAAGTCGCTGACGCATCCAAAGCCGCCGACGCATCCAAAGCCGGCAAGGCAGGGCAAGCTGCAGTTGCTGCTGAAGCCCCAGCGGACGAAACCGCCCAGAGCGACGCCGAAGAGCTCGGTCGCGAAGATGCGATCTCGATGCCGCCCGAAGATATTACGGCGGAGCAAGCGGAGCTCGACGCCAAGGCCGACGCGGCCAAGCCGCCGCCTCCCCCCAAACGCGCGCCCGGTACACCGGCCTCCGCGCCGCCCGTCGTCGAGTCGACGGCCGCGGCGCCCTCTCCGCCCAAGGATCCGCCCCCGACGCCGGACCTCGCTGCGGCCAAGGCCGCTCAGCGTTCCAAAACACGCGCGCCGTGGTGGGAAGATCTGTTCAATGAAGACTTCATGCGCGCAAGCTCACGCGTCTCGGACGAGCACATCCGTCGCGAGGTGACGTTCATCGAGGAATCCTTGGGTGTCGCGGCGGGCGGCGTGGTGCTCGATCTCGGTTGCGGCGCCGGGCATCACGCGGTCGAGTTCGCGAGTCGTGGTTACGGCGTGGTTGGCTATGATTTGTCGCTGTATCAGCTAGCGCTGGCGGCAGACGTGGCCCAAGAACGCAGCCAGAAGATCAATTTCTTGCAAGGCGACATGCGCGAGATGGCCTTCGAGGAGATGTTCGACGGCGTGTTCTGCTGGAACACGACCTTCGGTTACTTCGAAGAAGACAAGAACCTGGCGGTGGCGCAGCGTGTCTTCAAGGCGCTACGCCCAGGCGGCATGTTCTTGATCGACGTGCTCAATCGAGATTTCGCGGCGGCGTCCGCGCCCTGCACCGTCTGGTACGAAGGCGATTCTTGCGTGTGCATGGACGACATGAGCGTCGATTACATTTCGAGCCGCTTGCGCGTGAAGCGCTCGATCATCTTGGATGATGGCCGCACCAAAGAATCGCTGTTCTCGCTACGCCTGTATTCGCTGCACGAGCTCGGCAAGCTGCTGCACGAAGTCGGCTTCCGGGTGACCGAAGCCAGCGGTCATCCCGCCACGCCGGGCGTCTTCTTCGGTCCGAACTCGCCGCGCATCATCATGCTCGCGCAACGTCCCTAGAGGCGAGCCTCTAGCTCACTTACACGTGACGTGTAGTAAGCCGCCCTGTTCAGTGCATTTACAGCTGGCGCCGAGCCTGCTGGTCAAACAGCCACAACTGTACTTTTGAGCGCAGCGCGGGAGCCAGCCACAGGCCGGGCCGCCGCTCGCCGATTCGTCACAATACCAGCCACTCGGGCAAACGCCGGCGCCGCACGGACTGCACGTGCCGTCGTCACACAGCGCGGCCTTCGGCGCTTCTTCTGGCTCGGCCGAGGAATCGTCGCTGGCCGCGCTCTCGTTTACGGGGGTGCTGGCCGCGTGAGCCGCCGTGGCAGGCGGATCCGAGCCGGCTCCTCCGCCAGCGCAGGCAACCAGCAGTACCGAGCATGTGCATGACCCCACGAGCCGTGCGAACAATCGTTTCGAACAGGTGCCCACGTCCTCCACGTATACGTCCCCGTGTACGCGGGCTACAAGCGTTTCGTGGATCTCGCATCAGCTGTCCGGCTCTGCGTGCCCGGTCTCGCAGTCAGCGGGGCTCCTTCCGACCTCGCGGCTGCGGCGCGCGACCTTTGGCCACGTGCCCTGGTCGACATTCAAAGCGGAGCGCTGCCAGAAAATCGCCCGGGTGCGGTGGTTTGGCCCGAGCGCAGCGAGCAGGTGAGCCAATTGCTCGAGCTGTCGCGCGCAGAAGGCTTTCGGCTCGTGCCCTTTGGCGCGGGCAGCGGCGTGTGCGGCGCGGTGCTTCCCGACGAGCGCACGATCGTGATCGACTCCAAGCGGCTCTTGGATTTTCGCATCGAGCGCGATGCGCCGGTCGTGCACGCGGGGGCGGGTGTGCTCGGCCTGACCCTCGAGCAAGAGCTCGCGAAGCACGGCTATACCGTCGGCCACTTTCCGTCGAGCATCGTCTGCTCCACGGTGGGCGGTTGGGTTGCGGCGCGTGGCGCTGGCCAATGCTCGAGTCGCTACGGAAAAATCGAAGACATGGTAGCCGCGCTCGAGTGCGTGCTCGGCACGGGTGACCTCGTGGCCATGCGCCGTCGGCAATCCGGTCCGGATCTCGTGCCCCTCGTCACCGGCAGTGAAGGCACACTCGGCTTCATCACCCAGGTCAGTCTGCGCTTGCACCCGGCGCCGCGGCTCCGCCGTTTCCTGGCCTACTCATGCGCGAGCATCGAGAGCGGCTTCGATATCTTGCGGACGATGATGCAGCTGGGGCTCAGGCCAGAGGTCGCGCGGCTGTACGATCCGATCGATTCGGTGCTGCTCGGTCACAGCTCGGACGCCAAGAAATCCCAGAAAGACCGCAGCTCATCCGTCGCTCGATGGTTCGGGGCGGCGGCGCGCCAGGCGCTACGCCAGCCGCGCTGGCTGCAGCGCGCCATCGAAGTGCTGGAAGGCAACGTGCTCGGTGGCGCGACGCTACTGTTGATCTTCGAGGGCGAAGCAGAAGAGGCGAATCAGGACGCCGCGCGCGCCGCCACGATCTGCTCACGCGCGGCGGCGCGTTCGCTCGGAGAAGGGCCGGCGCGCCGCTGGCTGGCTCATCGCTACGGAGTCAGCTTCCGACAATCATCGGCGTTTCGCCTGGGCGCGTTCACGGA
>Ga0247783_1000677_pt1 | contig 10777 bp, 9 predicted proteins | sample UWRJL064202C5_FD_179911 | JGI IMG/M metagenome (GOLD analysis project Ga0247783, IMG submission 179911) | Plant litter microbial communities from Arlington Agricultural Research Station in Wisconsin, United States - UWRJ-L064-202C-5 | ecosystem: Environmental > Terrestrial > Plant litter >... | reverse complement strand
GCGTAACCGTGCGCTGCCGGTTGGAACACGGCCCGCGCTTTTTGGCTGAAGCGAGCAAATTTGCGCCCGATCGAACCCTCGGACGTGGGCCTTTCTCGCGAACTTTCGGGTCGCCGCGGAACCAGCCCCGGCGCTGGATCTCGCGCGTGACCGCCTCGCGTCCGATCGCCGCCGCGCAAACGACGCCGCTCGCCGGCGATGTCTCCGCGAACGTTGCCGAGCACGCTCGCCTGATCAGCAAGCGTGCGGCTTAGGCATCGCTGTAGTGTCGCTCTAGGGCTGCTCGGGTGTTGATGGTCACGTATCACGGCGCGCGTCGTCGAAGCCTTCGGCGTCGCGTCTGCGCTGGCTTCAAATGTCTGGTCGCGTGCGCGAGATCTGAAACGACGTGGTGTGCGTCACCTACCTGGAAGTAGGTCGAGCCGCGCGCTGCGCTCGTGAAGCGTGCCCTCCGGCACTTTTCATGAGGGGAAACGGAGATGTCCTCGACCAGAAACAGGCCACTTCTAGTCTACCGGCACCACCCCCAGCCAGGGCACGTTGATGTCTGTCGATCGAGGACTCACGTGCGCCTTCGTTCCGGATACACGGCTAAGGAGAATCGAATGGACACGCTCATCAAGGTTGACCTCGCGGCGCCCGCAACGGATCACGACGTAATCCACAACCGTTGGCATCCCGACATTCCCATCGTGAGCTGGGTCGAGCCGGGTGCGCAATTTCGCGTCGAATGCATCGACTGGACCGGTGGTCAGATCAAAAACGACAACTCGGCGACCGACGTCAAAATCGTCGATTTGAGCAAGGTGCATTACCTGAGCGGGCCGATCGGCGTCACGGGCGCGGAGCCAGGGGACTTGCTCGTGGTCGACATCTTGGACGTGGGCGTTCTGCCCGACTACCAGTGGGGGTTTACCGGCATTTTTGCCAAGGAAAATGGCGGCGGCTTCCTCACCAATGCGTATCCCGAAGCGCGCAAGGCGTGCTGGGATTTCAGCGGCATCTACGCCAACTCGCGCCACATTCCGGGGGTCGAATTCGCGGGCATCATGCATCCTGGCCTGATCGGCTGCCTGCCCTCCCACGATCTGCTGGCGACTTGGAACAAGCGCGAGAAGGCGCTGTTCGATACGGATCCGGAGCGCGTGCCCGCGCTCGCCACGCTGCCCTACGCCGCGACCGCGCACCTGGGGCGCATGGCCAAGGGCAGCGTCGCTGCGGCCGCTGCGGAAGCCGCTCGTACCGTTCCCCCGCGTGAGCACGGTGGCAACTGTGACATCAAGAACCTGACCAAGGGTTCGACCTGCTACTTCCCCGTCTACGTCAAAGGTGGCGGCCTCTCCATGGGCGACATCCATTTCTCGCAAGGTGACGGGGAGATCACCTTCTGCGGCGCGATCGAGATGGCCGGCTACCTCGATCTACGCGTGAAGATCATCAAGGGCGGCATCGCCAAGTACGGCATCACCAACCCCGTGTTCAAGTCGAGTCCGCTCGAGCCCAATTACTCCTCATACATGATCTTCGAAGGCATCTCGGTCGACGAAGCCGGCACCCAACACTACCTGGACGTGCACGTCGCGTACCGGCGGGCTTGCTTGAACGCCATCGAGTACCTGAAAAAGTTTGGCTACACGGGCGCTCAGGCATACGCGATCTTGGGCACTGCGCCGGTCGAAGGCCGGATCAGCGGCATTGTCGATATCCCCAACGCGTGTGCCACTTTGGCTATTCCGACCGAGATCTTCAACTTCGACATCACGCCCAACGCGGACGGTCCATCCGCCAGCTCCGTGCCTCCGGGCTCGGATTTGGCAGTCGTTACCTGAGCGGCGCGTGCGCTGCAGCGGCGCAAACGGCAAGCTCCGTTTGCGCCGGTGTGGTTCACGCGCTTTCTCCGCGTGGCCGTGGCGAAAGTGCCATCGCGGACTGTCAGCGTCTTGTCGCCGTGCCCATATCTTCGTGAGGTCCTTCTGCATGCCTATTTACGAATTCGAGTGTTCCGATCATGGCTGTTTCGAGCTCAGTCGTCCCATGGCGCAAATGCGCGAGCCAGCGCCCTGTCCCGATTGTGGAGAGCTCGGCAAGCGCCTGCTGAGCGCACCGAACTTGGCAACTGGTTCGGCTGTCGGGCGACGTGTGGCGGCGGTCAATGAGCGCAGTCAACACGAGCCGCGCATCGTCAAACGCGAAGCTCCGCGTTCGAACGGCGAACCGGCCAAGCGCACGGTGCATTCGGCGCATGGCGGTTACCCGTGGGCCATCGGTCACTGACAGCCGGCGCTGCGATCAGGCTGACAAGCGCAGGTACAACTCTGCGATCCTTTGCGGCAAACTATCGAGCTGATCGAGCAGCGAGTAGTTTCCCTGGCCGAAGATGCTCCTCACGCTCGCTTCCGCGTTCGCGTCGAGTCCCACGCAAAAGCTGCTGATGCCCCGCCGTCGATTGCCGATAGTCGCCTGTTTCGCGTCAAATAGTAGGTATTTCGGATCGTGCACATCGATGTCCGATGGCTCGCCGTCGGTCACCACCAAGAGCAGCTTGCGCCGCGCATCGCGCGCAGCCAGCGCTTGGCCGGCGTGGCGTAGGGCCGTGCCGAGCCGGGTCGACAAACTGGCGCGCATTCCGGCCAGCCGCGCGCGAGCGCCCTCGTCATACGGCTCGTCGAAGTGCTTGAAGCGGTAGTAGCCGACGTCGTGTCGACCGTTCGACGAGAAGCCGTGAATAGCCAAGTCCCGAGTCGCGAAAGCGAGTGACGTCGCCAAGAGCGCGCTCGCGCTCTGCGCGAGCTCGAGTGGTGTCGCGCGCGCACCCGGCGGAAGCTCATTGAGCGACTCCGACAGATCCAGCAGCAAGAGCAGCGCGGGCGGCTCGAGCTGAACACGGATTCGACGATACACCCGCGGGTCGGGTGGGGTTGCGCTGGCGCGTGCCACGATCGCCGCGATGGCGGCTGGAAGATCGAGACGATCTCCGTCCAAGAGGCGGCGTACATGGCTCGGACGGCGACCGGCGAGCTGTCGTGCGCAGCGTTCGAGCCGCTTCTGTGCCGGCGCGTAACGCGAAAGGGCAGTCGCCAGGCGCGCGCCGTCGCCGGGCGCGACGGCACGCTCGTTGACACTGCAGAACGCCGGCCGCTCGCTGCGAATGACGTAATCCCATTCAGGATGGCGCGTCGTCGCCTCTAGCTCCCGGCTCTCCTGCCGACGTAGCTTGGAGGCCCCCTCGCTCGCCGAGGCAGCGAGCACACGGCTAATTTCCGGCACTCCGCGTTCACGTCGATTCGTCGCCGGCAGGTCACTTTCGACGCGACGCACGCCCTCGAATTCGAGCTCCGTGCCCTGCTCGCTCGGTTCTCGCTCGAACTGCCACAGCCCGACGTGGTCGTCGCGGTACGCGGGCTGCACCGCATAATCCTTGGAGTTGAACTGGACGCGCATTTGGCCCAAATCATTGCCGAGCGCGCTGCCGAGCCGACGGCACCAAGCCGAGTCGTGCCAATCGGCGCGTGCAGCCATGAACGACTGTCGGGCTTTGCTCAGCCAAGAGTCGTCGTCGACGTAGCTGTCATCGTGCAAGGCGCGCGCGAGCCTTTCGAGCAATGCCGAGCTGGTCTTGGCCCGAGCCGCCTGCGCCTCGTAGTACGGCGCCCACAGTCTCGTGAGTCCAGGATAGTGCACGGCGGCCAAGCGTTCGACGCGCGCGTCCTCCAAGAGCGAGACGATCGCGATTTGGATCGGCTTGAGTGAATCGACCGAGAAGCGCGCTGCGCCGAACCGCAGATGCGCGGCGATGTGGGCAGACGCGGCAAAGAGGTAGTCATCGTAGCTACCCTTCACGCCCACGAGCTTTGGCGCGGGCAACCAGAGGTTCGAAGCCACGAACCGCGGCCTCCGCGGAACGAGCTCGTTCGCTGCTGCGGGCAAAGCTCGCACGCGCACATCGATGCCCCACAGTGCACGCACGAAGCGGCTCGTGCCCTCGGGCAGGACGTGCGCGTGGCGTTCGCACTCCGTGCCTGTCACAGGCAGGCCCGCACGCTGGCATTGAGCGTCGAAATTAGCTCGGGATCATCGGTCAGAGGCTGCACGAGCGCCATCTGACAAGCCGCTTCGACGCCAATTCCCTGACCAATCAGCGAACCTGCGTGCACGAGCATGCGGGTCGAGATCCCTTCATCCAGGCCGTGGCCCTTGAGCCGTCGTGCGGTTTCGGCGATCGCTACCAAACGTTCGGCAAGTTGCTCGGCCAAGCCCGTTTCGTGGACCAAGATCTCGATCTCGCGCGCGCGCGCCGGGTACTCGAACTCGATTGCTCCGAAGCGTTGCTTCGTCGACGGCTTCAGAACCTTCAGCGCGCTCTGGTAGCCCGGATTGTGCGACACGACCAAGTGAAAATCGGGATGCGCCTGTAGGGCTTCACTTTTGGCCGGCAGCGAGAGTAGGCGACGATCGTCGGTGAGTGGATGAATCACGACTAGCGTGTCTTGGCGTGCCTCGACGACCTCATCCAAATAGCAAATAGCGCCCAAGCGCGCCGCGATCGTCAGCGGGCCGTCCTGCCAGCGCGTGGCGCCTTCCTCGAGTAGATAGCGGCCGAGAAGGTCCGAGGCGCTCATCTCTTCGTTGCAGGCGACCGTGATCAGCGGCCGCTGCAAGCGCCACGCCATGTGTTGCACGAACCGCGTCTTGCCGCAGCCGGTTGGCCCCTTGAGCATGACCGGCAAGCGCGCAGCGTAGGCCGCCCCGAACAGACTGACCTCGTCCCCCAGAGCCAGGTAGTAAGGCTCTTCTCGGATTCGAAATGCGTCGAGCTGGTCCCCGGACATTACCGATGAGCTGGCTCGCGCGTCGTAGGGATCCCGGGGATCGGACACTCTTCCGTGCCCACCGCGGGCCGCGTGAAGGATTCAACCATGTCGCGCGTGCCCTCCGGATCTTCGACCCACTTCTTGTAGAAGTCGTACGGGCAGGCGGCAACTCCGCGATCGCCTTCGTGCGAGTTGATCATGCCAGTGTAGCCGCGGTGAACCAACTTGAATAGATGGTTCTCCGACTGCATGTTCTTTCGCGCATCGCGGATGAGCGAGGTCGATAGCTGGGCGTATTGCACGCCGTAGTCTTCCTCACCACACTCACCCAAGGTCCGCCCATCGAAGCCGATGATCGCGGAGTGTCCGAAGTAGGAGTACACGCCATCGAAGCCGGAGGCGTTGGCCACCGCGACGTACACGTTGTTCGCCCATGCCATGGCTTTTGCCATCAGCACTTGCTGATCCTTGGCCGGGTACATGTAGCCCTGGCAGCGCACGATCAGCTCGGCCCCCTTCATCGCGCAATCGCGCCAGATCTCCGGGTAGTTTCCGTCATCGCAAATGATGAGCGAAATCTTCAGACCCTTGGGGCCAGTGGAGACGTACGTGCAGTTGCCCGGGTACCAGCCTTCAATCGGCACCCAGGGCATGATCTTGCGATACTTCTGCACGATCTCGCCCTGGTCGTCGATCAGGATCAGCGTATTGTAAGGGGCTTTGTTGGGGTGTTCCTCATGTTGCTCACCGGTGAGTGAGAACACGCCCCAAACCTTGGCCGCCTTGCAGGCCGCCGAGAAGATCGCCGTCTCTTCGCCGGGGATGGCCGAGGCGGTCTCGTACATCTCCTGCTTGTCGTACATGATGCCGTGCGTGCTGTACTCGGGGAAGATGACCAGATCCATCCCCGGCAGCCCGATCTTCATGCCCTGCAGCATGTCCGCGATCTTCCTGGCGTTGGCCAGCACCTCGGCTTTGCTGTGCAGGCGCGGCATCTTGTAGTTGACGACCGCGACGCCCACCGTGTCTTTGCTGCTCGAGATGTCACCGTGAATCATACCCAAAGAGCTCCTGCGCTGAAATGTTCGTTCCCACCCCCTCGCGTGTGTTCCAAACCTCGTTAGACGGCGAGCAAACGGCGAACCTCCCCGACATCGACCTTTGCGCGCGGCTCGTCGGCAGTGAAACGCCCGCCTTCGATCACCAGTAGACGATCCAAGATTTCCATCGTGAAGCTCAGGACTTGCTCGGAGACGATGATCGTCAAATTGCGAGAATCCCGCACTTTCAGCAATACCTGGGCGATGTCCTTGATCACCGAGGGTTGAATGCCTTCGGTCGGTTCGTCGAGCAAAAGCACTTTGGGTTCGGCTGCCAGGGCTCGCGCGATCGCGAGTTGCTGTTGCTGGCCGCCGGAGAGGTTGCCGCCTCGCCGAGTCTTCATCTCCGCCAGCACGGGAAAGAGCGTGAAAATGTCCGACGGCAACTTGCCGCTGGGCGAACCCTCCAGACCCGTGAGCAAATTTTCCCAAACCGTGAGGCTCGGGAAGATCATGCGACCCTGCGGCACGTAGGCGATGCCCTGCTTCACCCGCTGGTAGCTGGGCATTTTGGTCACGTCGACGCCGTTGACCTTGATCGTGCCGGAGCTGCTGCGAATCACGCCCATCAACGACTTGAACAGCGTGGTCTTGCCCATGCCGTTTCTGCCCATTACGGCCACGATTTGACCTGCTTTGGCTTCCAAGTTGACCCCGTGGATCACCTCGCTCTGGCCATAGCTGACGTGAAGATCCTTGATTTCGATCATGGCTTTCGAGTTTCCTTGCTTCGCGTTCGCATGCGCATCTGCCGCTCAGTGGCCGAGATAAACTTCGATCACGCGCGGGTCCGCGGTCACCTTGTCCATGGAGCCTTCGGCGATCACTTTGCCTTGGTGCAGTACGGTGACCTTGTGCGCGATCTTGCGCACGAACTCCATGTCGTGCTCGATCACGATCACCGAGCGATTTTTGCTGATGCGGTTCAAGAGCTCGGCCGTTTGTTCGCGTTCGTTGACGGTCATGCCGGCGACCGGCTCGTCGAGCATCAACAGCTCCGGGTCTTGCATCAAGAGCATGCCGATCTCGAGCCACTGCTTCTGACCGTGGCTGAGTAGCGCCGCTTGCTGGTCGAGCTTTTCACTGAGCAGCACTTCCTCCGCCACACTCTTGACGCGCTCGGAGACGTCCACCGTGCGACGAAAGAAGAGCGCCCCGAAGGCGGTGCGACCGCGTGGAAACGACACTTCCAGGTTTTCGGACACGGTCAGGTTTTCGTAAATGGACGGCGTCTGAAACTTGCGCCCCACGCCCGCGCGCACGATCGCGTGCTCCTTCATTTGGGTCAGATCCATGGTTTTGAACATGATCGTGCCCTCGGTGGACTTGGTTTTGCCGCAGATCAGGTCCAAAAGCGTGGTCTTTCCAGCGCCGTTCGGGCCAATCACGACGCGCAGCTCGTTGCGGTCGACGATGAAGTTCAGGTCATCGACGGCCTTGAAGCCGTCGAACGAAACGCCGAGGCCCTGAATCGTCAGCATCTCGTGGCTACCCATGCTTGCCTCCGCTCTCGAGTGCGGTAGCGACTGCTACCGTCGGTTGGTCTTTCTTCTGAGCATTCTTGCGCAGTATGCGCGCTGCAAACGGCTTGCCGTAGCGTTCGTACAAGCCCGCGAGGCCGTCCGGGAACAAGAGCACCACGCCGATGAACGTGGCGCCCATCAAGAACAGCCACAGGTCTGGGTATTGTTCGGAGAAGAACGTCTTGGAAAAGTTCACCAAGAGCGTGCCGAACACGGCGCCGATCACCGACATGCGCCCGCCAACTGCAGTATAGATCACCATCTCGATCGAGGGCGTAATGCCGACGAAGGAGGGTGACATGAAGCCGACCTGCAGCGTGAACATCGCCCCGCCGATGGCGCACATCACGGCCGACATGCAGAACGCGAGCGTCTTGAAATTGGCCACGTCGTAGCCGGAGAAGCGTACGCGGTCTTCTTTTTCGCGTAGAGCGAGTAAGAGCATGCCGAACTTCGTCGATAGTACCCAGCGCGTGAACACCACGCAGCCGATCAGGAGTATGCCGTTTACGTAATACAAGATGTACTTGGCGGAGTCGGAGCGGATGTCCCAACCGTGCATCGTCTTCAAATCGGTGATGCCGTTGATGCCGCCAGTGAGGCCCTGCTGACCGACGATCAGCACCGACAAAATCAAGGCCACGGCTTGGGTGATGATCGCGAAATAGACGCCGCCTACGCGGCGTTTGAACATCGCGACTCCGATTAGGAACGCGAAGAAGGCCGGGATGATCAGGATGGCCAGAATGGTGAAAGTCAGGCTCTTGAACGGCATCCAGAACAGCGGCAGCTTCGTGATCTGATTCCAATCCATGAAGTCGGGGATGCCGGGCGTCGTCTGGATTTTCGTCGAGATCGGGTCGGAGGCCTCTAGCTTGAGGAACATGGCCATGCAGTAGCCGCCGAGCCCGAAGAACACGCCTTGCCCCAGGCTCAGAATGCCGCCGTTACCCCAAAGCAGGACCAGGCTGACACCCACGAATGCATAGGTGAGGTATTTCCCGATCAGGTTCAGCCGGAAGATGCTGAAAACCGTTGGGAAGAGTACCAGGATGACGGCCGCCAGTACGACCACGAAAAGCAGGTCGTTCTTGCTCAGTTTCTTGGTTAGGAGGTTCATGATTCCCGGCTGTTGGTCAGGTACGGACCTTGGTGGTGAACAGCCCTTGTGGGCGGATCATCAAAATGATGATGATCGTGAGCAGCGTCAGCACTTTGGCCATCGCGCTCGTGAGGAAGAACTCGAGTAGAGATTGTGCCTGGGCAATCGAGAACGCCGAGGCGATCGTGCCAATGATGCTCGCCGCGCCACCGAACACGACGACCAAGAAGGTGTCGACGATGTACAGCGAGCCGCTCGTCGGGCCAGTCGAGCCAATGGTGGTGAACGCTGCGCCCGCAAGACCCGCGATGCCGCAGCCGAGTGCAAACGTAAAGCGGTCGACGCGATCGGTGTTGATGCCGACCGCCGAGCTCATGATGCGGTTCTGCGTCGTTGCCCGAATACGGACGCCCCAGCGAGACTTGAGCATCAGCATGTAGACGCCGAATGTCACGAGGATGGTCAAGCCCATCACGAAGATGCCATTTCTCGGCACTTGAATGGAAGGCGTGGGGTTGAATGCGCCGAGCAGCCACTCAGGTAGCTCGGCGCTCACTTCTTTCGGATTGATGAAGGAGCGGAAAAATTGCTGCATTGCCAGGCTGAGGCCCCAGGTTGCGAGCAGCGTGTCGAGCGGTCGCTTGTACAGGCGCCGAATCAGCAAAACTTCGACCAAGTAACCGACGCCCGCCGCGACGAAGAACGCCGCGACGACCGCCGGTACGAAGTACACCTCGCGCAGGCCCGGCGCGAAGTTTTGGGTGAGCTGCGAGAACAGGTACACGACGTAAGCGCCGATGGCCATGAACTCGCCGTGCGCCATGTTGATGACGCCCATTTGACCGAAGATGATTGCCAGCCCGAGGGCCATCAGAAGCAACACCGTAAACAGACTCAGGCCGGAGAAGCCCTGCATCGCGACCATCGAACCAATTTCGTTCAGGCTCATCGCAATCTCTCTTCAGTTAATGGGTAAGGGCCCTCGAATTGCCAAACCGGTCGATTATCGCAGTCGAGGCGCCCGGATGGCGAGGCGCGACGAAGGCGCATACTGCTGGTATGTAACTGAGGAGCAACGCTGCCAGCCGGGATGCCTCGGCCGCGAGAGCGATCGACTTGGCCATTCGCGGGCCCTAAGTCAGCAGTCACCCGCGCAGCTCACTGATAGCCCTTGGGAAAGGGATTCGGCTCGATCAAGTCCGACTCGTGGACGACCTCGAACTGCCCGTCGGGTTTGGCTTTGCCGATGCGCGCCTTGCTCCACAAATGGTGGTTCGCGTGCACTTTGACGTAGCCTTCGGGAGCGATCTTGATCTCGATCTCCGGTGAGGCCGCCACGACCTTGTCGACATCGAAGCTGCCCGCCTTTTCCACGGCGGCTTTCCAGATCCATGGGCCCAGGTAGCCGGCTTGAGTCACGTCGCCGATCACGCTCTTTTCGCCCCACATCTTCTTGAAGGCTTCCACGAACGACTTGTTGTTCGGGTTGTCCTGGCTCTGGAAGTATTTCATCGACGAGAAGAAGCCGGTCAAGTTCTCGCCGCCGATGCCGAGCACTTCGTCTTCGGTTACGGAGATGGTGAGTAGCGTCTGATTCGCGGCGGTGACGCCTGCCGCGTTCAGCTGCTTGAACCACGCCACGTTGCTGCCGCCGACCACCGCAGCGAAGATCACGTCCGGCTTCTTGAGCTTGATTTTGTTGATGATCGAGCCGAATTGCGTGTTGCCGAGGGGCGCGAACTCCTCGCCGACGACGCTACCCTTGAGCACGTTTTCGATGTGCTTTCGCGCGATCTTCATCGACGTGCGCGGCCAGATGTAGTCCGAGCCAATCAGGTAGAAGCTCTTGGCCCCTTTCTCTTTGTGGACCCAATCGAGGCTGGCCAAAATCTGCTGAGTCGCCTCTTGACCCGTGTAAAACACGTTCTTCGATTGCTCCAGACCTTCGTAAAAGGTCGGGTAATAGAGCAGTCCGTTCTCCTTCTCGAACACGGGCAGCACGGCTTTGCGTGAGGCGGACGTCCAGCAGCCCATCACGGCGGCGACCTTGTCGTTGACCAAGAGCTTGCGCGCTTTCTCCGCAAACGTCGGCCAATCACTCGCGCCGTCTTCCTGGATCACTTTGATCTGTCGACCGAGAATGCCGCCGAGCGCGTTGATCTGGGCGATGGCGAGCTTTTCAGCCTGCACCGAGCCTGTCTCGCTGATGGCCATGGTGCCCGTCGTGGAGTGCGCGACGCG
>Ga0247783_1000676_pt1 | contig 10780 bp, 10 predicted proteins | sample UWRJL064202C5_FD_179911 | JGI IMG/M metagenome (GOLD analysis project Ga0247783, IMG submission 179911) | Plant litter microbial communities from Arlington Agricultural Research Station in Wisconsin, United States - UWRJ-L064-202C-5 | ecosystem: Environmental > Terrestrial > Plant litter >... | reverse complement strand
TCGCCCGTGTAGGCTGCCAGTCCAAACAATCCCAAACACGCAATGAAAATAGTAAGCAGCGTAAAGATCAGTATGATACGTGCCATACGCTGTTCTGCGTGAAACAACGCATCGAAGTTCTGATCGAGGAACGTATACTCGAATGCAGTCGATGAATGCTTCTTCCAGATACTTTCCAGAAGTTTGATCTGCTCCTGAGTATTGCCTGCCGCCAGGCGAATGGCCATCTCCGAATTAGGCTCGCTGCCCAACACAATAGCCATAGGTTTTATATTGCCGCGCAGGCTCTCAAAGTTGAAGTCTTTAATAACACCGATAAGCTTGAGTGGTGTCGGGGCAGCGTAGTTATAGCTGACCACGGTTTGATTCTCTAGCTTGTCATAGCCCATTTGCTTATAAGCCGTTTCGTTCAGAACAACGGCGAGCGTGTCCGTAGGAAAGTCGCGTGAAAAGAAACGGCCCTCTACCATCGTGTAGCCCATGGTGGCAAGGTGATCATGATCCGCCTGATATACTGACAGAAGGAAATCCTGGTCAGTACCACCTTTACGGAAAGCGCTGTTCCAATCCACATGTGGCGGCAGACGGTTCGCGTAGCTTGCGCCCTTGAATACAGGATGGCTCATAACCTCACGCTTGAATGCCGCGGCATTCTTACCCAACGAGTGCGTGTGCAACAGATCTACAACATTCTCTTTATCAAAACCCAGGTGCTTGCTCTGCATGAACTTCAACTGCCGGTAAACCACAAGGCTTCCAAGAATAAGCGTAATAGAAATAACGAATTGAAACACCACAAGCCCGTTTCGCAACCCCGAGTTCTTAAACCCGGCGCGCACCTTGCCCTTCAGCACCGCCGCCGGCTGAAACGCGGTAAGATAAAACGCCGGATAGCTTCCCGCCACAACACCGACCAATAGTGTAAACAAAACAATCCCCACAAGCAAAGGCCAGCGCGTAAAGACTGCCAGCGTAAGCACCTTACCCGACAATATATTAAACGGCTGAAGCAACGCTGTGATAAGCAGCAGCGCCACAACCATAGACAACACACTATACAAAACAGACTCCGACAAGAACTGACGGATGAGACGACCGCGCATAGCACCCGCCACCTTACGAACACCAACTTCCTTCGCGCGGTTAGCCGACCGCGCCGTAGACAGGTTCATAAAATTGATACACGCAATGAGAATAATAAACGCCGCGATAGCGCCGAATATATACAAATACTGAACATTACCACTTGGCGTGATCTCTTCGTTAAGATCAGAATGCAGATGTATATCGATCACCGGTTGCAGAAACAACCCGATTGCATTACCCTGTGAACGGAACTGCGCTAAAGACATACCCAGGAAGCGCTCTATCTCCACACCCATATTCTTATCCGTCAGCACATCGAGCTTGGTTTTTACAGCCTGCGGGTCTGCGCCGGGGTGCAGTCGTACATACGTATAAATATTGCTGCTCGTCCATTGAGTATTGGTGCGCAGATAATCCCACGATTCGCCGGAGAGAACTGCATCGAAAACAATGTGCGAATTATGCGGAGGGTCCAGCGCCACACCGGTTACTTCGGCAGCCGTTTTGTCAGAACCCCATAAAATAATTTTGCCGATAGGATCTTCGTTACCAAAATACCGCTGCGCGGCCGACTCGGTAAGCACGATCTTGTTGGTGCCTTTTAAAACCGTATTCGGATCGCCCGACGTAAGCGGAAATGAAAAGAACGCAAAAAAATTAGAGTCGGCAACAAGCATATGTGGAGCTGTAAACTGCTTATCGCCATAACTGATGGGCATCGTGCGCCATAGACCGAAGCGTAATGCCTGCTGAACTTCAGGAATCTCGTGGACCATGGCGGGAGCTACCGGAACCGGCGATGACGCCCCCTTAAAATCATTCCCCTGCATCCGGCCCGCCATATTCACACGATATATGGATGCCGCATCCTTATGAAAACGATCATAATCTATTTCGTCCAACACATAAATAATGATCAGCAGGCTTACAACAATACCCAGGCTCAGCCCGGAAATATTGATGGCCGAATATGCTTTTTGGCGAAGCATGATACGCCAGGCTGTCTTCAGGTAATTCTTCAGCATAGGGATAAGGGATAATTACCCCCTAGACGCCGAAATCAGGCCCGATGTTTCACCCCAGGCGCAATTATTTATATAAAAAACGCCCCAAACCGTCAGAACAGCCTGTATAAGCAGAAAGAAAATATATCCGAAGAGGAAAAAAGTACAACATCAGTCGCCATTTGTCTATTCCCGGGCCAGGACGAACGCTGCATCTTTGTAACATAAATCGAACACAAAAACACAAAACATACAACTATGAAAAGAAGAGCAACAGCCGTATGGAATGGCGCCGGTAAAGATGGCAAAGGTGCATTGACCACACAATCTACTGTATTAAACAACACTCAGTATTCCTTCAACACCCGTTTTGCCGACGGTGTCGGCACGAACCCGGAAGAACTTGTAGCCGCCGCCCACGCCGGCTGCTTCTCCATGAAGCTGAGCTTTGTATTGGGTGAAGCCGGTTTCACACCCGACGAGCTGAATACAGATTGTATAATAACATTCGAGAATGGCAAGATAACGCAGTCGCTGCTCCAGCTCAAAGCCAGAATACCGGGCATCAGCAAGGAGCAATTCCTCGCCGCCGCTGCCGATGCAAAAGCAAACTGCCCCATCTCACAACTGTTGAATACCAACATCGAGCTGGAAGCCGAGCTACTCTAAATTCCTTTCTATATATTGGTTCTGCCCGGATAGCGAGCTGCTGTCCGGGCTTGAGCTATTCCTGGTAAAAATCCTGTAAGGCGCCGAAGTAAGCCGTGTTCCACCCGTCAACAATATCATCGTAGTCGGCATCCGGAATATTCGTGTGCCTCAGCTCCACCGAAGTCGCTTCTTCTCCCGCTGCGTGTAGCTTGATCGTGACAATGGACTCCTCCGGCTGATCGCCGAAATACCACTGCTGCACGATCTTTTTATTCTCTTCAAACTCCAGGTTCTTCCCCACAATACTCCCATCCCACAACGAAAATTCACTCCCCGGCTCGGCTGTCATCTCCGCCCTGTCACCCGTCCAGAGTTGGAGTGTGAGCTCGTTAGTCAAGGCCAGGTAAACATATTCCGGCGAAGCCGGTATGGAATAATATTTCTTGAAATCTTTCATAAAGGTCGCCGTATCATACAAAAGTATCGCTTTTTAAGAACATCAGAACAGAAACCACCTCAAACAAAAAAACGACAGCCCCCGAAGGAACTGTCGTCTGATCAGTATACAATACCACTGCTTAATCGCGAATCGCTCCCGGCTTCAGGAAGATCACCTGCCCTAAATGGTAAGCAACGTGCGAGGTACGGCTCAATAACACATTGAATTTGTTACGATGAGGCTCTTTGACAAAGTCTTCTTCAGATACACGTGAGTGGCGTGAAAGCCATTCCTCTACAGACCAGCTATCGATATGTTTGGTCAGCTCCTGGTTAACATTTGTCCAATACTGGCGAAGCTCCCCAACGGTCGGGTACGTTGCCTGGGGGTCATCGGCCTTTCTTACAAAAGCTTCGTGCAGATCCGGACGGAAAGGCTTACCGATCCCGAAAAGATCGAGTAGATCGTCGTGCACAGCCGCCAGGTGCCCCAGCAGATAGATGCCGCGGTTACGGTTGGGAGCAACGCGCTCCATAAGCTGCGCATCACTAAGACCCTGAAAGAGTTGATCCGCCCGCTTGAGCTGGCCGTGCCATGCCTGAAGCGCCATTTGAATAAATAATTGTTGCTGCATAAAATATATAAAGGTGGATAAAAGCCTGGTACGATTTTTTTTTACCAGTGCTCATAACACAACCCCACATATATAAGTTGCAGCACGCTGCAAAAAAACTGTCCCGTAAACGTTAACAACGGTCCATCCTGCGCATATATCCCGATTTTCTGTTATTGACAGTACAGCCTGTCATGATCCATCTTGCATTGGCATCAGATTTTTGACCATGCCGAAGATTGCCAAAGCGCATCCCAACCCTGGCGTGATCAAAAACGCTTCACACGCATGGCCGTCGTTATAAAAAAGCTACCCATGAAAAGACTCAAGTATTTGCTCCTCGGAGTACTCATGATAACACCGATCTTAGGCTCATATACCAAAGAAACTGCTCCTACCACAATACGTTACACAACTGCATACGAAACCAGCGTCACCCTGCAAACACTCACCGTATATAACCCTGTAAAACGCCAGTGCGACAAAACACCCCTGATAACCGCCAGCAACGCCCGCATAGACGTAGCCAGGCTCAAGAGTCGCCAGCTGCGGTGGATAGCGCTCTCACGTAATTTATTGAAACGCTGGAAAGGGGCCTTTCAATACGGCGACACCGTGAACATCACCACAGGCGACCCCGAAATAGACGGCGAGTGGATCATACAGGACACACTCAATAAACGATATAAAAACGCCGGCGATCTCCTCTTCGACTCTAACGTACGCAAGCTCGGCAAATGGAAAAACGTAAAGATCTCCCGTATCCACTACGTATCGGTCGACCTCCCCGCGCCAATACCCGAATAAAAGCGAAGATTTCTTCTAAGTCACAAGGCAGCACAGTATATTTCCCCGCGACGGGAAACCTGACCGCATGCCCCGCCGTATAGCATTCTGGATCCTGTAAGGGACCGAAGATAGAAGAAACGACAATGACAACACAAAGAACCATAACGGCAACCCTGCTGGGAAGCGAGCTGGAATTCAGCGCATCGCGAAGCAGCGGCCCGGGCGGACAGAACGTAAATAAAGTAAACACCAAGGTTACCCTGAAGCTCGATATACCCAATTCGTTCGTATTGACCGATGAGGAAAAGGCCGTATTGATGCCTAAGCTTGCCTCACGGCTCACAACAGAAGGAATACTGGTGCTAACATCACAAGACAAACGCTCACAGCTTCAGAATAAGGAAGCCGTAATACTGAAGCTCGAAACAATACTGGCCAAAGCCTTCGAGAGAAAGAAGCCGCGCAAGGCCACCAGGCCCGGCAAAGGCGCCGTGCAAAACCGTATACAGAAAAAGAAACAACTCTCGGAAAAGAAAAAGTGGCGCCAGAAGCCTGATTAAGGCAGAAGAGCCACTAATCGTTCCGGCAACATTCGTAAGATCTGGTAGATCACCTTCCACTTAAAACCGGGCACAATCGTAAAACCTCTGCCCGCATTCACCACGGCCCCGGCAACATAAGAAGGTTCCAGCATCAATGACTCCGGTAGATCGAGACCTGCTGTCATCTTACTGCGGATGTAACCCACCACCAGTACATTTACGATAATCTTTCGTTCAAAAAGATATTGTCGCAGCCCCGCGAGGTACTGCGTAAAGGCCGACTTGGTGCTGCCATAAATAAAATTGCTCTTACGCCCGCGAACACCCGATAACGAAGATAGGCCCACAATACGCTCCAGGTTGGTATTGCTCTTATCCGTAACGATGATATTCAGAATAGACACCGCGCCGCAGTAATGCACCTGCATCATGCGCAGGCTGCCTTCCCAATCCTCTAACGCCTCTTCATTGTCACGCAAAAAACCGGCGGCATACAAAACAACATGGGGCTTGACCGGAAGGTCATTGTAAAAAGTACGATGGCTCTCGAATGCCACAGCATCAAAGTAACGAACATCGACACGGTCCGCCGGCACCTGCATCTGGCGTAGTGAGTCGGTCAGCTCATCCGTACTACGCGAAGCGGCAATCACGTACCAGCCTCGCGCTGCATATAAACGGATCGCTTCCCGGGCCACATCGGAGTTTGCTCCGAGAACCAGTACTACTTTAGAGGTATTGTTTGTTACCATGCACCGGCAGTAAAAACTTTTTGGGCATAAAAAAACAGAGGGAAACCTTAATCGCTAGTTATCAGTTAGAAGGAAGCGATTAAATAGCCCTCTGTAGTATCGTTATTACAAATATTCAGACAGTATCTTCTCAGTATCGAAAGGTGTCAATCCCTCGTGAACGCCAAATATAACATCTGCCTCGTCTTTTTCAAAAACCTGTTCTCCCCTGGCCTCGGCGTGCACCGCAAAGAGATCGTAAAGCGACGTCTTTACCAGCGAAGTCATAGCCTGACTCAGGATCGAAATGGTGGCAGAAGTACCCGCCACGTTGTTAAGCGCAGGCGCATGCGTTAACGCAAGGTCTGTCCAGATCACCGCGCGCTCCTCCAGGTCGATCATCAATGGAATACAAACCTTCGTATTGCTGGTAATATCGATCTTGTTTTCAACCGTACGAGGCTCGTATAGCTCACCGCTTTCGGCAAACTCGCGAACCATAAAGCCCGCGAAGCATTCCGGCAGATCGCAAAACGGCTGATGCGTATACGAGTTCACTGACATCAGCACATACCGCATACCGAACTCGCGAAACTTCTCGATGTCGATATCAATAAATTCCGAGGCACCGTCAGGAGCCGAGGTAATATCACCACTATGGCCACCGCCGAGGGTTCTCAGATTATAATACGTGATCTGCTCCCGCAGCACGTGGTTATCGTCCAGGCCTACAGCACTGAGGTCTATGTCGGTACGGCTATTGCCATCGCGCCACCAGATAAAGAAGCGTATGGTATTACCTTCCGGCAACGCAAGCCGGCTGCCACGCGAAATAGTCTTCAAAGCCTTCGACGCCGAACGCAACGAGAAGGGTACCGTAAAATCACGAAGGCCTTCATCCAGGTATACCTTGCCCAGTGCCGGCAGCTTGCTATAGCGCGCGATTAACTGCGCTTTACAAACTTTACATACGGCCTCACAAACATCGGTGTCCAACGCAGCCAATGCATATGGTATAGCCTGAGCTTTACCCACATCGCCCTTGGGAAAGAAAACGCGCAAAGACCTGTCGGTATTACGGTATGTAAAATGCGTAAGCACCTGCCACAATACCGGCGCGGATACCGAAGCCACCGAAGCCTGAAAAGCGTCGATAACGGTTTGCGGGTGCTGCGCTATACGCAACAGGTGGTCCAGACGCCGTGCCAGCTCACCCGGCCGGCGCTGTAACAGCTGCACCGCCGCCTCTGCATTTCGGGCATGTAAAGCCTCTTCCACCTGACTATTGAAAGTACGGTACGGTTTGTTATTCCGTATTATATCGAAAGCCTCTGCACTTGCCGGAAATTTGTTCCTGAACTCGAAAGGATGCAGGCGTTCGCCCAGGCGTATCCACACTTCCTTGTACCGGAGCATGTCCTCGATTATCGGAGATCCGTTCTCCAACAGCTCCAGTAACAGCCGCCGCTCACGACGCGCAAAGTTTCTGAAACGCGTATTCCCCGACAGGCTCACATCACCCCGCGACATCGCCACCGCCACCCGTAATACATCGGTAGCAGTCTGCACATAAGCCCGCGCAAACGAGCTCTCCACGGTTGTATACTCCAGTATTCTCGCCACGGCGAAAGCAGCGCTCTCCTTATGTGGAATAACCGCCGGCAGCAACGGAACAACGGCATTCTGCAGATACGAACGGATAAACCACTCCACGTCGGCCTTATCAGTCTCTGAAATAGAGGTTTTCGAAAGCAACAGCTGCGTAAAGATCGCGTGAAATTCCTCCGTTGTACCTACATCGATAACGCGAAGCTTAACCTGGTCCTGGAGCGGCTCCCGTTTCTCTTTATTATAAAAAGGTATAATACGGTTACCCGTAAGATCGCCCAGGTAGTGCAGCACAGCATTGACATAAAGCTCCGCTTCCGTTGCCTCCATCACCTGGCGTGGAAAATCAGGATACATGGGCTTATACTCCACATGTGCACCCACAATCTGTTTCAGATCGCCGATAAGCGTAATGTAAAAAGCCTCAAGCTCCTCCACGGTGAGCGTAGACACCAGGTCTATAAGTGCCTTGGAAAAGGTAAAACCCAGCGATTCGATATTCCGCAGCAATGCCGAGACATACTTTAACGGCAATTCCGCACTTCCACCACCTGCGGGCTGAAGCCACACTTTATTTCTTCTTCGTATAAACAGTGAATTCACCATACTACCACTCAATATCTAAAAAACGGGGCAAAAAATGAAATGTTACAACGCCCGCCCCATACAGCATCGTTTTTTTTGGATTATAAGCCCAAAACAGCACTGGAACTATGCAGCCTTTTTGCGCAGGAAACATATTTTTCAGGATTTTCTACAAAAACCATCCAAACCCGGCTTTTATATCGAAAAACAACCGGCAGCAATCGATAGAAATCATATTAGCGTAAAATTAACACAAAATAATCCTAAAAAACAGAAACTAGAGATTTCACATTTGCGTACATATAACACAAAAGGTAGATATTTTTCAGATCTCCGTAAAACCAACTGCCTCGATACATTTAAATAGTATAACTATGTTCGGAATCAACTACATCAAATTCGACGCAATGACGTACGTCATCGAATACAAACGCGGCCGCGTCACGCGTGAAGGAAAAGGACTTTCATTTTTTTATTATGCACCCACAACATCCATAACAGCCGTACCACTGGGCAGCAAGGACATACAGTTTATCTTCAGCGAAACAACACGCGATTTCCAAACGGTAACCGTACAGGGACAAATCACCTATACGATAGCCGACCCCAAACAGCTGGCAGAAATGCTGGACTTTACCCTGACCGCCAATCAGCACGTAAACGACGATAACTTCGAAAAGCTTGACCTCAGGCTCAATAATGAGGCCCAAACCTCGGCCTCCGCATTTATACAGGGACTTAGCCTGAAAGAAACGCTGCGCAGCGCCCAGACCATAAGCGAGCGGATCCACGATGGCCTCAGAAACTCCAATGCGGTGAAGATCCTCGGCGTAGATATACTCAGCGTCGATGTACTGGCCGCGCGCCCCACACCCGAAATGGCCAAGGCACTGGAGACAGAAACACGCGAATCACTACAGCGCGATGCCGACCAGGCCATATATGCCCGCCGAAACTTCGCCGTGGAGCAGGAGCGCCGCATCCGTGAAAGCGAGCTCAGCACCGAGATCGCCGTGCAGGAAAAGAAAAAGCAAATAAATGAGAAGCAGGCCGAGATCAAGGTGGCGGAAGCCGAAAACACACGCAAGCTTCGGGAGATGAACATCGCTGCCGACCTGGCCGTGGAGACGCAGAAGACCACGCTGATCGACATGCAAACCGAAAACGAAAGAAAGATAGCCGATGCCCGCGGATATATGCTGGAGAAAACACTCACGCCATACAAAGCGCTGGATTGGAAAACACTCATGGCCGTCAATAGCAGCAACCTGTCGGCCGTAGACAACATAGCCTTTGCTTTCCGCGAGCTGGCCGAAAATTCCGGCAAGATCGGTACGCTGAATATAACACCCGACCTGCTCGAGACTGTAATAAATAACGGCAGCAATAAACATAAAAAGTAGTAAACACCTCTGCACGAGGTACAACCATGGACTTTGAAAACAGCATCATCATCGTTGGCAAAACCCGCCTGGAGCAGCTCATTGAACGATTCAATACCCGCGCCCAGGCGCGGTTTTATATCGGGCATGCCGGCGGCGACTTTGCAGACTATGAAGAAGAACACGAAACCTTTCACCGTTCGCTCGAAACGATAACGCGCACCGTAAACCGCTACACCAAGCACAAGCAGGTAGAGCGTAAGTTCCTGCCAAACTTCCTCTTCAGCGATAACGACCTGGTGATCGTGGTAGGACAGGACGGCCTGGTAGCCAATACCGCGAAGTATGCCGGCGAGCGGCCCATCATGGCCGTAAACCCCGACATACGCCGCAACGACGGTATTCTGCTGCCCTACACAACCGACACATTCGAAAAAGGCCTCACATCCTTATTCAAAGATCATACACAACAAAAGCGCGTAACACTGGCCGAAGCCAGAACAAACGACGGCCAGCGCCTGCTCGCTTTTAACGACCTGTTCATCGGCCCGGCATCACATACATCCGCGCGCTATCGTGTCTCGCACCGCGGCGTGGCAGAGAACCAGAGCTCCAGCGGCCTCATCGTATCCACCGGCGCGGGTTCAACGGGGTGGCTAAGCTCGGCATGCAATATGGCCTACGGCATCAGCCACACGTTCAGCAATGCTACCAAACCCGTGAACCTGACCATGAACTGGAATGACGACCGACTGGCTTTTGTAGTTCGCGAGCCCTTTCGCAGCAGACACTCGGCGATAAACCTGACAGCCGGCTTTATCCAGGACCGCGAAAAGCTGATCATCGAATCACTCATGCCCTCACACGGTGTTATCTTCAGCGATGGAATGGAAGCCGATTATATTACCTTTAACTCCGGCACCCGAGTAGAGATCGGCCTCGCCGCCCACAAGGCAACCCTGGTGACAAACCCTTAATAACCAAGATTACATGAAACTCACACACGAAAATATAGAAGCCTGTTTTCTTGGCCTGGCCATCGGCGATGCGCTCGGCGTACCGGTTGAATTCCGTCTGCGTGACTACCTCCGCGACAAACCCGTCGTTACCATGATCGGCTACGGCTGCTGGAACCAACCGCCCGGCACATGGTCTGACGACAGCTCCCTCACTTTCTGCACAGCAGAGTCCCTGGCAAACGGCTACAACCTGGAAGATATGGGCCTCCGCTTCCTGCAATGGTACAAGAAAGGATATTGGGGCGCTCATCATGCCCTGTTCGATATAGGCAATACCACACGTATAGCGCTCGACCGCATCCACCACGGCGAAAAAGCATTGTACTCCGGC
>Ga0247783_1000675_pt1 | contig 10783 bp, 5 predicted proteins | sample UWRJL064202C5_FD_179911 | JGI IMG/M metagenome (GOLD analysis project Ga0247783, IMG submission 179911) | Plant litter microbial communities from Arlington Agricultural Research Station in Wisconsin, United States - UWRJ-L064-202C-5 | ecosystem: Environmental > Terrestrial > Plant litter >... | reverse complement strand
TGAGCACTCTGGCAGCGGGCGCTGCGCATGAACTGGGCACGCCGCTGGCGACGATCGCGCTCGTGGCCAAAGAGCTGGAGCACGCCTTGGAAGCGGGCCAGCCTGCCGAGGCGCTCATCCCCGATGCTCGCTTGATTCGCCAGGAAGTCGAGCGGTGCCGGGATATTTTGCAGCAAATGGCCGCACGCGCCGGCGAAGGCACGGGTGAAATGCTGAGCCAGCTCAGCGTCACGGGCGTGGAGCACGATCTATCGGAGGTGCTCGGGTCGCGAGCGGCTCAGCTTTCCTTCGAGCGAGAAGGCGAGCTGTCCGAAATCGTTGCCCCCAAACGGCTCTTGGTACAAGTCCTGGCAAACTTGGTGCGGAACGCATTCGACGCGCAGGCAGAAGCGGGCAAGGTCGAACCAGTGCGCATCGTGACGCGTATCGACAGCGAGCGAGCCGCATTCGAAATCTTCGATTCCGGGGCCGGGATCCCGGCGCATGCGAGCGAGCGCGTGGGTGAGCCCTTCTTCACCACCAAGGCTCCCGGCCGTGGGCTGGGCTTGGGCGTGTTCTTGGCCCGCGCGTTCGCCGAGGAAATGGGCGGCGAATTGACGTTGGCGGCGCGACCGGGCGGCGGGACCGTGGCACGCTTGATCGTGCCGCGCGACATGCTCAAACCGTGGAGTCCGGTGTGACCGTCGAACCTGAACGCGCTGCGCGCTCGGTACTGGTCGTCGACGACGACGACGTGTTCCGCACTCGCTTGGGCAAGGCCTTTCGAGACCGCGGCTTCGAAGTGCGCACGGCGCACAGCGCGGCCGAGGCGATACGCCTAGCCCAGCAAGAAAGCCCAGAATTTGCCGTCGTCGATCTGCGCATGCCGGGCGCGTCGGGCTTGGATGTCGTGCGCGAGCTGCACGCCATCGATCCTGCGAGCGTGATCGTCATGCTCACCGGTTACGGCAGCATCGCCACGGCCGTGGAGGCCGTACGCGCCGGCGCGCTGCACTACCTGAGCAAGCCCGTCGACATCGACCAGATCCTTTCGGCATTCGCCGGCAAAACCGCAACGACCCCGGCGAACGCCCCGGATGTGCCGAGCTTGGCGCGCGTGGAATGGGAGCACATTCAGCGCGTGCTGAGCGACTGCGACGGCAATATCTCGCAGGCCGCGCGGCTTTTGGGCCTGCACCGTCGCTCGCTGCAGCGCAAGCTGAGCAAGGACCCGGTGCGCCGCTAACGCGTATTTAGGCGATTTACACGCGTTTCACTGCGCTGCGCGAGAGCAAAAGAGCTGTGTTAGTTTGCCTCGCGATGCGATCCTCGTGGCTCGAACGCCTGCTCGTCCGATTGGGAGAAGTTCAGAATCAACGGCCGCTATTGGTGTTGCTGCTGGTCTTGGCCACGCTGCTCCCGACGGGCTTTCTCGCTTCCCGGCTCAGCCTGCGCACGGAGTTCACCGAACTCTTGCCGGACGGCAAGCGCAGCGTGATCGAATCGCGCAGGATCGCCGAACGGCTCAGCGGCAAATCATCTGGCTCGAGTTCGACCTTGAGCGTGGTCGCGCAGAGCGAAAACGTCGACGCGCTCAAGCGCTTCGTCGACGCCTTGGCGCCAGCGATTCGCAAGCTCGATCCGAAGCTGGTCACTTCGGTCGAAGACGGCTCGCGCGAGGTGCAGAGCTTTTTCCGTAGCCACAAGCACCTGTACGCCGACCTGAGCGACATACAGAAGATCCACGACGATGTGATCGATCGCTACGACTACGAAGTGCAGAAGAAAGGGGGCATGGATCTCGGGCTGGACGACGCGGCCAGCGGCGACACGGCGAGCCAGGCCGATGTGCCCCCGCCCTTGGATGCGCAAGCGCTGGAAGATCGCTTCAAGAAGAAAATCGAGGAAGCCCAGAAGCTGCAGCCAGGCACGGACGGCTACTACATCGGAAAATCCAAGGGCCGCACGTACGGCATCCTGTTGGTTCGCAGCCCCCTCAACAGCATGGATCCGGTGGCCTTCGAGCTGCGCGAGCAGATCCAGAAGTTGGTGAGTGCCATTCATCCGCAGGCTTGGGACCCGAAAATGACCGTGGGCTACTCGGGCAACTTGATCACGGCGGCGGAAACGAAGCACGAGATCACGCAGGACATGGTGCAGATCGGCGGCGTGGGCGTGGCCATGATCCTGGGCGCAATCCTGATGTTTTTCCTGCGTCTTCGCGTGTTGGCCTGCATGGGTTTGACGATCTTGGTCGGCTGCACCTGGTCGTTCGCGGGCGCCTATCTGGGTATTGGCTACCTGAATCTCGCCAGCGGCCTGATGGTCAGCATCATCACTGGCAATGGCATCAACTTCGGCATCATGTACATGGCGCGCTACCTGGAGGCGCGCCGCGCTCAGCAATCGATCGCCGAAGCCATCCTCACCGCGCATCGCGAGACGCACATCGCGACCCTGGCCGCCGCAGGCGCCGCCATGGTCGCTTACGGTTCGCTGGCCGTGACCAATTTCCGCGGCTTCAAGCACTTCGGAGCGATCGGCGGCCTGGGCATGACGCTCTGTTGGCTGGCCACGTACCTGCTCTTGCCCGCGCTGCTCGTGCTCACCGAACGCGTGAGCCCGATGTTCGGACGCGGGCAGAGCTGGCGCTCCAACGTGCGAGGCATTTACGGCTATCCATTCGTGTGGGCAGCCCAGCATGCGCCGCGTGCCATCGCGCTGTTCGGAGTCGTGAGCGGCGTGCTGACGATCGCGGTGTCCGTGCGCTACTTCACGGCAGATCCGATGGAATACAACCTGCGCACGGTGCTGGGTGGCAAAGCGCACCGTCAAACGGAGGCCGGCGCGCTGTCCGGTCGCGTCGACGACGTCGTGGGTCGCGCGGGGCAAGACGGGCGCGCGATCGTGGTCGATCGCGTCGACCAGGTCCAGCCCTTGGTCAAGGCGCTGATGAAGCGGCACGACGCGGTGCCCGCGGACCTGCGTCCGTTCGAAAAAGTGGTCACGGTGTTCGACATCTTGCCCAAGGATCAGTCGAAAAAAATCGAACTTCTGGGCGAGATCCGCGATCGCGTGGAGCGCGGGCACAAGCGCGGCTTCGTGAGCGACAAGGACTACGCCAAAATCAACGACTACATTCCGCCACAGATCACGCCCATCGAGATGGCCGACCTGCCGGAGGCCATTGCGCGCCCCTTCATCGATCACGACGGACAGCGCGGACGCATCGTATATATCGTGCCGACAGCGGGCGAGAGCATATACAACGCGCACTACCTGGAGCGCTGGGCAGACTCCTTCCGCGAAACCCACTTGCCGAACGGCGACGTGATCTACGGCTCCGGCGAGCCGGTGATCTTCGCAGATGTGTTGCAAACGATCCGGGAAGAGGCTCCCAAGGCCATCTTGCTCAGCTTTCTGGGCACACTCACGGTGATCTTCATCGCCTTCCGCGGGAGCAAGAACGGTCTGCTCGCACTCTCGGTGCTGGTCATTGGACTGTCGTGGATGATCGCTTTCCTGTCCTGGCAGCAGATCAAGCTCAATTTCCTGAACTTCGTCGCGCTGCCCATCAGCATCGGCGTGGGCGCGGACTACGCGCTGAACATGATGAAGCGCAGCGAACTGACGGCGCCAGCGGATCTGCCCCCGGCCTTGGTCGAGACTGGCGGCGCCGTCGTACTCTGCTCACTGACCACCGCCCTCGGCTACATCGCGCTGATGTTCTCGATGAACGGCGCAACGCAGAACTTCGGCCTCACCGCAGCGGCTGGTGAGGTGACGACGCTAGTTGCTGCCGTAATGTTCTTGCCCGCGATCTTGTTCTGGCTGAATCGGCGCAAAGCGCGCGTAGCCGTCACTCCCACTCCCTGAGAGCAGCCATGGACGCAATGCGCTCCAGGATCAGGTCCTTCCTCGGTCTCGGTGAACTCGAGCCTTTGGTCACACCCGTGGTTCACGATCAAGCGCCCGGGGATGGATTCGTGAGAAAGAGCATTTCATACGTCTCCGACGGCGACACGGTGCAAGCTTTCCTGTTCGAGCCCTGCGGACGGCCGCGCGCAGGCGCTGTTGTCGCCCTGCACCAGCACAACAGCCAATGGCGGATGGGAAAGAGCGAGATCGCCGGCTTGGCGGGCGACGCCCTGCAGGCGTTTGGCCCGGCTCTCGCCCGTTCAGGTGTTTACGTGTTGGCACCCGACGCCGTCGGTTTCGAGTCGCGCTCCGGCGCGGCGCGGGACGACTCAGTGCAGTTCGCTCCGCCGCAGGACCCCGCGCGCGGCAGTACCGCGCAGGATTGGCTCCAATACTACAACCAGGCGATGCATCGTCTGGTTCGCGGTGAGCTACTGATGCGCAAAGTGCTCATCGACGTGCACAGCGCCGTGAGCGTCTTGAGCAACCTGACCCAAGTCAGTCGAGTTGGGGTTCTCGGTCATTCATACGGCGGGAACAGCGCGCTGTTCGCCGCTGCGCTGGATACGCGCATCGCCTTCGCGGTTTCGAGTGGGGCGGCCTGTTCCTACCGTTACAAGCTCTTGCACGGTGTCGGCCTGGAGATGGCGCTGGTGATTCCCGGATTCGCGGAACAGTTCGATTTCGACGATCTCATGCGGTGTGTGGCGCCGCGCAGGCTATTCGTGGTGTCGGCCGAAGACGACCCGTTTTCGGCCGACGCACAGGATCTAGTCGTGCGGGCTCGTCCGGCATTCGAGCAGAACCAAGACTCAGAACGGCTCGAGCACCTGCGCGTTCCCGGCGCGCATGCGCTCGACCGCCAGCGCTTCGACGCGATCGTCAATTGGGTGCTCACGCACAGCTCTTGAGTCGGACTCAGCAAGAGCTGAGCACCAGCGCTTTCACCGCCGATATCGGCATTCAACACATTTTCAACCCGCGAAGCGACGCCAGCTCGAAACGGCTTCGGGACAGAGCATGTCGCAGCGAAACGTGCCGCTGGGAAGAGTCCTGACTCTCGCGTACTGTCGGCGGATGAAATGGGGCCGCAGTGTGGGGGCAGTGTGTTGGGTACTGGTCGGAGCGTTGCTTTGGGCGTGTAGCGGTGACAACCAGGTCGAGGGCAGTTCTTATTGCGCAGTCTGGGAAAAAAAGCAGCGCCAGTGCGGAGTGCTCGGCCCAGGCCGCACGAATTGCTTCAACCAGTTCGGCGCTGCCGAGTCGTGCGCGATCGAGTGCGTTTCGAACTCGACCTGCAGCAATGTCTCGGCACAGGTTTGCCCGTACGACCCGAGCGACGCCCTCTCTAGCTGCTTGACCCGGTGCATCGGACAAGAGCCGGTGCTGTGCCAGGACGGAACTGTGGTTTCCGGATTCAGGCGCTGCAACGGGCAAGCAGATTGCCCTGGGACGGACGACACTGACGAGCGCGACTGCGCCATGACCGGCTTCAAATGTCCGAGCGTCAATCGGTACATCTCCGATCTCCAATTGTGCGACGGGCGGCGAGATTGCCCGGATGGGGCTGACGAAATCGAGTTCTATTGCAAGGGCACGTTCAAATGTTTCAGCTCGGGTGAGGAGCAATGGTTCGGCGACTACTGGCGCTGCAACGGCATCATCGAGTGCGACGATGGCAGCGACGAGCCGGCCGACTGCGCGCCCTTGACCTGTCCGAGCGGCTGACGTTCCGGCCGTACGCGAGCGCAAAGCCGTGACCACGCGCGTCTGAGCGCAGTGTCCCGAGCCCCGCCCAATCAGTTTCCCCAGCACGACGTCACTCTAGCTAGTAGACGCGAGGCGCCACTGCGGGTGAGCAAGGCCACGCCCGGCGGGCGAGATGACAGCTATCAGCTCAGCCGATGATTCCGAGGGCCGCGAGGGCCGCCGCCGCAAACTGGCCCAGAGGCACGATCGGGCGCGCCTCGGCTTGGCGAAACAGGCCCTTCACGAAGTCGAGCGCGACGTCGACTTGGTCGACTTGGCAAAGCAGGAGATCGCCCGCTTCGAGGCCGGAAATGGCAGCGGCGATCGCAGGCAGCTCACCGGACTTTTGCAGGATGCGGCGCGGCGGCCGCTTCGAGCGCTGCATGCCTTCGCGCATCAGCCGGATGATTTCACCGTCCGCGCGGCCGCGCGTGCATTGGTCTTCGTAGATGTACACGTCGTCGAAGAAGCCGCCGATGATTTCCGCTTGGCGATGAATGTCTTCGTCGCGGCGATCACCGGCCGCGGTGTACACCACCTTGCGCCGGCGATGCGGCATCTTGCTGATGGCCTCGTTCAACGCCAAGAGCGCGGAGGCATTGTGCCCGTAGTCCAAGATCACGGTCGCGTCGCGATGCACGAGCACGTTGAAGCGGCCGGGCACGGTGCCGATATCACTGGAGAACGTCTGCACGCCGAAGCGCAGAGCATCCACCGACAGGCCGAGCCAGAAGCCGGCTGCCACGGCGGCCAGCAGGTTGTCGACTTGAAAGCCGATGCGACCGCCATGGGTGAGCGGGAGCAGATCCACCTGAGCAACCCGGCGTTCGTCCTTACCGGAGCAGATCACGATGTAGCCATCGCGCACGGTGACGGCTTTGCCGCCCGCCGCACGGTGGCTGACGATGCGCGGCGAGTCCGCGTTGCGGCTGAAGAAGATCACCGCGCCGCGGCACAGGCTGGCCATGGCCACGACCAGTGGATCGTCCGCGTTCAGCACGGCCGCGCCACGCTCGGACACGCGCCGCACTGGGATCGCCTTCACGCGCGAAAGCTCGGCGGCGGTGTGGATCCCGCCCATGCCCAGGTGATCGCCCTCGCCCACGTTGGTGACGACCGCGACGTCGCACCAGTCGAAGCCGAGGCCCTCGCGCAGCATGCCGCCACGCGCGGTCTCGAGCACGGCCGCGTCTACGCGCGGGTGAGCGAGCACGGCGCGCGCGCTCTTCGGGCCGCTGCAATCACCGGTATCGATGCGGCGACCTTCGACGTAGATGCCGTCCGTGCAGGTCATGCCCACGCGCAAGCCGCGTTGTTGCAAGAGGTGAGCGATGCAACGAGTAGTCGTGGTCTTGCCGTTGGTCCCGGTGACGGCGACGACCGGGATGCGCGCGTCGTCACCCGGGGCGAACATGGAATCGACGATGGCCTTGCCCACGGGGCGACCGATGCCGCTGGACGGCTCGATGTGCATGCGCAGACCGGGGGCCGCGTTCACTTCCACGATCGCGCCGCCGCTTTGCTCGAGCGGCTCGCTCACGTTGGCCGCCACGATGTCCACGCCCGCAACGTCCAAACCAACCATGCGCGCGGCTTCGACCGCGCACTGCGCGACGCTCGGATGAACGCTGTCCGTGACGTCGGCGGCGGTGCCACCGGTGCTCAGGTTCGCGTTGCGGCGCAGTACGACCACCTGACCCTGCGCCGGTACGCTGTCGACCGTGAGCGAGTGCTCGCTCAAAATTTCGCAGCCGATCTCGTCCAGCAAAATCTTGCTCAGCGAAGTCGAGTGATCGTCGCCGCGGCGCGGATCGAGGTTCGCGCTCGCGACCAGCTCGGCGATCGTGCTTTTGCCATCGCCAATCACTTGCGGCGGCTCGCGGCGCGCGGCTGCCACCAAGCGACCGTTGATCACCAGCAGGCGAAAATCCGCGCCCTCGATGTGGCGTTCGACGATCACTTCGCCGTCGGCGGCGAAGGCGATTTCGAATGCGGAGACAACGGCTTCGCGCGTGCGCAGGCGAACCGAGACGCCGCGCCCTTGATTGCCGCTGCGCGGCTTGACGACCACGGGCAGGCCGATCTCTTCGGCCGCTGCCCAGGCCGCCTGGGCGGTCGAGGCCGGCATGCCCTTGGGCACCGGAATGCCGACCGCATCGAGGAGTGACTTGGTGAGCTCCTTGTCCTGCGCAATCGACTCGGCAACGGCGCTCGTGCGGTCGGTCTCGGCGGCCCAAATGCGACGTTGGCGAGAGCCTTGCCCGAACTGAACCAAGCTCCCGGTCAAGCGACGGATCGGGATCTTGCGCTCCTGCGCCGCGCGCACGATGCAGCCCGTGCTCGGTCCCAAGCGGGTATCTTCGTTCAACTTGCGCAGCGCGATCAGCCGAGGCTCGAGCTCGATCGGCTGCGCGTCACGGGCCGCGTGCACCAGCTCCAGGGCGAGCTCGAGGGCGCGGCGTGCGGTCGGCTCTTCGGTGTATTCGGCGGCGATGCGGAACTCGACGGCTGCCTTCAAGGCCCGCGCCGTCCAAAATCCCACGCGGCAGCCCGCTTCCGCCTGCAAGCCGACGACCAGTTGGGCGAGCAGGCCAGCCCAAGAGGCCCCTGCTTCAGCCGCCACGAAATCGCGACGGAGGGCGGCGCCCAGGGCGGGCGGCAACGAAGCGCACAGGCGACTGAGCGCATCGGGACCTAGGCCCGATGCGTCGAGTACGACCACGGCTTCGAGGACCGGTTGGTCCGACCAAAGGTTGGAGCCAGAGAGGGCGCGAATCGACTCGATATTCATCGGGAATGTCTTACGGATGCGAGGCCGCCGGTTCTTCCGCGGCTCAGACCGTTTGTTTCGAGGTGGCGCAGTACACTCAGAAAATCCGCGGAATTTGCGGGGCAGACGCATACCAGATCCCCGCTAAGGGGACCCTCGAGCAATTGATCCAGGCAGGCCATGAGGTCGGATGACTGGCCTTTTGGCCGGTAATTGAGCCCCGAGCGCGTCATCTCGAGTGCTTCGACGAAAGGGCGGGCATCAGAATTCAACGCGATCGTAATGTCCGAGAAACATTGAGTTAGTCGGCTCACCAAGGCTTCCGCATCGGCGGCTCGCCAGTCGGCCGGCGGATCGACCAACAGATGAGCTCGCCGGCCGGGAAAATGCTCCTGAAAATGGCGACCCCAAGCTTCGAGAGCAGACGAATTGCGCGCGGGCGTGACGACCAACAGCCCACCGCTCGGACGAAGCGCACTCGCGGGCAACTCGAAAGTGGCAATGCCTCCCTGGCCGAGGAAGCCGTCGAGGCCCTTCTGGATCTGCTCGACACTCGCGCCGAGCGCGATCGCCGCGGCCACGGCCGCCAGCAGATCTTCGACCAAGAATGCAGGCAGGCCGAGCGTAGGACAACGCAACGCGGACAGCCCGAGCAGCGGGATTCGAAGCGCGCCCTGGCGAAGCACGATCTGTTCGCCTTCGCGCAGCACGGCTCGGCCGTCGTGCTTCAAGTGCTCGATTACGGCAGGTGAGTTCGGTGTGCTCGAAAAGAGCAACAGCTTGCCTTTGGTGTGCGAGGCCATTTCCAGCACGCCCGCGTCGTCCGCGTTGAGCACGGCGTAACCGGTCGGCAGCACGATGTCGACTGGTGCACGCACGGCCTTGGCGATCGTAACCAGCTCATCCACGTATTTTTTGCCCAGGTGATCGCCCGAGCCGAGATTGGTCACGACCGCCACCTCGCAGCGATCGAAGAGCACGCCTTCGTCGAGCACGGCCGGCTCGGAGATCTCGAAGACGAACGCGTCGGCATAAGGATTCATCAGCGCGCGACGCATGCTGTCGGCGTTCGAGCGATCCCCCGAGCCGAGCACCCGCTCGCCCACGCGTAGCCCCTGGGAGCTGACTTCTCCCACGTTGCGCCCAGAAACACGCAGAATTTCCGCGATCAATCCGGTCACCCAGGTCTTGCCGTTGGTGCCGGAGACGGCACACAAAGGCACGCGCCCGGTTTGATCGGGCCCGAACAATTGCCCGATGATGGCCTCGCCCACGGGTCGCGGAGAACCGACCAAGGGCTTCAAGTGCATGATCAAACCGGGGCTCGAGTTGACCTCGATCACCGCGCCGCCTTGAGCTTCGAGCGGTAGCGCGATGTCCTCGGCGATCAAGTCGATACCGGCGACGTCGAGGCCGACCGAGCGCGCGGCGAGCACGCACTGCTCGGCGGTCTCCGGGTGCAAACGGTCGGTTTCGTCGATCGTCAGATCGCCATTGTGACGCAGCACCGCACAGGCGCCTGCCGCGAGCACCGAGCCTTCACCGAAGCCCTGGTGCTTGAGCAAATCGAGCGCGATGCCGTCCAGCACGAAGGGCGAGAGCGGCTGCGCGGCGTCTTCACCGCGCAGTGGGTCTTGATTGCCGATCGCGACCAGCTCGAGGATGGTGTGCACGCCGTCACCCTGGAGCGTTTGCGGTTGCCCACCGCTGGTGGCCACGGCCTTGTCCCCGACCACCAACACGCGGTGCTGGCGCCCCCGGATGCAGCGTTCGACGACCACCGTGGAAGCCACGAATTCTTTCTCGGCGATGGCGTAGGCGGTCAGCACGGCCTCGCGGTCCGCCAGTTGAATCGACACGCCGCGCCCTTTATTTCCGCTCTGCGGCTTGACCACCACGGGCAGCCCGATTTCCTCGGCCGCGGCCCAGGCATCTTCGGCGCTGCTCACGATGCGCCCAGCGGGCACGGGCACGCCCACCGAGGTGAGCAATTGGCGAGTGAGCTGCTTGTCGTGGGCAATGCTCTCGGCCACCGCGCTGGTGCTGTCGGTTTCGGCGGTCCAAATGCGACGCTGCGCTTTGCCGTATCCGAGCTGCACCAAATTGCCGTCGGTCAGACGCAAGCTGGGGACTCCGCGCTTCTTCGCGCCGTCCACGATGCATTGCGTACTGGGGCCGTAGCAGTAATCGTCGGCCAGCTTGCGCAGCGTGCGCAGCGATGCCGGCAAATCGTAGTCACGGCCTTCCGCCGCCGCCATGATCATCTCACGCGCGACGTTCAGGCAGGCTTCACCGAAGCGAAAGTCCAAGACCTCGATCGCGACTTTGTACACACCGCGTTCGCTGGTCTCACGCGCGCGCCCGAAG
>Ga0247783_1000672_pt1 | contig 10807 bp, 9 predicted proteins | sample UWRJL064202C5_FD_179911 | JGI IMG/M metagenome (GOLD analysis project Ga0247783, IMG submission 179911) | Plant litter microbial communities from Arlington Agricultural Research Station in Wisconsin, United States - UWRJ-L064-202C-5 | ecosystem: Environmental > Terrestrial > Plant litter >... | reverse complement strand
GCTCGTGTACCAGGCTGCGCCCTTGCCCAAATCTCGCTTGGCGGGCCACAGCAAAATGATTGCCAGCGCCGGCACCAGGACCACCGACGAGACGCGAATGATGCGCTTCAGTTTGGCCCATTCCAGGCGCCAAATCACGCGCTGCGCGGTCGCTACCAAACGGTTGGCCGCGCGTCGTAACGTGACCGCGTTGGCACGTTGGGCCTCCTCCGTGCCGTCTGCGAGCTCGATGAACGTCGAACGCATGGCGCTGGTGAGATAGGCGAGCTCGCCCTCGTTGCCCGCGACCGTTTGCACGAGCGAGCGATCGGCTTCAGCCCAGAGCTGCTCCGGAGTGACCGGCCCGCCTTTCGGCCTTTGCACGAGCAGCGCCCAGTACACCGCTTGGCGGAACAAATTGGCGGCGAGCGGCGCAGTCGACCCCGCTCGAACTACGTTGCCGGGCGCGAACGCCAGCTCGCCTAGCTCCAGCGCCAGCTGGGCGCGCCGCAAAAACTCACGCTGCTCGGTCGTGAACGTTGCGGCATTGGCCTCGGCCTGGGCAAGCTCGCGACGAACCAGCAGCCAATCGAGGATCCGGTTGCCTTTGACCTTCGGCAATTCGGCGCGCGGCGCGTCCGCTTCCGGGATGTTCGTCATCGTACCGTCGTTAGCGTCCGCCATCGCCCCATTTGCGTCTCGCATCTGCACATTGCGCGCGAACGATAGCAAATTAGGGTGCACCGGTCTTGCAGAATGCGAGATCTTTCCGGGCATAGAGCCACACCACGACCCCACGGTTGTCGCGCACGGTGCCCGGCACGCGGCAATATTGCTGGTCGAGAAATCGCTCGTAGATGGGGAAATCTCTCATCGTTGCGTGTTCGGCCATCGCGTGGTCGATCACGACACGTGGTGGCTGGGTCTGCAGTTCGTGCAGCAGTTCCTCCTGGATCCCGGGCGCGACGCGCTCCGGATCTGGAGTCCACGAAGGGGGAATGAGCCCGGCGATGATCATCGTCGAGGTGAACGTGGACATCGGGATTCGCTTGCAGGTGACGTACAGATCGCCTGCCGTGCCCCAAACGAAGATCGGATCGGTGCCAGGCCCCGCAACTTTGTCGATTGCGGCACAAACGGGGTCGGGACGCGGATTGCCCCAGCCCCCACGCCTGCGCTCCCCTTCGAGTGAGTTCAGGCGATTGATACCGGACACGAGCAGCAGGCCGCCCAGCACGGCCACCGCAGCGTACTGAGCGACCTCAGGCACGGTCCGCCCGCGCCGTAACGAGCGCTCGATTAGGATGCCCAGGGTCAGCCCAAAAAACGGGTAGATGGGCATGAAGTAGTGCGGCCACATGCGCAGCGGGAACACCGCGGCGACCAGCGCTGCCACGGCCGTGCCGCCCACGCCGAGCTCGAACGCCGCGTGCGACAGTGCGGCGCGCACGCTGCTTACGGTGCGCACACTGGAAGTGAGCGTAGCCAAAGGCCGAGCCAGTGCCACGACCAACGCCAACCCGACGCCCATGATCGCCCAAGGCTCGCCGATGAACCACTGTGCCATCAACTCGGTGACGCGTCCCTGGAAGGGCGCCATATAAAACTTCGCGCCATAGCCCGACGACCAGAAGATGAACGTGCGCAGCTCCCCCGCGGTCAGGTAACGGAGTAGCACGAGCGAGAGCAGCCCCAGGCCGCCCGCTGCGAAGGGCAGCAGCCACTTGCGGAACACCGCAGCGAAGCGAATGGTGCCCGGGATCGTCGGCGACGCCGAGTCAGCCTCGCCCAGCGCGCGCACCAAGATCCACAAGAACATCGGCGCGCTGGCCGCGGCGATGGTCTGCTTGGTGAGGGCGGCGACCGCTACGAAACAGCCCCCCAATGCCAACATCCAGATGCGTCGTCGCTCGGTGCGCGCGCGATACAAGCCGTAGCTGACGAAGAAAAATGCGGTGCTGAGGTAGGCAATCGCCACCGACTCACCAACCACGCCCATGCCACCACCCGGCGCGACGTAGGTGGCGATCACGAACAGGTAAAACGCGCCGCCGATCGCGCCGGCCAGCGCCAAATCCGCCGCCCACGCCGCAAGGAAGGTCATCACGATCGTGAGCAACGCGCCCAGCATCGCCAAGAGCCGCGTGCCCGTGTACTCGAAGCGCCCGCTGAGCAGGTGTAGGATCGCCTGCGTCCAGTACAAGAACGGGCCGCGAATGCTCTTGGCATCGACGTACGGCAGCCAGCGCCCGGCGATCACCCGCTCGACGGCGGCCGCCTCACAGCCTTCGTCGTAGTTCACCTGGAGGTTGTAGGGAACCATGAAGAACCGAAACAGCGCGAACCCCAAGAGCACGCTGATAACGGTGAGCAGAATGGCGGGCGTGTCGCGCCGAGCGAAGCCCCTGGGCAGTAGTTCCGGCATAGTGAGCGTGCACCTCGGATGAGCCGCCTCTATACCCGAGCGGCGCCCCCACGACAAACGTCTAAGGCTGCGCGGGCGGGGCAGGATCGGGCGGCGCTGGCGGATCGAAGTTCACCAATTTGGTGACCACGAACAGCGGGCGTTGCTTCACTTCTTCGAAAATTTTGGCGATGTACTCGGCGATGAAAGCCAAGCTCATCAAGTTGATCGCCCCGAGAAATAGGCTAATCACGATGATCAGCGAGATCCCTTGCGGCAGCTCGGGATGCAAAATGCGCGAGATGATCTGCGCGAACGCCGCGAGCAGGGCAACCAAGGACACGACCAGCGCACCCAGCGCGATCATCTCCAGCGGGATGTAGGAGAAGGAGAAGATGCCTTTTTTGGCCCAACGAAAGTTGGCAAGCATGTTGTTCGTGGAGCGGCCGAACATGCGCTCCGGCCGAACGTAGGGCACGCCTGTTTGCTTGAAGCCCGACCACGCGCGCAGACCACGCACGAATCGATCTCGCTCCGGCAAACTGTTGAGCACGGTCATCACCTTGCGATCGATGAGCGAGAAGTCGCCCGCGTCGACCGGCACGCGGATGTAAGCCATCGACTGGAACAGGCGATAAAAGCCCTTGTAGCCAAGCTCCAACAAGCGCGGCATTTCACGCCGCGTGCGCACGCCGTACACGACGTCATAACCCTCCCGCCACTTTTCGTGGAAGCCTTCGATCAGCTCTGGCGGATCTTGCAAGTCGCCGTCGAGCAAGATGCATGCGTCACCCGTGGCCAACTTCATCCCGCTGGTGAACGCGTTCTGTGAGCCGAAGTTGCGGCTGTGAGTGATGCCCTTGATCTTGGGATTGGCGGCCGCCAAGCGCTCGACCACGGTCTGCGTGTCGTCCGGGCTGCCGTCGTTGACGAAGATGATCTCGTAATCGACGCCGATCTTCTCGAACGTTTTTTGGAGCCGCTCCGCCATGAAGGGGATGGCCAGCTCGTCTTTGTAGCAAGCGGCGATCGCGGTCAGCTTGCGCTGGGGTTGGGCGGCGGCGGTCATGGCGCCCGCAGCTGTGCTTGGACCAGCGTCAGCAGCGCTTCCGGAGTGAGCTGGCTCTGCTTCATGTGGAACGCGGCGCTGCCGTAATGTTGATCGGGATGGTAGCTCGCGCACATCAGCGAGAAGGCCGAAAGCGGTGGCAGCGCGAGCTTCATCGATTCACCCATACCGCCAGCGGCGTAGTGCTCTTCGATGAAGACGACGTTCTTGGTCTCCAGCACGCTGGCCAGCAGCGCGGAGTCTGCCGTGAGGCTGAAGGGGAAGCGCGCGATGCCGAATACGTCCACGTTCTCTCGGTCGAGGCCGTGGGCGGCGAGGGCTCGCAGAGCAACCTGCACGCCGTGACCCGCGCCGATCACGGTGACGCCCGGCTTGCTCGGGTCAGCGCGCACCGCGTACGAGCGCGTGAGCGTGAGCGCGTTTTCCGAAAGCGGCGCGCGGTCGGTGTTGTACGCAGACACTGACAAGCGCAGATACGACGGGCCGTCGAGCTCGCCCATCTGCGCCACGGCGGCGGCCACGTGATCGTTTGCGCAGGGGAAGAACAAACGCATGTTGGGCAGCGCCTTCAACACCGCGAAATCTTCCAACGCATGATGGGTGGAGCCCATGATGCCGTAGGTGTAGCCGCCGCCATTGCCCACGATGCGCACCGGCAATTGGTGCAAGCAGACGTCGTTCCGGATTTGCTCCATGCAGCGGTACGTCGCAAACGGGGCAATCGAATACACCCACGGGCGCATACCGGTGAGCGCGAGGCCCGCCGCCAAGCCCATCATGCCCTGCTCGGCCACGCCGGCGTTGATGAAGCGCTTGCCGTACTTGGCCACCAGGCCTTCCAACGCGTTGAAGCCCAGATCGCCAGTGATGAACAGGGCGTCCGCGTCGCGCGCGAGCACGGTCTCGACGGCTTTGACGAAATCGACCCTCATCGGAGCAGCTCGCTCTCGGTCTGGTCGAGCTCGCTAACGGCTTGCTTGTACTGCTCGTCGTTGATCGGCCAGTAGTGCCAGTCGACCGTGTTTTCCATGAAGCTGATGCCCTTGCCCTTGACCGTACGTGCGATCAAGCAACGCGGACGGCCCGACGAGGGCTGCGACAGCGCCGCGTGCAGCGCGCCGAAATCGTGACCGTCGCACTCACTGACGTCGAAGCCGAACGCTTGCCACTTTTTGGCGAAGGGTTCGAGCGTGAGCACGTCCTCGGTGCGGCCAAAGCCCTGAATGCCGTTGGCGTCGACCAACACCTGCAGATTGGAAAGCCGGTGATGACCGGCAAACAGCGCGGCTTCCCAGGTGGAGCCTTCATTGCATTCGCCGTCGGACAGCAAACAGGCGACGCGCGCGTCGGTCCCGCGCAGGTGTTTGTAGCTGTGGGCCATACCCGTGGCGATCGGCAAACCGTGACCGAGCGAGCCCGTTGCGGCTGGGATGCCGACGACCCCGCGCGGCGCGGGATGTGCGGGCAGGAGCGTGTCGTCTTTGTAGTAAGTGGCAAGCTCGGCGTCGGACAGCTTTCCGAAGTGGTGCAGCGTAGCGTACAGGGAGGACGCGCCGTGCCCTTTGCTCAGGATGAAGTGGTCATTGTCGCGCAACCAAACCGAGTACAAGTAGGTCAGCAGATCGATCGCCGACAGGCCGCTACCCACGTGACCCGAGCGCGCTTCGTAGTGCATGCGCAAGAATTTGCGCCGAATGGCCAACGCGGTGCGACAGAGCACGATCGGCTTGACTGCCTCGCTCATCGCTTCAGCTCCAGCACGGTCTTGGCGCGGCCCTCGGCCACCAAGGCCGGGTGGTCTTCGATCCAGCGAGCGCTGGCGGCCAAGCCGTCGCGCAGCGAAACGGCACTGCGCCAGTCGAGCGCCGAAGCCGCTTTCGAGGCATCGGCGAACCAGGCGGGATGATCCCAGCTGCGGTCGGGCATGCTGCCCCAAGCGGGCTCGGCGTGGATCCCGAACAGCTCACGCACCAGCTGCACCAGCTCACCCAGCGTGGTCCGCACGCCGCTGCCCACGTTGAACACCTCACCTGGCCGCAGCTGTGGGGCGCGTGCAAGCACGGCCTCGAACGCGCGCACGGCGTCCGACACGTACACGAAATCACGAGAGATGCTCGGGTTTACCAAGGGCGGGAAGCGACCTTCACGGGCGTGGCCGAGCAGGCTCGGGATCAGGCGGCTGAAGTCTTCGTAAGGGCCATAGACCGAATACAGGCGCAGCACGAAGCCCGGCACGCCGTGCTTCTGCGCGTACATTCGTACGAGCTGGCTGGCAGCGACTTTGGACACCGCGTAGTCGCTGTCTGGCTCGGTCGAGGCGTCTTCACGGGGGGCGCTGCAGTTGAAGCCGTATTCGGACGAGCTACCGGCCTGCACGAAGGCCTGAAAACCACGCACCCCGCGCACCGCCTCCAGCAGGTGACGCACCGCGAGTAGGTTGACGTCGAAGATGCGTTGGGGGTCGGCCTGCACCGAGTACGCGCCGTAGGCGGCGCAATTGTAGATGGCGAGCGGCTGCACCTGCTCGATGAAGGCGGCCACCTCCGCCTTCTGGCACAGGTCCAGGCGCACCAGTTCCAAGCCGGGCACGTCACGCGTGCGCCAGTCGATCCCCGAAGTGCTCTCTACGCCGATCACGCGGCCGCCACGCGCGGCCACCGCGATCGCCAGGTTGGCCCCTACGAAACCCGAGCACCCCGTAATGACTACCGGACGAGTTTGCAAGCCAGACCTATCAACGACCCTCGAACGCAACGCATGTGTTCGCGGAAGCTAGCTTGGCCGATACCGATCGTCAAACGCGGCCGGTCGATGGCAGGAACCGTAATCATTTCGCAAGCGGCACGCCGGTGGCTCTGGCCTTGTCGATCGCCATGACCACCACGCGATCCGGACCGCTCCAACTCGAGTACCAGTTGAAGTTGACCTCGCGAGTCCCGAACACGGCGCGGGTCAGCCACGGGTCGTTCACACGCCAATTCCAAGACCCCGGACCCTCCGAGTCGCCGAAGAATACGACCTCGCTCGCGTCGCCGCCATTCACGATGTTCGGGGGCAATGGAATCGCTGCAAAGCGAGCCAGGCTGAGAATTTTCCTGGACACGCGGAAGCGCACGTTCGCGTGGTCCCGCACGTAGTCGAGCGCCTGCCGCGCGAACAGCGTGGGGTCGTTGTGGCGAATGCTCTCGCCGGCCGCGATCAGCCAGCTCCCATTCACGAAAAGCGCACCGAGCAGGGCAGCCGCCAGGCCCCAACGCTGCCACGAGCGCGGCAGCCAATCCGCCAGATCTGCGACCCCACGCGCCATGAGCAAGGCGAAGAAGGGCGCCACGAACAGATAGTTGCGAACCACGACGACGCGGTACTGCGCGCAGAACATGGTCAGAAACAGCATCGGGAAGCCGATCAGCAGCGCACCGAAGCGAAAATCACGGCGCAGCCAGGACACGGTGCCAAAGACCGTGGCCACGAACAGCGGCACGGCGAGCCACTGGTACGGCGAGTAGAACGCGAATAGGTAATACGACAATACAATCCACGCATGATGCAGGGCGCCTTGAGCCGTGTACCCACCGTGAGAGTGCTTGTAATATTCCGAGATGCCATGGGTCTCCGTCAGCCATAAAAACGGATCGAGCACCGTCGCTGGCGTCAAAATCAGATACACGCCGAAGGCGAGCGCGCACAGCAGCGCCGCGCGCCACGCCTGCCGGAAGTAAGCGCTCCAAGGCAGGCTCAAAAAGCCGGTCACGAGCACTGGCGCGAGCAAAAATACGCCCGTGTATTTCGTGCCCGTGCACAACCCGACGGCGCAGGCAGCGGCATACAGCCAATGCGGCTGTGCAGTGCGCCGAAAGAGCGCGAGCATGAATAGAGTGAGCGCCGAAAACTGAACCAGAAGGCAATCAGCGACCGCAAAACGCGAGTGGTACGCGAACTCCCAGGAGAGCCCGAGCCCCGCGGCCGCGACCAGCGCTTGCCACGCTCGATAGCGGAGCGCGAGGGCCGCGCCGTACACCCAGAGGATGCCGAGCGAACTGACCACGATGAACATCGCGCGCGCACGCAGCAGGTACCTGCCGTCAGCCATGTCCGCGACCATCGCCGCCTGGATCGCCAGTGGCTGCCCTTCGTTCTCGAGCGCAGCGCGAATGGCGGCCGGGAAGGCCGGCCAAATCACCAGCCACTTGTCGAAGGATGGGTAGATGTATTTCCTCGGCAGGAAGATACCGCTCTTCACCATCAGACGCCCCGGCTCGAGGTGCCACTCGGCTTCATCCCAGTGATATCCGAAGTCCACGCCGCGCAGGCCGGTGTAGATGAACAGAGCGAACAGCGGCAAGACCAACGCCGCCCGCAACAACCACCAGAGCCCCGGCCGCGCTCGAACCAAGCTCCAAGTGGGGCTAGCTCGAAACGTCGATCCGAGCGAAGCAGCGATCCGCATCAGCCCCGCGTACCACCCGCCGCCAGGGGAGAACAAGTCTGCGGCACGGGCAACACCCGCCCAGCGCGCGCCCCTGGCTTGCCCAGGCTGCCAAATGCGCTACGCTGGCGCGTGGCCGGTGGGATTAGCCTAGCAAAGCAGCTGTTTTTGGCGTCGCTCCTCGTCGGCTGCGCGTCGACGCTCGACGACACACCGCGGCCCGCTGGAGCGGGTGCGGGGGGAGCGGAGGCAGAAGCTGGCGGAGCTGCACCGAACTGCGCTGAGATTGAAGCGGGAGGAGCAGGAGGATCTGGAGAAGCGGGAGCGGGAGCGGCGGGAGCAGCGGGAGCTCGAGCAGGAGGATCTGGAGAAGCCGGAGAAGTTGGAGAGGGAGCGGCGGGAGCAGCGGGAGCGGCGGGAGCGCCCGCGAATGAGGGCAGCTGTTCATTGTTCAACGGCGTGGATTTCACGGGCTGGGATCGCTATCTGGGTAAGCCTTCGGACCCCGAGCCCGCGTTGGGCGTGGACAACGACCCGCGCGCTGTCTATTCGGTGGTCACGCTCGAAGATGAAGCCGCGATTCGCATCAGCGGTGAGGTCTGGGGCTCGTTGATCTCGAAGCGACAATTCTGCAATTTTCGGCTGCGCGCGCAGTTCAAGTGGGGCACCAAAGTGTGGACCATCAAGGACAGCGGAATCATGTTTCTTTCGAGCGGACCGCTGGGAGCCGTCAACGCGGGCGGCAATGCGCTCTCGGACCCGATCGGTAGCGGCGGCTTCATGGTCTCCACCGAGTATCAAATCGCCTCGAACGACGTCGGCACACTCTACAATCTCGGGCCGATCGCCTTCACCAGCACGCTGCACAGCGTTCAGCCCGAGCTGAAAGATGACTGGAACCAAGTCGAGATTTCGCTCCGCGATGACGAGGCAAGCTTGCTGCTGAACGGCCACGAGGTCTCGCACGCCTCCGGCTTCGTGCTCAACTGGCCCGATCAGCCGCCGTCGGCCCTGCGTTGTGGGCTGATCCAATTGCAGTCGGAGGGCGCAGAAATCTTCTTTCGCCGCCTGGAGATCGAGGAGTTTCCCTAGCCAGTAGCGGTTGCTCGACGACGCGCTTTCGATGCTAGAGTCCCCGCGTCGAAACGACCGAACTCATGAACGCCGAACATTCACCGTCAGTTGTCCAACCTGCGGGTTTTCAGTTTCAACTCGTAAACCGTGAGTGTCCCGGCTGCGGTGCAAACGAGAGCCGGCCGTTCGCCGACGCCAACATCGATCCGGATGCGCTGGGCGAGTTCGCATTCGCATCGCGCAAGCTCCCGGAGTACATGCACCACGCGCTGGTAGTCTGCCGCCGCTGCGACTTGCTGTACGCGAACCCCGCGCCCGATCGAAAATCGCTCGAAGCCGCCTACCATGACGCCGCCTTCGATGCTTCCGACGAATCGCACTACGCGGGCCTGACCTACGCCAGCTACTTGCCGCGTATCGCCGCAAAGCTACCGGATCGCGACGGCGCGCTCGACATCGGCACGGGGGATGGCGCGTTTTTGGAGCAACTCCAGCAGCATGGCTTCACGAATGTGGTTGGCGTGGAGCCCTCGGCCGCCCCCGTCGCCGCGGCCAAGCCCGAGATCCGCGCGCTGATCCGACATGCGCCGTTTCGCAGCGCGGACTTCACGCCCGAGAGCTTGCGGCTGATCACCTGTTTTCAAACCATCGAGCACGTCTACGACCCGCTCGCGTTGTGCAAAGACGCGCTCCGCTTGCTGCGCCCGGGCGGCGCGCTGTTCATCGTCTGCCACAACCGGCGCGCGCTCGTGGCTCGCGCCATGGGCATGAAGTCACCCATCTTCGACATCGAGCATTTGCAGCTGTTCTCGCCGCAGAGCGTGCGAGCGCTGCTGTCGCGCGCCGGCTTTTCGCGGGTGGACGTGCACACCGTCGTCAACCGTTATCCGATCAACTATTGGGCGCGTCTCTCGCCAATCCCGGGCGCACTCAAGCCGCGCGCGCTGGGGCTCTTGCGCTCGAGCGGGCTCGGCCGCTTCACGTTGGCCGCGCCCGTCGGCAACCTGGCCGCTATCGCCTACAAATAGCCGCGTCATGGCACTCGACTCGTCGCCTCAACGCAGGGATTCGAAGGACTAGATGAACCTATATCAGCGAGTTTTGGGCACGCCTTTCGTCTACAACCACGTCCGTCCGATGGCCGTCGGCGGCATCGACATGACGCCGTTCTACGACCGCGTAAACGCCGGCGCAGACGACGTGGTGCTGGACGTCGGCTGCGGCACTGGTGATGCGCTCCGCTATCTGAAGGGCTTCGCCCGCTACGAGGGCATCGACACCGACGACGTAGCGATCAGCTTCGCGCGCAAGCGCTACGCCGAGCGGGCACAGGTGTCCTTTGCGTGCCAAATGTGCACCGCGGAGGACGTCGCACGCATCCAACCCTCACGAGTCCTCTTGTGCGGCCTGCTGCACCATTTGTCCGACGACCAGGTGCTGACCTTGCTGGCCAGCTTCAAGGCATCGCCGGCGCTGAAACGCATCGTCACCAGCGACATCGTTTATCTAGAAAGAAGCGCCATCAGTAACTTCCTGGCCAGCATGGACCGCGGCCGCTTCTGTCGCCACCGCGAGCAGTACGAAGCCCTCGTCGCCCAAACGGGCCTACGCGTCGTCGAATCGACGGTAATCCGCTGCCATCCCAAGCGCGGCCTAGCCAAGTACCTACTGATGACAATCGAGCGCTGAGCTCAGTTCGCCTCGCACTTGCGCGACGGCCTCCCTCGCACGGCCGAGAATGGAGTTCGAATTCGAACTCGACTTGCCGCGCGCAGCGGCCTCCCTCGCAACGGCCGAGAATGGAGTTCGAATTCGAACTCGACTTGCCGCGCGCAGCGAGCCTCCCTCGCACGGC
>Ga0247783_1000671_pt1 | contig 10810 bp, 9 predicted proteins | sample UWRJL064202C5_FD_179911 | JGI IMG/M metagenome (GOLD analysis project Ga0247783, IMG submission 179911) | Plant litter microbial communities from Arlington Agricultural Research Station in Wisconsin, United States - UWRJ-L064-202C-5 | ecosystem: Environmental > Terrestrial > Plant litter >... | reverse complement strand
CGTACACCGCTCATACATCATACAACTAACACAGATCACCCGCATCGAACCCCTCGAAAAAGACACACACATCGCCCTCCTCAAAAGCAACGCCCGCATCCCCCTCAGCAAAACCGGCTACACCAAACTCAAATCCGTCCTCGGCCTATAAAACAAATTGACACAAAACGATAAAGCAACAGCTAGCGCAAGGTACTGTCATCAAAGTCAAGTCTTAACCATATAGATTTTGCCGTAAGGTGTTTAGCTGGCGCAAGTCTGAACTGGGCTACAGCTGGTGCAATGTGCTGTCATGCAAGTCAAAACCTTAATTATATAGACCGGCCGTAAAGGCAGTAGCTGGCGCAAGTCTTAAGCGGAGCGTGACTTGCTGTGCCCCGAGTACTCGGCGGTGCCCATCATGTTGGCAGTCTTAGACTGCCGTGTACCGCCCGCACCAAACTCATCAGAACACCACCCGCCGCCCGGCTTCCTCAGAACAATTAATCGTGAATAAGTAGCTGGGCACAAGTCTTTAGCGCCAGCGATGACTTGTGCCTAACCTAATCCCCGATAAAATCTACCCCTCCATCACCACACTCGTCCCCAACGCCACCAACAAAACCACCCGCTGCCTTAAAGCCTCCACCACCTTCAACCGCACCTCCCCATCAAGCCGACAACGCTCTTGATAATCTTGCGCAGCGATCACAAGATCATATTCCTTCACCAGCCGCATCACCTCCGGCGTAGCCGCATAGTCATAAAGCAAAGTAACAGGCGTGTAAACTTCTTTCTCAATCACAGTTGCCTGTTGCAACGCATCCTCCGCGGCAGCGCGATAAGCCGTTATTAACCCACCAACACCAAGCTTGATACCACCAAAATACCGCACCACAACTACCAGCACATCAGTCAGATCACGTGAGCGGATCTGCCCCAGTATCGGGTCACCCGCAGAGTGATTCGGCTCACCATCGTCAGCAGCTCTGAAAAGTTTCTTATCCGGACCAAGCATCCACGCATAACAGTGATGACGGGCATCGAAATATGTTTTCCGCAACGCATCCAGGTGCTGTTTAATGTCGGCTTCGGTCTTAACAGGGTAGACAAATGCTAAGAACTTGCTGCCTTTTTCCTTATATAAACCCTCCGTAGAGCCACTGATTGTCCGAAAAGAAAACACCATACTGTACACGCTGTCCATAATTGAACGTCAAAGAAACAGAATAAAAAAATCGCTACCAACCACGCAACCTTCTTGCCTCAGAAGCAGTCTTATTGAACAGTACATAGCATAGCTTAAACCCACTGAACAAAATAAAACACAGCATTATGAAAAAACACATCGTTCTTTTTGTCGCGGCATTTTGTATAACGCTCTCCGCGGCTGTGGCCCAAACGCGCATCACGCGCACGGTAGGTAACTTTACACGCGTGAACTTCCGCGTACCCGGCACCTTACACCTCAAGCAGGGAAGCACAAACAAAGTAGAGCTCGAAGGCGATAGCGAATATTTGCAAAAAATAGAGACCGACACCGAAGGCAGCACACTCGTGATCGGCCGCGAGAACGGCAGATGGTTCAGCTGGAACGACAACGATAGCAAACGCGTCGATGTATACGTAACCATCAATAGCCTCGAAGGCCTCAGCGTAAGCGGCTCCGGCGACCTCGTGGGCGAAAGCAAGTTCACCTCCAGCGATCTCACCCTTAAAGTAAGCGGCTCCGGCTCACTCAAAATAGAAGTAGATGCCAGTGGCGATATAGATGCCGACGTATCAGGATCCGGTGATATAGACCTGCGCGGCAAAGCCAGAAACTTCGAAAGCCATGTAAGCGGATCAGGCAAAGTAAACATCGGCCTTGCCATCACCAACATAGCAGACTTCGGCGTATCCGGCTCGGGCAAGATCACGGCCAGCGGCTCGGCTTCGTCCGTAAAAGCATCGATCAGCGGCTCAGGAAAAGTACTTGCTGCCAATTTACAGACAGATCGTTGCCAGGTACGCATATCGGGCTCAGGCGATGTCGAGATAAACGTAAAGCAAGAGCTTGACTCCAACATCAGTGGTAGTGGCAGCGTAGGATACCGCGGAGAACCGTCGAAAGTAAACAATCATGCTTCCGGTAGCGGCAAAGTATACAAGCTGTAAAAACTTCGGTAGCTGAACTTCAAAACATAAAAGCGTCGCTCTGAATATTCAGGGCACGCTTTTTTTTGTTATTATCACACCATGGAGCTTAACTTCAATCATGAAACCGCCCTTCAGCTACTGATCTCGTTTGGCATAGGCACGGTAATAGGTATAGAGCGCGAGTATCGCAGCAAAGCCGCAGGCCTTCGCACCATGATCGTAATTTGCCTGGGCTCTACCATCTTCACAGAAGTATCGATGGCCATCGGCGCAGGCTCGCCCGATCGCATCGCCTCCAATATCGTTACAGGAGTAGGCTTCCTCGGCGCCGGCGTTATCTTTAAAGACGGTCTCACCATATCCGGCATTACCACCGCCACTACTATATGGATCTGCGCTGCATTGGGCATGGCCGTGGGTGCCGCACAGTACTTCATCGCGCTGGTAGGTTCAGTGGTCACGCTGATCGTACTTATACTCTTCGAACACCTGCAGAAGATCATCGCACGCCTGCACCAGGCCCGGATCTATCGCATTACCAGCGACCGCGACATAAACTTCAGCCCACGATTAGAAGCCGAGCTCCGCAAACTGAAAGTAGGCTATCGCAAAGACCGCGAAATGAAAAATGAGAAGTCGATGATATTAACGTACGACGTGTACGGCAGCGAAAGCCAGCTGGATGATCTGAATACCTACCTGCGCAACGAAGCCGACGTAAGAACGTACGAGTACTAAGCCATTTGCCGGGCGGCACGGAACCTGGTAACAAGAAGATACAGGAAGGCCATACTGGCAAACAGCGCACATATCAGGAACGTCACCGGGAAGCGCCCCGGAGCATTATCATACAACACGCCCGAAGCAAACGCGCCTACGCCTATACCTAGCTCCATCGCCATATATAACGAAGCCACACCGCGCCCCTTGCGCTCCACCGGGCTCAGGTCCGTAGCCCAGGCCAGCAGCGTAGGCGATGTAGTGCCCTGCGCAAGACCATATAAAATAATACTCGCAAACAGCTGCTGCGGAGTAGCAGCAAACGCCATGGAGATCATAGCCACCGTCATCACGCCGGTAGATACCTGTAACACCGGGCGCCGCCCCCAGCGGTCAGATGCCTTGCCGCCGATCAGCCGCACCGTCAGCGACGATAGCGTCAGCGCTGTAAAAAGCAATCCCTTATTCTTAACACCCACAAACATCCCGAAATCCGGAATAAGCGTAAACACCGCACCATATGCATACGCGCTAAGCACCATAACAATGCATGGCGTAAGCACACGAGGCTCGAAGAGATCGTCCCTGCCTACGTTGAGGTGCTGCAGCTCAAAAGACTGCTTCTGCTTCAACGTCTCCCGGAGGTTCATCAGAATACTGATCGACAAAAACGCAAAGGCAGACGAGCAATAGAACACAGCATTAAGACCCCAGTATTCAGCCAGCAAACCACCCAGCGCTGGCCCACCGGCCATGCCCAGCATACCCGCCGTTCCGATGATACCCATGGCTTCACCACGCCGCGAAGGCGGCACAATATCCGACACATAGGCAGTCTGCCCTGTCGGCGTAAAACCCGTGGAAAAGCCGTGTACAAGGCGCAGCAGGAAGAAGCCCCAAACGCCCGAAAGAACCGGATACAAAAGACTGCAAACCAGGCATACCGAAGAGCCCACCACAATAACCGGCACCCGCCCGATGCGATCCGCCAGCCGCCCGCTGAAAGGCCGCGAGATCATCGCCGTCACTGTAAACAACGAAATGATCAGCCCCTTATACTCCGCGCCACCCAGACGCGTAAGGTATGCCGGCAGCTCCGGAATGATCATATTAAAGCTGGCAAAGAAGAGAACCGCGCTTGCGCACAAAAGACCAAAAGAAGGTGTAAAGATCCGCCCCGGGGCGTTTTGACTGTCAGTTTGCATACCGAGCCGCGAATGTAAGCCTTAAAACGGGATTGCCCCACTGCAAAATCCCCAACTTACTGACGTGCCTCAGAAAGCATCGCACTATACTCGGAAGAGAAGGTCATCAGCTCGTCTTGCAGAAAACTGTAATACCGTTCGCTCGAAAAGCTCTTGAATATACTCAACATGTTACCCGGTCTGTTCTCCGTTAAGTTATTCACGATATAGTCGTTCAGAGAATCATCCAGATAACTTATCACGTTAAGACCGAGCATTTCCTGGGCAACCCCGGTAGCATCGAACGTAAAGTCCAGTATCTTGATCTCCGAAACATAGCACGAAGCTACCCAAATGTACTTAGGGCGGCTCTCCGTGAGAAGTTGTAATTTCTTGGGATACAGTTCTGGGTCCATTTCCTGGAGCATCTGCTTATAGTCTTTATTCATCACCAGCCGGATGTCCCATACCAGGTCCTGTTTCAAATATTCATTGAAGATCTTTGATAGAATAAAATCATAACCTGTCACCAGCGGTTCAATCTCCTCGTATGAAATGCGGATTTTAGGATATACCGAAACAATTATGCTTCGGATCTCTACATCACTACCAGCTGGATTATCCTCATTCCACGGAGTTATAAGCTTATCGTCGTCGGTAAACGCTATACTTACAAAAGGCCCCCACTGATCATCATGTCCATATAGTTTGGTTATATTATCCGACATGAAACTCACTTCCATATCAACCACTACCTCCGCAGATAATTGCTTTTGGTGTCCGCACACAGCAATAGCATGATACTCATGTTTCGAATCCTGGTCAGAGATTTCAACGACCAGGATGATCGGAATACCAATACCTGAATACGCGTTTATTATTTTCTTTGCATACGACCCAATAGGTAGCTTATCCTTAATTTCCGATACCAGACCAGACTTTATGATCGATTCGGAGATTTGCGAGATTTCAAGCCCCTTATTCGGGAAGAGCCTGTTGCCATCAGAAGAGTTCCCCGCATCCCGCGTTATCTCGCTGGGTGACTTTAACAAGATAGTGTGATTGCTGTTTTGAGCAGCGCCATGAAGCATGCTCCACATTGCCGCCGTGGCACAAGCTGCCACCACGGAGTCTTGCTCCTGAAAAGCCAGAGATAATACTTCTAAGGAAAGACCGAAAAGATTGACCGAATACTTTTTCGCGCCCCAAAAATTCATATCTGGGCTGCCCTGGTGCGTCTTCAGAACGGTAAAGCCAATGACTGTATGAGGAATAGGCCGGACTACAATAAATCCAAGATAATTTGCGATGAAGCTATCCGGTGGTTCGGTGCCCTCGATAACGTTCTCAAAAGCTTCCGTATCAAATGAGTGCCGAAAAAAGTGTATCCGTTTACAGTACTTGGGATACGCTTTGAAGCAAAGAGAGTAATAGGAAGTATAATCATGAAGATAGTCCTTGCTGATGTAATTCTCTTCCTGCACAATAGTACTGGCGGAAACCTGTCCCAGGTAAGAAACGAGATATGCAAAATGCGGCTTTTGTTGAATATCAAAAACCGTCGTAAAGTCATTGCTTAAGCATAACGCGAGACTGCTCTCGGTAAAGGATACAACTTGATACAAAGGATCACGATGTTATTATAACCCAACAATTATTCTCAGAGTCTCTGGCTTAACTCTTTTGAACCTTAAAATTTCATCTTGTTTTTCTCTTAATTTAACAAGAAGTGCCTTAACCGATTCGTCATTATAATCAATCTTTATCACCTTCAGCTCGGCACCTTCCTTTAAAATCTGACTGGCATTTACTTTCGGCATAATTTCTCGGATCTATTCTCTGAACAACGACCCTAAAGTTACAAAGTTGCCCCAAATCACAAATATTTTCCAAAATTTTCGCCCCATTTTAGCCATTTATGAGATCATTCAACAGGTTAACTCACCCCTCCTTCGTCATCCCATTCGAATTCTCCGCATCCTCCTCGATAAACTGCGTTACAACCTGAAACAGCTGCTTCGGGTTAAAAGGCTTCTGCAAGTGGGCGTTCATACCCGAGTCAAAGCTTTTGCTCACATGCTCGGTAAATGCATTGGCAGAAAGAGCAATGATCGGCTTGGTGTATTTCAGCTTACGCAAGGCTTCCGAGGCCTTGTAGCCGTCCAGAACAGGCATCTGGATGTCCATAAGGATCATGTCAAAATCATTGCGCCCAATAAGCTCTATCGCTTCCTGGCCGTTCTCAGCAAGCGTTACCTCCGCGCCGAACTTCTGAAGCAGGCGTTTGGCCACAAGCTGATTGACACTGTTATCGTCCACAACCAAAACATGTATTGATTTATGGAACTTCATCAGTTCGGTATCCACAGGTTCTATTACATGGTTTAATGATCCAAAAAATTGAGGCGTTTTAAGCCGTAGTGTAAAGTAAAAAACGGTGCCCCGGCCCGTATCTTCCGAAGGGCTTACGGCTTTTATAGTGCCGCGCATAAGATCTACCAGGCTGCGCACAATGGTTAGGCCAAGTCCTGTGCCACCGTACTTGCGCGTAGTCGAATCGTCAGCTTGTGTAAAACTTTTGAACACCACATCCAGCTTGTCTTTTGGTATGCCTATACCCGAATCCGTAACGGACCCGTCAATCACAAAAGCCTCCTCGTCATCCTGCACCTCGCTGCGGAGAAAGTTCACCCGTATCTCACCACTGTCGGTAAACTTCAGCGCATTGCCGATCAGGTTCACAAGTATCTGGTTTATACGCAACGGGTCGCCCACTAGCGTATCCGGTATCGATTCGTCGATGGAATACGTAAACGCGATCCCCTTTTGCTTTGCCAAAAACACATACGGATTGAGGTTGGACCGCATAACCTCTTTGAAGTTGAAAACGATCTCTTCCATCGTAAGCTTGCCCGTCTCGATCTTGCTGAGATCGAGAATATCGTTCAACACCTTCGTCAGATTATGCCCCGAGTTGCGGATGATCTCGAGGTATTCCTTCTGCTTGCTGTTCGGCGATTCCGCCAGCAGTATTTCAGTAAGACCCAATATGCCGTTCAGAGGCGTGCGGATCTCATGGCTCATGTTGGCCAGGAAGCGGCTCTTGGCGCGGTTAGCCGCTTCGGCAAACTCCTTCGCCAGTCGCAACTCCATCTCGGCTTCCTTTTGCCGGGTTATATCCTTGGCAATAAGCAGTATGCCACTCTTGGCCTGTTGCTTGTCGAACAGGATAGAAACAGAGCACATGGTCGGTATCTCAGCGCCCGAACGACTGCGGAAGATCAGCTCGATAGCATTCATCTGCGTGCGCTCATCCAACTCGGAACGCAACCCCGTCAGGTGCTCCAGCGCTTCGGGTGTCAGCACCTCGCTGATAGCCTTGAGCTCATTTTCACCGTACTCCAGTTGCTGCGTTACGGCCGCATTGATGGATTGTATGCTGAAGTCAGGATCGAGCACGAAAAGCATGTCTACCACACCACGGTATATGCTGGCCATGTAATCACGCGATACTGTCGATGCCTTCAGCTCTTCGCCAAGCATCGTTATACCTACAATAATAGCATCTAACTCATCGTCCTTATCCGAACGACTGATCTGATAATCCAGGTTTCCGCTGGCGTATTCGTAGATCATCTGGGTGATCTCTTCAATCCTTGCTTTCAGATCTGAGTTCATGGTGGTGGGTATAACTCGTTAACGGTTCTAACCGCGTCGATCGTAAACGCCTTACCTGTTGATGCCGGTTACGGTGCCTGAACAATATCCCTGTCAATATAAGCCTGAAGATACAACAAGGCGTCTTCTTTCGTGGTGAACATCTGCGTCGGTGTACGCGGTCTGTCGATTTTCATATAGAAGTTGAGCATCACTTTAGTTACCGGCGATTCTACCAGCGCGCCTACAGCCTTTACAAGCTCCGAACCCTCACGGGCCAGGTAGTCTCGTGCTGCCTTTTCTGAATCACGGATACCGCGAAGATCGCAAAATACCGGATACGACACACCATTCTGTAGCTTCAAACGTTCTGCAACGATCTTCTTGGCAGCATCAAGAAGTATAATCGAACCGTGCTTATAAATGAAATATAGAATACCCTCTTCTATCCAAAACTCTGCAAATTCATTTTCCGTGCGCTGCATTAGCTTTCTTTTAATCCCATTTAAATTAAAGATCTTTAAACGAATAACCAAACGCTTTAAACATAAGAAAATGCTTGGTTAATAGCCAAACCAATGGATTTCGTTAGTAAATTAAATCTGGCTCTAATCCACCGCACAATGGCTAAGACAAAACATAACAACTTCCTCGATACCGTCGATGAAGTAATTTCCGATGCAAAGAAAAAAGGCGTTATACACCTTTATACCGAAGACGAGTTTCTCACAGGTAGGAACGTAAGAATAAAAGGCCAGGATCTCTTTCATTTCGGCACAACGGGATACCTCGGCCTCGAACAGGATCAACGGCTAAAAGATGCTGCCATACATGCCATTCAGAAATTCGGGACCCAATTTCCCCTCTCCAAAACTTACATCTCTCACCCGCTTTACAAAGCATTGGAAGACCGCCTGCAGGAGATGTACGGCGTTCCCGTTATTATCACCAAAAACAGCACGTTAGGCCATATCGGTGTTATACCCTGCGTTGTACGCGATGAAGATGGGTTTATTCTTGATCACCAGGTCCATTGGAGTGTTCAAAATGCAGCCCTCGTTCTTAAAACACGTGGAATACCGGTGGAAATGGTACGCCATAACAACCTGGATATGCTCGAAGAAAAGATCAAAGAGCTCTCCACCCGCTGTCATAAGATCTGGTATGCTGCAGACGGCGTCTACTCCATGTACGGCGACGTTGCGCCAATCGCCGAACTCATGAAGCTTTGCGAACGGTATCCGCAACTACACCTTTACTTCGACGACGTGCACGGCATGAGCTGGGCTGGTAAACATGGCACCGGCTATGTCTTCTCACAACTCGGCGAACTCCCCGAAAACGTATTGCTCGTCGCCACCCTCTCCAAAACATTTGGCGCCAGCGGAGCCGCTATCGTTACCTCAAACGCCAAAACACACCGCCTTATAAAGAACTTCGGCGGCCCGCTCACGTTCTCCGCACAACTCGAGCCGGCCACCGTAGCCGCCGCGTTAGCATCAGCCGATATTCACCTCTCCGATGAGATCTACGCGCTGCAGACAGACCTCGCAGAAAAGATAAGCTTCTTCAACGCACAGCTCGCGCAAACAGAGCTGCCACTCGTCGAACGAAACGATTGCCCCGTCTTCTATATCGGTACCGGTATGCCTGCCACAGGCTACAACTTCGTCAACAGGCTCATGCAGGAAGGATTCTATGTAAACCTCGGCCTATACCCTGCCGTGCCCGTTAAAAATACAGGCGTACGCATTACCATTTCACGCCATAACCAAAAGCCCGAAATGGAAGCCCTCGTTCAGGCAATGGCGTTTCATTATCCAAAAGCGCTGGAAGAAACAAACACCACACGTAATAAAGTGCGAACCGCGTTTAAACTTCCAAAGCTCGCCGAAGAAGAATACACATCCCAAACCGACTCCCTCGTCGTTCAACACGAACACTCTATACGCCACTTCGACCGCCAGGAGTGGAATAAACTAATGGGCAAACAAAGCACGTTCGACTGGGACGGGCTGTTGTTCCTGGAAAAAACATTCACCGACCACCCCGAGCCCGAGTACAACTGGTCGTTCCATTACTTCATGATCCGCGATCGTGAAGCACGACCTATACTGGCAACCTTCTTTACAATATCGAAATGGAAAGAAGATATTCTTGCCCCCGCATCCGTATCCGTACAGATAGAAGAGAAACGTAAAAGCAACCCCGGCTATCTCACCTCATACGTAACCGCTATGGGCTCCCTTTTTACCGAAGGTCAGCACTACCACCTCGATCGTAACCACCCGCAATGGGAGCTCGCCCTCCGCACACTGCTCGATCGCGTAGAAGACCTGAGCGAGCACGAAAACTCCTCCATGCTCGTTCTGCGCGACTTCACAGACGACGAGGTGCTGAACGAATTCTTTCACAACCGTGGGTTTATACGCGTAAGCATGCCCGAGTCGTGCGTCATCGAAAACCTTTGGTGGCAAGATGTCGAAGGCTATCTTCAAACACTATCGCCCCGGTCGCGCAAACACTTCAGGCGCGATATACAGCCCTATGAACAATACTTCGATATCGAATACAAACAAAACATAACAACCGCCGAAATAAGCGAATACAACCAGTTGTTCAACAACGTTCAGGCCCGCAATTTCGATCTTAACACCTTCGCCTTTCCAAAAGAGCTCTTCACCAACATGTCCGAAAGCCCGCAGTGGGAGTTCATCGTACTCTATCTCAAACCTGAATACGACATGCGCGAAAAACGACAGGCGGTAGGCGTCATGTTCTGCTATAAGAACCTCGGACATACCTACGTGCCCGCCTTTATCGGCATGGACTATGATTATAACCAGAAGTACCAGATCTACCGCCAGATGCTGTTTCAGACGATCGTACGCGCGCAAAGCCTCGGCTTCCGGAAAATAGACTTCGGATTAACAGCATCGTTCGAGAAGAAAAAGGTCGGCGCCACGATCACACCGAAGTTCGCATACATCCAGGCTTACGACAACTTCAATATGGAAATGATGGGAGTAATGCAGAATAAGTAGCACCAGGATTTAAAAAGAAACAGCCCCGAATATTTCCGGGGCTGCTTGCTTTTTAGCGGTTACGCTTTACCTATTGAGGAGTAGTGC
>Ga0247783_1000670_pt1 | contig 10811 bp, 5 predicted proteins | sample UWRJL064202C5_FD_179911 | JGI IMG/M metagenome (GOLD analysis project Ga0247783, IMG submission 179911) | Plant litter microbial communities from Arlington Agricultural Research Station in Wisconsin, United States - UWRJ-L064-202C-5 | ecosystem: Environmental > Terrestrial > Plant litter >... | reverse complement strand
GGCGTCAGCTCGGCGAAGTATTCTTGCCAGTCCGGCGAAACGAGGTTGGGGTCCTTCAGATAATCGGCGTACAGCCCTTCGGCGAACGCGAGGCTCAGGGTATTGACGGAGCCCTCGGAGAGATCGTTTTCCATGGCGGTTCTATGGGGCGAAGCGGGGTGTTTCGCGGTGCGGTCCATGCGCCCTCCCCCGCTTTCGGTCAAGTAAAACAGGGGGAATGCGCCGCGTTATTGAAGAATGTAAGCATGACTCGAAAAAGCGATAGCGCGAAGCGCTCAGTTTCCGACACGAATTCTTGAGACTTCTGTCATGTTTCCAATTCATTTCATGACTGACACGCCGGCCGCCTTGGCCCGCGGGCAAATTGTCGGGCGGTGCCCGCTGCGGAACTGTTCGCCGTTCAAGTCGCTAGCGATGGCGGCACTGGCAGCGTCATTGCAATCAGCGGCGCGAGTGGCAGAAGCGTGAGCTCTCGGCAACTGGCGCCCGCCCACTCGCGTCAGCGTTGCTTTCCACGATGCGACCGCTGCGCTTTGGGCTCGGGTAGGCGCAAGTAACCCCCGCTCAAGAACGTGAACATCTGCTGCGTCAGCACCTCCGCGCTCTCTTCGGCGAAGCCGAGCGTGACGGCTTGATAGAGCAGCTCTTTCAAGGCACCGATGGTCAAGTAAGCGAGCACTCGTGGTTCGCCGTCCGCCACGATCCCGAGAGCCTGTCCGTCCTTCAGACTGTCTGTCAGAAGCTGTACGACGGTATCGTAGAATGTTTGCAGCTTTCGATCGAACGCGGGGTCGACGCCCACCGCATCGGTGAACAGGATCTTGGTCATGGCGCGCTCCGAGAGGCAGGTGGCGATGATGGCGCGGATATTTTCGCGCACCTGTTCGACCACGGAGCGGGCAGGATCGTCGGTGACGATGCGCATGATGGCCATCGACAGCTGCCCGGCGAAGCGATCGACCAGGTTCGAGAAAACCGCTCGCTTGTCCTCGAAGTACAAGTAGAACGTACCGCGAGCAACACCCGCGAGAGCGACGATGTCATCGATCGTCGTCTGATGGTAGCCGCGCTTCGCGAACGCCTCACGGGCCACGCTCAGGATTTGCTGGCGCCGTTCGTTCTTGGGTAACGCCCCGAGTTTCTTCTTGCCACGCGCCGTCGCCATCGTGAGCAAGTGTAGTCCGGGAGCCGCGGAAGGAGGCACAGACTTTGCCCGTGGGCCGAAAAAGCCTCAACCTGAAGCAAAGTAGGCCGTTGTTCAGCACGAATGGGAGCATCCCGAAATAGAGTCAGATCCGTGGCGTGTGTGCTGGGCGTGCTGATGTGTGCAGCCGCGACGAGCGCGGCGGCCGAATCCGCGCCGCGTCAGCCGACGGTGGTTTCGGGTAGCCTCAGCAATACCGGCGGAGTGCTCACGGCGTCGGCCGCGGGTGCGGTAGTCGAGCTGCCGAGTCGCGCTCTTCTGCGAGTTGCGCCCAACTCGTCGCTGCGCGTCTTCGCGGTGCCGCAGCTCTTGGCCCTGACGCCCGGAGCACGCACGCGGACTTGGAGCTTCGCGCTCCAGCGCGGACGTGTCGACGTCGAATTGCCCCAAGCGGGCCGCGACGCAGTGCTCGCGACCCTGGGCAAGCTCAGCGCGATCGTCAGTGCGGGGCACGCCGCGTTCCGCGTCCATGCCGGCGAGGCAACCGTCGCCAATATCGAGGGCGAAGTCCGCTGCCTGGTGAACGGACATTGGCAGACCATCCCGCTCGGCTCTACTTCCACGCTGAGCAAAGACGACCCGGGCGCATTGTCCAAGCCGGGCTTACCCGCTCCGACCCTGACCAGCACGCAACGCATGTGGCTCGCGTCCAACCAGACGGTGGCCATGCGCGGACTCCACTGGACGCGCGTAGCCGGCGCCGCGCGCTACGAACTTCGGCTGCGTCGCTCGTCGGATGGAGAGGTAATCGATCGGCGCAGCAGCGAGAGCCCGCAACTGGATGCCCGCATCACGCCGGTCGAACCCGGGAAATACCTGCTCGCGGTGCGCGCGATCGATGCGCGCGGCATGGAGGGTCGCTGGAGCTCCGAGACCGAACTGCGCGTGATCGGCGTGGTGTTGCCGAAAGGGGCCTACAGCACCGAGCAAACCATCTATATCAGCGATGGTCAGCAAGTTCAGTTCACCGCAGCTGACGACTTGGAGATGACCTATCGCGGAGCTGGTCACTACTTTCCTGCCGCCCAGGGCGCCGGCCTGGACCGCGGTCAGAAGACCGTGATCGGCTTCCGGCTGCCCGGCACGCTCGAGACGGCGATCGCGCGCCTGGAGCCGCGCGGCGTCTACGCCGACGTCAAAGTTGGGCCGCAGCGTGCGCTCTGGCCACGCGACCCGATCTCGATCGACATTCAGCTCAAGTCGCGGACCGGTGCGGAGATCCCCCCGTTCTCGTTGCAGGCCGTGCCCACGGTCACGCTTGGGGTCGAGCCCGTGCAGGTGAACTTCGAGCAAGACGGCAACACCCTGCATGCTGTCGTGCCCCCGAGCACCAAACCGGGCCCGTGGGTTTTGCGCGTCGACGTGGCCGATCAATATGGTGTGGCACTCGGCCACGGTTTCTTGGAAATCGCTGCTCCACCGCAGCAGTCGGACCCGCCGCTTCGCATCGCCAAGCCGGAAAAATCGCCAGTGACTCCGGCGTCGCCCAAGCCGGCCGCTGAGCCGCCACTCGCCAGCCGGAATTGACGCTCGGACACGTCAGACGCGTCTAAGACGTCTGACACGACCGTCACCTCCGCGAAACAATCGCGGAGCTTGCATCTCGCGCCCCACAGGAGGATAGACTGACACGCGCGTCAGTTGGGCTTGCCGGGCGTTTGCTCGGCAGCACCTCAGCGAGGGCAGAGCAAAATGAGCGGACAACGCGGCGAGTTGGTGATCGGGATGGACGTGGGGTCAACGACCGTGAAAGCGGCGGTGATCGACCCTGTAACCAAGGATATCCTGTGGAACGACTACCAGCGTCACCACACGAAGCAGCCAGAGAAAGTCCTCGAGCTGCTCGAGACGATCTTGGCCGCGTTCCCGGATCAACCGGCTGACGCTTGGAAGATGTTCGTGACCGGCTCCGGCTCCGGGCCGCTCGCGGCTCCGACGGGCGCGAAGTTCGTGCAAGAGGTGAACGCCGTCACGCTGGCGGTCGAATACAAGCACCCGGACGTGCTGTCCGTGATCGAGCTCGGCGGCCAGGACGCCAAGATCATCATGTTCAAGGAGGACGCCCAGACCGGTGCCAAGACCGCGGGCACGTCCATGAACGACAAGTGTGCGTCGGGAACCGGCGCCACGATCGACAAATGCATGATCAAGGTCGGCGCCGAGCCGGGTTTTGCCACCTCGCTGCGTTTCAACGATCAGAAGCTGCACCACGTCGCCGCGAAATGCGGAGTGTTCGCCGAGACGGACATCGTGAACCTGGTCAAGACCGGCATTCCGAAGGACGAGGTGCTGAACTCGCTGGCCGACGCGATCGTGCTGCAAAACTTGAGCGTGCTCACTCGCGGCAACACGCTCAAGCCACGCGTGCTGTTGCTCGGCGGCCCCAACACTTACCTGCCTTTTTTGCAGGATTGTTGGAGGAAACGCATTCCCGAGACTTGGCGTGATCGTGGTTTCGTCTATCCGCAAGACGTACCGATCGAAGAGCTGATCTTCGTGCCACAAAACGCCGAGCTCTACGCCGCGTTCGGCGCGGCCATGTTCGGTATCGCCGAAGGTGGCGAAGCTGGGCGCTTCCACGGCGTCGACGGGCTGCGCGACTTCATTCAGAACGGTCGCCGCGCGCGCCTCGGTGAACAAGCCGGTCCGCCGTTGTCTGCTGGTGAGCGCGAGATGGCCGACTTCAGGGAGATGTACAAGATCCCGAAGTTCACCCCGGCCACCTTCCAGCCGGGGCAACACGTCAAGGGCATCATTGGCCTCGATGGCGGTTCGACGTCGTCGAAGGCCGTGCTGATCGGTGAAGACGGCGAGCTCTTGGTCAAGGCTTACCAGCTGTCCAAGGGCAATCCGATCCAAGACACCAAGGAGCTCTTGGCCAACATCAAGGGCCAAGTCACGAGCCAAGGCGCGACGCTGGAATGCGTCGGCTTCGGCGCGACCGGCTATGCCGCGGACGTGCTCGAAGAGTGCGTGATGGCCGATGTAAACATCGTCGAGACCGTCGCGCACATGATGAGCGCCGTGCACTTCTTCGGCGACGTCGACGTGATCTGCGACATCGGTGGGCAAGACATCAAAGTCTTGTTCATGAAAAACGGTGACATCCAGAACTTCAAGCTGTCGAACTCGTGCAGTGCTGGCAACGGCATGCTGCTGCAGGCCATGGCCGACCAGTTCGGTATCCCGGTCACCGAGTACGCGGAGACGGCCTTCAAGGCCGAATTGGCGCCGAAATTCAGCTACGGCTGCGCGGTGTTCCTGGATTCCGATCGCGTGAACTTCCAGAAGGAGGGCTACCAGAAGGAAGAGCTCCTGGCGGGCCTCGCCCAGGTCCTGCCGAAGAACGTCTGGCAATACGTGGTGCAGATCCCACGCTTGGCCTCGCTCGGCACGCGCTTCGTGCTGCAGGGCGGTACGCAATACAACCTGGCCGCCGTCAAGGCGCAGGTCGACTACATCAAGCAGCGCGTCCCGGGTGGTCAGGTGTTCGTGCACCCCCACACCGGTGAAGCCGGCGCCATCGGCGCGGCGATCGAAACACTGCGCCGCTACAAGCGCAGCGGTGTGACGCGCTTCATCGGCATCGAGGCCGCACTGAACCTCGAGTACAAGACCAAGAACGACGAAGAGACGGTGTGCCATTTCTGTCCGAACGAGTGCAAGCGCACGTTCATCGACACCACCCGCCCGGACGGCTCGTCCACCCGTTACATCTCGGGCTTCTCCTGCGAGAAGGGGACCGTCGAGAGCAAAGACGCGATGCTGTCCTTGATGGAAGAGCGCCGCAAGACGGCCGCCGAGTTCCCGAACATCGTGAACTACGAAGGCGAGCGCGCCTTCGTTCATTTCTACGAATGGGCAAAGCAGCCCGCCGCCGGCACACCGATCGAGGACGTGAAGGTCACCAAATCGCTATTCCGCGTGAAACGCGAGGCGATCACCCGCCCCTTCCAACGCTCCAGCGACGAAGCCGCCAAGAAGCGCAAGAAGATCCGGGTCGGCATGCCGCGCGTGCTCAACATGTACAGCACGGGACCGTTCTTCCGGACTTACTTCGAGGCGCTCGGCCTGGGCAAATCGAACGTGGTGTGGAGCGACGCCACGACCGAAGAAACTTGGGTCGAGGGCGGCAAGTACGGCTCGATCGATCCGTGCTTCCCGAGCAAGGTGGTGCAGTCGCACATCCACAACCTGCTCTTCCACAAGCACGAGCCGGAGCGCAACAAAGCGCTCAACTACATCTTCTTCCCGATCCTCACGCACGTGAACAACTTCGTGGTCGACACGCAGGACAACGCATCTTGTCCGATCGTGGCTGGCACGCCGGACGTGACCAAGGCCGCCTTCACCAAGGAGGTCGACTTCTTCGCCGTGCGCGACATGGAGTACCTCGACCCGGCGCTGTCCTTCGAAGAACCCACGCTGCTCGCGCGACGTATGTTCGAGACTTGGAAGGATCGCCTGGAGATCACCGAGGACGAGAACGACCACGCCTGCGCCGAGGCCTGGAAGGCGCTGAAAGCGTTCGACCTCGATCTGCAGGACAAGGGGCGCGCGATCCTGGAGACGGTCGAAGCCGAGGATCGCATCGCGATCTTGGTGCTCAATCGGCCCTACCACGCAGATCCCGGCCTAAATCATGGTATTCCGGACGAGTTCCAGGTGTTGGGCTACCCCATCTTGAGCATTCGCTCGATCCCGAAAGACCGCGAGTACCTCGACCGCTACTACAAGGACGAGCTCGACCGGGGCGTAATCAAGAGCCCGCTCGAAATCAACCACGTGTGGCCCGAGAACTACTCGGTGAACAGCGCCATGAAGGTGTGGGCAGCGGCCTTCGCTGCACATCACCCGAACGTCGCGGTGCTCGATCTGTCGAGCTTCAAGTGCGGGCACGACGCGCCGACCTACGGCTTGATCGCCGACATCATCCAAACCTCGAAGACGCCTGCGGCAGCCCTGCACGACATCGACGCCAACAAGCCGGGCGGCTCGATCAAGATCCGCGTCAAGACTTACGCCCACTCCTTGCGTTTGGCACAAGAGCGGCTGGAGGACTTGGCCGGCAAGAAGCGAGATCTCGCGCTGTCCATCGACAAGAAACGCCTCGAGCTGCTTGGTCTCAAGCAAGCACAGCTGGCAGCGCAGAAGCAGCACGATCCGGCGATCGAGAAACAGATCGCCGAGACCATGGAGCGCGTGCGCGGCTACGAAGCGCGCCGCGTGGCCGAAGTAGAAGCGCCCAAGGGCGTGTTTCGTTTGGGACGGAAGCAGGCGGATGGCTCGATCGTCGCGATCGACCTGTCCCAACGAGCAACGGAAGCCGCTCCCGCGGCTGAGTGAGAACAGCGTTTTCTAGGGCAACAGCAAGATTTCAGGGAGAAAAGCCATGACCCAACAAGTAAGCTTCGACGCACCGCTGAAGAAGAAGAGCCTGCCGATCGCTGGGCAAGCGATGGACATCGACGCGGAACTCAAGAAGTTCGAAGACGAAGAGCGTGCGCGATTGGGCATCGCGGTCGAGCAGCAGTGGGTCGAAGACATGGCGAACTTGATGTTCACCAAGTCCGAAAAGGGCAAGATTACGCTGCTCATCGGTGGCTTGACCATAGCCCACGACTACTTGATCTCGGGCTCGTTCTCGGCGCTCGGCTACAACACCATCCCGCTCGATCCGCCCAACTACGACGCGCTCAGCGTGGGCAAAGAGTTCGGCAACAAGTCGCAGTGCAATCCCACGTACTTCACCGTCGGCAACTTGGTGCAGTACCTGATTCACTTGCGCGACAAGAAGGGGCTGACCACCAAGGAGGTGATCGACAACTACGTGTTCCTCACCGCTGGTGCTTGCGGCCCGTGTCGCTTCGGCATGTACGTCACCGAGTACCGGAAGGCGCTGCGCGACGCAGGCTTCGACGGCTTCCGTGTGATGCTGTTCCAGCAGCAGGGCGGCCTCAGCCAAGCTACCGGGGAGGCCAGCGGTCTGGAGTTGAATCCGGCGTTTTTCATCGGCCTCTTGAAGGGGCTGATCGCAGGCGACGTAATCAACGGCATCGGCTACCGCCTGCGCCCATACGAGAAGGTGCCCGGTTCGACGGATGCGGCGATTGCGCAGGCCAAGGACATCTGTCGTGATGCCTTGCTGCACAAGAAGTCGATTCTGGCCGCTTTGATGCGGGCGAAGAAGATCTTCAAGACGGTCGAGGTCGATCGCACGATCCCGAAGCCCAAGGTTTCGATCATCGGTGAGTTCTGGGCCATGACCACCGAGGGTGATGGTAACTACCAGCTGCAGCGCTTCGTCGAGAAGGAAGGCGCGGAGGCCGACATCCAGTTCGTGACGGCCTGGATTCTTTACAACCTCTGGGAGGTTCGCTTCGACACTGCGTCGCGCGCGACGTTGCGCGGCATGGATAAAAGCAAGTACGGCTTGGGTGGCACGGGCGAGTACGGCGTCTTCCAGCGCAAGATTGGGCTCTGGGCGGGCAACTTGGCGCTGCGCGGTGCATTCCAAACCTTCGCCTACGCGGGTGGGTTCTACGGCTACCACCTGCCGGACATGGACGCGGTGGCCGAGGTGGCCGCGCCTTACTACAACAACGATCTGCGCGGCGGCGAAGGCCACATGGAGGTCGGCAAATTGATCCTCAACGTGGTCAAGAGCAAGGCCACGATGACGCTCAGCGTGAAACCATTCGGCTGCATGCCGAGCTCCGGCGTCAGCGACGGCGTGCAATCGCTGATCAACGAGAAGTTCCCGGGTACGATCTTCTGTGCGGTGGAAACCAGCGGTGATGGTGCCGTCAACTTCCAGAGCCGCGTACAGATGTACCTGTTCAAGGCTCGCCAAGCGGCTCAGGTCGAGTTCGAAAAGGCGCTCGCGGACACTGGCATGACCGTGGAGAAGCTGAAGAGCTTCCTTGCGGACAACCCGCGCTACGCTTCGCCGCTACACAAGTCGGGGCACTACGCGGCGTCGACATCGGCCGATCTCGTGCACGAGGTGGCCGCGGTGTACGGGAAGTCACGCTTCGAGCTGATGGCGCGAAGCGCTCGTTCGCTGTTCGACACGGTGAGCTCGTTCGCTCGTGAAACAGCGAAGAGCGCGCCCGAGAAGGCCAACAGCACCGCACGATTGATGCGCGAAGCGAGCAAGGAGATCTACGAGATCACCAAGGAGCAAGCACCGGTCGTGGCCAAGGGCGCGCTGCTCAGTGCGCGCACGAAGCTCGCGGTCGTGCTGCCCTTCATCAAACCGAACGAAGAGTCACTGCCCGTCGCGGCCGAGTGAGTCTCGATGAGTGAGCCCGTATCGACGGAGCTCGAGACTGAAGTGAGGCGCCCTCGCGAGACGACGGAGGGCGCCGCGTTTTTTTGGAGTCTCGCGCGCCGAATCCCCGCCTTCGCGCGGAGCTTTGCTCAGCGAATCCCCGACCAGAACGTGTGGCGCATCTATCGCATCACGCTCGCGCTGGGGCTGGCTTACGGCACCGCGATCTCCGTGATAGCGAGGTTTCTGGCCATACACGGCGTGGGCAAACTCGCCATCGGGCAGCTAGCAGCCTGGTTCGCCGCGGGCATCGTCGCCTTCTCGCTGCCGATGGGACCGCTGGTACGGCGATTTTCGGCCAAACGCATGCTGGCCATCTCGCTTTTTGGCTACGCCTGCGCGGTGGTTGTTTTCCCCTTTACACACTCGTTCTGGGCGCTCGCCGCGTTGCGCTTCTTCGATGGTGCTTGCTCGGTTGGCGTCTGGGTGAGCTCGGAATCCATCCTGCTGGCACGGTCGGGCAAGCAAAACAAAGCCTTCGCCACCAGCTTGTATGCCATCGCGGTGGCCTGCGGCTACGTGGGCGGGCCGCTGCTCGCCTACGCTTGCAGCAAGATCTTGCCTCTGGAATTCGCCTTCGTTTTGGCGGGCGTGATCGCCGTGTGCACCAGCGCTTACGTGCTGCTCCGCTTGGCGCCAGACGTTCGCGGTGAGCTTCATGAAAATCATCCGCTGACCTCGATCGCCAAGGACCGCAGCGCCCCCGCGCTGCTTTGGCAGATCAAGACGTCCTGCTTCGGCACCTTCGCATACGGGTATTTTCAAGCCAGCGTGGTGCTTTTTCTCCCCTTGTACTTGATGGAGCGGAAGGGCATCAGCGAGGCTCAGACGATCGTCATTCCTGCTTACTTCGCGGCTGGAATGCTGTTGTTCTCCAATTTCGCGGGGTATCTCGGTGACCGCTACGGACACCTGCTGCTCATGCGCATCCTCGGCATCATCGGCACGACGATGGTGCTCGGCTTCGTCTATCTCGAGTCCTACCGGGCAATGTGCGTTGCAGTGTTCATCGCAGGGGCGAGCCTTGCCAGCATTTCACCCGTGAGTTTGGCGCTGCAAGGCGTGCTGGCACACCCCCTGGAGTACGAACGCAGCACCTCGATTTACAACGCATTTTACGCGGCGGGCATGCTGCTCGGACCGTTCGCCTCGAGCTACTTGTTCGAAAAGCGCGGCGGAGAGGCCATGCTCTTTTCACTTTCGCTGCTCTGGACTCTATTCGTGCTGTTCGCCTTCGCCTTTCGCAAGGATGACCCGGCCACGCTCCGCGTGGCTGCTCCCAGTCTCCAATGAGCGTGCAGTTATGCCGTAATCGGCCAAGAGCGGAGTTTCCATTGGCAGGACCGACGCCCCTGCCCTACGATGCGGCGCGAAACGGCAATGCGAAGAATCTTCTGCTTGGTCTCCGGGGCCTGTGTCCTCATCAGTGCACACACTGCGTTCGCGCAGACTGACCAGGAACGAGCCGCGGCTCGCGACGCCGCCAACAACGGGCGCGTGGCGTTCGACGCCGGCAAGTACGAGAAGGCCATCGACTACTTGTCGCGCGCCGAGCAACTCGTGCATGCCCCACCCCATTTGCTGTATCTGGCGCGCGCTCAAGCCAAGCTCGGTCGGCTGGTCGCGGCGCACGAGACCTATCTCAAAATCAACCGCGAGACACTGGCGCCGAACGCGCCGAAGGCCTTCGTGAGCGCGCAGGCCGCGGCCGAGCAAGAGCAAGAGGCCCTCGACGACCGGCTGCCATCCGTGACCGTGGCGCTCCAGGGGGCGACGACGGCCCCTGACCTCGTCGTGCAAATGGACGGGAACGCTTTGCCGTCCGCGATGATTGGCATTCCGTTGCCGGCCGATCCCGGGGAACACGTGTTCAAGGCTAGCGGCCCCACGATCACGAGCGACCCGGTCACGATCAGACTCGCCGAGGCGGGCAAGCAGACCGTCACGCTGACCCTGCGTTCGACGGGCGCTGCTCCACCGGTCGCCGCTGGCACGACCTCCAGGCATCCGGCGAACGCGGCAGTAGCTGCGGGAGCCGTAGCCGCCACGGGCGCGCCAGCCGCGAACACTCCACCATCCCCACCTGCAGAGAGCACGAGCGTCGATAGCGGGAAGGGGCACGGCCCCGGGCTGCTGATCGCCTCGATTGCTTCGTTCACGCTCGGGGCGGCCAGCGCCGGAGTGGGCACCTATTACCTGATCCAAGCGAGCGACACGCGCAACGAATCGGAAAAGATCTACCAGCAATGTGTCGCCGAAACCGGCGGCGAGCAG
>Ga0247783_1000669_pt1 | contig 10815 bp, 6 predicted proteins | sample UWRJL064202C5_FD_179911 | JGI IMG/M metagenome (GOLD analysis project Ga0247783, IMG submission 179911) | Plant litter microbial communities from Arlington Agricultural Research Station in Wisconsin, United States - UWRJ-L064-202C-5 | ecosystem: Environmental > Terrestrial > Plant litter >... | reverse complement strand
GGTGCCACCGCACACGCGACACGGCTGCCCGGACCGCGCGTACACCCAGTACTGGCCGCTCGTGCCCGAGGTCGTGGTGCGCCCGGCCGAGCCCGGCACGGCGTTCTTTCGCAGCAGCTGGCGCGCGGTTTGAACGATGCGCACGAGCGCGTCGCGATCGAGCTCGGATACCGCCTGAAAGGGCGATGCGCGGCAGACGAACAGCGTTTCTGATTTATAGATGTTGCCGATCCCGGAGAGGGCTGTCTGCGTCATCACGGCCTCGCCAATCGACAGCTCAGCGAGCTGCTGCAGGCCTGCAACCGCCTGGGCCTCGTCGAACTCGTCCGAGATCAGATCCGGGCCGAGGCCGTTCAGGTAGGGGTCATTTCGAGCGACGTTCGGCGCGAGCAAGCGCACCGTGGGAGCCGCAAAACAGACCGCCAGCGCGTCGGCTACTTCCAACACCACGCGCGCTTGCTGCTCGGGGCGTTGAAAGCGCTCGCCTGGCCGGTAAACGTGCCACGAACCGCGCATCTTCAGGTGGGTGTGCAGCACGCGGCCATCGTCGAAACGCACCAATAGATTCTTGCCTTGCGCGCTGACTGCCTCCACGACGTGACCTGCGAGCTCGGCGTGTGCAATCGCCGGCACCGAGGAGCGAACGCGGACCAAGCGCTGCCCGGCGAGCACACGCGCGAGGGTATGCGCGGTGCGGTGAAGGGTGTCACCCTCCGGCATCGCCCTGCTCGACTTCAGCCTCGCTGTCGGGCGCCATGTCTGGTGCTTGTTCGGCGCCGCGGTCGCGCAAGCTCAAGAGTAGTCCCCCGCCGGCAGCGACGAAGCCGGCGTCGCGAAAGGCGTTGGCGAGGGCATGCTCGGCAGCCGGTGCGCCGTCGATGGTCGCGATTCGAAAGGCACGCCGAAGCGGCTGAGCCCGAGCCCAAGCGGCGAGTGCCTGAGCCAGAGCGCGGTCGCGTTGGCTATTAGGTTCCGAGGCGAAGGTGGTCAAACCGCCAGCAGAGCTTTGCAGGTAACCGGCCAGCGCTCCCTGATGAAGAACCACGAAAGCGCCCGCAGTGCGCGCCAAGCGACCGGCTGCTGCGCTGCCCTCGCGCTCTGGCCAGGGCAGCAATGCTCCATACGGGTTGGCCGGATCGACCGCGGACAAGACTCGTGCGCGCGGCGCGTCTTCTTTGGGGGTGCGCTGCGCGCGCAGATCTTCATCCGCGCCCGGCAGCGCGAATTGCACTCCGCCGTGTCCCGCGACGAAATAGCCGCGACGGATGCGCCCAGACGATTCCATCACTTTCAGCACCTCGTATACGCTGGAAAATCCGCCTTCCAGTGACTCGGCTTGCGCGACCTCACGGGTAACCACGCCATAGCGTTCGAGCAAGACGCGGGCGAGCGCGGTGCGGCGTTCGGTGTCGCTCGGGGCTTGCCCCCAGCGAGCGCTGCGAAGCGACCAGCGCCCTTCACTGCCGGGCAGGCGTCCCTGCGTCGTGCGTCGACTGGCATGCAAGCGCACGCTGCGACCTTCCCGCTTGCTCGATGCCGGGCGCAAGAGGCTGCGCAACGCTTCCAGTGAATCGTTGGTGACTTCACCGGACCAGACCATATCCCAGAGCGTGCTCAAGACTTCGTTTGGGAAGCCGCCCGTCTCACGCAGCAGCTCGGCAAAGAACACGGCTCCGCGTCGAGCCAGAGCCGCACGAATCGCGGCGGCTTGGCTACTTTCGATGGGCGTGATGGTGCGCGCCAACAGCGCCTCGTGTTCCGCCAAATACAGCGCGATTCGACCGTCATTGCTGCCAATCGGCTCGACCCCGGCCCAGACCACCTCACCGCTGCTGCACAGTGCGTCGAGGTCGCGCGGGGTCATGCCGCGCACGCGGGCAGGCAAAATATCCGCGAGTAGCGCCGAAGCGGGTAGGGGACAGCCCTCGAGCTGCCCCACAGCGTCGAGCAACGCGGCATCGCCGCGCCGCGGATGCGTCGTGCCCTGGTACTCGATCAGGAAACGGCACAAGACGACCGGTTCGACCGGCTCCACCTCGCGCCTGAGCTGCGCGAGCGAGCGTTGGCGCAGCGTGCGCAGAACCTCCGCGTCACATAGCTCCTCGCTCTGGCCGCCCGCGAGGAATGCGCCAGACACCAAGCGCCCGCTCTGTCGCAAGTGCGCGACCACCTCGGCCACGCTTTGTTCGGACAGCCCGTAGCGAACGCGCAACGCGAGCTCCGAGAAAGGACCGTGGTTCCTAGCATAGCGGCTGATGATTTGGCCCACTGCGTCCGGCACCGGCTCCAAAAACGCGCTCGGGGTGCCAGGGGCAGGCGCGATGCCCAGCGCGTCTCGATAACGCCCGGCATCCTCCGCCGCAAGGTAGCGCGTTTCACGCTGGATTCGCACCTGGAACACGCGATGCTCACGTTCCAATTGGACCAGAAAGCCCGCGGCTTCCGCCGCATTCGCGGCGCGTTCGCATAGCTCGCTGAGCGTCAAATCGCCGAGGGCGCGAAGCACGTCACACAGCGCGTCGGCATCCTTCGCCGGATAGCTGAGCTTCTGTAAGAAGCGCTCGTGCTCGGCGATGATCTCCGGATCGAGCAAGCTTCGTAGCTCGGTCTCCCCGAGCAACTCGCGCAAGCGCTCGTGGTCGATGGTCAGCGCTTGCGCGCGGCGCTCGGCCAAGGGTGCGTCGCCCTCGTACACGAAATTGGCGACGAACGAAAATAGCAGCGACGCCGAGAAAGGCGAAGGCGACAGTGTGTCTACCGTGCGCACGCGCACGCGCCGCTTTTCGATCTCCGTCAACACCGAGACTAGGCCCGGCAAGTCGAATACATCCCGCAAACATTCGCGGTAGGTCTCGAGCACGATCGGAAATGACGGATGTTGCGCGGCTACGGCCAGCAGATCTGCCGCGCGCTTGCGTTGGGCCCAAAGCGGTTGCCGCCGCGTCGGATGACGCCTTGGCAAGAGCAACGCGCGGCCCGCGGCCTCGCGAAAACGCGCCGCAAACAGCGAACTGTCGTGGATCACGCGGCTGACGCGATCCTCGACGTCCGCCGAGCTAGGCAGGAACCACTCGCTCGGCGGCGGCTCGTCCGAGGCTGGAATACGGAAGATCATGCCGTCGTCCGACCACACACTGTCGATGTCTCCCACGCGCCGCGCGCGCAGTGTCTCGGTGACTGCGGTGGCCCAGGGCGCGTGCACACGCGATCCGAACGGTGTCAGCACGCATACCCGATGATCGCCGACCTCGTCCAAGAAACGTTCAATCACGATCATGCGATCGCTCGGCACTTCGCCGGCCGCGTCCAGCTGCTCGTGGATGTATTGGGTCAAGCTGCGCGCCGACGGCGCGTCCAGGAAGTGCTCCGCTTGGAGCAGCGCTTCGGCGGCTGGTCGATCGGCTTGTGCAATGGTGCGCGTCAGTGCGCCGACCGCTTTGCCGAATTCGAGCGGGCGCCCCGGGCGATCCCCGTGCCAAAATGGCATTTTTCCTGGTTCGCCAGGCGCGGGTGAAACCAACACGCGGTCGTGCGTGATCTGCTCGGCACGCCAGGAGCTCGCGCCGAGCAAGAAGACTTCGCCCTCGCGCAACTCGAAGACCATCTCTTCGTCCAGCTCACCGACGCGACGGCCGCCCTTTGGCCCGTCGTCACCGGCCAAAAACACGCCGTACAGACCGCGATCGGGGATAGTGCCCGCGTTGGTCACGGCCAGTCGCAACGCGAACGAGCGCGCGCGAATGGTGCCGTTCACGCGGTCCCAAACCAAACGCGGTCTCAGATCCGGGAACTCGTCGCTCGGGTATCTGCCCGAGAGCATATCGAGCACTCCGTCGAAGGCCGAACGCGGTAGCTCGGCGAACGGCGCCGCTCTGCGGACCGCGCGAAACAAGGTGTCGACCTCGTACGGCTCGACCGCGCACATCGCGACCAGCTGCTGAGCCAGCACGTCCAGCGGGTTTCGCGGGTAAAAGGTGGCCTCTACGCGACCCTCCACCATGCTGCGCGTGGCCGCGGCGGTGGCGAGCAAGTCCGCCCGATGCTTGGGCATCAGCACTCCTTGAGGCGTACCGCCCACGTGGTGATGGGCACGGCCGATGCGCTGTAAGCCAGACGCCACCGAGGGCGGAGCTTCGATCTGCACAACCAAGTCGACCGCGCCAATGTCTAATCCGAGCTCGAGCGAGGAAGTCGCGACGATCGCCGGCAGCAAGCCGGATTTGAGGCGCTCTTCGATCGCTTGGCGCTTTTCTCGCGCCACGGAGCCATGATGCGCGAGCGCCAGCTCCTCGCCGGCTAGCTCATTCAGGGCAGAGGCGAGCCGCTCGGAAAGCCGCCGACTGTTGACGAAAATCATCGTCGTGCGGTGCTCGCGGATGAGCGCGACCAAGCGCTCGTGCAGCCCCGGCCAGACCGAGCGCGCCCCAGCAGGCCCGCGGGCGGCGGGGCCGCTTTCGATACCACGCAGGCGTTCGGACTCGTTCGCCTCTGGTTCGGTGCGCGGGTCCGAAAGTTCGACGCTGAGACGGAGGGGTTTCTTTTGTGCCGCGTCGATGATGGTGACGGGACGTTGCTTTTGATCTTCGTCGAAGCCCACGAGCAGGCGCGCGACTTCTTCGAGCGGCCGCTGCGTCGCAGACAGGCCGATGCGCTGAAGCGGTCTGCCGGCGCGTAGCGCCTGTAAGCGCTCGAGTGAAAGAAACAAATGCGCGCCACGCTTGCTGGCGACGAGCGAGTGGATTTCGTCGACGATCACCGTCTCGACCGACTCCAGAATCTTGCGTGTCTCGGAGGTCAAGAGCAGGAACAAGGATTCGGGAGTCGTGATCAGGATATCGGGCGGCGTGCGCCGCATGCGTGCGCGTTCGACCTGCGGCGTATCGCCGCTCCGCACCGCCAGCGTCGGCACGCGCACGTCCTTGCCCAGGCGCCGGGCCGCCTCGGAAATGCCTGCGATGGGCGCGCGCAAGTTGCGTTCGATGTCGACCGCCAGCGCCTTGAGCGGCGAGACGTACAGCACCCGGCAGCGCGTCTCCTTTGCTGGCTCGGGTGCATTCATCAGCTTGTCGACTGCCGACAGGAACGCGGCCAACGTTTTGCCGGAGCCCGTGGGTGACAGGAGCAGCGTCGAAGCGCCAGAAATGATCGGCGGCAGACCGAGCGCTTGCGCGCGGGTAGGAGCGCCCAGCGTGGTCTCGAACCAATCCCGCGCCGGGTGGGAAAGCTCGCGCAGGGGGTCTATCGTCACGACGCGAGTCTACGCTTCAAGGCGTCGCCGCGCCCTTCGTGACCCGATACAGGGCGGCGAGCACGTCCTTGAACAGCAGGGGTTTGCTGAAAAATGCCACCACATTCCGCGGCCGCGGTACGTCTTGACGGTAGGTGGCGCTGGTAAAGATCACGGGGATGCCCGCGAGGCGCGCGTCGGCCAGCATTCTCAGGCAGAGCTCACTGCCGTCCATCTTTGGCATTTTGTAGTCGGTGATCACCACACTGATCGACTCGGCTTGCAAAAGCTCCAGCGCTTGCTCGCCGTTGTCGGCCGTGAGCACTCGAAACCCTTCGCCCGTGAGTAGCAACGCCAGCACTTCGAGCGAAGCGTATTCGTCGTCGACGACCAGTACGTTGTGCGGCGCTTCCGTCATTGCACGGCACGTCAGACGCCTTCGGGCGAACGGGGTTTTTCGTTGTGGCGGGCCGCATAATCGTCAGAGTGTGCCACGACCTCGGCAGCGCTGGCCGCGTCGGGTGCCACCTCGATGCCGCGCCCGGTGAGGAAGAACTCACGCGCAGTGCTCTCATGGGCACTCGCGCGCTGCTTCACGATCGAGACCAGGCGCCGCATCCTCGGGCCGACAGTCATGTATTCGAGCAAGAATAGATTCTCGACCAAGGCCGAAATGCCCTCGACTCGCATCTCCATTTCGGGGCCCGATGGCTTCATCGTTTCGTCGATCAGCACGGTGGTGATCTCGCGCGCCCTGAGCTCGCCGAGCAGCGCGGTGATGAAGCGGATGGTGCGCGCTGGATCGATGGCCGATTGCCGAAAGCCGTCCAGACTGTCGATCACGAGCCGTTTGGCGCCGATGCTCTCGATTTCGGCCAGCAGGCGAGCGCCCAAGCGGTCGAGGCCGAACTCGTGGGATGGCTGCCAAACGTGCGCGAACAAGTCGCGCGCGGCGTGGGCTTTCAGCTTCAGACCGACGCGTTCCGCGCTCTGGAAAATGCGATCGGGCGATTCGTAGAACCCGAACAGCAGGCCCGGCTCGCCGAGGTCAGCGCCCGCGTTGAGGAAGTGCATGCCGAGTGTCGTCTTACCGCTGCCAGAAAAGCCGAGCGCGACCGAGCTAGTGCCGCGCAGCACGCCTCCGTGCAGCATGATGTCGAACTGTCGGATCCCAGTCAGCAAGCGCTGTTCGCTGGCGGGAGCGGGCTTGGCAGAACCGTCCAGGACGTCTTCGATCCGGGGGTGCACCGAGACGCCATCGGCGCTGATCTCCAGCTCATGACGCCCGAGCAGGTGGCGTGTGCCGCGGAATTTCAGGACCTCGATGGTCCGGAATGTCCGGCGTCGATGGTGCTCGAAAGCGAGCTCGATCAGTCCGTCGACCATGGTGTGCTCGGGATCGTTGGCGTCCGCGGCTGTCATGTTGGCGAGCAAGATCGTCGTGCAATTGGTCATCGCACTCAGCATCTGCAGCTCGACCACGAACTCTTTGAGTGCGACGTCACTTTCCGCCAGCGCGCGTGCCGGCGAGATGCCATCGATCACGAGCAGCGTGGCCTTCTCGTCCAAGATCACCCGCCGCACCATGTCCAGCAGACCGCGTAGCTTTTCGTCGCGCAGCGCACGGTAAGCGCCGACATAGGACAGCCCGGCATTGATCACGCTGGCGTCGAAGAAGCTCATCGTGTGCAAATTCTTCAACATCGCGGCGTGCGACTCGGCGAGCAAGGTCATGTACGCAGCGCGGCCGCCTTGCTTCACGTGTTCGAAGCACAGCTGATTGCCGAGCGTGGTCTTGCCGGTGCCAGGTCGCCCCATCACCAGGTAGATGGCGCCGCGCACGAAGCCGCCGCGCAGCAGGGTATCCAGCCCCAAAACGCCGGTTTTCGTGCGTTCTACCAGCCATGCGTCGTCTGCTTGTGGTTGGCCAAGATCGGTCATGGAATTCGCGTCACACCTCGCCGCCAGAGTTTCGCCAAATCATCGAGCAACCGCGGCGGATCGAGCGGTTTGCTCGCGTGCATCTGAAATCCGGCGAGTAGCGCGAGGCGGCTGTCTTCCGCGCTAGCGTGGCCGGTGAGCGCGAGAGCCGGAATGAAGGCCCCCGCGCGTTCGCCGGAGGCTCGTAGGTGGCGCATGAAGCTGTACCCGTCTTCTTCGGGCATGCCGACGTCGCACACGATGACGTCTGGTTGCCGAACTCGAATCAGCTCCCGCGCCAGCTTCGCCGACTCGGCCAGCGCGACCTCTGCTCCCTCGCGCTCCAGCAAAACGCCGAGCAGCTCGCGTGCGTCTGGGTCGTCGTCGACGACCAAGACGTAGGCGCCGCACAGCTGCCTACTGGCTTGCGGGGCGACCTCGGCGGCAGGTAAGATCGAGGCTTGGCCCGACAGCAAGGGTAATGAAACGCTGAACGTCGCGCCCCGACCTTCACCCGCGCTCTCGGCGGTGATGGTGCCGCGGTGGGTCTCCACTAGATAGCGGGCGATCGCCAAGCCCAGGCCGAGCCCACCGCCTCGGGCGCGCGCGCGCGGGTGCCCAGCCTGCCGGAAGCGCTCGAACAGGAGCGGCAAGAACTCGGCCGCGATGCCGCAGCCATCATCGGTCACTCGCAGCAAGACACGACCGTCTTCAGTTTGCGTGGCAATCGCGATCTGACCGCCGGGCTCACAAAATTTGATCGAGTTGTTGAGCAGGTTGGAAATCACTTGCTGCAAGCGCAGCGCGTCCCCCGAGATCTCGTGTGAATCAGCCGCGAAATCCACGGTCACGCGCAGCCGTTTTTCGAGCGCCGCGGGCGTTACGGTTTCGATCGCCGTCTCGGTCACCCTCTTCAAGTCGAGCGCAGACAGAGTCAATGACAGCTTGCCGCTGATGATCCGAGATACGTCGAGCAAATCCTCGATCAGGCGCGCCTGCTGCTTGGCGTTGCGCAAGATGGTGTCCACGGCGCGAGCCTGCTCGACTGGATCGAGCGTCCCGGCTTGGAGTAAATGCGCCCAGCCCGCGATCGCATTCAGCGGGGTGCGTAGCTCGTGGCTCAGCGTGCCGAGGAATTCGTCCTTGATGCGGTTGGCGTCCTCGGCTTGCACGCGCAGCGCGCGCTCGTCCGCCAACTGGCTGGCAAGGCTACGCATCTTCCCGTCGCTACGCACGCGGGAGATGCTAACTCATTGTCGCTGGCGGCAAGTGCACGAAAGCCGCCCGCGGTCAGCGCCGGGCGGCTCGTTCTTTTGCGAATTCGGGCCGAGGCCAGAATTTTCGTGGCGATCTTGAGCAGGGGAGGCACCCGGTGTGACATTTTATCCCGGGCCGCCCGCGAAGCTCGAGCTCCGCGGATCAGTCGTAGTACTCGTTACCCAGGTGGGTGATCAGGTCTTCGCCCATCATCCAACGGAGCGTATTCTTCAACTTCATCGATTGGATGAAGACATCGTGTTCCGGATACAGACCTTCGGCAGTCTGTGGAGACTTGAAGTAGAAGCTCAACCACTCCTGCACGCCGCGGAAGCCAGCGCGCTTGCTCAAGTCACCGAACAGCGCGAGGTCCAAGACCAAGGGCGCAGCCAAGATCGAGTCGCGGCACAAGAAGTCGATCTTGATCTGCATCGGGTAACCGAGCCAGCCGAAGATATCGATGTTGTCCCAGCCTTCTTTGGCGTCGCCGCGCGGCGGGTAATATTCGATGCGGACCTTGTGATACAGATCGCCGTAGAGCTCGGGGTTGAGCTCGGGCTGGAAGATCGACTCGAGCGCGCCCAGCTTGCTGACTTCCTTCGAGCGAAAGCTGCCCGGCTCATCCAGCACTTCACCGTCGCGATTGCCGAGGATGTTCGTGGAAAACCAGCCCTTTACGCCCAAGCCGCGCGCCTTCAAGCCAGGCGCGAGTAACGTCTTCATGAACGTCTGGCCGGTCTTGAAGTCCTTGCCGCAGATCGGCGTTTGCGTCTCGCGTGCGAGCTCGAGCGCCGCGGGGAAGTCGACGGTCAGGTTCGGAGCGCCATTGGCGAACGGCACGCCCTCCTTCAAACACGCCCAGGCGTACATCATCGAGTTGGCGATGTTCGGATCGTTGTCGTGCAGACCCTTCTCGAACGAAGCAATCGACTGGTGGACGGGGCCTTGCTCCAGATACACCTCGGTCGAACCGCACCAGACGCATACGGCGCGCGAACAGCCATTGTCCTTGATGAAGTTGCGGATATCGGCGCGCAGTTGCTCGACCATCTCGAACTTGGTGGCGGCGGTTTTGATGTGCGTGCCGTGCAAGCGCTTGACGAACTCCGGATAAAAGACGGCCTTCATCGGCTTGATCGCCGAGAGCTCTTCTTTGATCGGATCGAGGTCTTTGGACTCCAGCACCTTGGCGTGCAGTGCTGCTTCGTATGCGCTGTCCGGAAAAAGATCCCAGCCGCCGAACACGATGTCTTCCAGCTTGGCGAGCGGCGCGAAATCTTTGATGCGCGGCACGCGATTGTCGGTGCGCTTGCCGAGGCGAATCGTACCGGTCTGCGTGATCGACCCGATCGGCTTCGCCAGGCCCTTGTTCGCCAAGAGCACGCCGGCCATCAAGGTCGTGGACACGGCGCCCATTCCCGGCAAGAGTACTGCGAGTTTACCCTCGGCTTTTTTTACGTTCTCAGGTCGTTGCATGCGCGGCTCCTAGCAAGGTGCGTGCCCGTACGCAATGGGCACGGGCCAAGGAATGACGGAAATTGTAGATGAAAACGACGACAGCAGTGATTCTAGTCGCAGGGATCGGGTCGCGACTTCGACCGATTACCGATGATCGACCCAAGGCGTTGGTCGACCTCGGCGGAGAGACGATCTTGGCTCGCACGGTACGCCTGCTGGCGAACTATGGAGTGCGAAAAATCGTACTCGCCACGGGCTACCGCGAGGACGCGGTGAGGGGCGCGATGCAGGGCGTGCCGCCGGCGGTAAAGGTCGAGTACTGCAGGAACCCCGAATTCGATCGCACTCAAAACTCCGTCTCTCTGGCGTTGTGTCGGAATGCGCTGGGCACCGACGCTTTCTTCAAGCTGGATGGGGACGTGGTGTTCCAGCGTCAAGTGCTGGAGCGCCTGGATGCTTCGTCCGCTGCCCTGGCCGTCGCCGTGGATGCCGGGCGGATGGTCGACGCCGAGGCCATGAAAGTAACGCTCTCGCGCCCCGAAGCATTGGAGATTGCCGCTTTTGGCAAAGGCATCGCTCTTTCGCAGAGCGCCGGGGAGAGCATTGGAATCGAGCGCATCTCCAGCAGCTTTTCGCCGACCCTGTTTCAGGCTTTGGACAGCGCAATCGCCGGCGGCGAAACCAACCTCTACTACGAGGACGTGTATTCACGCTTGATCGCGGCGCGAGCCTTGCTGGCCGAGGCCGTGCCCGTGGCCGACCTGCCCTGGACCGAGGTCGACGACTTCTCGGATTTGGAGCGCGCCCGAGAGCTCGTCCGGGCCGGCGCCTGATCGAGGTGTCGTTGACGCGACGCGGGTGCGAACTCTCTGACGCAGCGCGCCGATCCCCGACGAAACCGAGAAATAAGCCAATATAACTGCGTTCATCGTCTTAACATATTGAGATCGCTC
>Ga0247783_1000668_pt1 | contig 10837 bp, 9 predicted proteins | sample UWRJL064202C5_FD_179911 | JGI IMG/M metagenome (GOLD analysis project Ga0247783, IMG submission 179911) | Plant litter microbial communities from Arlington Agricultural Research Station in Wisconsin, United States - UWRJ-L064-202C-5 | ecosystem: Environmental > Terrestrial > Plant litter >... | reverse complement strand
CGACGAAGAGCGCTTCTTCAAGCGCATGCGCTCCGATACCGCGGCCCCCGCTCAAGCGGCCTTCTCGGAAGATGATTGGCTGGATCTGGTGATGCACCCAGATGCCGATCCGCTCTTGACCAGCGTGTTCGCGCTGATCGAACCAATCGTAATCGCGCGGCGCAGCCGGGCCGTTCAGGAGCTGGGCTACGACCCGGACCAGGCCGTGGACGTCGCGAACCACACGGCGCCTGTTTGCCAGAGCCTTTACTACGCCGCTGGCGTACTCGGCAGCCCGCTCCCACCTGCCTACGAGAATCGCAACGACCCGGGTGGCATCTCGTTCTTGTTCGCGACCGAACCCTCGCTCGTGCTCGGCAAGACCGCGCTCCGTCCGGACGTCCCGCTGCAACCAGCTGCTTTCATCGCCGGTCGCCAACTCTGCTTCTTCCGTCCTGGGCTGTACCTGCGGCACCTGCTCGGTTCGGGGACGGCGCTCCGATCGTGGTTCTTCGCCGCGATCAAGCTCACCTCACCGCAATTCCCAGTCGCGCCGGAGCTAGAGGGAGCCGTCAACGAGGCCTATCTCGCCCTGGAAGCCGGCTTGATCGGCCAAACGCGCGATCAGCTCACACGCGTCGTCGCAAAGCTGCTCACCTCGGGCACGGCGTTGGATTTGAAGCGCTGGGTGGCGGCCGTCGACTTGACGGCCGATCGCGCCGGCTTCGTGCTCGCCCATGACCTGGAGACCGCCGCACAAGTGGTCAAGGCCTCCGATGAAAGCACGAGCCTCGTCCCGGTCGATGAGCGATTCAAGGAGCTCACCTTGTTCGCGGTCAGCTCTCAGTACTTCGAGATCCGTCAGCGCTTGCAGATCTCCGTCGATAGCTGAGTCTGGAGCGGAGCGCCTCGCGCCTGCACTGGTGCGAGGCGCTCGGTTTTCGGCATGAATGTTGCTGATCTGCAGCTCAGATGAAGCGGCGCGACTGGAAACCGCGGACACCTGTGACTGGCAAGCAACAGGCTGAGGCACGCCTTGCACGGATGCCTACTGTCCGAGTCACGCTGCGTACTCAGCTGCCCAACTTGCCTAGCTTGAACCTGCCATGACGAAATTCACTTTCTCGAGCTTGCTCCTGATTCTGATCGCCTCACTCAACCCGGCGTGCGACACGTCCAACGGTGACGGTGACGGCAGTGGTGCGGGCGGTGCGGGCGGCGCCGCTGGCATGGCGTGCACGTTACCGCCGAGTGCGCTGATCCCGGTGCCGTGTGTGGCGTGCATCAAAGACCAATGCCCCACCGTGTATGCGAATTTGTGCGCCGCAGACTGCGGCGCAAACGAGTACGGGCCGGCGTGTTTGAGTGCTCAGAGCGAGATTCCGACGTGCATCGACTCATTCCGCGAGCTCCCCGGCGGCACTGATGGCCGCCCCAGCCTATGCACGTTCGCTTGTGGAATGTCTCATGGCAGCGCCTACGTCGGGGGTGCGCCAGGGATCGCGGGCGGCTCCGCGTTCAGTCGCGGCGGCGGTTCAACGAGCGGCGGCGACTCAGGGGCAGGCGGCGATTCAGGGGCGGGCGGCGATTCAGCGCTTGCCGACGGCGGAGCCTCGGCAACTGTCCCTGCCGGTGGCGCGAGTTCGGCTGCTGGCGCTGCAGGCAGCGACCTGTAGCGAAGGTCGCACTGACACGTCGATCACACCTGCGGTGCGCGCACCTGCACTTACGTGCGTCACTCTGCAACACACGACTGACCACCGAAATGTGCGACTCTTGACTCAGGGCGGGACGGGATCAGAAAATCGCCGCCGGACAGTCACTCAGGATGGAGCGCGGAAAGATCCGCGACTCGGAAAGGTTTCTTGTCGATGCACCATCGAATGCTCGTCCGCGCACTGCTCGTCGCCTCACTCGGGGTCACGTCTCTCTTGGGCTGCGGGAGTGACGAGGAAGCCCAGCCTAGCGGCACGCTCGGCACGAGCTGCGACCCGCACCACGACCCATGCAACACGGGGCTCACCTGCTCGGAGATGCCGGACGGCGATCACCGCTGTTACGCAGACACGATTCTCCGCGGAATGGTCAAAGATGCTGCCACGGGGGAGCCCGTCGAAGGGGCGCACGTCATGGCTCTGAACGACAAGGGAGCGCCCGTCACCGACGTAGCCAAGACCGACACGCTGGGCAACTACGAGCTCACCGTTCCGGCTGCCCGAGGCGCCGACGGCGAGCCCATCGACTCGAAATTCACGCTGCGCGCCGAGGCGCAGGACTACCAGGCGTTCCCGCAGGGCTCTCGCGTCGCGCTACCGATCGCGGTCGATGATGCGCCCTTGGAGGATAATCGCTATGTGGTCGAGAACGCGTTGACGACCGTCGATTTGATTCCGCTCCCCGCAGGCGATCGCGCGCTGATCGAGGGTTCGATCGTGGCTCTTGCTGGGCACACGGATGCCCCGGTGGGCGGCGTGCTCGTGGTGGCGAAGGGCGGCGACGGTGTTGAAAGCGGCATCAGCGACAAGTCGGGCGCCTTTTCAGTCTTCAACGTGCCCGCAGGCAGCCAGGAGCTCAAGGGCTACGGCGCGCACCTCCAGCTCGAGAGCAAGTCGGTAACCGTCACGACCGCTGCGCTCACCGGCGTCACGCTGCACGAGCTCGACGCAGCCACCACGACCGTTTCAGGCCAGGTCCAGCTCGTGAACGCCCCCGGCGGCTCCATGACGAGCGTCATGCTGGTGGTCGAGGACACCTTCGATGCCAACGTGGCTCGCGGCGAGGCCCCGCGCGGCCTGCGCGCTCCGGAGACTGGCGCACCGAACGTGACCGGAGCTTTTTCGATCGCGGGCGTCCCTGCCGGCAAATACGTGGTGCTCGCCGCATACGAGAACGACGACCTGGTTCGCGACCCCGACACCAGCATTTCCGGCACCGATTTCGTGTACATCGAAGTGAAGTCCGGTGTGCCGACACTCGAGATCGCTGACGGGTTCAAGGTGACGCAAGCGCTCGCCACCGTCGCTCCCGGTGTCGACGGACCCGAAGCCGTGACCGAAAAGCCCAACCTGGTGTGGGCAGATGACTCGAGCGAAGACGGCTACTCCGTGCGCGTCTTCGACGCTCTCGGCAACGAGGTTTGGCAGCAGCTCGACCTGCCGGCGGTCAAGGGCGACAAGACCGTGACCGTCAAATACGAGGGCCCGCTCGAGCCCGGTATGTACTACCAGTTCCGCGTGAACTCCTGGCGTGAGCCAAGCAAGGGTGGTGAGCGCACGTCGATTTCGACCACGGAGGACTTGCGCGGCGTCTTCTTCCTGCCGGCTCCTTGAAGGTAGGCGGTAACACGCTATCCGCCGCGGGCGGCCGAATGGGCCGCCCCGGTCGAGCTCGACCAAGTGAACCCGAGCCGCAATTCTGCGGCGTTCTCTGCGCCGATCCGCGCGGCCCGCAAACCCAAGTCGAAGCTCAAGACCTCGTGCGCCGACCAGATGGCACCTACCAGCGCGGACGCGGTCCGTTCCACGCCGAATTCACGCTCGAAGAACATCTCACTCACGGGTCGTACGCGCCATTCGTGCGGGCCCTCCACGATCACCCCGCTGAAGAGGTCGAGTTCGTGTTTGCGTGACAGCCCCGGCCGCTCGTTGAAATGCACGGTGCCCCAGTGCGAACGAAACGAAAGGATGAGATTGCCCGCGGCGCCAAAGGCATCCGTGCCGTTGAGCTCCGGCGTCAAGATCCCCACTTCCAGGGCGATACTTGGCCCTGTCTTTCCTTGCAAGGTGCCGTCACGAAGCACGTGCTTGACCATGACGTCCGTGCCGAGCAACGCCATTCGCGGGCGACCTTCGAGCGGCCCGAGCGCGATACTGCCTTGAAAATCGACCACTAGCTCCGTCGCGGGAAGGATGCCGAAGTTGAGCACCGTCACCGGCGCGAGCAGGGAATGTTGCCCTGCGCGATCGTACCAATGGACGGGGCCGAGCTCGAGCTCGAAGACTCCGGGCGCGGCGACGTCTGCGTCCGTGCTGTCGAAAGGACGGTACGCTTCGGCGGGCGAAGCGCGCAGTACTGCTGCGAGCATCGTACAGGCAACGACCCAATGCCTCCGAGGCCGCTCGGCGTACACCCGTTCATGACTCGGTTGCATCATGGCCAGATTCGGTTGTATCTATCATCTCGCGGCGGTCGAAGCGAACCGAACGCCGACGCTGGATTACGCTTGAAACCCGTCCGCGGTCTCGCACGTGGAGCCCGAATGAGTGCAATCAACCACGTACGCAAGACTGGGCGCCAGCTGCTCGGCGCGCTTTCGCTGCTCGTCGTCTGTCGGGGTGCCTCGCCTTCGCCGACCCGATCATCGCCGCTGCCACTCGTGCTGGTGGCTGACGTTCCGCTTCCGGGCAACCCGGTTCGATTCGACTATCAAGACATCGATTCGAGCAAGAAGCGGCTGTTCATCGCGCACATGAATGACGCTTCGGTGGTCGTGGTCAGCACGCTGGACGGTTCACTCGTCAAAGTGATCTCGGGGATCCCGACCCCACGAGGCGTCGCGGTCGCGCCGGAAGCAAAGCGCGTGTTCGTCACGTCCTCGCCGAGTCAGCTGGTGCTGATCGATAGCGAATCACTGACGGAGCTCGGACGGGTGACGACGGGTCGCTCGCCGGATGGCGTCGCCTGGGACCCTGGACATCGGGTGGTCGGCGTTTCCGATCAAGGCGACGGCGCTCTGTCGCTGATTGCCGACTCCGGCACGGGAACCCGCAAGCAAGTCGCCTTGGGCCGCGAGACGGGGAATGTCGTATTCGACGGCGGGCGCTCGGTTTTCTGGCTTACGGTCGTGAGCGCTGTCGGCCCCGATCGATTGGTCTCGGTCGAGCCACTTGCGGCAAGGATCGTCAACACCATTCCGCTACCCGGTTGCGCCGGTGCCCATGGGCTGCGCATCCATCCCAATGGCAAGAGCGCTCTGATCGCCTGCGAGGGAAATGCCAAAGTGCTGCGCGTCGAACTCGCTGGAACGCACGCGCTGGCGCTGGCGCCATCGGGCGCGGATCCGGACGTGCTGGCCATCGACCCTGGGCTATCACTGCTGTACGTCGCCGCAGAGAGCGGCGATCTGCGGCTGTTCGATCTGTCCAAGCCGGGCCTCGTGCTGCTCGGCCAGCAACACGCCGGGAAGGGGGCGCACTCGCTGGCCGTCGACGCGGTCAGCCACCATATCTTCTTCCCGCTTGCGCACGGCCCGCACGGTGCGCCCCTACTCCGCATCATGCGCCCAGCGAGCAGCTAGCCGTCACCCGCGCGAGCCCCCTCGGCTAGCCGGAGCCGCTCAGTGTCGCGGCGCTGCCGATGCAGACGGCGCCGGCGGAAGATTGGCCGAAGACGAAGGCCCGGTCGCTGCCGCCGCACTCGGGCTCGCGGGCACGGTCGAGGCGCCTCCGAGTAGCGCGATCTGGCCTTGTCGAGCGTAGTCGGCGGCCTCGGCGAGCACTTTCGCGGCCTCCTGCGGCGCGTGGAAGCCCATGCTGTTCTCGGCGGCAATGAAGTCCAGCCGCCACTGGGCGCGACGCTGTAACTTGCGGGCCTTTTCCAGCAACTCCGGCGCCGTGCCGTTGGTTTTTGCTCGGACCAGCGCGTCGATCAAATCAACGATGGCCGCGCCGCCGCGTTGCAAGAGATCGTAGTTTCGCTGCTGAATGGCATCGACGCGGGCCTTCATCTCGTCTTCGGATGCGCGATGGCAGGTTTGGCAAGCCCGATTCACGTTGAGTAGCGGGCTGCGCACCCAATGATCGCTGACCTTGGTCGCGCCCTCTCGCATGTAGGGCATGTGACAGTCCGCGCAGCTCACGCCGCTGCGAGCATGGATCCCCTGATTCCACAGCTCGAATTCCGGGTGCTGCGCCTTGAGCACGCGCGCGCCAGTCTCGGCGTGCGTGTAGTCCGAGAACTGCTCGCCATCCGGAAACTTCGTCTCATCCCAAAATGCCTCGACATTGTCGGCCGTGAGCCCCTTGCCCCAGGGAAAGGTCAGCGTCATCTTGCCGCCGCAATAGTATTCGACGTGACACTGCCCACACACGAACGAGCGCATCTCGTTCCTGGTCGCGTCCCGATTGGGATCGTACGGCTCGCGCCGCCCGCCCTCGCGCCATTGCTTGATGCTGGGCAGCGCGGGCACCGGCGCTTCGGATGCGGCCAGTGCTTGCACGCCGAGAATGAAGCCCGGACGCGTCACGCGCAGGGTCATCGTCTTCGGGTCATGGCAGTCGACGCAGGCGACAGGGTGACCGTGACCCGAGTCGTACAGCTTCTGACTGATTTCTTGGTAGCTGAGCTTGAACGTCTCCGAGAAGCCTTTGATGGCATCACCGCCGCCCAGTTGGCGATAGAGCGGCATGATGGACGCGTGACAATGCAGGCACGATCCCGTCTGCGGCTTGGTCAGACGCTTGGTTTGCTCTTGATCGAAGAGCATGAACGCGTGCCCGCGGCGATCGCGGTAGTCGATGGCGAAGGCGTAGCCGTTGAACATCCGCTTCAACCAAGGGTCGCGCGCGATCTTCTCTTCGGGCAGCGCTTCGCTCCCCTGATGACCGCCGAAGCGCGTCTTGGTCAAAAGCGCGGTTCGCTGGTAGCTGTCGTACTGTGCGGGCCAATTCTTGCCCCACTTGGCGGGATCGGTGTCGTTCTCGCCCACCTCGACGAGCCGGACGTACGGCGAGCGCTGCTCCACCTTGCGCTCGAAGATGTTGGTGAGCAGCGCGGTGAGGCCGGCCGCGACTGCCGCGACCGCCGCGATCACCACCAGATAGCCAGCTCGCGTCCGCCAAAAGGGTACCTTGTCGCTGTCAGTCATGCTTGCCTCTCAGTGCTGTGTTCGCTCTGCGTCGGTGAGCGGTCCACCGAGGCCCGCCTTCTCGCCATGACCAACGCCAAAATGGCAGTGCGTGCAGGGCAGCTGCTCCGTCGCGCGTGGATCGCCGACCATCTGGTGCGTGATCTGCTCGTGGCAGCGTTGGCAGTTTGCTTGCAAGATATTTCGGCCCGCCGCTTGCACGACGATCGGCTCGACGAACTGCTGCGTGGTGAACTTCTGCCCATGGCGCCAGCCGTTCTCGGCTTTGGCCAGGTATTTGGCGATGAAGTCGTGCGGCAAGTGGCAGTCGATGCAGACGGCAACTTGATGGTGGCTCGACTTCTGCCAAGCATCGTACTCCGGCTGCATGATGTGGCAGTTCACGCACGCCTTGGGATCCGTCTTGAAGTAGGAGAGGCCCTCCGCATAGCGAAACGTGTAGCCGCCGATACCAGCGGCGATGCCCAAGCACACGGCAAGCACTAGCGGCAGCCAGCGCGATGCGCGCGTCTCGAGCGGAGCGGTCGCACTGCTCTGAGCGCCGGGTTGGTCTTGCCCATCCTCCGTCAAGCGTGCGACGCTAGTCAGTACGGAACGTTCAGTCAACGCGTGTAGCGCAGCGCGGAATACGACAGGCACGCAGGCAGCGATCGCAAAAGGCACAGGGGTTGCCCGTGACAAACGTGCAACGCATCCGGATCGGCTCGGACCAGTCGCGGCACGAGCCCATGAAATTCACGACACGCTCACGCGGCAGGCCGTGGCTGAAAACCGGCGTCGGGGCGACTCGACGACGGCTCCGCGTGGCTACAGCCCCGCGCCGCCGACCGCGCCGGAACTAGCGCTCGGGGCGAACGTCGGATGCGAGAAGGTACCGTTCACGCGCCAACCGTAGAAGCCGTCCGGGCGCTTGGCCTGCTTGTTCTGAGGCACTAGGTCGAACAAGGCCGGAGCCGACGAGCCGGGCGCGCCAAACAAGGTGCGCGTCATGTCGTCCTTGTTGGTGAAGCGTTCGTTGAACTTGAAGCGTGCGTTCAGGCTCAGCACGCTCTGCTCGAAGGTGTCTCGCAAGCGCAGACTGCCGTCGCCGTGCAAGTCCAGATCCTTGCCCGCCGCCTTGAGCTCATCCACTTTGAGTGTGCCTGCAGCGGCCGTCGCTTTCAACGTCAGATCCCCGACCTCGACCTTGGGGAGCGCGATCGCGTTGAGCACCTTGGTTTTGCCGTCACCCGCGGAAAGCCCGGAGAATTTCAGGTCGACTTTGCCTTCGGCTTTGCTCGACTTGCCCTCGGGCAGGAGAAATTCGATGTGACCGCCAAGCCTACCGCCAATTGGCAGACCGAGCATGTCCGCGAGCAGTGGCGCGTCGGCCAGGCCCAAGTCTTCGATCTCGAGCTCGAGCTTGCGAGCGCCATCGGCGTCGGAGGTGAAGCCCGAGATTTCGCCGCCGAAGGCCGACGCCCCGAAGTTGACATGCATCGTGCCGAACAGCAGGCGCAGCAACGACACCCGCGCGTGCACCGTATCGACCCGCATGACCTTGGGCTTGGCGGGTTTCGCCGGGTCCTCGGGCGGAGTCGCGCTGGGCGGCGAGATCAAGTCCACGTCGTCCGCGCGAATGCCGCTGAGCCAATACGAGCTCAGGTGGCCGAGGCGAAGCGTCAGCGGGCTCGGCCCGGTTTGGTTCGCGTTGAACTCGCTTTGAATGCGCGTTCGCAGGCGGTCGAAGGGGAACGAGATGAAGGCGAAGAACACCAGCGAAAATAGGTAAAATACGGCGTAGCCGACGTACTTCAAGATCCGCTTCTGTTTCGCGTTCACGGTTTGGCCTCGCTTGCCGCAGGTTCTGCGACCTTCTTCGGCTTCTCCGGCGCGGCGGCGCGATCGAACGCGCTGACGGTCATGTCGACGTCGTACATGTCGGGTTCTGGTCCGCGCTTGCGGATATTGAGCGAAGAAATCCGGATCGGATTGCCCGACTGTTCGATGCGCTCCATGAACTTGGCGAGCTTCAACATGCCGACTTTGTGCAGACTCATTTTGGTGGAGCGCTCCGTGTAGCGCTTTCCGTGCGGCACACCCTGGCGATCCTGGCTCTCCGGGATCTCGATGCCGACTTCGCTGGCAAGGCCCGCCAAGAAGGCCGCCAGGGGCGGCGCGGGCTTCGCGTAGCGCTGGATCGTGACGGCCTTTTCGGCCTTCGTCTTTTCAATCTGTTCGCGGCTGTCGCTGATGTCGTCGGCTGCGTCAGCCAGTGCTCGGTTCTCGCTGCTCCTCGAGTGCACCAGCACCGTGAGCGCGAGTGGCAAGACCACGACCACGAGCGCGCCAACGACGAGCAACGCAATGCTCAACAGGCGCTGATCTCGATTGACCAAACGCGCGATTCTGTCGCTGATATTCACGGCTTGTCCCCGGTCGTCGCTTCCGCGGCCTTCGGTTTCTTCTTTACGCCCGCGTCTTCTGGACAGCGGAGCTCGAATTCGAGCACGTATTTCTGACGAGTCGGATCATTGACCATCTGGCTGACTTTGGCGATTTTCGAGCCTGCAATGCAGCGATGCTCGCCCATTCGGGTGGCCAGGTTCTGCGCGTCGCCGGTACTCGGACCGATGCCATTGACCCGCACGTGCGAGCGATCGACGTCCAGCTCTTCGATGTCGTGCGCTACACTCATGGGGATCGCGTTCGACAACTCGACGATCGCATCGAACGCATCCATGTGCGGCATCGGGTCGGGTTCGTCCTTGGTCTTGGCGCGCTCGATTGCCTCGGTGACGGCTTCCGGGTCGGTCAGCTCTTCACCCAGCTCCTGCTGGCTGTGCACGGCCAAGGCCTTCACGAGCTCTTCGTGCTCGCGGCCGAGCGCGTGCAGATCCGCCCAGCTCGAGAATAAAAAGCTGACCAGCGTCGCCGCCACCAAGCCGGCCAAGAGCGGCGCGCGCTCCTTCAAGAAGCCGAAGCCTCGCTGGTATGCGAGCGGCCCGCTGCGCAGATTCAGGTCCACTGCTTTGGCCGATAGCCCGGCGGCGAGCGCCAGCGCCTTGGCGAAACGCGGCAAGGCGAGCACGATGTCCGGGCCGGCCTCGAGCTGAAACGGTGGCAGCGTGCGCACGGGCAGGCCGAGTTCGTGGCTCAGATATTGATCCGCACCGCTCGCACCCGCGCCTCCCCCGAGCAGGATCACCGACTCGATAGCCAGGTCGGTACTGGCTAGAAATGCCAGAAATGTCTGGCGAAGCTCGGCGATCAGCAGCGGGGCGCTGTCCGGCAAGCCGGCGACACCACGCGACAAGGTGCGCACGAACAACGGTTCACCGTCGCACAGCACGGTGATCTCGGTGCGCTTGCTGCCCAGGTCGACCAGCGCGATCGGGGTCTTGGCCGCGAGCTCTCGGCAAACGAGCGCCAAGTTGGCCAGCACGAGCGAGCCACAACCGACTCGCTCAGGCTCGCGGCCGAGGGCTCGCTTCACGAGCTCGATGCGTTCCCTCACTTGTTCCGTGCGGGCCAGCGCCGCCATCACGTCGATGGCCACGGGATTCGCCGCTCCGCGCAACAAGCGATAGTCGTACACGAGCTCGCTCATGTCGATCGGCAGCTGCGATTCGAGCTCGAAGGGCAGCACGGCATCGATCTGCTTCTTGGCGGTGAGCGGCAGCTTGAGCCGGTGCACGAAGGCGCCATCCCCGTCGATCGCGACGGCCAGCCCGTCCGTGTGCGGCAGCATCGGTGTCACGCACGCTTGGAGTGCCCGCTCTAGCGATTCGACCGAGTCGAGCGCCACCTCGTTGATGGCCTCGATGGCAACGCGCTTGTATCCCGTGTTGAGCAGCAGTGCCCGCACTTGCGACGAGCCGATGTCGATACCGATGTAACGTGCCATGAGGATTTGACTTTACGCTTTTTCCGCTGGGGTAGGATTGCTCGGGCGTCAATCGACGCGATAGTAGACGACGTTTCCGCCGGGGCCTGGCTTCATGACGCTCGGGA
>Ga0247783_1000667_pt1 | contig 10839 bp, 6 predicted proteins | sample UWRJL064202C5_FD_179911 | JGI IMG/M metagenome (GOLD analysis project Ga0247783, IMG submission 179911) | Plant litter microbial communities from Arlington Agricultural Research Station in Wisconsin, United States - UWRJ-L064-202C-5 | ecosystem: Environmental > Terrestrial > Plant litter >... | reverse complement strand
GCTTCGTTTCGCGTCACCGTTCGGCGGTCACGGTGTCCGTGCTTTCGTTGCTGATCGTGCTGGTATTGGGCTTTGCCGCCTATCGCCGGGTGCTGGTCGCTCGCGATCGCGCGCTACTCGCCGAACACCGGGCGCAAGAAAACGAGATCTCCGCCAAGCGGAGCGCGGCCCATGCTCGCCACAGCCTGGGCGAGGTGTTGCTCGAACGCGCTCAGCAGGCGCTGCAAGAGGGCGACAGCGTCGATGCGGAATTGCTGGCAGCGCGCGCGCTGGCTCAAGAGGAGCGTGCGGACGCACGCGGCGTAGTGATTGCGGCACGCAGCCAGATGCGCCCCGAGCTCCGCGCCACACTCAGCGAGACCAAGGGCTGCACGCGCAGTGCGCTGTCGTTTGCCGCCGATCTATTTGCCTGCGCGACCGGCCGCAAGCTGACACTCTGGCGCCTGGCGACGCGAGAGCTCGCGCTCGAGCTTTCGCTCCCTAGCGAGCTGAGCTCGCTGTCCTTCGCGAGCGACGCCACGACCCTCGGCATCACGCTCGCAGACGGCAGCCTCGGCGTGCGCCCGGCGAGCGCCGAGTCGGTCGCTTTCCAGTTTGCGCCCTGCGGCCAAAAACCAACCGCGCTCGCCATCGCTGCGGGCGGGCAAGCGCTCGCCTGCGGGAACGCGCGCGGCCAGCTCAACGTGTGGCACGCGGGATTGGCCAGCAAACCGCGACGAATCGAGCTCGGACAAGCGATCAGCGCGCTCGCCTGGTCCAAAGACGGCTCGCGCCTGGCAGCCGGCGGCGAGCTCGGCGCGTTGCTCGTATACGATAGTGCTACGCACAGCCAGCGGCGGCTCGCTGGCCACACCGGGACCGTGCTCGGCTTGGCCCTGGCCGAACCGGGTCGATACCTGGCGAGTACCGGCGCGGATCGCACGCTGCGGTCCTGGGACACCCAAAGCGGCAGCCAAGTCGAGGCACCGATCGTGCTGAGCGACGTCATGTCCACGTTGGCCTGGTCGGACGACCGCCGACTCGCGATACTGGGCGGCAAGGACAAGAGCGTTCGAGTGCTCGATCTGCGCAGCGGTCACCGAGCATTGCTGAGGCAGCACGATGAACCGGTCGATCTCGTTGCCATCTCCGGCGACGCCACACGGCTCGGCTCGTACAGCCGCGACACTGGCTTACGCCTCTGGTCGCTAGGCGCGGACCCGAGCCCGGATGAGCTGGCCGAACGCGGCAACGTCCTCGCGCTCGGCCTGAGCGCGCCCGATCAGCTGCTGAGCGCGGGGCTCGGCAGAAATGGCGTGTGCTTTTGGCAACTGTCGACCGGGAGCTGCGCGACCCGTCTGCCCGTGCGCCTCGATCGCGTGCGCGCGCTTGCGGTCTCCGCAAACGGACAGCGGCTTGCCTTGGCCGGCTCGGGCACGCAGATTTTCATCTGGGATTTGACGCAAAAAATCCCGATCCAAGTGATCGAAGGCTTGCGCCAAGAGACGCGTGCGTTGGCATTTGCGCTCGACGGGCAAAGCCTGGCGGCCGCCGGCATCGAGCGTAAGCTTCGTATCTTCGACGTGCGCAGCGCAGCCCTGCTCGCCGAGCAGGAGACCTTGGCGCCGATTCAAACGATGAGCGTCGACCCACGCTCGGGAGCACTCGTGACCGGTGATCAAGCCGGTGTGATCACGCTGCGCGAGATGAGCACGGGTCGCGCGGAAGGGGCCTGGCAGGCACACGGCGATTGGATCTTGGGCAGCGCGATCTCGGCAGACGGCGCACGTTTGGCAACCGCGGGCGCGGACCGCCTGGTGCGAATCTGGAGCTTGGCCAGCCACCAGCGGCTCTTTTCGCTAGCCGGCCATAGCGGCAAAGTACTGAGCGTGGATTATTCTGCGAACGGCGCACAATTGGCATCTGCGAGCGAAGACAAGACCGTGCGCGTCTGGAACCCACTCACCGGTCAGGCGCTCGCCACACTCCCGGGCCACACCGCCAGCGTGCGCGCGGTGCGCTTCACCCAACGCGCGTTGCTACTCGCGTCCGGCAGCGACGACGGCACGATCCGGCTCTGGCACTTGGACGACCTCACTCGCTCCGCGGCCGAGCTCGAGGCTAATTTGAGCCAAAAATTCGGCCTCGCGCCTGCACAGCCTTAGCGCTTCACGATTCCGTACAGCGCTCGTTCCACGCCCGCACACCGATCCTCGACGTAGCGCAGCCCCGCGCTCTTGGCGATGCTGCGAGCTTGCGAGGAATAGATCCCCTGTTGCAACCAGAGTGCCTTGGCGCCGATTGCCACAGCCTGTTCGGCGATTTCGGGTGCGAAGCGGGCGGGGCGGAAGACCAACACGAGCTCGACCGGAAACGGGATTTCGCGGAGCGATGCGAAAGCGGCTTCGCCGAGTAACTCCTTGGCCTCGGGATTCACGGGCACGATCCGGAAACCGGCGGCCTTTAGCCCAGCGGGCACCGCGTGGGCCGCCTTCGCCGGATCTCGGCTCAGGCCGACTACGGCGATTATCGAAAAATCCCGGAGCACACTTTGCGTGTCATCCATGACGATCCTTGCGCGATTCGAGGCAGGTCAGGGTACGTCGTCACTGCCCGCTGCGCCACCGGCACCCGCGCCGGCTGCGGAATCGCTGTCGCCACCCGCGCCGGCATCACCAGTGGTGCCGCCAGCGTTGGCGGGTGCGCTCGCGTCCATGCCGGTGTCGAGACCCGGAACCGAACCGCCGCTGCCCGCGGCCGCAGCTGGGCTCGAAGGAACCGGATCATTGCCATCGTCCCCGGTACCGATCGGGAGGCCGGACGCACCACCGGACGCGCCACCAGGGGCGCCAGCACCCTTGATCCCGCGGCAAGACGGCAAGTCGGGCTGTGGATTCAGGCACTGATTTTCGCCGCCCACACAGGCGATCACCGCCAGTATTGAAAGCGAAACGACAAAAGTTGCCCGAAAGCCGAAGCGCATCGAGGAAAGATACGGGGCCAGCGACTCTGGCGCAATCGATGTCCGCGAATGCCTACAAGTTAGTGCCGATATTACCGATGGAAATGCTTGGTCCGAAGATGATCGACGTGTTGTTACCCGGGCTGTCGCCCGCATGACGCGAGATGTCGACTTCGTACCAAGCGTGCAGGTTGATTGAAGCCTGTGTGGGCGTGGAGCGATTGGCAATCGGCACGCTCAGGCCCAAGCCCGCAACGGCCCCGATCTCGGTGAGTGACTGGCCCGTCGTGCTCGTGTCGTTGGCCAAGCCGATGGCCATGATGCCCGCTTCGAGCCCCAGAAACCCCTCATGGCCGTCCTTGCTCAGCCAGGTCAGGCGCGAGATGACACCGAAGTTGAGCGAAAGCACGCCGCTATGCGCGTCATCACCGCCAAACCGATACAGACCCGTCGGGATAGCAGTGGTCGCGTACAAGCGCGCCCGGCCCGTGCCCATGATCGCCGTCCACTTGACCTCGGGGGCGCCCGTTTGGATCTCGAGCGCACCCACGTAGTGCGCTTCGTCTGCGGCGTGCGACAAGCGCACCAAGATGCGATCGAACGGCGCCTTTACGCCGTTGATCCAGGCATAAATCGGCTCTGCCCCCGGGCGCATCACGATGCTTTCGGACACGTGACCCTCGGCGCGCGAAGCACCGTCCGAGTCCACCACGTCGATCTCTAGGTTGAGCTTCTGCGTGCCGTAGTTCAGCGGCAGTCGGTTGCGGTGAAAAATCAGCCGACAGTTGTCACGGCTTTCGAACGGCAGGTGCGCCGTAACCCCGGGCACGATCCGCTCAGCGGGGTTGTTTGGGGTGCCACAGACGAACTCTACGATCGGGCGAGGGCCGAGCGCGGAGCCGCCGATCGGAGCCGGCAAATTGGCTTCGCGTACGGGGCGTAGCAGGGCACTCTGGATCACACCCAGGTCGACTTCGGCCAAGGCTCCCGGTAGCGAGTCGACGCGGTAACCAAAGCGCAACGCGATCTGACCCGAAGCGTCCGGATCGCCGGTCACGGAATACTCGGCGCCTGGCTTTTGCACCGTGTAAACCCCGAGCACGGGCAGCGGCACCAGGTGCCCGTGCGAACTGAGCGGCGGCAGGTGCACGATCGCAGGGCGATTCGTGGGAATGAAGCCGAGGTTCTTGTGGCCGGGGATCTCGAGCGACGCGCTGCTGCGCGGCGGCGCGCTGGTTTCGATGCGCGCGACCGCGACGGCAACGCTCGTGGCGTCTTCGTGCACCGCAGTCACCGTCAGCGACGCTGCCGACGTGTTGCCCACATAGAGCAGCACGTCCGTGCCCGTCGAATCGACCAACGTCATCCGTACCTCGGCAGGCTCCGAGCCGATCATGAACCTGAGCGACGGCACCTCTCGCGCACAACGACCTTCGATGCGCAAAACCAGGCAAGCAGCCTCGGTGTCTCGCAAGAGCGGCCCGGAGGGCACGGACATCGGACAGTGCACGACCGCGAGCGAGACAGAAGGCGCCGCCTCGAAGCCCGCGCCTTTGCTGACTACCACCCCGGAAATGAGCCGAAATTTTACGTCCACCGAACCAACATTGCTGGACAGCGAGCGCACCCTGAGCGCGCGCCCGGAAAGCTCGCAGCGTTGTGCGCCACAATCCACGCTGGAGACGGCCTCGGGATGGCTCAGTTCAACCTCGCCGTGGCCGGTCGAGAGATCGATCGAAGCGTCCTCTTGCACGATGTTCGACAGCACCACGCGCGCCGGGGTCAGCACGAAACTGCCGCGACCGACCGGTTCGCCTTGGAGATCGTAGTTGGTGACCTCCACCCCTGCGCGACCGCCGGCGGGAATGAGCGACAAATTGCTGCTCGCCGGATCTGCGGATAAACCTCGCCCGACATCGAACGTGCAACGCTCCGCGCCGTTTTCCAACTTCGGCGTTTCACAGACATCGACGCCCGATGCCGTGTTGCTGCGCCAGGCCACCGCCGTTCCCGCGAGGCGACTGCCGTGCAGCTCGACCTTGCCTTGATCCAGAAGCAGCAGCACGCTCGCGGGATCGATGCTCGGCGGGCGAGCAGTCGCCACTAACTCGAGCGAGCTCGGCTCCGTGGCGCACAACGCAACGGAGCTTGCGACTTTCAGGGTCACGGCCTTGCCGATCGCCTCGTTGCTCGTCGGGGCTCGCAGCGCGCGCGAAGAAGCCTCGAGCGACCACCCGCCGCCGGGGGGTCCGCATGCGACACGAGCATCGCTGAGCGTGAACGGCTTGCTGCCGACAGCTGCTTGGAGCGTCTCTGCCCGCGCCGAACGAGCCGACAGCACGCAGCCCAAGAGCCAACAACCCAGGCATAATAGGCGCCAGATCTCGCGACCGGCCAACGGGCGAAGCAACATGCTCGACCAGGCTAGGCCGCGGCCAAGCAGCACTGCAAACGCCGCTCACGCTGCGGCTCTGCACAGCGACATTTTGCCTCGCGGCCGAGCTGCGCGCGTCGCAAGCTGCCACGCAAAGCTGCCGCGATCGGCACTGAACTAGAGTCCGGCCTTGTTTCGCAGGCTGGCTCGGCGTTTGCTGTGCACCTCTTCATTACCAGGAGTAAGTCAGTAATGTTTCGACGTCAGTCGCTCGCCCTTCGCCTACTTCCCGCCCTGCTCGCTGCTGCCACGCTACTCGTCGCCACTCGGAGCGCCCACGCCAAGAGCGGGACCGCCATCGGGCTCGATTGGGATTATACGGACGGCATCGAAGAGTCCAACGTGTCGGGCGGCACGGGCTTCAAAGTTCGACTGGGCTACAAGCTCGACCTGAAACTGCTGCAGGTCACGCCCGAGATCGGCGGCGGGTATCACACGTTTTCCGGTGACGCGGGGGCCAAGCTCTCGCAAGGCATCATCGGCGGGCGCGTGTCGTTCCTAAAAGTAGTGGAACCGGGCGTGTACGCCCACCTTGGCTACGGGCACCTCGCCAGCAGCATGGGGGACGGGCGCTCGGGCGCGACGGCTGACGCCGGCGTGACCCTCGACCTGACGATTCTGCCGCTCGTCGATCTCGGCATCCACGGCGGCTACGTGGGTCTGCTGAAGAGCGAGGACAAGCCAGCCTTCGATAGTTACGTCGTGGGCCTGCACGGAGCGCTGATTTTCTAAGCGCCGAAAAATACCCGCTTCAAGGCCCTTGCCGGCTCATTAGCCGGAGGTATGCTGCCTGGCCCCCGATGAGCGGATTGCACGAGGTCGACTGCAGCGGCTGCGGCCGGCGTCATGTGACGAACGGCGAGCAGGCACGTAAGCTACGCGTTTTGCGTTGTGACTGCGGGCATTTCGTTCGACTCGATCGCACACTGGCCGAGCGCCGCTCGGAGCCCACGCCCGCGCCGCCGATCGAAATCGGCGTCGCCCTGCGCTCGAGCGATGAAGAAGAGCAGGACGACGCGACACAAATGCTCAGCTCGCTGGCCGCGGTCGCTGCCACGAGCGGCGGCGGCCGAGGGCGCGCTCGCCCGCCGCAAGCGAGTCTAGTGGACGACGAGCGTGTTTCACGACCCGTGTCGCGAGACAGCTCGCTGCGTCCGCCAGCCCCAGCTCGACAGCGACTGCCGTCGATCGCACCCGCGGACAAGCCTCTCTGGTACGTCGACCTCGGTGGCACCGAGTTGGTCGAGATGACGATCGAGCAGCTGATCCTCGCGCGGCGCTCCGGCAAGCTCGGTGAAGGCGCGCTCGTCTGGCGCGAGGGCATGCCCAGTTGGCGTCCAGTGGGCACGTTGATCCCCGCGGCGAGTGCCAGCTCTCATCCGAGTCCGAGCGCCAGCTCGCATCCGAGCGCTCTGGCTACGCCGGTCTCCGCGCCAACGCCGAGTCGCCCGTCGGCGCCGGCAGCGCGCACGCCAGTGCCGAGTCGCCCTCCGCCTCCCAAGCGCGCGCCCCCGGCGAGCTTGGCTGCAGAGGATGCCACCCCGCAGTCGTTGGCTAGCTATGAGCGGCCACTGGCAACCTTGGAATTTGCGCTGGAAAAACCGGCTGTCCAGCCGCTACTCACGCCCATCCGCTCGTCCTTGGCGAGCATCGACTCATCGGCTCAGTCACAGTCGCGTCCGCCGGCGCCGTCGCCACGCGTCTCGCTGCTGTCCAGCCCCTTCAGCACGCCTTTTCCGCGACCGGCTCAGCTGCCGCGGCTGGGCGCACTGGCGACGCCGATGCCATCCTCGCCGCGTCCGTCCCCGCCCCCGCCACCGGTTGAACTCGCGACCCCCGTCGCGCTCGCCGTCGCCATCCCCTCGCCGATTCCGCCGGCGCGCAGTAGTGACCGCCCGAACGAAGCGGCGCTCGGGAGCCTTCAGGGCGTGGACTCGATCAGCGAGCGACCGCGCTGGGTGTCCATGGGCATTGCGTTGATCGTATGCGTCACGGCGTCTGCCGCAGGCGCCTCGCTGGTGCGCAGTCTGAAGCAACAAAAAAAGCCGCAGGCGCTCCCCGCCAGCGCCGTGTCTGCAGCTGCAGTGAACGCGAGCGTCGAAAAGCAACCGAGTCCACTGCCGCGCTCGGTGCCGAGCAGCGCGCCACTCGTCGTGTCGCTCGAGAGTTTGTCAGTCGAGCACAAACCCACGCAACCGCGCACGGTCCGCGCCGTCCCCAGGCCCGTGCCGGTGGCGCCCCTTGATAGCGGCGACGAAGCCGCGGAGCCCGCGGCCGAATCCGCGCCCGAACCGGCGGCGCAAGAAGCTCCGGCGAGCAGTGCTTCGCCTCCGGCGCGCTCGAGCCCCTACGGCTCGGGGTCGCTGATCGATCAGATCAAGAAGGCCACGGCCGACGAAGAAGCCGGGCAGTAATGCGCAGTAACGCGCAGTAACGCCCCCCGCGCGCGCTTGAAACGGCGCGCAGAGGGCGCAAGTCACCTCACTCGCAAACGTCGGCGCAGCTATTGAGGTCGTAGCACTCGATCAATTTCACCGCCTTGTCGCCGCCGGCTGTGGCGAACGTCGCCTTGCAATCCATCGCGTCCTTCGACGGATTGCAGGCGCAAAGCGTGAGCGTCTGCAGCGCCTCCCCACAGGTTGCGTCGTTGCCACAGGTACCGAGGAGCGCCGCACAGTTGCCTTGGATGCACGTCGTGGAGCACTCCTCCGACAGAAACGTGCATGCCGGTCCGCCACCAGTGCTGGTGGAGCCACCGGCCGCGTTGCCACCGCTACCCGCTACCGCTGCTGTTCCGCCGGTGCCGCCCGTCCCCGCATCGGTCGAGTCACTACAGGCGGCCATCGTTGCAAGCGCGCCCAAACCCAGAAAGCCCACCAAACAAGCTGCTAAAACACGCATCTACTTTTTCCTCCGTGAAAGCCCAAAGCCCGCCAGGCGACGCTAGGCCGCCGCACGCGGTTACGTCAACGAGCCGAGCCAAGAAGAGTAACCGGTCAGCCTACATGTGGAGCAAGTAATGAACTACGACGTGCAGTGAGAGTGCCAATCAGAACGGCACCTCGGACACGACGCTATCTCGAAGGCGACGAACCGTTGGCCGGCGGAGGATCGATCGCGCCGCCAGTGCGCCGTTTCGGATCGAAAGTGAGCCCGGTTTTGCTGGCGTCCCATCCGGGCGCGGGGCCGTCGCTGGTCACGCCTTCGTGCAACTTGTCCCCCGGACCGCGACGATCCGCGCCGACTGTATCGCCGTCGGCAGTCGTTGGCGCTGGCGGCCCGTAGTCGAGCGCTGGCGAGCGCAGGGGCGCGCCGGCGCTGGATTGAGCGCACGCCGTCAGCAACCAATACCCGAGCACACCGGCGAAAAGCCTGCTCATGGCTGGCAGTCTACCACCCGAAAACGCGCGTGCGAGTCACGCGCGAAACGGCTGAAAATCAGCCTTCCGCGCTGTGTTTCCGGAAGATGCGCGCGCCCGTGGCGGCGTAGCGAATGGCATCACGCAAACGTCGGATATCAACGGGCTTGGCCAAGGCTCGGCCCTCCACGCGGCGCAGGAACTCAGCGACCTGGCCGAGCGTGCCGGCGCCAGTGATGAACACGAAACGGTGTCGCCAACTCGGATCGAGCTCGAGCGCGCGTCGATACAGCTCCATCCCATTCATACCGGGCATGACCAAGTCGGTGACGACGACGTCGGGCGGCTCCGCAGCCGAAATTCGACGCACCGCCTGCTCGGCGGAAGTGAGGTACTCGCCGATCACCTCGTCACTGCTCAGCGCTCGTCGATAACCGGTGAGCACCGTCAGGTCGTCGTCGAGAAATAGCGCGGTCGGCACGAGCAAGCGAATCGTGCCGCTTTCGCGCATGGCCGGCGGAGCGCTGGCGCCCGTGCTTGCTCCGACGCTATCGTCCGGCGAAACGGAGCTGAATCTAAATGGACGACTGCTCGGAGGGGCGCTGGTGAGCGGCTCGTCGACCGCGGAGGCAACCTGCATGCGCGAGCTGGAAAGGCCTTCCTCCCCTGCGAGGATCGAGGCCACGCGTTGCGCACCGAGTGAATCCTGCTCCAGGAAAGCGCGCACCTGTCGGACCAGCTCGGCCTGCGCGCCGGTCTTCTGGATGAAGCCGTGCGCCCCCGTGGCCAGCGCCTTCATGCGCAACGCGTTGGCCGGCAAGCTCGAATAGAGCACGACCAGCGTGCCTCGCGTCGCTCGCGTCCGTCCCAAGATATCGGCCAACGAATCGCCGGTCATGTTCGGCATGTTGACGTCGAGCAACACCAGGTCGGGTCGCTCGCTCAAGACGGCGACGACCGCACCACTGGCTCGGTCACGCGTCACGACCCGAAAACCCGCTTGCTCGAGGGTCGAACGGGTCACCTCGAGCACGATCGCGTTATCGTCGATCACTAGAATGGTGCGCGCGCTGTACCTCATGCCTACGACTCGCACTCACACTCGTACACGAGCAATGAAGCGGCCGTTCGTCACACGAAGTTGATGGTTGCTCTGAAGATCGCTCGCGATTTTTCGATCGACGAGACCTCGTCTGGCCTGGACCCATTTTCGGACGGCACCGCGTGAAGCAAGAAGACACCAGGTTTTCCTCAAGCATTTCGCGGCTTACCCGACTTAGTCGGCTTGACCCAGCGGGCGTTTGCGGGTCGTATCGCGCGATGCGTCTCGCTCCCTGGCTCTCGGTTTTCGCCACCTCCGTCGCCATGTCGGCCTGCGCCTCACAAGCCGCCCTCCCGCCCCAGTCACCACCAGCCGCCGACGCTCCGAAGAGTGACTGGAAGCAGGTCGAACCCGCCAAGCAAAAGCTGCCCTTGGTGGCCGAGCCCGCCGGCCTGCCACCCGCCGATCCGAGCTGCCAGGAGTATCTCTCGCACACGAGCGAAACGTGCAAGCCACCTCCGCCGTCGCGCGACGCGGCACGTGAAGCATTGGCGCAAGCACTGAGCACGCCGGCGCCACTCGAACGCGATGCGCTGCTCAGTTGCTTGGAAAGCGATCGCAACCTGCCGCCAGGCCTGCTCCGTGCACTGCGCGCGGAGCTCGCGCCGCTCGGCTGCGCCGATCTGATCGCTTTGCCGTTTCTGGAACCCAGACGGCCCGAGCTGGAACGCGGCATCGAGGACGCGCTGATCGCGCTGGCCTCGGCTGGAAGGCTTGCTCGCTTGGTGCGCCGTGCGCCCGAAATTTCGGGGCCCTTCGACAAGCCGCACTTCATGAATTTTTTCCAAAGCACGCTCAAACCCTGGATCGTCGCGCAAGCGCAAGCGATCCACGAGCTGTCGCTCTCGGCGGCCCAGCTGTCCAGCTATGCCAAAGGCGTCGTGGCGATCGAGGCCGGCCTGGCGGACATGCGCTTCGTTTCGGTCGTACGGCAAGTGGCACTGCCGAAGGAGATGAGCGACGACGCCGAAGTGCGCGAGGCATATTATGCCGCGCTCGACGA
>Ga0247783_1000665_pt1 | contig 10846 bp, 7 predicted proteins | sample UWRJL064202C5_FD_179911 | JGI IMG/M metagenome (GOLD analysis project Ga0247783, IMG submission 179911) | Plant litter microbial communities from Arlington Agricultural Research Station in Wisconsin, United States - UWRJ-L064-202C-5 | ecosystem: Environmental > Terrestrial > Plant litter >... | reverse complement strand
ACCGAGGCCGCGGACGGTGCCGCCCACAGCCGGCGGATCGCGAGGCCCATCGAGACCGAACGCAGACGCTTGCTCCACGCGAGCGGCGCGAGCAGGCGTCGCGCGAGCCAGGGCATCGCCGCGATGCCGCCGAACAGCAGGCAGGCCATCGACGCGTAGCCCGGGATCGGCAGGCCGTCGATCGGCGGCGCCTGCGTCAACGCGAGGCCCACGCCGATCAGGGCGATCGCGATCCAGGGGCGCGGCAGCGCGCCGCCCACGTCGGTTCCCGAGGACTTCAGCGCGCGTGCCGGCGCGTCGTGCGCGGCCGCGCGCGCCGGCAACAGGCTGCCGAACAGCGCGGCCGCGAGGCCGAGCGCGAAGAAGGCGCCCGCGGCCGGCGCCGCGAGCAGCAGCGTCGGAACGCCGATCGGCGCGGCCGAGAAATAGCCGCCGCCGAGGTCGCCGCCGAAGATGCGGGACGCGCTGGCGGCGAGGGCGATCCCGAGCGCGAGGCCGAGGACACCGCCGACGAGGCCTTGCAGGAAGCCTTCGCCGAGGATCTGGGCGATCATGCGCCAGCGCCCGACGCCGATCACGCGCAAGAGCGCGAGATGGGCGTGGCGTCGCGCGACCGCGAGCGACTGGGTCGAGTAGACGAGGAAGGCGCCGGTGAACAAGGCCATCAGCGCGAGCATGTCGAGGTTCACGCGGTAGGCGCGCGACAGATCGCTCGTGCGCGAACGATCGTCGTCGACGCTGACGATGCGCACGGCATTGGGCAGGACCGGCGCGATCGCCTCGCGCACCGCGGCCGGACTCGCGTCGGGCGAGAGACGGATGTCGATGCGGTTCAGCACGCCCACGCGGTTGAGCCGCCACTGCGCGCCGCCGATGTCCATCGTCGCGGAGGCGCGCTTCTGGTTCTGTCCCGGCGTCGCGCCGGCGCCGAACTGCTCGTCGGCGTTGAGCACGCGTCCGACGATGCGCAGCTTCACGGGTTGCTCGTCGACGTTCAGATCGATCGTGTCGTTGATGTGCTTGTCGAGCGACTCCATGAAGGCCGACGGCAGATAGATCGCGTCGGCGTCGAGCCAGTCGATCGCGCGGATCGGCGCCTTCTCGTCCTCGTCGAGCTGATTGAGCGCGCGCAGCGGTTGACCGAGCAACGCGGGCGTGACGTTCGCCGCGCGGACTGCATCGATCCCGACGACGCGCAGCACGACGTCGTTGTTGCCGACGAGCGTCACGTCGCGTTGGACGACCGGACTCACGCCGACGATCGCGCGTCCGAGCTTCGCGACCGGTCCGTCGTCGGCGACGAGCCTCGCGAAGAGTTCCTCGTCGAAGCCGCCCGGACCGTTCGCCACGATCTGCAGGTCGGCGGAGCCGCGGGCGCGATTGAGCCCGGCGCTGAAACGATCGAGCGCGGACTCGTTGATCAGATGGACGGCGAAGCCGAGGGCGACGCCGACGGCGATGGCGATGATCGACAACAGGCTTCGGAACGGCTGCGCGCGCCACTCGCCCCACGCCAGCCATCGGAACAGCTTCATGCCGGCGATCGCGGGGCCGCGGCCGGCTTCGACTGCAGCTGGCGCTGCACGAGGCCGTCGGGACGCAACTGGAAGACCCGGTCCGCGCGCGCCGCGGCCACCGCGGAGTGCGTGACGAGCAGCGTCGCGGCCTGGTCGTCCCGGCGTCGCGCGTCGATCAGCGTGATGATGCGCGCCGCGGTCTCGGGGTCGAGGTTGCCGGTCGGCTCGTCGAGCAGCAGGAGACGCGGCTTGTGGATCAACGCGCGCGCGATCGCGACGCGCTGCAGTTCACCGCCGGACAGGTTGACCGGCGACTCGTTCTCGCGGCCCTCGAGGCCGACGGCGTCGAGGAGTGTCGCGACGCGCTGGGTGCGTTCGGCGCCGGGTGTCCGCAGCAACAGGAGGGGCAGCGCGACGTTCTGCGCGATCGTCAGATGCGGCAGGACATGGAAGGCCTGGAACACGAAGCCCATCCGCTCGCGGCGCAGCTTCGTGCGCTGCGCGTCGTCCAGGTCGGCCAGGTCCTGGCCGTCGAAGCGGACCATCCCGCCGTCGACGGTGTCGAGACCCGCGACGATGTTCAACAGGGTCGACTTGCCGATGCCCGACTCGCCCATGATCGCGACGAACTCGCCGGGCATCAGCGAGAAATTGAGCGAGGCGTAGAGCGAACGTCCGTTCGGCAGACGTTTCTCGATGCCCGATAGCTGAAGGAGCGGTTGGCTCAAGGGTGGGTGCCGATTGTTCTTGTGGTCCGTGGGTGCTGCGGTCCCGACGACCAAAGGCGGCAGCCTTCGCCACTTTTGGTCCGCGCGGGTCGCGCGTGCGGGCGGCCGCCCGGCGGTTTCCGGTCAGGCGGCGATCCCGAAGAGCATCGAGGCAGGAAGCGTGCCCGCGGGCCGTGCGGCCTCCGGCCCCCGATCGGCGGCGGCCATCGCGACGATCTCGTTGGCGAGCGTCGCGAGCTGCGCGACGTTCGCGACGATGCGGGCCTCGAAGGCCGCGTCGTCGAGCGTGTCGCGCAGTCCCCGGTTGAGCTCCGCGAACCACGGCAGGCTCGCCTGGTCGAGCATCGTGCCGGTGGGATGCAGGCGCCCGTCGCCCGCGCGTCCCCATTCGCGCAGGACCGACTGCACGCGTTCGTTGAGATCCTTCGCGCGCTTGAGCGGCGCCTGGAGCTTCGTGATCATCGCGCGATCGGTCAGCCGGCCCTGGAAGAACAACTGGCACAGCACGCCCCAGTAGTACGTGTAGTCCCACAAGACCTTGACCGGCATCACGCGCTCGTTGCCGAACAAGGGGTACTGGTCCTGGTAGAGCGTGAGCGTGCTCTCGTAGAACGAGCGGAACAGTTCGCCGAAGAAGAGCGCCTGCGTGCGGATCGGTTGACCCGCGCGCTCGGCGCGGATCAGTTCGGTCGTGAACGTGTTGCCGATCGCGATGAAGTCGGAGCCCGGCGAATAGAAGGGATCGAGGAACCAGCCCGCCTCGCCGGTGAGGGCCCAGCGGTCCGACGAGAAGATCTGCTTGCAGCCGTACGAGAAATTCTTGAAGTAGGCGAAGTCCATCACGGCGTCGGGATCGTCCGCGAGCATCCGCGACACCGCGTCGTGCACCGAGGGCTGGTGTTTCTCGATCCACTCCATCGCGCGCTCGAAGCTGTTCATCGTCGCGAGCGGATGCGTGGCCGCGTCGGCGACGATGCCGACCGAATGCGCGACCACGTGCGCGCCCGATCCGAGCGGGATGAGCCACAACCAGTAGCCTTCGCCGCACAGATGGTTCGTCGACATCCAGCGCGCCGCCGGCGAACAACGCTGGCGCCAGCCGCGATCGGTCACCCAGGTATCGATCTCGAGACGATGCGAGAGGCGGAACCACACGGCGTTCGCGTCGTGCGCGTTGTCTTCCGCGAGGCCGAGCTTGCGCTTGAGCAGTCCCGCGCGACCCGAGGCGTCGACGAGCCAGCGCGCCCCGATCGTCGTCCGTTCGCCGTCGCGCTCGATCTCGACGCGATGCACGTCCGTCGCCGCGAGCCGGCCCCGGCCTTCGGCGATCGCGATGCGCTTGACCACGGTGCCGGTATCGACGCGGCCGCCGCGGCGCACGACCTCCTCCTCGAGGAAGTTCTCGAAGACCCCGCGGTCGATCTGCCAGGACGGCGTCGACAGGAAGCGGCTCGCGCCGAGCTCGGTGACCCCGGTGAGGTCGCGTCGACCTTCGGAGAAGAAGAAGCGGAAGCCGAACTTGCGCAGGTGGCAGGCGTCGAGGTGAGGACGCAGGCCGAGCGTCTCGGCGAAGTAGTGGGCGCCGATCTCGACGCTCGACTCGCCGACCTTGTGCGCGGCGGCCGGGGCCGGGCCCGCGCGCCGTTCGAGCACCCGCACGTCGAGGTCCGGCATCGCCGCGCGCAACTGCAGCGCGAGCGTGAGACCCGCGAGTCCGCCGCCGGTGATGACGACGTCGTGCACGGACGAAGGCGTTGAGAGCGGTTCTGACATGTCGCGGGCGGGCCGAAGGGAGCTCGCCAGCTTAACCGACTCGCTGCGCGCGCAGTGCCGGGGCCGTCACCCGGGTCCGCAGCGTCGCCGCCGGTCCGAGCGCGTAGTCGATCGTCGCGTCGCACCCGTCGGCGAGCGCGTCGAGGAAGGCCATCGCCGCGGCGCTCGGACTCGGGAGGGCGGGCGCGCGCCGCGCGTCCCGGCGCGGCACCACGCGTTCGGACGCCCCGGGCCCGACGGTGACGGCGATGCCGGTCGAGGCGTCGTCGCGCGGCGCGAACACGAACGCGCAGCCGAACAGCGCGGCGTTCGGCGCCGCGCGCACGAGGGGTCCTGTCGCCGGCGTGTCGAAGGCCACGAGCAGCACGGGTGTCGAGCGCGTCGCGACCTGCACGAGCGCTTCGAGCAGGCCGTTCGCGAACGTCGCCGGGCCTGCCGCGATCGCGGTCGCCGCCTCGGTCGCGCCGGTCGCGATGCTCCAGTAGCCGGCGGCCGCGTTGTGCACGGAGTGATGGAAACGCGTGGGCGAGAGCGCGAGCGGATCGCTCGCGAGCGAGGCGCACAGATAGTCGACGATCGCGAGGTCGCCGAAGGCGGACGCGAAGACCGTGGGCAGCGTGCGCACGTCGACGACGTTGCCGTGCGCGCCGGCCATCGTCACGGCCTCGTGCGCGACGGACAACGCGACCGACACGCCGTCCGGCGCCCGTCTGCGCTCGGCCGCCGGCAACAGCGTCGCGACGGGGCGTGTCGCCGCCGACGCCGCGGGCGTGCGCGTCCCGGCCCGCCAGGCGGGCCAGCCCGCGAGGCCGGGCGCCCAGGCGCCGATGCCGAGGACGGACGCTTCGATCATGGTCGGCGCGCGCGTCGCCACGCGTCGGCGTCGCGCGCGAACGCGAGCACGCAGTTGTTGCCGCCGAACGCGAACGCGTTCGACAGCGCGATCCCCACGGACCGGGACTCGTGCTCGAAGAGGATCTGCGGTCCGCAGGACGGGTCGCCCGCCTCGCTGTTGACCGTGCCGAACGCGATGCCTTCACGCATCGCGATCAGCGTGACGACGGCCTCGACGATCCCCGCCGCACCGAGCGTGTGGCCGGTCCAGCCCTTCGTCGACGAGGCACGGGTCGTCGCGGGAAAGAGCGCGCGGACCGCGCACGCTTCGACCGCGTCGTTCTGACGCGTCGCGGTCCCGTGCAGGTTGATGTAGTCGACCGACGACGGGGCGAGCGAGGCCGAGCGCAACGCGGCGTCGATCGCCTGGCGCGCGCCGCGACCGTCCGGATGCGGGGCCGACATGTGATGGGCGTCGGACGACTCGCCGTGGCCGACGAGCAGCGGCACGTCGTCGCGCAAATCGGGACGTTCGAGCAACGCGAAGCCGGCCGCCTCGCCGATGTTGAGGCCGTCGCGGCGCGCGTCGAAGGGCCGGCACAGGTCGCGCGAGACGAGGCCGAGCGAACGAAAGCCGAAGAGCGTGCTCGCGGTCAGCGTGTCGACGCCGCCGACCACCGCGGCATCGACGAGACCGGCGGCGATGAGGCGCGCAGCCTGTCCGAAGACCTTCGCACTCGAGGAGCACGCGGTCGACACGGTCATGCACGGGCCCTCGAGACCGAGGACGCGCTGCACGAAGTCCGTCGTCGCGTGCAGGTGGTGGAGCCGCGGATTGGCGAGTTCGTCGAGCGTCGTCGCGTCGCGATAGGCGGCCTCGCTGGCGGCGAATGTCGACGTGCTCGTGCCGAGCAGGAGCGCGATGCGCGCGGGCCCGTGGCGGGCGACCGATGCGCGGACCGCGTCGGCGAAGCCGTCACGATGCAGCGCGTCCCAGGCGAGTCGGTTGCTGCGGCAATCGAACGCGGCCCACGACTCCGGTAGCGGCGTGTCGAGTCCTTCGACTTCGCCGCTCCAGGTGTCGAGCGCGACGCCGGTCGCGCGCTCCGCGAACGTATCGACCCGCAGCCCGCTTGTGCGGGTGCGGAGGGCGTCGAGCAACGCCGCATTGCCGGCACCGGTCGCGGTCGTCGTGGTCGTGGCGGTGATCGCGAGCGGAGGCGCGGACATGCGAGATTGATAGCACAGCGTCCCGGGGGGCCGGATCGGCGGGCGCCTGACCTACAATCGCGGCCCGTCTCCGACCGACTTCCCGTGATCGACCTCGCCACCATCCGCGCCGCCCGCGACAACATCGCGGGGCAGGTGCTCAATACACCGTTCGTGCACTCGCGCACGCTCTCCGAGATCGTCGGCGCCGACGTGTGGCTGAAGTTCGAAAACCTGCAGTTCACCGCGTCGTTCAAGGAACGCGGTGCGCTCAATCGCCTGAAGATGCTGACGGACGACGAGAAGCGGCGCGGCGTGATCGCGGTCTCGGCCGGCAACCACGCGCAAGGCGTCGCGTATCACGCGGCGCGCATGGGCATCCCGACCGTCATCGTGATGCCGCGCTTCGCGCCGGCCGTGAAGGTCGCGAACACGCGACGCTTCGGCGCCGAGGTCGTCCTCGAGGGCGAGACCTTCGACGACGCGAAGGCGCACGGCATCGCGCTGGCCGCGTCGCGCGACCTCGTGATGATCCATCCCTACGACGACGAGGCGATCGTGGCCGGGCAGGGGACCTGCGGGCTCGAGATGATGGAGGCCGTGCCCGAGCTCGACATGCTGGTCGTCGCGATCGGCGGCGGCGGTCTCATCTCGGGCATCGCGAGCGCCGCGAAGGCGCTCAAGCCGTCGATCCGCGTGATCGGCGTCCAGGCCGAGCGCTTCCCCGCGATGTTCGCGGCGGTCAAGCACGTCGAGCTCGCGAGCGGGACGAACACGATCGCCGAGGGCATCGCGGTCAAGTCGCCCGGCGCGATCACGAGGCCGATCGTCGAGGCGCTGGTCGAGGACATCATGCTCGTGTCCGAGTCCGACATCGAGCAGGCGATCGTGATGCTGCTCGAGATCGAGAAGACGGTCGTCGAAGGCGCCGGCGCCGCCGGCCTCGCCGCGCTGATCCGCGCGAAGGACGCCGGCGACGATCGCTTCGTGGGTCGCAAGATCGGCCTCGTCCTGTGCGGCGGCAACATCGATCCGCTGATGCTCGCGGGCATCGTCGAACGCGGCATGGTCCGCGCGGGGCGGCTCGCGCGCATCCGCGTCGACCTGCGCGACCTGCCGGGCGCGCTCGCGCGCGCGACGGCGTTGATCGCGGACGCGGGCGCGAACATCGAAGAAGTCCATCACCAACGGGCCTTCACGACGCTGCCGGTCCAGAGCGTCGAGGTCGACTTCGTGATGCAGACGCGCGGCCACGACCACGTGGCCGACGTGATCGCCGTGCTCAACGCCGCGGGCTTCGCCGCGGTCAATCACGACCACTGAGACGGTCGCCGATGAATCCGCGCAGGCGCCGGTCGGTGACGCGTCCGTGCATCGCGATGATGGTGCTCTGTTTGTGCTCCGCATCGGGCTTCTCCCGGGCCGAGCCCGTCGCAGCGATGGTCGATACGAGCGATCGCCTGATCGGCGCGTTGCGGGCAAACGAGCCGGCCGCGCTCGAGCCGTATTTCGACGACGCCCTGCGCAGCGCGGCGCCGCACGAGCGCGTCGTCGAGCAATGGGAAGCGCTGGCGGCGCACGTCGGCGCGCTCGGTCCGTGCGAGACGGGGGTGCCGTCGACGCGTGGCGCCATCGCCATCGTCGAGTACCGCTGCATGTTCGCGCGTGCGCCGATGACGATCCGCTTCGCGTGGACCGACCGGGGCCGGTTGGCCGGCTACTTCTTCGTCGCGTCGCCCGTCGCGACGCCGCTCCCGGCTGGAGCGACCGAAGTCCTCGTCACGACGGGCGCGCCGGGATGGCCGTTGCCCGCGTCGCTCGTGTTGCCGAAGTCCCCCGTGCGCCCACCGGTCGTCGTCTTCGTCCATGGGTCGGGCCCGCAGGACCGCGACGAGACGATCGGTCCGAACAAGCCGTTTCGCGATCTCGCGTACGGATTGGCCGCGCGTGGAGTCGCGAGCTTGCGTTACGACAAGCGGACCTTCGTCCACGGCGATCGCTTTCGCGCCGAACGCCCGAACTGGACGCTCGACGACCAGATCGTCGACGACGCGGTCGCCGCGATCCGCCTCGCGCAGTCACGCGAGGACCTCGGTCCGCTGTTCATCGTCGGACATAGCGAGGGCGCCTGGCTCGCGCCACGCATCGCGGCCACCGCGACGAGCCGCGGCGCGCGCGTGGCGGGAGTCGTCATGCTCGAAGCCAACCTGACGCCGCTCGCGGTTCTGCTCGTCGAGCAATTCGCCTTCGCGGCGCAAGGCGCGAACCCGCGAGTCACCGCGGCGATGCTCGAAGAGGAGAAGGTCAAGCGTGACCATGTCGCCGCGCTCGTCGCGGCCGCAAGCCGTGGCCCGCTCGACCTCGACAGCTCGCCGGTCGCACGACAGTCGTTGCCGCTGGGGATGCCGGCTTCGGCCTGGCTCGACATCGCGCACTACGACCCGGCCGTCGCGCTGCTGGCGCAACCTCGTCTCCCCGCACTCCTCGCCTTCGGGCAGCGCGACTTCCAGGTTCCCATCCGCGAGAAAGCGCTCTGGGAGTCGCGTCTCGGCGCGCGCGGGAACACGACGCTCGTCGCATTTTCCGATCTCAACCATTTGCTGATCGAGGGCTCCGGTCCGATGTCCGCGACCGAGTACGCGCGGCCGGGTCACGTCGCGCAAACGGTGATCGGGACGGTCGTCGCGTGGATCGCGGCGATCGCATCGGCGTCCTCCTAGCGGCCGGTGACCTCGCGTGACCGACGCGTGGCCGCGACAGGATGTTGAATGGCGAGGCGCCAGACGGTGCGCGCAGCCCTCGCACGCTACACTCGCCGTTGCTCCGGCTCCCTTTCCATCCCATGCACCCTCGCCCGACCCGCCTGCTCGCCCTGTCGTCGTTCGCCATCGGCGCCGCGCTCACGTGTCTCGCGCCACCCGTATTCGCGCAGAAGGCGCCGGATCGCGTGCAGGCCATCGGTGACTCGGTCATCGCGTCGCTCAAGCGCAACGACCTGGCCACCGTCGAGGCGATGTTCAGCCGGCAGTTGAAGACGCTGTTCCCGCACGACCAGTTCATCGCGACCTGGGCGCAGATCACGAAGGAAGCGGGCACCCTCGATCATTGCGATGCGCCGGCGCGCGAGCCGCTCGGCAAATTCACCGCGCTCGACTATCCGTGCACGTTCGAACGCGCGACGATGCATCTGCGCGTCGCGATCAATCCGCAAGGCAAGCTCGAGGCGCTCAAGAACGAGCAGGTCGCGTCGACCGTCGACGCGCCGAAGGCGGCCGCCGCGGCCGCCGAGGCGGCGGCCCCGTCCGCGTATCCGGTCGAGCAAGTCACCGTCGGCGCGGCGGGCTGGCCGCTGCCGGCCACGTTCACGTCGCCGACCAACGGCGGGCGCACGCCGATCGCAGTCTTCGTCCACGACGCCGGTCCGCACGACCGCGACGAGACCGTCGGCGCGATCCGCGTGTTCCGCGATCTCGCCGACGGACTCGCGGCGCGCGGCATCTCGAGTCTCCGCTACGACAAGCGCACGTTCGCGCTGCAGAAGCGTTTCGACGCCGAGTTGAAGAACTACACGATGTACGACGAGACGATCGACGACGCGGTCGCCGCGCTCGCCTACGCCGCGTCGCGCCCGAACGCGGGGCCGGTCGTGCTGGTGGGCTACGGCTACGGCGGACGGCTCGCGCCGCGCATCGTGTCGGCCGCGGCCGCGAAAGGCGTCGCCGTCGACGGCCTCGTGATGCTCGCGCCGTCGATCACGCCGGTCGAGGACATGATGGTCGAGGAGGTCGAGTTCCAGTCGGAGCTACCGCAGCCGCTCGCGAAGCCCGAAGCGGTCGACGACATCCGCTTGCGCCGCGACAACGTCAAGAAGCTCATCAACGCGTCGAGCGATTCGACGCCGCCCGATCCGAAGGCGGCCTATCCGGGATCGATGCCGGCCTCGCTGTGGCGCGACCTCGCGAACTACGATCCGGGCACGGCGCTCGCGACGCGCCAGGACCTGCCCGCGCTGCTGATCTTCGGCGGCCGCGACTACCAGACGCCGCTGCGCGAGAAGCGCTACTGGCAACAGCGGCTGACGGCACGGCGCGATACCCTCGTCGCCGAATTCCCCGCCGTCAACCACCTGTTCGTCGAAGGGCGCGGCCCGATCACGCCGGCCGAGTACACGCGTCCCGGCCACGTGTCCGACGACGTGATCGACCGGATCTCGTCGTGGATCACGCAGCGCGTGCGCGGCAGTCGCTGATTCGCGACCGTCCCGCAGCGATCGTCGACCCCGCGAACCGACGATGAACCAACGCGACCCGCGCGGCATCCGCTTCGTTCATCAGGGCGCGATCGAAACGGTGGTCGACGTCCCCACCACGACGAGCGTCCTCTACTGGCTGCGCGAGCACGCGGGTCGCGTCGGCACGAAGGAAGGCTGCAACGAAGGGGATTGCGGCGCGTGCATGGTGATCGTCGGCGAACGCGATCCGGGCGCGCCGTCCGGCGTCGCGCTGCGCGCCGTCAACGCCTGCCTGCAGCCGCTCGCGGCGCTCGACGGCCGCGCGCTGTTCACCGTCGAGGACCTTCACGACGCGGTCTCGCCGGCCGAGCCCCATCCGGCGCAGCGCGCGATGGTCGAATGCCACGGCTCGCAGTGCGGCTTCTGCACGCCGGGCTTCACGATGTCGCTCGCGGCGTGCCACGACGATCACGCGCGCGCCGGCACGCGCCCGACGCGACAGGAACTCGCCGACACGCTGTCCGGCAACCTGTGTCGCTGCACCGGCTATCGTC
>Ga0247783_1000664_pt1 | contig 10851 bp, 8 predicted proteins | sample UWRJL064202C5_FD_179911 | JGI IMG/M metagenome (GOLD analysis project Ga0247783, IMG submission 179911) | Plant litter microbial communities from Arlington Agricultural Research Station in Wisconsin, United States - UWRJ-L064-202C-5 | ecosystem: Environmental > Terrestrial > Plant litter >... | reverse complement strand
TCCAGTGGCGGAAGCTCCAGTGGCGGAAGCTCCAGTGGCGGAAGCTCCAGTGGCGGAAGCTCCAGTGGCGGAAGCTCCAGTGGCGGAGCGGGCGGCGCGCCCACGACGACCGCTGGCACCGGAGGCAGCAGCGCGGGCGGCGCTGCCCAAGCTGGCGGGACTGGCAGTTGCCCAGTGATCAGTGAGTTTGCCACCTGGCCGAGCGGCAAGGGGCCCCTCGATATTGGCAAACTCGCAGTCAACAACTTCAAGAGTCACACCGGCGACGCCTACGGTGGCGCAGGCTACGCTTGGACGTTCACTTACGTCGCCTCGCTGCAGTTCACCAAGCTCACCGCGGACAGCGCCACCAACGCCACGCTCATCACTGGTTTCGATCGTTACGCTTCGGGCACGACCACGCCGCCGAGCAATGACACGAGCTCGACCGTCGACGATCGCGCGTTCGGGGATCTGCCGCTCGAAATCTTCATCGAAAACCAAGACGCGCGCAGCAAGAAGCTCGGGCTCGATCGCGCCGACGCGCAATGGGCCAACCCGACCTCGGACGGCATCAGTAAAGACGCGCGCTATTGGGCCGACGACATGTTCATGATCACCGGCTTGCAGGTGTATGCCTACCGCGCGACCAAGGATCTGAAGTACCTGACACGCGCGGCCCTGACCATGAAGGCGTACCTGACCGCGCTCCAACAGGCGGACGGAAATTTCTGGCACACCAAGCAATCGAAGGCCTACTGGGGCCGGGCCAACGGCTGGGTCGCAGCCGGCATGGCCGAGCTGCTCACCGATCTGCCAGCTGGCGCCGATCGCGACACCATCCTCGCGGGGTACAAGAAGCAGATGAACGGCTTGCTCCCCCTGCAAATCACCGGCACTGGCGCCGACGCTGGCATGTGGCGTCAGGTGCTCGACCTGAGCAGCGCCAACCCAGAGAGCTCGTGTACGGCCATGTTCACGTTTGCACTGATCACGGGCATCAGGAACGGCTGGCTCACCGACGCTAAATACGTCACCGCAGCGCGCAACGGCTGGCTGGCGCTCGGCAACAAAACCAATGCCAGCGGCGTACTGGACAGGGTATGTCCCGGCACCGGGCAGGCGGATGCAGGCACCCTCGCCTCGCAGCAAAATTTCTACGCTAGCATCATGCTCGGCTCGAACGACCAACACGGCCAGGCGCCGCTGCTCTGGGCGGCTCGCGCTCTGCTTCGTCCCGATTGCCCGGGAGTGCGTTAACGGTGTCCGAATTCACGACTCGCTCTGCGGATAGCTGCCGATTCGATCTCGTCAGTCTGGGTGAGGTGATGTTGCGCCTAGACCCGGGCGAGCTGCGCGTGCACACGAGCCGTTCATTCCAAGCCTGGGAAGGCGGCGGTGAATACAACGTGGCCCGTGGGCTGCGGCGCTGCTTCGGGCTGCGTGCGGCAGTCGTGACTGCGCTAGCGGATAACCCGATCGGGCGCCTGGTCGAGGACCTGATGCTGCAGGGCGGAGTCGACCTCTCTTACCTGCAGTGGAAGGGCTACGACGGCGTCGGCCGCAACGTGAGAAACGGGCTGAACTTCGTGGAGCGCGGCTTCGGTCCGCGCGCCGCATTGAGCTGCTCCGACCGCGGTCACACCGCCATCTCGCAGATGAAGCCCACTGACGTGGATTTTCAGAAGCTGTTCGCGAGCGATGGCGCCCGCTGGCTGCACACCGGCGGCATTTTCTGCGCGCTGGGCCCAGAAACACCTGCCGTGGCCAAGGCCGCCATGGAAGCGGCAAAGAAGCACGACGTGCGCGTCTCCTACGATCTCAACTATCGGGATTCGCTCTGGCGCGCGTTCGGCGGCCCTTCGCAAGCGCAGGCGGTCAACCGCTCGTTGATGCCGCTGGTCGATGTGCTGTTCGGCAACGAAGAAGACTTCACCGCCGCCCTCGGCTTCGAACTACAGGGCGTGGATCATTCCTACGCGCAGCTACCGATCGAGAGCTTTCGAGCGATGATCAAAGGAGTGGCCAGCGCGTTTCCAAACATTCGCACGGTCGCCACTACCTTGCGCGTCGCGCGTTCCGCGAGCGTGAACGGTTGGGGCGCGCTCTGCTACCACGACGGTGAGTTCTTCGAAGTCACCCCGCGCGAGGTAGAAATCTTCGATCGCGTGGGCGGTGGGGATTCGTTCGCGTCAGGCTTCATTTATGGCCTTTTGAGTGGCAAGCCGCCGGAATGGGCGCTGGCCTGCGGCGTGGCACACGGAGCGCTCGCCATGTCCACACCCGGCGATACGACGATGGTCACGCTGCCAGAGGTGCTGCGTGCAATGCAGGGCGCTAGCGCCCGAATCGAAAGATGAGCCATGACACGAGTCGAAGTCTGCAAGCGAATCGAAGCCGTCGGGGTCGTGCCCGTGATCCGCGCGCCTTCACCCGAGCTCGCGCTGCTCGCTTGCGAAGCCATCTTGGCCGGTGGGATCTCGGTGTTCGAGATCACCATGACCATCCCCGACGCACCGGCGGTCATCCGCGCCCTCCGCGATCGCTTCGGTGAGCGAGCGTTGGTTGGCGCGGGCACCGTGCTGGACGCAGCCGACGCGCGCGCCTGCATCGAGGCCGGTGCAGAGTTCATCGTCAGTCCTGGTTTCGACGCGGCCACCATCGCTGCCGCTCACGAAGCGGGCATTGCCGCCATGCCCGGCGCGCTCACGCCCACCGAAGTGATCGCCGCCTGGAAAGCCGGCGCTGACGTGGTTAAAATCTTCCCCGCATCGGCGCTGGGTGGTGCGTCCTATTTGCGCGCGCTCAAGGGCCCGCTACCGCAGATCAAGCTAATGCCAACGGGCGGTGTGAACATCAACACCGCCAAGGATTTTTTGGCGGCTGGAGCCGTGGCCCTGGGCGTCGGCTCGGAGCTCGTCGACATTGCTGCGGTGAAAGACGGCCGCGCCAACCTGCTCAGCGAGCGCGCGCGTGAGTTCGTCACCGCCGTCGCGGCAGCGCGCAAGAAGTAACACGCAGCGCTCGACCCGCTGCCGGAAATCCCTCGAGGCTGGCTCGAATTGCGACCGTCACGACGCACGCCGCGTTAGAAGTGAGCACCGATGTTCAAGAAGACGCTCCAAGCCACCCATCCGGACATGATGCGCGGCGCCGATGCACAAGCGCTCTCGGATCGCTACCTGGTCACGGACCTGTTCGCGCCGGCAGCCGTGTCTTTGACCTATGCGCACGTCGAGCGCTTCGTCATCGGCGGCGCAATGCCGAGCAGCGGGCGTCTGTCGCTGCCCGCGCAAGCGACGGGCGCGCCGTTTCTGGAGCGACGCGAGCTCGGCATCGTCAACGTCGGCGGCAGTGGGCGGGTCAGCGTCGACGGACAGAGCTTCGAGCTCGACAACTGCGATGGCTTGTACGTGCCGATGGCTTCGGCAGAGGTGACGTTCGAGTCGGCCACTGACAGCCAACCAGCGCGCTTCTACCTGGTCAGCAGCCCCGCACACGCGCGCTACGAGGCCGTGAAGATCTCGATCAATCAAGCCGTTCCGCTGGCGCGCGGCGCGCTCGAAACCTCGAATGAGCGCACCATTTATCAGTACATCGTGCCGGCCACCTGCAAATCTGCGCAGCTCCTGCTCGGGCTCACGCGCCTGAAACCGGGCAGCGTTTGGAACACCATGCCCCCGCACCTGCACGACCGGCGTTCCGAGGTCTATTTCTACTTCGACCTGCCGCCCGCCGATCGCGTGTTCCACTTCATGGGTCAGCCCGACGAAGCGCGTCACATCGTGATCGCCAACGAGCAAGCCGTGATCTCGCCCCCCTGGTCGATTCACATGGGTGCGGGCAGCTCCAACTACTCGTTCATCTGGGCAATGGCCGGCGAAAATCAAGACTACACGGACATGAACGTGCTCGATCTGTGCCAGTTGCGCTGAGAGTACCCGAGCGCGACGCTTGGCCCGCGTTCGCGCTGCCACGACGCGAACCAATTGACGTCCCGATTGTTGGCAGGTTCCCTGTCGAGCAGTAGCAGTGGCCAGCGGCGGCGCCCCCGCGTTCTCGAGGGCGCTCGAGCTGCCTATCAAGGCTTCTTGGCGTTGGACGTGCCGCTCAAAGTCGCGCTGGCGATATCGTGCGCTTGGACAGCAGTGGCTACATCCGCTGACATGCTCGACGTTGTCACGCCGGGAAGTGTTGCGACGTCGAGCGCGTACAACGTGAATTTGTAGATGTGGGTCATACCGCTCGGGCAAGGCCCCAAGTATCCCATGCCTTGTCCCGAAACCTGTTTGGCGCCAGCAGGCATGCTGAGGTTTGCGGTCGTCGGCAAAGACTCAATCAGCATGCTGGTGCTCGGTGGAATGTCCCAAACCACCCAATGATTGAAGCTGTTGTTGGTGTCGAGCAGCACGAGCGCGTAGCTCAACGCGGCGCTCGGGCCTGGCGTCCAAGCGAGCGGAGGCGAGTGATTCGGATTGCTGGCGCAGGTGAACTCACTGGCGAATGCGGCCCCCTCAGTCAGCTTCGAACTGGTCAGCGCGAAAGCGCCGCTACCGCCGCCGGCACCCCCGCTCGATCCGCCGCCGCTCGCCTGGCCACCCGCACCCGCGCGCGAGCCGCCGCTGCCGCCTTGGGCCGTACCCGCACTTGCTCCGCCGGCGCTTGCGATCCCACCCGTGCCACCGCTGGCCATCCCAGCACTGCCTGCGCCGCCAACGGCGCTGCTGCCACCGCCGCCAAGAGCGCTGCTGCCACCGCCGCCAAGAGCGCTGCTGCCACCGCCGCCAAGAGCGCTGCTGCCACCACCGCCAACGGCGCTGCTGCCCGCGCTGCCGGTGTTGCCGGCGGCCGGCGTGCCCGTGCCGACGTCAGTGCTGCTGCAATTGCTGAGCAGGAACGCGGCGGAACCGAGGACCAGAAGCGAAGCAAAGATTCGGGCTGCCATGGCCTGGTGAGTATAGGTGCGCAACCCTATCCAGGCGCCCGTGAGATAATTCTCACCCCAACCGTAACATTCTGTTTTTAATTCATAATTTATGAATCCGGCGGGCCGAGATTGGCAACTTCTGGGGCTGCGCCGAGCGCATCATAGCCAATGACTCAGCGTGGAGCAGCACTTCCCCCCAAGTGATGACGCCGCTTACGGCGTTTGATCGGCGGGCGGGATCACGTCGAACTTCTTCGTGCCGCCTTTCTCGAGCAAGTATTGGTCTGCGAAATCGAGCAGCGCAGACCAATCCTCGGAGGTCATGCCGTGCGAGCCCGCGCGAAAGTTCAGGCCCAAGTGCTGGTCAGCGCCGAGCAGCTGATACACCGGTTTTGCGCCCAAATAGGTCTGCACTGCCGCGTAGGCTCTGCCGTATTGGTCAGACAGGGAATTGCACATGATGAACAGACGCGGCGCGGTCAGCGCGGGCAACCAGTGCTGGTCACTCGGCAGCCGAGGCGTCTGGTTCTTGAATTCCGGCAGGCGCGGGCCGAACCAGTAGGTGTTCTGGTCGACGACTTCGGTGATGCCCTGACCTCGCCCTCCACCCATCTCCTTGCCCGAAAAACGGAACGCGGCGCCGCCTGCCACCGGCGCGCTGAGCGCAATGCGTTCATCGAATGCACCCGCGAGCAGCACGGCCTGAGCGAGCCGAGACACGCCCGTGGCCATGATCTTGCCCGCGTCGATCGACTCGTCGGTCACGAGGTAGTCGACCGCGCGAGACAGTCCCCACGCCCAGGCCGAAAAGTCTCGCCAATCATAGTCGGGATAGCTGGAGAAGAACCCGGTCGAAGCCCAGTTGGAGGCGTCCGCGCCCAGCTTTTGATACGGGACAGTAGCGACTGCATAGCCGCGAGCGAGCGCCACTGACGCGCTGCCGATGCTCTTGTCGTCAGTGCCGGAAGTGAGCGAAATCAAGACCGGGAACTTGTCGCCCGCTTGGGTCGCGACCGGGGTAAACAAGCCGAGATCGAAGCTGAGCTTTTCGCCGGGCCCGAAGCTGAGATGCAGCATCCGATAGTCGGCCTCGAGCCCACTGCTGACGGTGACGCGACGAAGCGCGGTCGTCGTCGTGGCCTTCAGGTTGCCAGGCGGCGGCGGCATGTGGCCGTATTCGTAGTCTTCGAGGATCTGGATCAGCTCCTGCCGCCGCAGCTTCCATTGCTCCGCGGTGGTGACTTTGGTGCCGTCCCTCATCGTCAGCGGATCCGGCATTTCTTTGATCAGCGGCAGGTCCTTGACCGCGATCGGAGGGGACTGCTGCCCGGCCGCGCCGCCCGCATGGGAGCCGCCGCTGCTCGTGCTACCGCCGCGACCGCCTGTGCTCGAAGCTGCGCCGCCAGCGCCAACGGAGCTCCCGCCGCCGGCCGTGGATCCTGCGCTCGCGCTGGCACTCGCAGCAGAACCGCCACCGCCCGGGCTGCCGCCCGCGCCCGCGCCGGAGCCGCTCGTGCTGCTGCCTGCGCTAGGCAACGCGGCGGAGCCCGCGGCGCCGGAATCGACACGAGCAGTGCCGCCGTCGCTACTCGAGCACGAAAAGACGGAGCAAACGACCAGGCACCCAAACAACGCGCGACCGATCATGGCGTCCAAGCTTTCTAACGGCGTCGATGCCGCACGCGCCAGCGCACGAGCGTGGCCAGCGCGAAGAGTCGCACGAAGCGTGATCCGCGTGAGCCCTCAATCGGCGACCGCCCGAGTGTTCAGACATTTTTTCTGATTTCGTAGCTGGGTTTCGTACGCGGCCTAATCAGAATCCTACAGTCTGCCCGGAGCGAGCGTCGGCCACGCGCAAACGCCGCAGCGCGCCGCCGAAGGCTGGGCCGTCTGTGCAGCGCTCGGTGACCATCAACAACCCAGTCACCCGCGCACCGCTTTCACGGCTTCGGACAGGCTGACAAAACCGCCTGTTTTGCCGGTGAAGCGGGCACACCCTGCAGCAGCTCGCGGGCCTGCGCGCAGTCACCCTCAGCGGCTCGCTCGCGGGCTTGCACCAGGCGAAAGCGCCAGGCGCGCGGGTCGTCGGGGAAGCGACTGAGGAACGCTTCACACTCGCGGCGCGTGGCGGCGGAGTCCGCTTCGGCCGTGGCCAGATTGAGTGCGTGCACGTCGACGTCGCGGGCGTAGCGCCCGTTTGGAAAACGTTTCCGATACTGCTCGATCGACGCGCGTATCGCCGCGCGTTTGCCCTGCGACGCGTGCAACCGAAGGATCGAGAACAGCGCGTCTTCGGCGACGGCGCTCGGTTGCGTCGAGAGCTCGACATAGGCGACGAGGGCGGCGCGCTCATCACCCGAGCGTTCGAGGCCTTTGGCGCGCGCGTACGCGCGTTGGGCCTCGGCGCTGGAATCGTCTTCGGCTGCGCGCGTGGGACTCGCGCTCGCCGAGCTGGCTGCTTTCGCCAGAGACGTGGTTACCGCGCTGGCCTGCTGCGCTGCCTCTGGATTCGGCGCTGGATCCGGCGGTGGTGTCGCGGACGAGACGACGCTGATTGGGGCGCGCAGTTGGCTGAGCTCCGAGGCTGTATCGAACAGCGTGGCGACGGCTGGCCAACGCTCGCCTGCGTTCAGCGTTCGCTCACCGCTCGGATCGGCCACTCGAACCACGCCCTCGACGACCTCCACGGCCACGCCTTCGGCGGCTCGCCGAGATACGCCGAAGATCGTGCCGACGACTTGCACGCGCGTCGCCCCTGCGAGCACCTCGAAGCTCCGGCCGGCACCCTTTTGGACGTGAATGAGCACGACGCCAGAGACCAGGCGCAATGACGCCCCGCGCTCGTCGTCGTGCTCGACGATCAGCTCCGTGCCGGGTCGAAGGATGGCGCGCGCCGAGCGCAGCGCCAGCAGCGAGCCCTTGCTCGTGGGGCTGGGCTCGCGCGACGAAAAACGCAGACCCACGAGTACGCCCAGCGAAAGCGCGGCCAGCGCGACGAAGCACAGCCAGAGCCGCGCACGCCGCTGGTTCGCGCTGCCCAGCCGTTCACTGAGCGCGCGCCGGACGCGCCCCTTGAGGCCGTAGGGCGCGCTCGGTTCGGGAAGTGCAAGCTGCAGGGCTCGGCGTAGCTCGGGTCGAAGCTCGCTCACGTGATCCTCCGCGCGCCCGTGAGGGGACGCTGACAAGCGCGGGCGAAATCACGCCGAGCGTGGTGGAGCCGAGTGTGGACGGTGCCGACCGGCACTCCAACGGATTCCGCAATCTCTTCGCATGACCAACCCTCGACCTCGTGCAACACGAGCGCGCTGCGTTTCTCGAAGGAGAGCCGCTGCAAGGCCAAGTGCACACCCTCGACCTCAGCCAGATCCTGCGCATTGTTTGCTAGCGGCGCTCGGATTTTGGCTTCGATGCCGAACAAGGACAAAAACCGGCAACGCACGCGCTCGCGCCGAACGTGCGCCCCCGCGACGCGGTAGGCGATCCGGAACAGCCAAGTCGTTATCCGTGCATCGCCTCGGTATTCCGGAAGCCGGCGATGAACGACGAGAAACACCTCTTGCACGAGATCCTCGGCCTCGGAAGCGCCGACGAGGCGAGTCAGGACGCGATACACGTACTCGAATTCGGCCTCGTAAATGGCGTCGAACGAGAACCCCGCGGACTCGCTCGCGCGCAACGCCTCGACCAATGGGCCTGCCATGCTCAATGCTTTGGACGCGGACGACGAGAGCGGCATTCTCTCAGAACCTCCCGGAAAGCGAAATGCCGTAACGAGCACCCGGCAGCACACCGAAGGAAATGTCGGACACGCCCAATTCTCGCAGCTCGCGCTGGTATCGGCTGTAATTGCTAGGCAAGAGCGCGCCACTCAGGCCGATCGCGCAGGAGATAGCCCCGCCGGCGGCGACCACGACGCGCTCGTCGTTGCTGAATCCGTCTGCGAAGGAGGGCAGCATCGCCACCACGCCCCCGGCGATCAGCGGGAAATAGCTGAGTAGCGGAGACAACGGAGGCTCGCTTTGGGCAAGATCTGCTTCGACTCTCGACCGTACTTCGTCCGAGCTCGCACCTGGCTCGCGCAGCCTGCGACGCGCGGCGCGCAGGCGCGAGATCTGCGGTGTACGAATGATCGCGTTGAGACCGAGCAGCGCGGCGCTGGAGTAGCTTCCTGCGGCCAACGCGGCCGTGGAGTAGGTCGGCACACTGTGTTCACCATACAGAGTCAAACCGGTGCTGAACGCGCCGAACGCCGCGAGACCCGAAACGCCAATCACCGCTCTGCGGTAGTCGTCCGGGACGAAGAAGCTGGCACTGCCACCGAGCACCGCCACGCTTGCGCTCGCGGTCATGAATGCGTCCCCTCCGGTGTCGAAGCCCAAGTGCGCGTTGGGCTGCGCGGTCCCCCCGAGCAGCAGCAACAACAACGAGGAGCCCAGCGCAACCTCCCCGACTCCTAACCAAGTGCTGACCGAAGAATCGCGCTCGACCCGATCGAGCGCGTGCCGCAGGGCGAGCTCCGAGGGCGGCGGCACAGCTGGAGCACGTTGCAGCGCGCTCACTTCGCGCACGGCGAGCGCGATGCCATCGGTCACGGTGGCGATCCGCGGTGCGGATAACTCGTCGAAATTTCCGAGCACGATGGTGCGAGTCACGCTCGGCTGATCAGCGCCTGAGATGCGCGCGAACCAGGTGCCGGAGCCGTCTCGCTCGATCGACAACCTGACCCGCTCGAGCACCAGTTGCGTGCCGCGCCGAGCCAGCTCGGCGCGCACGGCCTCGAGCAGCGTCTCGGCCTGCAACGGCGGAGGGCCTGGCGGCGGCGCTGGCAGAGGCGGTGCGAGCGGAACCGGCGCCAGCGCGGAGACCAAGAACGCTGCGACGACGTCCGTGGCCGTGGCGCACGTGGCTGGCGGCAGCGACGTCGAAACCACGCGCTCCGCAGTGCGCAGCACGATGCTCAAGTGCTCAGGCGTGCCCTGGATCTGGATCTGCGTGCTCGCTGCCTCCGCGTCCGCGGGCGAGGGCGAGGGCGAGGGCGAGGGCGAGGGCGAGCCGAGCACGAGGCCGGCCTGTTCCAGCGCTGCGCGAACCTCGGGCTCGGAGACGCAACTCTGGGCATCGAAAGCCGCGATGTGCAGCGCGGCTGGCTCCGCGGCCGCGGAGTGCCCCCAAATCGCTACCGCGGCAGCGAGCCCAACGCACCCCAGAACTGATCGCTGCACCCCCACTTGTGTCTCGGGCGGTGCAGCACCTTCAATGAAAAATCAAAATCGTCCGGAGTGCAGCGCCCTCACGTCGGCTGGTCGGGGGGCGGTACTGGATCGAACGTCACTTCGCAGGGGAAGGTGCCCGTCAGCGTGCCGCCGGCGGTCTTCCACGAATCGCAGGCGGTGCCGCTGAGCGTGATGCCGGTTTGGTCCGCGTTCAGCGTCCAGCCGTTGGGGTCGCTGTAGGCCAGCGGCTTGTCGTTGTAGGTGAACTTACCCTTGGCCGCGTTGGTCGTGATCTTGACGCCGGTAGTCATGCCGCCCGGTAGCGTCGCGGTCATGGCGAAGGAGCAGCTACGGGTTTGCACCAGCGCATCCTTGATGGCCTTGATGAGCGGCGTCACGTCCGCCGCGGTCCCGGCGCCATTGACGACGTAGTAGGGGGCCTTGCCGCCGCCGGCCGCTGCCGCGTAAGTTGCGGTGAGCGCTTTGGTTGGGCTCTTGGAGATGCAGGCGGAATACAGATATTGCTGGTCGGTATCAGCATAGGGCTCGACGGGCTGTCCAGTGCCTGCGTTGGCCATGTCTTGCAGGTAGTCGAGGCCACAGCGACCCGATTGGCAGCCCTCCGCTTTGGGGTCCGTGCTCAAAACACTGCCGATGCCTAGCACGTAGGTGGTGATGCCCTGCGCATAGGCGGCTTGAGCGGATTTGATGGCCGCGTCCTGGCCGCATTGC
>Ga0247783_1000662_pt1 | contig 10867 bp, 8 predicted proteins | sample UWRJL064202C5_FD_179911 | JGI IMG/M metagenome (GOLD analysis project Ga0247783, IMG submission 179911) | Plant litter microbial communities from Arlington Agricultural Research Station in Wisconsin, United States - UWRJ-L064-202C-5 | ecosystem: Environmental > Terrestrial > Plant litter >... | reverse complement strand
TCCTTAAGCTAACAATTTATTAAACAGCCAAAGCCGTATATTACCTGCATATTTTAGGTCAGTGTAAAACAGACGCTTTTAAAGAACATCCATCAAACCCCGCAAATCGTAATTGCGGCTTATGACAGCCAAGCCTAAAAAAATCTATCTTTTTTGCCGTTACATTTTTTAACGTCTTACTACATATCTCCCACATACACTGGCAAAGCTAAGGCTCACAATCAACCGAGTTCAGTCAATTGATTCACTTACAAATCACTCGGAGCACCGCGATGCAAATATTTTTTTTGATCAAAAGTTCGTTTTTCAAAAAGTCCCTGCTGATTCTTCCTTTGCTCGGTCTGCTCAGTGCCTGTGGTGGCGATGATATGGACAAGCCCGACCTCAATACCAAAATGTTGTCGATCAACTTTGACGATGGTGCCGCTGGTTGGCAGGCGGGTTTTGCCGATTATCCGGCGGGCGAAGAAACCTTTTATGAATTGGCCTCCGGACTGGTGGCTTTACCTGCGTCACTTGGCACTAACCGCAAAGGATTTAAATTAAACGGCAACAATCACAGCGATGACCTGTTTATGTTTGCGGCCAAAAAAGTGGATGGGCTTGAACCTAACGCCCGCTACGATTTGCGCTTCAAAATGACCTTTGGCACCAATGCGCAAAATAATTGTGTTGGTATTGGTGGATCACCGGGCAACAGTGTGTGGCTTAAAGTCGGCGCCACCAAAAACCAACCCAAAGCAGTCGATAATGGCACAGGATTTTTATTGCTCAATTGGGATAAAGGGAATCAAGCGGTTGGCGGTAGCGATGCCATTATTGCCGGTAATTTTGCCAACAGCCGCGACTGCGGCGCCGCTGATACCAGCTATATGAAAAAAACCCTAAGCACCGAACAAAGCGCCTACTCAGCCATTGCAGATGAACAAGGCAATATCTGGTTATTGCTCGGCACCGATTCCGGTTTTGAAGGCATTACAACGATTTATTTTATGGAGCTGGAAGTTGCGGCGACCAAACGTTAGTTTTTTGTTCAGCGAATAGCGAATGGGCGGGTAATGTAGCAGCGGCTTCATTAAATCAGGCAGATGCAAAATTGCCCTAGGATAAACGCCAACATTTGGGATTGCTGCTGGCGATGCGCCCGTGGGAATTGAAAATATTTGAGACGATGAAGCGGTAATTGAAATGGCGGGAGTGAATATTGACCTATTAACAACTGCACTAGGGTTAGCTTTTTTATTTTTTTGTCGCCATAAATTCGCCCTTCCCAACAGCGACACAACAAGTTAATAATTCGTTATCCGATTCTATTTGTTGGAAAAATTCCTCAAGTTCTGAAAGATGAGAAATGGCATTATCAATAACAATTACGCCCTTGGGTTTTATAATTCGCTTTATATCGTCCCACCATTGGCCGTATTGAATTCGATCAGAATCTAAAAATAATAGATCAACAGATTCAGCGGTGAGCGTCTTTAAATAATCGCCTGCATCGCCTTTTATCTGGCTAATGACATCCGCAAAACCTGAGGCATCGAAGTTTTTCTTTGCCATTGAAACTTTATAATCTGAAATTTCAATGGTATGAACCTTTCCACCATTACTGTGTGCTGCTGCCGCAAGCCATAAGGTGGAATATCCATTCGAGGTGCCAATTTCAACTATTGTCTTGGCATTTAGAGCATTAACCAACACCGCCAGGAACTCGCCTGTGTCGCGGGTGATGTTGAGCATTTTTTCTTCCCTGAGGTTGGTATTGTTATCATTTTCAATACCAAAAGTTTCCAGATAACCCAGCATAGAATCAAAATCATAGGGGTCTTTTAAGTCACCTTTAAGAAATCCTGTTCGCATTTTTTTGGTTCACTTCACAAATAAAAATAAATTGCAGGCTAGTCTCATGTGAAAACTAGCCTGCATAAAAATAGCTTGCGGACGATTAGCGATGTTTAATCTTATCGCCGTCTTTCAAGCCTTTCAGCACTTCAATGTTGATACCATCGGAAATGCCGGTTTTGACTTCGCGTTTTTCAAACGTTTGTGGGGCGGTTTCGATTTCAACAAACTGGGCCTTTTCTTCCACAATCAAATTGCCTTCGTTAATCGCCAGCACATTTTCTTTTTTGTCCAATACGATATCGGCGTTGGCGCTGTAGTTGGAGCGCAGGAATAATTTTTCGCTGAGTTTCACCGCGGCGCGAATCTGGAATTTAATCGTGCCCTGGTCAGTCACGCCTTTAGGCGAAATATATTCGAGCACTGCGGTGAAAGGTTCGCCTTCCAGTGCGCCCACATCCAATACCAGCTCCATACCTTCGCGAATTTTGCCGACTTCCGATTCATCCACCATGCCTTCAAAAATCATATCGTTCATGTCAGCTAAGGTAGCAACGGTTGTACCTGAACCGTACGAGCTGGTTTCAACAATAAACGCACCTTCTTTGTAGGGGATATCCAACACCATACCGGTAACAGTAGCGGGAATCATGTTGGAAACTTTATCGGATCTTTTGGTCGCGCCGGATTTCATCAGCAGTAAATTATTTTCTGCCGCAGTGACCGCTTCGCGCTGCAGATCATAGGTGAGCAGAAATTTATTGTACTCAGAAGCGGAAATTAATTTTTCGGCAAACAAATTTTTCTGGCGACTGTATTCATCAGTGGCGTTTTGCAAGTTGAGTTTGGCGGTCTCTAATTGCGACTCCGCCTGGTTCAACATCACCATATTGGGTGCGAGGGTAATCTTGGCGATGATATCGCCCTTCTTCACACTTTGGCCGGCGATTACATAGAGTTTTTCTACTACACCGGACACTTGCGATTTAATTTCCACTTCGCGACGCGGAATCACTTTACCCACAGCGACGGTTTTTTTCACAATCGTGGTTTTGAATACCGCGTCCGATTGATAGGTGACGGGTTTTGCCTGGGATTTATTGTAAAGAAACACTGCTGTGCCGATAAACACAACGGCGATCAAACCCAAAACTGCATACCAGATAAACTTTTTCATGGTGTCCTTCTTACGATTGCTGAGAAATAAAGTGGTTAAAGTGTTTGGTTAAAAATTTTATTCGTCTTGCAGTGCGACTATCGGATTCACTGCCACTGCTTTTGCAGCAGGCATAAGTGAGGCCAGTAATCCGGAAATTATCAATACCACTACAGCGCTTATCGCAGTATTGAAATCCACCTCGGGATTGCGAAACATCCCGGCGCTGCCGCCATTGGCTTCCATCAACTTATTGATACCTTCCAACAAGAGCACGCCCATTACCAAGCCGAAATATCCTGCTACGGCGGTAATAAACACGGACTCTTGCACAATCATGCCGATAATCGATGCCGGGGTTGCACCCAGCGCTTTGCGCAAACCAATTTCACGCGTGCGCTCTTTAACGACGATCAACATAATATTGCCCACACCAATCGCACCCGCCATGATGGTGCCAATCGCCACCACCCAACTGAATACATTGATGCCAGTGAACAAGCCGTAAATTTTGTCGAACTCATTTTGCAAATTGAAGCTACCCAATACACCTACATCTTTGGGATCAATTTTATTGCGCTCGTATATATATTTTTTTACATCGGCCTCTGCTACTGCGGCATGCAAACCCGGTTTTGGAATCACCACAAAACTGCCCACCCAATCAACCTGGTTGAACGCGTAGCGCAGAGTGTCATTGGGGATAAAAATTTTTTCTTCTTCCGAGCTGTTCGGATTAGAAGAGCTGGATTTATAAACGCCCACTACCTGAAAGCTGATGCCCGCCAGCGTAATATCGACACCAACAGCTTGTTCACCTGGGCCAAATAAAATTTCTTTTACGCGCGCGCCAATGATCGCCACTTTGCGCCGTTTTTGATCGTCCAGTTCATTGATGTAACGGCCCTCTACCATTTTTTGTTGATGGATAGACGCCATACCGGCGTGGCTACCTTGAATGGAAAAGCTGCCATTCTTTTTTTTGTACACTGTATAGGCCGGTGAACCATCCCAAATACCCACACTGTTTTCCGCGTAGATGGTACCCACACTGGCAACGGTATTTTTAATGGTTTCCACTTCATCGGCCTTCAAGCGGATTTGCCGACCAATGGGTAAACCCTGATAGGCAATCTGGGTTGGGTTTTGCGACCAGATCCAAACGGTATTGGGAATTTCTTTAAAATCTTCCACTACACCGTTTTCCAACGCCTTACCGGCACCGAGTAAAACGGTGAGCATAAAAATGCCCCAGAAAACGCCAAATGCAGTGAGTGCAGTGCGCAGTTTGTGTTGATTGAGTGTGAGGAAAATTTCCTGCCACTTTTCGGTATCGATTAGCATGATGTGCTCCTTAATCCGCGCGCATGGCTTCAATAGGCATGATGCGCGCGGCTTTTAATGCAGGCACTAAACCCGCCAAAGCGCCAACCAATACCAATAAAATAATCGAGGTAATCGCCACCTGAAAATTCACTTCCGGATTTTGAAAGAACGGCAAATTAGCACCGGCTGAGCGCAAGCCAAACGACACTAACTCCAATAGGCCTACCCCGAGCGCCAAGCCCGCGTAGCCGGCAATTGCAGTAACCAAAATGGATTCCATTAACAGGGTGCTGACAATTCCAAAAGGTGTTGCGCCTAGCGCTTTGCGAATACCAATTTCACGTGTGCGCTCTTTAACGGTAATGATCATGATATTACTCACGCCGACAATACCGGCCATTAAAGTGCCCAGACCGACAAACCAGATAAAAGCATTAATCGCCAAAAATAATCCGTTCACCATTTTGGCGGGCTCAGCCATATTGAATGAACGTATTGCGCGTTTGTCTTCCGGTGAAACCTGATGCCGCTGTTGCAATAATTTAATTGCCGACTTCTCTAATTCAAACCCGTCTACACCCTCCTTTGGGCGCAGCCAGATGCCGCCGACTTTATCGCTGGTGCCAAACAGTTTTTGAAAGGTGTTTTGCGGAATATAAACACGCTCGGAATCGCGTCCGCGATTGCCTTTGTCATAAAACAAACCCACCACTTTCATCACCACACCATTGACGCGAATATTTTTCCCCACCGGGTCTACATCTTTGCCAAAAATCCGCTCGCTCACCACTGTGCCAATCACCACAATTTTGCGCATTTGCCGGTCATCGAGCGAATTGATTTTGCGGCCGAAATTAAAGGGGACAGATTCTTTAATTTTAAAAAAATCATCCGGCACACCATGAACTTCAAAAGCACCATTTTTCTTTTCGTAAACAATCGAAATTCCCTGCCGTTGATTGTCGGCCGAGATAAACCGCACACCCGGTACTTTTTGTTGGACAGCGGCAATATCCTCGATGGTTAATTCGATGGTGCGGCCAACACCACGCCCGTTATAGGCGACCGAGGTGGCACCGGTGTAGACCACAATAAAATCCAGCACATCGGAACCAAAATCGTTGTAAACACCATTCTGCATGCCGCGCCCGGCACCGAGCAGCAGGATCAACATAAAAATACCCCAGAAGACCCCAAAGGCGGTCAGCGCGGTGCGCAATTTGTTCATGCGCAGGGTATAGAGAATTTCTTGCAAGCCATCGAGCATGGTATTTACCCTAGGATCTCTTCTTCATCTTGATCGGCAATTTCATCAGCAACATGGGTGTGATGATGTTTGCCGGAAACAATCAGGCCGTCTTTTAAAATAATCTGCCGCTGGGTTTGGTCGGCAATATCTTGTTCATGGGTCACTATCACAATGGTATTACCCAGCTGATGGACTTCTTTCAGCAGCGCCATCACTTCCAGGGTGGTTTGGCTATCCAAGGCACCGGTGGGTTCATCGGCGAGAATAACTTTGGGTTTAGTTACTAATGCGCGCGCGATGGCGACGCGCTGTTTTTGTCCACCCGATAATTCATTGGGCATATGCTTGGCGCGATTGGACAGGCCCACCATTTCCAGATATTGATCCGCGCGGTAATTGCGCTCTTTGCGCCCCACGCCCTGGTAATACAGTGGCAGCGCCACATTTTCAGTGGCATTTTTAAACGGCAACAAATTGAATGACTGGAACACGAAACCCAATAATTCATTGCGCATTTTTGCAGCGGTTTTTTCTTTGAGGTTTTTAACTTCGCGCCCGGCGAGAAAATAATCGCCCTTATCATGAGTATCCAAAATACCGAGGATATTGAGCAGGGTGGATTTGCCCGAGCCCGAGGAACCCATAATCGATACCAACTCACCTTCGCGGATGTGCAGGTCAATACCTTTGAGCACATGCAGCGGCTGTTCGCCGGAGTGGTAGTACTTGTGGATGTTATTTAATTTGATCATGGTGATTTCCCTTAGTACGGCAGGCGCTCTGTGGCAGGCACCCTGCGCGCACAAGCTTAATGGCTTTTAATCGATTTACCGGCTTCTTTACTCTGGCTTAACACTCTGGTGACATCTGTCAGCTTTAGATAAGCATTATCGTCACGGCTATTGCTTGCAAGGTAATAGCTTTGATGCAGCCCGGCGACCTTTAGATTCAGCTGAGTGAAAAATAATTATTCATCTTGCAAAGCGGTGATGGGATTGACCGATGCCGCCTTGAGTGCCGGCAGAAGTGCCGCGAGTACACCGGTAACCACCAGTACACCTAACGCCAGCAAGGCAATTTTGATATCAATATAAGGCGATGCAAACATGCCCTCACCCTGCCCCATTTTTACCAGCAGTGTGCGTATGCCTTCCAACAACAACACGCCAGCGGCCAGACCGGCATAACCGGCGATCAGGGTAATCACCAGCGATTCATGGATAATCATCACACTGATATTGGTGGGTGTGGCGCCCATGGCTTTGCGCAAACCTATTTCGCGCGTGCGCTCCTTCACCACCACCAGCATGATATTACCCACCCCAATCACCCCAGCGATGATGGTGCCAATTGCCACCATCCAACTAAAACCCAAAATGCCCGTTACCAAGCCGCGATTTTGTTGGTAGTTTTGCTCCATATTAAAACCACCGATCACACCGGTATCATCCGGGTGAATTTTTTTGCGTTCGTATAAGAGTTTTTTTACATCGCGCTCCAGATCAAACGCGCTGAAGCCAGGTTTGGGCGAAAAGAACAACACCTGAAAAGCATCCGTCTGGTTAAATGCCTGGCGCAGACTTTCATTAGGGAGAAAAATGCGGCCATTCGCCTGTTGTGCACCATCTGGCTCAATGGATTTATAGATACCAACAATTTTAAATTTAGCACCGCCGATATCAATGGACTCGCCAATCGGATTAATGCCACTTTTAAATAACACTTCTTTTACCCGCGTTCCGATCACGGCAATTTTTCGTTTTTCTTGTTCATCCAGCTGATTGATATATCTGCCTTCAACCAATTTAATAAATTCAAACGGCTCCCAGTGCGCGTGGGTTCCCGCTACCGCAAATGAACCGCTCTCTTTGCCGTAAACAATATATTGCGCTGCACCAAAGTTGCCGAGGTTATTTTTTCCATCGACCAGATTAACCGCCGGAATAGTTTGGCGAATAGCTGCTACATCTTCCGGGGTAAACTTAATCGCCCGGCCTTTGCCCAAGCCTTCAAACGCCAGTTGGGTAGTATTGGATGGCCAAAAAATAACGACACTTTTTGCATCGCCAAAAATCGTTTCTATTTTGTTTCCAAAACCGGTGCCAAAACCCAGTAATAACACCAGCATAAAAATGCCCCAGAACACACCAAAGGCCGTCAAGCCGGTGCGTAATTTCTGTTTGCGCAAGCTGATCATTATTTCTTGCCACTTGTCCCAATCAAACATAACCAACTCCTTTCTATTCCGCTTTCATGGCTTCAGTCGGGGTGATGCGCGCGGCGCGCAACGCGGGCATTAATCCGGCAATGACACCAGCACTGATTAACAACAACAGCGAACTCAGGGCAACACCCATATCAATTTCCGGCTGGCGAAAATAGGGCAACTCAACATTCATTTTGGTCAGCAGCGCCGACACACCTTCGAGAATAGCGACGCCCAATACCAAGCCACTGTAGCCCGCAATACCCGTCACCAATACGGATTCCAATAACAGGCTGCCGATAATGGAGGTTGGATTGGCACCCAGGGCTTTGCGAATCCCAATTTCGCGGGTGCGCTCTTTTACGGTAATGATCATGATATTGCTCACGCCGACAATGCCGGCGAGCAAAGTACCAATGCCCACTAACCAGATAAACATATTCAAACCGGCGAACATGGAATTAAGTTCAGCGGCATCGCGCGCTTTGTTGCTCACTTCAATTGCGCGCACATCATCGGGCGCAATTTTGTGGCGCTGTTTGAGTAGCGCGAGAATATCTTCTTCGAGTTTTATTCCATCCACATTTTGTTTGGGCCGCACGGTAATCAAATCTACGCGCTGCCCACCGCCAAAGGCTTTTTTAAAGGCAGTGACCGGTATATAAACGCGCTCGGACATTTTTCCCTGATTGCCCTTATCAAAAAACAAGCCAGTTACTTTAAATGAAATACCATTGATTTGAATTTCTTTGCCGATCGCCTCTGCGTGGGTAGTAAATAATCGTTCACTCACCCGCGTACCTATCACCACCACTTTGCGATTATTGTCTTCATCCAAACGATTTAAACTGCGACCATCATCAAAGCGCACTTTCTCCTTGATATTGAAATATTGGTCAGCCACACCCAGCACCCCAAAACTGCCCGACTTGGGGCCAAAGGTCACGGAAACATCGGAATTGATAAAAGAGCCGAGCGGATTTTCGCTGGAAAGAAAACGTACTCCGGGAATTTGCTGGCGAACGGCGGCCATATCACTTTCGGTAAGTTCGATCTGACGGCCAACTGGTAGGCCCATATAGGGAACAGAGGTGGTGCTGGGAAAGATCCAGATGGAATCGGCAACATCGTTACTCCAACCATCGGCAAAAGCTTTTTCCATCCCCCGCCCGGCACCGAGCAGCAGGATTAACATGAGGATGCCCCAGAACACACCAAAGGCCGTAAGCCCGGTGCGCAGCTTGTTCTGGCGCAGGCTAAAGAGGATTTCTTGCAGGCTATCCATATGATTTCCCAATCGCGTGGTCGTGATTTAGCGGGTGCTTAGCGGAGTCAATGCACCCTCATCCTATTGGATTCACTTCCAAAATTATGTGCGGCACATAAATCGCCGCCCGTCTCAGAACGGCAAAATAACATAGAGTTCCATGCTGGGGTAAATTTGGCCATAAGTCGCCTGATTGAAAAAACTGCCTGCCAGCAACACACTGGCAGGCAGAGTCACGCGGAGAAAACCAAATTCCCAAGGTGGGGGTATGGGAATGTGGTGATCTCGAATAGTTAGATGTACAGAGAAGCGGATTGGATTCAATGGGTGATAATAAAATCAAGGGGCTTTGAGTAGATCAAACACCACTCGCGCGAAACCTCTGGCCAACTCCGGATTGGATAAATATTGCATCACCAAAAGGCGTATTTTTTATTTATCGCGTTGGAAATTTTAGGGCGTGAGGTTTGGAAAGTACCAAGGTTCGGCGTGCTCCGCAATTTCCCAACGCAAAGGTGACTTACTGCTGGTTTCACTTAGTAAACCTTCGCTTTTTAATTGACTTAATAAACGGCGCGCACTGCGCTCAGGCATAGCACAAAGTTCCAAAGCTTGAGCGCGATCAATTTCGCCCTGCTGAAATGCCGTATACAGAATTAGGCTAGCGGTAGATTTTAATGGCGCGCTGATTCCCGCTACACGATCATCATTGCGCGCAACGATATAGCTTTCTATACGTTGACGTATTTTGGCAAGATCCAGTAATTCACTAACATAGATCACCTGGTCTATAGCCGTGTCCAGCATATAGTTACAAAAACTCATTAACCCTTTTTCAGTTAGATTTCCTCGCCCATCGTAGTCACCTTGACGCACTGCATCTGCATTCGCTAACAGGTTTTTGTATTGCACGGCGGACCGCGCCAACCCCCGGCTTAAACACCAGGCGCCGTAACTCTCCAAACCTATCGCTTTCAATGCAGCGTCGGTCAACAAGCGCCCCACTCTGCCGTTGCCATCAATAAAGGGATGAATCCACGCAAAGCGGTGATGTGCCGCCATAAGTGCAATAACTTTACGATCACCACTGAATTTTTGAGGGTTATAGGTTTCGCAAAATTTCACCATAAGTGCAGCAAGATCTTCTGCGGCGGGCGGAATATGCTGACCAACAATAACCGGCCGTGCGCGCCATTCTCCCGGTACTACTCTATCAACCGCATTGCCCTGCTCATCTTTAATGATCCACAGGCTGTCAGGTACACGTTGATAGAATTCCTTATGGATGGAGCAAATAAAGTCTGGCGAAAACAATCTATCGAGATCCGGTTTTTGGTTAATCAACCACTCTTGTACCTGCATGTGCGCCAATGACTCGCGCTGTAAATCGCGCTTCGCAGGATCACCACTGTAGTCGCCACGCTGGGCGGCCCGAATTTCGTGTGGCCGAGTGGGATTACCTTCAATCAGGTTGGAGTAATAGGAGTTGATCGCCGCCATATGCTGCTCAAGGCGCACTAGCGTCAGGGGGGCAAGTTGGCCGGTGAGTTTTGCGGATTGGCTAATCAGGGATATGACTTTATCGGGTAATGACGACTGCGCCAGCGCAGTATCACTGGGGATAAAGGGTGCAATATCCAAGATGGAAGTGGCCATAGCTATACCCGGAACAGAAACTGATTGGCCGCTTTGATGGCCGTATTGTTGATCTAATATCTTATTGATAGTAAAGCATAACTTTTTATAAAAGACATGAATTTTTATGCAGTTTGGCCGATTGATTGGCCGGTTTAATCCGATTAATTCCCAGTGCCGAACTTTTGC
>Ga0247783_1000661_pt1 | contig 10898 bp, 5 predicted proteins | sample UWRJL064202C5_FD_179911 | JGI IMG/M metagenome (GOLD analysis project Ga0247783, IMG submission 179911) | Plant litter microbial communities from Arlington Agricultural Research Station in Wisconsin, United States - UWRJ-L064-202C-5 | ecosystem: Environmental > Terrestrial > Plant litter >... | reverse complement strand
GGGTAGAAGTCCGGCGACTGCACGAAGTACGAGGTCTGGCTGACGCCGTTTTGACGGACGGCGGTGAGCAGATTGGTGGGCGCGAAACGGTCGTAAAAGACGCCATAGCCCCCACGGATCGTCATCCACGCGGGATGCTTGTCGCCCTGGTGAACCGCCCACGCAAAGCCAATGCGCGGAGCGGGATCAACGTGATCCGGTATGGCGGACTGGGACTCGAAACGGAAGCCTAGGTCGACGGTGAAGTTCTTTTGAAGCTGCCACTCGTCTTCGGCATAGATCCCGACGTTCCCGGTAAGGATAGTGGCGGCGGGCTGTCCCGCGGTGAGACTGAACTGGCTGGCACCGCCACCGTTGGCGCGGATCTGCGCCGGGGTTAAACCGTTGGCGATTCCCTGCAGTGTCTTCTGGTACGTGTCCAGGTTGGGGAAGGTGAACTGGCCGTTATAGTTGGCCGACGATACATTCGCTTCGCGCAGCAGGCGGTAGCGCGCCCCGGCCCGCAGGAAGTGCTTTCCATGTGTCCAGGAGACGTACTGCTGAAACTCGTAACGGTCCTGATTATCACTCTGATTTTGTGTAGGAGCACCGCCTCCAGAAAAAGCGCCCTGCACGACGATCGACGCTGTGTTGTCGGTGGCATTCTGCTGCAGGCGGGTGCGGATATATTGAAAGCGCGTTTCGCTGATCAGATGCGCGCCGATGACCTGTGTATCGCCCAGCTGGAGGGTCTGTGTGGTGGTGGAGTTGTTGTAGCCCTGGCTGGCAAGGACGAGTTGGCCGACGCCTCCGTTGGTCGCGAGCACCTGGTTGTACTCATAGCGTGCAAGAAAGGTGTTGTTCGTCGTGAGCTGGCGGTCGAGACGAGCGGAGAAGATCTTGCTGGTCTGCGGATCGGGTACCGCCTGCGAGAACGACGTCTGTGCAAGATTGCTATCGAGTGTGAAGGCGTTGACGACGGTGTTGTTCTGCAGATCGTTGTACGTGCCGCCTAGGAAGAGCGAGGTCTTGCTGTCCAGGGGTCCGCTGACGTTTCCATCCAGATAGAGCGTGTGGTACTCGGGCTGGACACCGGCGAAGGGATTGCGCGAGTTGAAGGAGCGATCGTTCCCCTGCGTCTGGAACGTGCCATGCCACTTGTCGCTTCCGGGTTTGGTAAAGATTTCCACGCGCCCAAAACCCAGATCGTCGTACTGTGCCGAGTAAGGATTCTGATTGATGCGGACTTCGCGGATGGAGCTCTTGGGTGGAAATCTTCCGCCCGTAAAACCATCGATGTAGACCTGCGGCGGATGCTCGCCGTCACCGCCTGCGAGCGCAAGAAGTTGCTGCTGCAGAGTGGCATCATTATCCGAGAGCATGTCGAGCTGTTCTTTCTTAAAGACAAGCGCTGTCGCGTTGGAGTCAGCACTGGTGCTGGGTGCCTCGCCAGCGTTTACGGAGACCACTTCGCTGTCGGTCGCGATGGACAGCGGCACGGTGAGCGAAGGCAGAGGCTTGTCGCTGACCAACTCATCCAGTTCGACAGTTTGAAACCCCGACGCTCCAATCACGAGGTGGTATTTCCCCGGAGAAACACTGAAGCTGAAGTGGCCCGACGCATCGGTCGTGACTTCCTTCGTAGCATCGCCCGTGAGGAGAATGAGAGCGCCTGCAACCCGCGCCGTGGAGGGGTCCACGACATTTCCAGAAATCGCATTGGACACCGGAGGAGTGAGCGCCTCCGGCCAAAGGCGCTCAGGCAGCCAGGCAGACAACAAGGCACAAAGAAAGATCGTTAATCTGTGACGGTTCAGGACAACCACCTTCTGCAAATTGCTTCGTAACGATATCCATTGGACACGAGTCGTCTGAGGGCGTTAGGTGTTCAGTGATGTTTTTAACAAATTAAATTTCCGATTTGGGAATAAATTTTAATCTTCGGTTACGAGCTATTCTTCCCTTCCAGGAACTCCGCGTCAAAGATGAGGATCATCAACTTTTTCAGAGAGGGATGTACTCCGCTACGCGGTCCATCGGTCACAATCACATAAGGCCGTGTGAAAGCTCCAGAAGCTTTGCACGCGGCCTTAAGACTTAAGGAAGCAGCTATGAGCTCAAGCATGCTCATAGCTGTATGTTGAAAGGATTAAAGCGCAGCAAGCATCTCGCGCGCGATGCGTACTTCTTCAGGCCCTATCGTGTGTGGCCTGCCGGGGTAGCGCCGGAGTGTGACGTTTCCACCGATCTTCTGCAGCAGATCGGCTGACTCCTGCACACGCGCCCAGGGAACGTGTGGGTCAGGGTCACCTGAACTAAGAAGAACAGGAGTACCGGCGAGATCTCCCGCAAGCGTCAACGGCTTATCCTGCGGCCCGATCAAGCCACCCGTGAACGCGAGAAGAGCTCCATATCTTCGCGGATTGCGTCCGACAAACTCCGTAGACAGGCAGGCTCCCTGCGAGAAGCCCGCGATCGCAATCTTTTCCGCAGGTACGCCTGCTTGCAACGCCATCTCGAGAGTCGCTTGAACCTTTTGCAGTGCCGACGTCAGGTACGGTTCGTTCTGTTCCCGTGGCGCAAGAAAGGAGTAGGGATACCATGTGTGTCCCGCGGCCGAGGGAGCCAGAAGCGCCCATCCTGCCGGGGCGATCTCCTGCCCCAGCCCAAGGATGTCCTCTGCCGATGCTCCTCTTCCATGCAATAGGATAAGGACTCCTGTCGCGTCCGCGAGCGGTGTGCCCGCGGCTACGATGGGTTGTGTTCCGTGTGGATCCTGTGCGTTCACAGTGTTACCTCACTTTCCTTTGCGATGGTCTTCTCTGCTTTATGCAGCGTGATCGGCTGCACGCGGGCCTCGATCACTTTGCGCTGCGGTTCGAACCACTCCGGGATGCGCAGAGCTTCGCCCAAGGACTCGATAGGCTCATCGATCAGGAAGCCCGGTGCGTCGGTCGCGATCTCGAAGAGAACGCCGCCCGGCTCGCGGAAGTAGATGGAGTGGAAGTAGGTTCTGTCCTGCACGGGCGTCACGCTGACGTTCCGTCCCAGCTCCTGTTTCCAATCCAACTGCGATGAATCATCGCTGGCGCGGAAGGCGATGTGATGCACCGTACCCGCTCCCATACGTCCCGGCTGCGCGTCCTCGTCTACGACGATGTCCAGAATGCGACCGCGTGCATCGCCATCCGGGGCGTAGCGCGAACGATCTCCCTCTTCTCCGAGCTTGCGATAGCCCATCAAGTCCAGCAGCGCCTCCGTGCGTGCAAGGCTCAGCTCCAGCAGCGTTGTTCCGAAGAAGCCCTGGATCGCATACTGCGCGGGCACATCGGAGTAGCGCGGCGCAGCCACGGCCTGCGCTTCGGCATGCTCCACCAACTCAAGCTCCATGCCGTCCGGATCGCTGAAGCTCAGGTGCGTGCCGCCGAAGTAGACGTTCTCCTCCGCGACAACGCCCTTGCCCAGCAAACGCTCCCGCCAGTAAGGCAGAGAACCAACAGGGATGGAGAAGGCTGTGGCAATCGTCTCTCCCGCACCGCGACGGCCCTTCTGCGTCCCCGGCCAGGGGAAGAAGGTGAGGATCGTGCCGGGCGTTCCGGTATCGTCGCCAAAGTAAAAGTGATACGTTCCCGGATCGTCGAAGTTTACTGTCTTTTTGACAAAGCGGAGCCCCAGAACCTGCGTATAGAAGTCCAGATTGCGCTGAGGATCGGATGCGATCGCTGTGACGTGGTGAAGACCTACGATAGGGGTTTTCATGATCTCTCCTTTGGAGTGTGCTGCGATGATGTACGGGCCGCGAGGACGAAGAGATCTTCTTCGCCAGGAGGCAAATAGATGCTGCGAGCTGTGTCCGAACCGCCAACTACTGCGGTGCGTTTGTGTTGACTGCCTTCATCTGCTTTTCAAGCTTTCGAAGGTTGCTGAAGGTCTCGGCACGCTCCTCGACGGAAAGCGCACTCATCCAAAGCTTTAGATTCGCGCTGTGTTTCTCAAAAGCAGGGACAATCACGGCTCTGCCTTCCTGTGTTAGCTCCAGTACACGGGCGCGGCGATCGCTTTTACTGAACGTCCGGGCGATCAGGCCCTTCGATTCCAGACGATCCACGGCGGCCGTCATTGATCCGGTTGCGAGCAGCGCACTCGCCTGAATCTCCGTAATCGTCATGGGACCTTTGTGCAGGATCGCTTCCAGCATCATAAAATCGGTCAGGCTCAGACCACTCTCGGCAAAGCTCTGCTCGATCAGTGAACTCATGCGCCGATAGCAGTGTGCGAGTGCAATCCAAACCTGCTCTGGCTTCGGTTGCCTTCTCGCCTTCGGTGCGCTCTGGTCTGCGATCGTCTCGTGCTTTGCCATCTCGTGCCTTTTCCTGACCACACCAACATAGATGATTATCCTGATGAAAGGATTCTTTTTAGGCGGATAAATCGGCGAATTGACGCTTTCAGTACCTCGTCTGCAACAAAGCGTTAGAAGCGATATCGTTTTTCGCCTGCCCTAATCGTAAAAGGCAAGGTGTTCTCGCGGGTTGCCATCGGGCAGCTTGTAAAGATTGAATATTCGCAGTATGGATTGGTCGCTTCATTGAAATCCAGAAGGATTGGCCCAGGTTGCTTCACACCATCCCTGAGTAGATCGACGAGGAGAAAGCGTCCACCCCGATCGGTGTCCTTGCTCCTTGTTGCATCCAGAAAGATAAAAAACAGTTTGCCATCCTCTACGCGTACGGGGGTCAGCTTATGTTTCGTTCCCTTCACAACGAACTCGGCATACCCAATCTTCGGAGTGTGGAATGAAGTACCAGTGGTTGTAGCAACTTGAATTACCTCTTGCGCCGTTGCAGGTATCCAGATGGCTTTCAATCTCCACTGAGGATCAGCCGGATACCAACGAAGTGGGTGAAACTGCATCACGTCTGGGGAATGTGCATCACGAATCGTCAAGCAGAGCTGCTCCTCCGAACCTGCGCGTTCGTAGATCAAGAAAGAAAAAGGAACCTGCAGAGATAAACTGCTGATCGTTCTCTGATCCGTTGTACACTTGGTCCCCGCTATTAATCGACTTACTCCCTCGAACAACCGGTAAGTTATGCCCAACCAAAGTAACAACGCCCCCGGTTCGATGCAGAGTGAGGAGATGTCCTGAAGCATGCGGGACAACGACTGAGTTATCGCTTGCCGATCCTAACGAGGTGTCGCCCTCTTGAAGTTTGGCAATGAAGATGGCGGTGAGGGTACCCGCGAGGATCGTTGGGATCTTTGAGATATCTTTCCCGATCTGCGAAACGCGGAGTAATCTGGGGTGCTGGACTGTGACCAACCCTTAGTGCCGAAAGAAAAACTCAGTGCGAGCATGGCAACAAACAGATTCTTATAAGGTTTGTTTTGCCTAAAGGTAATATACAAACGTGCCAAATACATTTACTTAATGAGACCCTCCGGTTGAGTCTGATCATTGCATTGAAGCCGTCATTGAAGGCCGGGTAGAGAACAAGCTTCTATGTGAGCAAGAGAGCCCTGCCTTGGCATGAGTCCGCCCGTAATAGCACTAACGTAGATAGAGTATGTTTCATTTCCAGGAGTTCCTGCTCGGTCCTCCTCGACCTCTTGTCGGATTCTTTACCTTTGCAGGGAGCGCGATCGATGACCCAAACGCCGCAGATTCGCCGATTGCTCTCGAGCGTACTTGCCCTCGGGTTCACCTGGTCCATGCGAGCCCAGACTGTCATCCCTGCTGATACGCCCATCGAGATCCGCTTGACGGAACGCATCTCGACGCAGGCCTCGCGGAAAGGCGATCTGGTGCATGCAATCCTTGCAGCACCCGTGCTAGTCCGCAACGAGGTCGTCCTGCCTCTGGGGAGCCAGGTGGAAGGCCGTGTGGTGCACATCCATAGGGTGCGGCTGGGAGTGAGGCATGAGACTTCGTCTCTCGGACTTGAGATGGAGCGGGTCGTCCTTGCAAATGGAACCACAATCCCGCTTGCGGCGCGAGTGGCGCAGGTCCAAAACTCGCGTGAGGTCGTCGATAAGCATAGTCGTATCGCCGGTGTGCGTTCGACCTCTACTTTAAGCCACAAGACAGCAGGAGCTGTGGGAACGCTTGCCTTCAGCAATCCCATCGCTCTGATCTTCTCCACAGCTTCTTCGGCATCTTTATTGCGCTTCTCTGACCCAGAGATCTCTCTTCCGGCGGACACAGAACTAATCTTGCTGACGACCAGGCCGATCGCGCTCAGTGATATCGCTTCTCAGTCCGAAACTCCTGTCCTCGCGGCGGATCAAGACTCCGAGCAGGCCCTCGCTGGACTGGTCCGGAGACAGCCGTTCCGCACGGTCACAGACTCAAAGCATGTCCCTTCCGACATGACGAACCTTATGCTTGTCGGGGACGAGAAGGCTATCCTGCGGGCGTTTGCAGCGGCCGGATGGTTGCATGTGGATAGTCTGGATGCTTCCTCGACCTACCGGACCGTCCGGTCTCTCTCCGAGGAGCAAGCGTATCGGACCGCGCCCATGTCTACTCTTTTGCTTGAAGGGCAGAAGCCTGCCTTCTCGCTGGCGAAGACCCTGGATACTTTCTCCAAGCGTCACCATCTTCGCGTGTTTGCCACGCGCGACCTGTGGCAGGGACAGCGCGTGTGGTTGTCATCCTCGACGCAAGACATCGGCATCGGCTTTTCCTCGGCGCAGAAAACGTTCATTCACCAGATTGATCACAACATCGATCACGAACGCACGAAGGTGGTGAACGATCTGTTGCTGACAGGTTGCGTTACGGGGATGAACCTGGTGGCTCGACCATGGTTGCCCAAAAAACAGAAGAACGGCACAGGCGAAGAGATCGTCACTGACGATCGGATGGCGGTGGTGCGCGTCAACGAATGCATGTCGCCAGCGAACGTGCCGCCTATTGATCAGACCGCAGCCGTCCCCGTTAGAGACAACGCGCTGGTCAAGGGCACGCGACAGGCGACGCTCACGCTTCGCAACACTGTGCTGCGGGACAACCTGGTAGTCACGGCTTATGGTGGCATTAAGACAGCCATGGGCTTAAAGCATCCGAAGCCGCCAGAACAGCCGCTGGAAAGATCATCCGAGATTGATATTCATCGCTATGAGGTTGGTCAATCCGAAACTACTCCAGGCGTTAAGCCAGAGTTACAGAAGCATGACGCTCCCGAGTTGGCAGCAGCAGAAAACTCGAACACTAAGAAGCCGACAGTGCGCAAGACGTTGCCGCCGTACTCCGTGGAGATTGGATTCCATGGCGGTTTCGCAGGGTATGCGAGCGGAAACGGCGGTGCCATTGGTTATCTCTTGCTTCCCACCGACCCAGGGACCGGACCACCATACCTGCTGGCGTTGGGAAACGAACATCACAATGGGTTCGATCTCGGTGGTTCTGTCACGCTGAACACACACGAGCATTTTTCACACGAAATCTCCTTTGACTACAGCCGTACGGGCTTCACGCTGGGGTTCGCCGACCTGGATGTAACGGCCGGCCCCGACACCGACCCTGCGACTGCGGCGGACTTCGAGTTTGATGAGGCGACTTTGGCATCGACAGAAGTCGCCTATAACCTGCAGTACCACTTTAGGCGGCGCGAGTCCCGGTGGCGCCCCTATGTTTCTCTTGGGCCATCCCTGCGGTTGATGCACCTCACAGAAGCGCCCATCACCAAGGCTTCACCGTGGTTCCGATTGGGATTGAGCACGGTGGGGGCTATCACCGCAGCCTACGAATTTGGTTCAACACCACCGCTCGAAGGCGGTGGCCTGTTCCAGGTTGGCCTGCAATACGGTGGAGGCATTAAGTACCGGGCGTCGCGGCGCATCCTTCTGCGCGCCGATTACAAGGAGACCCTGACGGCGCAGCCTGACTTCTGGTCCAAGTCAAAGGATGACATCTTCGATGCAAGCGATCTGCCGGGCTACGGCCTGACTGTCGTTGGTCCCATCATGGACGGGCCAATGCGTCAGCAGCGCGCGACCATGGGTGTTTCGTTCATCTTTTAGACGGCTTACGTTGAGGATCAGTGTTCGCCAGGCGGCGTGCTGCTAGAACGTCTGCCCGATGGAGAAGAAGAAAGCACCACGGCTCTCGCCCGGCCGGCGATTGACCTTGAGTCCGTAGTCGAGCCGAATGAGCACAAACGGATTTCTCACGCGCAGACCTGCTCCCGCTCCGGTTCGCAAGTCTGTGAACCGAACATCGTCCGGCTGTTTCCAAACGTTGCCGTTGTCAACGAATGCCACACCGTCCAGGAACTTGTAGAGCGGAAAGCGTAGCTCGTTGTTAAAGATCAGTGTGACCTTGCCGCCGACCGCGCTTCCGGAGCTGTCGGTTGGACCGACTGAATTTTGCGAGAAGCCGCGAATGCTTGTACCTCCGCCTGCAAAGAACAGGTCGGTCGGGATCAGAAGTGCGTCACCGATGTTGTTCACGACACCTGCGCGAGCGTTTGTGGCAAACACCAGGCGAGAGCGACGCCGTGTCTCTTCGAATGGCAGCGGACGTGGGTGCAGAAGACCGACATACGCAGATGCCTGTGCGTAAACGCGGAAGTAGCCAATGCTGCCGCCAAGCTGATGTGGGCCATACTCGGCAGCGGCCGAGAAGAACGTCCCCTTGGCTGCATCAAGCGGCTTATCACGGCTGTCCCGTGAGATGGTTCCAACAATGTCTGACGTCGTCTCATTGAACAGTTCTCCGTAGCCCTTCACATCCACAGTGGCGTGCTCGAACTGATAGCCGTAGGTGGTGTTCCAGTACTTTCCAAAGCGCAGATCGTGCTGGAGCGAAAGTCCCTGATCATAACCATCAAAGATGCTGAGCTGTTGATGCTGCGCAAACAGCGAAGCCGTTGAGATGATGCGCTTTCTTCCCAGGAACGGCTGTGAAAAGTACAAGCGATAATCCTGGGCTTGCGAGTCCGCAGTGACCCTAAACCCGAGCACTCTCGCCTCCCCCAGCTTATTCACGATCGACACGTCCGCGATGCCGCCGAAGCCTCGGTCTGTGTCATATGTAGCACCATAGTCCATGCGATACGGTTTAGGCTCGCGGACCGTCACGAGCAGGTCGGAAGGCTGGCGGGCAGGATCTGCTGAAGATGGCACTGTAGGCTTGAAGGTGAAGTCAACCAGGTTGTACGCACCTGAATCCAGCAGGTTCCGCCGGGACTGAGACACAGGAGTGCCAAGGAGCGGCTCATGAAGTTGAAGGTTCAGTCTTCGTCTGAGGAATGCCTCGCTCGTTCCACTCAAACCTAAAACCGATATAGAGCGCAGCGTGAACTCCGGACCTTCGGTGACCGCAACAGCGAGATTAACCTTCCCCGCGGCATCGTCTCTCTGCATGGTGCAATCGACCCGCGCATCTCGGTAGCCAGCATCCCAGTAGCGTTGTTGCACACGCGTCGCCACGACCTGCGCGAGGTCCTCGTGATAAGCGTCACCACCTTCAATGTAGAGAGCAGAACGAAGTGTCTGTGTTGTCAGCTTCGTATTGCCCTCAAAGCTGACGGACCCAACCACGAACTTTGGTCCTGGCGTCGTTGTCACATGCAGGCTGCCCGTCACGGGTGCAGCACGCTGCACTGTCGTATCGACTGTTGCAGCGAGATAACCATCCGCATGGAGCTGTGTTGCCAGCTTGCTGGTAAGTACCTCCGGGTGAAGCTCCGCCTGTATGTCTGTGTTGTTGCGCCGAGCGGTTGCACGCAGCTTCGCTTGCTCTCCCTTTCCGACTCCCTGGATGTCTAAATCCGGATGCTCGTACCGATCGCCGGGCTGTGCGTCGATCAACACAAACTTCCTTCCCTGAGCCTCGTGAATGGAGACGTTGCTCTCCGCCGACGGATAACGCTTAGCCTTCAGCCTGTCTTTGAGGAGCTGTTCCACGGCTGAAGTCCTCTGTTCGTCCGTAAGCCCTTCCTGCCACTTCACGAGGACTGCCTTGCGCGTACGGGAATCCAGCTTGCTCTCGTAGCGGAACGCAACCGACGGCCCAGCCTCGATATCGTAGCTAAGGGAGACACCATCATCTTGCACCATGCGGTGCGAGTGGATTCGAACTTCTGCATAGCCGTGTGCTACGTAGAACTTCCGCAAGCGAGCAACGTCCTGCTGAGAGCGGAAGGTGTCGTATTTCTTTCCGACCTTCAGATGGAGGCTCTTACGGATCACACTTTGCTCGAAGATCGGATCGCCTTCAATGACGACGTCGCGCACGACGAGTTTGCGATGGGTCGCATGTTGCGTGTAGTCACCCGTGAGCGGTCCACCGCCAAACCTGAACTTCTGCCGAATCTCTGCCCGATTGCTCTGGTCGGAATCGCGATAGAAGCGCGCAAGAAAGCGCTTCCGCCAGTCGTACTCAGCGGTCCATACCTGGTCCTGAGCGTTCGTCAAATCCGTGGAGTAGGTCATGCGGAACGAAGGCGTAAACGCTTCGCCCACGGTCAGTCGTGCGGTAGGATTCTGATCCGCTGCGATAAGCCGTGGATCGATGCGGAATTCGTTCAGCCGCAGTGTGTTGCGAACAGACGTTAAGAGACCGCCGCCCACGGTACTTCCCAGCAGAGACACAAGCTGGCTCTGCGCATAGAAGCTGCTATTGTTTCCGTTGTCTGGACTTCCCGTGAACAGCAACGCGAGTACCTGATCCTGCGAGAGGGATGGCTCGGACTGGAAGCTCGTGTCCAGGTTCATCTCGTCCCCGTTCAGCTTAAGCGTGACGAGATAGTTGCCGATGGTGCTCTCAGCCTGCAGGTTGAAACGCGGTGCGATGCGGTTCGCCGAGGTGAAGTCGACACGTCCCTGGTCGATGCGGAAGTTCCTGCCGGCAAAGTTGATCTGACCTCCATCCTCAAGCTGCAGGCCACCAGTAACTCCCGGCTGCAGAAGTG
>Ga0247783_1000660_pt1 | contig 10904 bp, 10 predicted proteins | sample UWRJL064202C5_FD_179911 | JGI IMG/M metagenome (GOLD analysis project Ga0247783, IMG submission 179911) | Plant litter microbial communities from Arlington Agricultural Research Station in Wisconsin, United States - UWRJ-L064-202C-5 | ecosystem: Environmental > Terrestrial > Plant litter >... | reverse complement strand
CCGACGTTGATCAAATCACTGGCGCGGCCCAAGATGCGCAAGTACTCGCCGTCCACCTCGACCGCGTCTTGGGTGTTGAGCCAGCCTTCGGCGTCGAACAGATCCGGTGCGTTCAGGTAGCCGATCATGGCGGTGTCGGCCTTGACCCATAGGATGCCGTCGATGATTTTGGTCTGAAAGCCCTCGCCCGTGAACTTGATCCAGAGCGATTCCGAATCGCGCGAGCGCGAGCGCAGCACGCCCAGCTCCGACATGCCGTAGGTTTGCACCAAGGACACGTTCGGAAAGAGCTCGTGCAGCTTTTTGAGCGTATTCGGCGGCATCGGCTCGGTGCCGTAAGCGATCACCTTTAGCGCCGAAAAATCATACTGCTCGAACAGCCCGGACATCAGCCACAGGTTGAGGAACGTGGGCGATGCCGGCAGGGTGTGCACGCGGTACTTCGCGAGCGCGCGCGAGACCGTCTCCGGATCGCGATTGGCTACGGTGACGACGGTGCCGCCGCTGGCCAAGGTGTTGAACAACGTGTCGATGCCGCCGATGTGATCGAACAGCAAGAAGGTCAGCGTGGTCTTCTTTTGACGTAGCTTATGGAACTTCTCCAGCAACGCGGCGAAATCATGGAGGATGGCTTTGGGCGAACCGGTGGAGCCCGACGAGAAGATGATCAGGCCAGGATGGCCGCGCGCGATCAGCTTCTGCGTGACGGCGTTCTGGACCGTGCGCCCGAGCTCGTGGAACGTGAACGCATCCGCTTCGTCGAACTCGACCAGCAGGCGCGCCTCGGCGATGCCCAAAAACTGCTCGCGCTGCGTACGCATCAGCGATGTCAGCGGTGCGACGATCGCACCGAGACGCACGAGCGCGATCAAAGCCGCACACGCGTTGGGCGAGAAGGAGCCCTCGAGCGCCACCACTTGGCCGGCCAGCAAATCTCGAGCCCGGAACTTCTCTTGCCAGCTATCGGCGAGCTTGGCGAGCTCGGCGTAGTTGGCGACAGTGTCGTTCCAGACCAGGGCCGGCGCCTCGCCCCAGGCAACGATGCGCTCGAACAACCAGGGGGCGATCACGGGCAAGACCTCGAGCAGGCTAGCATCCGAGATCGTAGTCGGCTGGCGGCACGACCACGAAATCCGGCTCGGGCTCGGAAAATTCGAGAGCGGCAAACGGCGATTGGCAGCGTACCGCGCCGCGCCCTTCCAAGGCCAGTACCAGCAAGCGGTCGAGCTTCTGCACCGCCCCGCTGTGCGGTGCCCCAATCGGCCTCATGGCGACCAGCGCTCCCTCGAGCAACTCGATGCGCTCGTCTTGGAAAACGCCGAGCGCGACCAATTGGTCGTACTCGACGCGGCGCAAGGGACGAATGACTTCAGCGGCTGAAGTGGCCATGGCGAAACCTCCCGTAGCTTAGCATGCACCCCTTCGACTCGGGCAGAGCCGGAGCAGAGTTGCGAGATTTTGCGCGGTTCGGCGGGTAACTGTTACGTCACGCCGCCCAGGTAGATGACTTGGCCGGTGATGTTGTCGCTACCCGGGTTGATGAAAAAGTCGCACACGTTGGCGCAATCGAAGTTCGTGCCCAAACGCTTGATGGCAAGGTTATTGACCACGGCGTCGATCTTGTCTTGGGGCACGCCCTTGATCATGTCCGTCATGATCGGCGTCGCGCCGAAGGAGTTGCAGGTGATGCCCCACTGTCCGAGCTCGAAGGCCAAGATGCGAGTGAAGGTCACGACTGCGCTCTTGGAAGCCGCGTAGATCGCCTCGCCGGCGAGTGCGATCGGCGCGACGATCGTGGTGAAGTTGACGATGCGCCCGAATTTGCGACGGATCATCACCTTGGCGGCGTCACGGCAGACGAGCATGGTGCCCGTGACGTTGACGGACAGCATGCGATCGGCGGTTTTGGCCGGCGTGAGCAGGATGTGGTTCATACTGGCGATGGCCGCGTTGTTCAGCACCACGTCGATGCGACCATGGCGCTTGCTGATGTCGGCGATCATCAGCCGCACTGCGCGCTCGTCCGCGACGTCCACTTCGTGGTGGTTGTAGGCGGGGTCCTTCAGGTCGCTGCCGCCACGACTGCAGCCTTCGACCACATAGCCCTTCTGTAGATAGTACTCGCACAGATAGCGACCGATGCCCTTGCGACTACCAGTCACGAGCATGACCGGCTTTTCGCTCACGATGCGTTCGCTCACGCGGCACTCACTTCTGCGACCATCGCCAGCAGGTGGTCAGTCAGCACGCCGACGGTCCGAAACGGACTGTTGCGCTGCGACATGGCCTTGTCGTTGGCGAGCGTCACGGATGCGCCGTGCTCACCCTCGACACGCTGCTCCACTTCCACGATCAGCGAGACGACGCCCAGTGAATCGAGCACCGCGTCCTTCCCTACGAGCACGGTCTCTTCGTTGAGGCCGGCCGGGGCGTCGAGCCCGGTTTGGGCGAAGACTTCTTGTAAGCTTGCGTAGACGATGTTGAGGGCGGCTGTACGTTCGATCATTTGGCTTTCAAACTCCGACGCTGTTGACCACGCGAGAGCGCCATCGGAAACAAAGCTGGACATTATCCATGTACTCCGGAACACGAGAAACGTCTAGACTCCACCCGTCGAGATCGCACACGTAAATGACGAGAACAACGGCTTTGCGGCTCGAGTACTTGGACGGCCTTCGGGCGGTCGCCGCGCTCTACGTCGTACTTTTCCACGCTGGAGACTGCTTTCTCGACGCCGAGCGGCAGCTTTACGGTTTTGCTCGGAACGTGCAGCGCGGCTTGAGCTTCGGACACGACGCGGTGGCCGTATTCATCGTTCTCTCCGGATATTGCTTGATGCTGCCTGTCGCGCGCGCGGGCGAGAGCGAAGGGCGGCTGGTGCGCGGCGTGCCGGACTACATTGCCCGTCGCGCGTGGCGCATTCTCCCACCCTACTTTGCCGCGCTGTTCGGCTCGCTGCTGCTGATCGCGCTCTTGCCGGTGCTCCAAACACCGACGAAGACCATTTGGGCCGACAGCTTTCCGGCGTTCGAGCTCGGCGCGATCGCCAGCCACTTGCTGCTCGTGCACAATTTGTTTCCGGCCTGGATCCACACCATCAACGGACCGTTGTGGAGCGTGGCGACCGAGTGGCAGATCTACTTCTTCTTTCCGTTCTTCCTGCTCCCCATTTGGCGGAGGTGGGGTGCAGGGGCGACCGTGCTCGCGGCCTTCGCGCTCGGCGGCGGGCTGACTTTCATCGCACCGGCCGCCGCCGCGAGTGCGGCATCCTGGTACCTTGGATTGTTCGGGCTGGGCATGTGTGCAGCGGGGATCGAATTCGCGGCGCGGCCCGCCGAACGTTGGCTACGCGAGCGGGTGCCGTGGCGCTACGTCGCCCTTTCCATGCTGGCCGCAGTCGGTTGCGGAGTGACGGTGCTGATCAAATACTGGTTCCGGTTCATGCCCTACAGCGACGCGCTGGTGGGCGCGGCCACCGCCAGCGCGCTGCTCTACTTGACCCCGCATGCGTTGCGCCCCGCCCAGCGCAAGCCGCTGTTATTGCGAATCTTGGAGTCCGGACCGCTGGTAGCTTTGGGCAGGTTCTCGTACAGCCTGTACCTGACCCATTTGCCGATCGTGGCGTTGTGCTACTTCGCTCTGCACCGGCTCGATCTGTCCCCGAACGCCGAGATGCTGAGCCTGACCCTGCTCAGCCTGCCTGCGTCCCTGCTGGTTTCATACGCCTTTTTCTGGGTTTTCGAGCGCCGGTTCGTGGGAGCCCCACCGGCACTTTTTCGCTTGCACCGCAGCTGAAGCGAGGGCCCGAGGAGGCTCCCACCTCGCCCCGACTATGCTAAGACCCCGGCCGTGTTCGAAGCGCTCAGCAAAGGCTTTCGTGAAGCTCAAAACCGCCTCGCCGGTCTCACCGAGCTAAACCCCAAAAACGTCCAGGCCGCCCTGAAAGAGGTGCGGCTCTCGCTGCTCGAGGCGGACGTCGAGCTCGGCGTGGTCAAGCGCTTCCTGGCCACGGTCGAAGAGAAGGCGCTCGGCCAGACCGTGCAAACGCGCGTGCGCCACGGGGGCGAAACCCACCGGGTGTCGGCTGGCGACCAGTTCGTACGCATCTGCCACGACGAGCTCGTAGCCATGATGGATTACGAGGGTGAGCCAGTGACGTTCGCGGACTCGGGTCCGACGGGCGTGATGATGGTCGGCTTGCAGGGCTCCGGTAAGACCACCACCACGGCCAAGCTCGCCCGCTGGTTCGAGAAGCAGGGCAAATCGCCGCTGCTGGTCGCCGCCGACATGCAGCGTCCGGCTGCCGTCGAGCAGCTCAAGGTGCTGGGGCAGCAGCTGTCCATCCCGGTGTTCAACATCGAGGGCGGCACACCGCTCGAGATCTGCAGCGCCGCCCGTGAAGAGGCGAGGAAGCAGAACAAGGACGTCATCATCTACGATACCGCCGGTCGGCTCGCGATCGACGAAGCGTTGATGGAAGAGCTCAAGTCGATCAAGGCGGCTGTCTCGCCGCAAAACATCTTTCTCGTGATCGACGCGATGATCGGCCAAGACTCCGTAAAAACGGCGCGCGGCTTCAATGATCGGCTGAGCGTCACGGGCGTGATCCTGACCAAGCTGGACGGCGACGCGCGCGGTGGCGCCGCGCTGTCCGTGAAAGAGGTCACCGGCGCGCCGCTCGTGTTCGTCGGCATGGGCGAGACCACAGACAAGCTCGAGCCCTTCCGCGCCGAGGGCATGGCCAGTCGGGTGCTCGGCATGGGCGACGTGGTCGGCCTGATGCAAGACTTCGAAGAAGTCGTCGATCAGAAGAAAGCCGAAGCCGACGCGGCCCGCATGATGCAGGGCCAGTTCACGCTGGATGATTTTTTGAACCAGGTCCGCACCATCCAAAAGATGGGCTCGCTCAAGGACCTGATGGAAAAAATCCCGGGCCTCGGCGGCATGATGCCGCCCGGCGCGGCTGCAAACCTGGATGACAGCGAGCTTGGCCGAATCGAGGCCATGATCCAATCCATGACCCGTGCGGAGCGCGAAGATCCGAACGTGCTCGTGCGCGAGCCGTCGCGCGTGACGCGCATCGCGAAAGGCTCGGCACAGCCCGCTGAAGGCGTCAGTGAGCTCGTGCAACGCTTCCTGTTCATGCGCCAAATGATGGGCGGCATGGGCGGAGGCGATCCTGGAGGCCTGCTCAGCAAGATCCCGGGCATGGGCGGGCTGAATATGGCGCGCAACATGCGGCGCGCGATGAAGAGCGGGAAAATGCAGGACATGATGCAGAACATGGGCGGCATGGGCGGCATGGGCGGCATGCCCGGTCTCGGTGGCATGCCGGGCTTCCCCGGTCTCGGTGGCATGCCGGGCATGGGCTTCCCCGGCATGCCCGGCATGGGCGACGCCGGTAGCGCGAAGATGCGCGTCCTGTCCAAGGGCGAAAAGAATCAGAAGAAGAACCAGCGCAAGCGTGAACGCGACGCGCGCAAGAAGAGCAAAGGCAAGAAGTAGTGAGCGCCATGCGTTGCTCGGCACTGCTGCTCGCGGGCGTTCTGACGGCTTGTGTGTCGCCGAGCCCAACCAGCAGCGAAAAGCACGACGAAAAGGCGGAAGCAGAGCGGCTGAAGGAATTCATCTTGGATGCGCCGCCAGCGGACATCGGCACGCACCTGGACGCCGACTTCAGCGGCAAGCTCATGTTGCTGGGCGCGCGCGTCGAACCAACGAGTGGGCTCAAGCCGGGCACGAAAGTAAAGTTCACGCTCTATTGGCGCGCGCAGCAGAAGCTCGACGCGGGCTTCAAATTGTTCACACACATCGTCGATGCCTCGGGCGAGCGCGTGCTCAACATCGACAACGTGGGGCCACTGCGTGAGCAACGCTCGGGCTCGCAGGCCTTGCCGCCCAGTGATTGGCAGCCCGGCAAGGTGTACGTCGACGAGCAAAGCTTCACCATCCCGGGCAGCGTAAAGACCGACAAAATCCAGATCCTGACGGGCGCGTTCAGCAAACACGGACGGCTCGAAATTACGGCTGGCCCGCACGACACCACGCGCCGCGCAATCGTGGCCACGCTGGCCGTCAGCGGCCTACGCGCCCCGGCAAAAAACACGCGCATCCCGGTACTGCACGCGGAACAGCTAGAGCCCACGGTCACGATCAAACTCGACGGCAAGCTCGACGAACCAGCATGGAAGACCGCTGCCAGCACCGGCCCGCTCGTGGACGTGCGCACGGGAGAGCCCAACCAAAGCTTCCCGGTCAATGGCGAAGTCAAGCTGCTGTGGCGCGATACCGGGATGTACGTCGCGTTCTCGGTCACCGACTCCGACATCATCGGAGGCTTCAAGAAGGGTGAGCGAGACCCGCACCTGTGGACCAAAGACACGGTCGAAATGATGGTCGACCCCGACGGCGACGGCGACAACAAGGACTACTACGAGATCCAGATCAATCCGCAGAACCTGATCTTCGACTCGCAGTTCGACGCATACAACGAGCCCAAGGTCGCGCCGGACGGCCCCTTCGGCCACCAAGAGTGGTCGGCGAACGCGAACAGCGCTGTCAGCATCGACGGCACGATCGACAACAGCGCGGACCAAGATCGCGGCTACACCGTCGAGGCTTTCATCCCCTGGAAGTCATTCAGCAAGGCCGCAAAGCTGCCGCCCGAAATCGGCTCCTCGTGGCGCATCAACTTCTACGCCATGAAAAACAACGGCGGCGTAGCCTGGTCGCCGATCTTGGGCCAAGGCAACTTCCACAAAGCCTCCCGCTTCGGGCGCGTGGTGTGGTCGAAAAAGGGCGTGGCCGAGCCAGTAGCGAGCGCCTCCGCTGCCTCCGCCCCTGCCTCCCCTGCCTCCGCCTCCGCTCCTGCCGCCTCCGCACGGCCGAAGCTCGGCACCATCAAAGCACCCGTGCGACTCGCCCCGACCAATCCCGCGCCATCGAACTGAGCCTCGGCTGATGCCGAATTGTCCGTGACAAGGGCGCTCGCTGTCCCGCATCGCAGCTCTCATCCCGCACTGTTCCCGCCCTTCCTGGATCGCGCAGCGCGTCGCACTCTGACGCCGAAGGCTTTGCCGGCGCGCGACGGGCTCGGCGACCATCAAAAAAATCCCTGACCTTCAGGGACAGGAAAGGGAGTTCGAATTCGAACTCCCGCGTCGCGCGCGAAGACGAGCGGGAGCGGGAGCGGCCGGGAGACCCCGCGCGCACGAAAGATGGAGTTCGAATTCGAACTCCGGTTTTTATCGAGAGAGGGAGCGGGAGCGGGGAGACCCCGCGCGCACGAAAGATGGAGTTCGAATTCGAACTCGGCTTTCCACTGAGGACGTGGGAGCAGGAGCGGGTGCGGGTGCGGGTGCGCAGGAGCCCCGTCGCGTGACGAAAAATGGGGTTCGAATTCGAACTCGGTTTTTCACTGAGGACGTGGGAGCGGGAGCGGGAGTGCGCAGGAGCCCCGTCGCGTGACGAAAAATGGGGTTCGAATTCGAACTCGGTTTTTCACTGAGGACGTGGGAGCAGGAGCGGGAATGGGAGCGGGAGCGGGCACGTTCGTAGGAGCGCTACAATTTGTATTTGCGCTGCGTTACGCCTTGAGCGTCGGCACAGTGGCTGATTTTGGGGGCGGCCAGGGTCAGCTCGCTTTGCGCAAAATCGAGGATTCGAGCCGCTTCGGCGGCGCCATTGGGCGTGCCGACCAGCGATTTGGCGCGCGCGGTTTCGGCAAGCGCAAAGACGTGCTGGGCGTAGCCGTCTGCGCAAACGCGCTGCAGCTCGCACAGTTCGGGGGTTTCGCAGGTGACGCCCTTGAGCCCAGCCAAGAGCTCGCCTTTTTGGGCGTTGGGCGCGGCACGCAACTGGTCGATGGCGTGGCTGATGCGACCAGCCGCGGCCTTTTCACTAGCCGAGGCGCCGAGCGAACACTGGCAGAGCAGCACGAACAGCGGCAGCAGCGAGAGACGAGCGAACGAGCGAGTCAGTCCGCGACTTTCGGCGGCGGACCCATTTGGATGCGTTCACCGAGGTAAGCCCCGATCAAGGTGAAGAGCACACCGAGGGCCGAGAGCAGCACGTACATGAACGCGGGCATGGTCTTGACCGTCTGGTTCACGTACAGCAAGAACGCAGTCGGAATCGCGACCAAGAACACGGCGACCATTGGTTCGATGAAGGTCTTGCCGGGCGAGATCAGGCCGATCAGCATGCCGCCCAGGAACCACACCGGGATCGAGATACGCATGCCGGCCGAGCCCTCGAAATCGAACGCGGGCACGACCATCGGCAAGCCCATCACCAGCGCTGCCGTCATCACGGACATGATCGCAATCGAGACGCCGAACCAGAGCAAGCTGAAGCCCTCTTGCTGGTAGCGGCGTTCGAGCTCTTCCTGGCGCGTGAGCAAACGCTTCAGATCTTCGATCTTGGCGCCGCACGACACACAGCGATTGTTGGCGAGCGGAGGCGTGTTGGAAAAACCACACGACGAGCAGATGATCTTGCTAGCGACGGCCATTGGGACCCCTAATGGTACTCCCGGAAAAGTACACGGTTGTCGTCGAAATGTCTGTCGGCTGGGGCGGCATTCGAGAACACCTACATCGGGCGCGGCCGGGCGCGGCCGGGCGCGGCGGCCGTATGGCCAGCTGGCCGGCAATCGACGCCCCGGATTCTGCTAGGCTCGCCCCGTTTTACGCCCATTGTCGGCCACGCATCCGCGCCGCGGAACAAATCGGGCGCTCGGATGTCGGACAATTACCCAAGCCGCACTCGATGCCCCGCTACCCGTCCACCCCAGACCTGCTCGGCACCCGCGCCGCATCGGATCACGACCTCGACCTCGAGGCGCTGCCGGCCCCGCGGCGGCCCTGGCGGCGCGCCACCCTGGCAGCGCTCACGCTGTCGGCGCTCGGTTCACTCGCGCTCGCCTTCGCGCTGCGCGGCGAAGCGGTGTTCGCGCTCGAGAGCGGTCCACCCGTCGACCTCGGTGAGTTGAGTCAATTTCGCGCCTCGAGCGCGCACGCCAACACCTGGGTGCACGGCACGGGCGCGCTGCGCGCTGACGGCGCGGTAAGCTATGCGCGGCCCCTCGAAGAGGACACCTATCGCCTGGCGGCGGTCATGGGCAACGACAAGCTGTGGGTTCAAGTCAGCGTGCCGAATGATCCCGCCGATCCAGATGGCGCGCATTTCGTTGCGCCCTCCTCTTTCGTCGGGCGGCTGATCCCCGTCAGCCGCGCGGGCATTCGCCACGGAGTAGTACGTGCGGCCGTCAGCGAAGCTTGGCAAGGCAAAGTGACCGACGACGCTTGGCTTCTGGTCGACGGCGAGGCGCCGAAAACCACACGCTGGGCGCTCGGCTTGTGCGGCTTGTTCCTCGGCTTTGCCGCGTTCAGTCTGATCGGTCTGGCCAAGTTGACGCAGAAGGTGAGCTGAGCAAGGACGGCCGCGTTCCGCTGCCATGCGCCACGAAAAATCTCGCCATCACCCGCCGCCGCCCGACGTCCTGATCATCGGTGCCGGAATCATGGGCACGAGCGCGGCCTGGGAGCTTGCACGCCATGGCGCGCAATGCCTGGTGCTGGAACGCAGCGTGCCGGGCGCGGAAGCATCCAGCGCTGCCGCGGGGATCTTGGGGGCCCAGGCCGAGGCGCACGCGCCCGGTCCCATGACCGAACTGTGCTTGGCCAGCAGCGCGCGCTACGCGAAATTCGCGGCCACGCTCAGCAAAGAGACGCGCATCGACGTTGGCTTCCGACGCTGCGGAGTGCTGCGTGTCGGCTTCGAGCCAGCGGCGGTCAGCAAGCTCGCGAAAGCCGCCGCATGGCAGAGCAAACGCCGACTCTCGGTAGAACGGCTGAAGGCACGCGAGCTAGCGGCCCTCGAACCGGCGCTGTCGCCCAAGCTTTCGGGCGGCGTGCGCTTCGCGGGCGACTCGCGCGTGGACCCCAAAGCTTTGCTGCGCGCGCTGCACATCGCGGCGCTCGCGCGCGGCGTACGCTTCCAGAGCGGCGCATTCGTGCGACGCATCGCGCTGGAAGGCGGACGCGCCGTGGGCGTCGTGCTGGACGACGGCAGTGAGCTGCGTGCCAAGAACGTGCTGGTCGCCGCGGGCAGCTGGACGTCATTGATCGACGGACTCGGGCTACCTCCGGGCCGCGTGATCCCCGCACGCGGGCAAATCGTCGAGCTCGAATTGCCGGCTCCGCCGCTGTCGCACGTGGTGTTCGGTCCCGGCGCCTATTTGGTGCCACGCGACGACGGTCGGGTCTTGATCGGCTCGACGCTCGAGTTCGTCGGCTACGAACGTGAAGTGACCGCCGGCGCCGTGCGCGATCTATTGCTGCACGCAACGGCGCTCGTGCCCGCGCTGGAGCGCGCGGCATTGCGCGGCACTTGGTCGAACTTTCGTCCCTACACCAAGGACGAATTGCCGCTGCTCGGCCGCACCGCAATCCCTGGCCTGTTGTTGAGCACGGGCCACTACCGAAACGGCATCCTACTCGCACCGATCAGCGCGGAAATCGTGCGCGCCGCGGTGCTCGGACAGCGCGCGCCGCTGGCACTCGAAGCGTTCAAGCCTGAGCGGGGGTTGGGGGGGGCCCACGAATGAACGGGCGCGCTTTTGCGGTGGGGGGCGGCGTTGGGCAGTGCGGTTCGGGCGCGGCGGTTCGTAGCAGCCGCGCATGCCCGTCGGAATAACGGGGAGCGCTAGAGCGCGGTGGGGGCGAGACGAAAAAGATGGTGTTCGAATTCGAACTCGTTTTTCATTGAGTGAGTGAGAGCGGGAGCGGGAGCGGGAGCGGGAGCGGGAGCGGGAGCGGGAGCGGGAGCGGGAGCGGGAGGGAGACCCTTCGCGGACGAAAGATGGTGTTCGAATTCGAACTCGTTTTTATTGAGTGAGAGCG
>Ga0247783_1000658_pt1 | contig 10927 bp, 9 predicted proteins | sample UWRJL064202C5_FD_179911 | JGI IMG/M metagenome (GOLD analysis project Ga0247783, IMG submission 179911) | Plant litter microbial communities from Arlington Agricultural Research Station in Wisconsin, United States - UWRJ-L064-202C-5 | ecosystem: Environmental > Terrestrial > Plant litter >... | reverse complement strand
TGGCAAGTTGGTCGGCGTGCACACCAACGGCGGCTGCACGAAGAGTGGCGGTGGCGAAAACTTCGGCGTCGCGATCGGCGCGCTGCTCGCGGTCTCGCCCATGCTCCGTGACCGGATCGACTACTCCAGAGACTTCCTGGTCGGTGACTGGGACAACGACGGACTCGGGGATCTGGCCGTGTTCCACCAAGGCTGCCTGTATCCCGACGCAAACCACGACGGAGATCGGGACGCAGCGATCTGCCCTGTCGACTCGAGTGCCGAGCAATATTTCGTGGGCAAATGGCAGGCCGGCGGCCCGAGTCAGCTCGGCTGGCGACGCGCGGGCTGCGCGTACCTCGACACCAACCCCCGGCGGCGACTTTGTTTTGGTGCTGCCCCCTTCGAAATCATAGTCGCGGATTGGAACAATGACGGCGCGAGCGATTTGGGCGTACGAAGAGGTCGCTGCATCGACTTCGATACCGATCTCGACGGCAGCATGGACGAGGTCGGCAATTGCTTCGGCGAGGGGCTGGCCGAAGACGAGTATCTGGTGGGCAATTGGGACGGCGGACCACGCGCCAGCATCGCGACTCGCAGGGGCGCGGAGCTCGCCATCGATCTCGACAGGGACGGCACCACGGATCTCACGCGGACCTATGGCGACGGCGGCAATAGCGACCAATACCTGGTCGAAGACTGGAACGGTGATCGGCGTGCGGATCTCGGCGTCCGCAGGAGGACACTGTGCCGCATGGATCACGACGGCGATGGGCTGGCGAACGAAGGCCGCGTCTACCACGACTTCTGGTCCGCGCCGTGACTCACCCGTTTGGCTTCGAGTCTACACGATTCTGGTTGAACTCAGTGTTTGAGAACACCAACGGAAGCGAGACCAGATGAGGATTCGAAAAGCAGCGATGATGAGTTTGTGTTTGTTTTCGACGCTCGGCACTTCCATGTTGCTCGGTTGCTCGAGCGCCGACGGCGAGACGGAGCAGGTCAAACAAACCGGAGCCGCTGGCAGCGGCAAAGCACCAACCGGCTCGGCCGGGACGCACAGCGCGGGCGCAGCATCGAGGACCAGCGGCGGCGCCGGTTCGGGCGGGAGCGCGGCGGGCGCGGGCGGGAGCGCGGCGGGCGCCACGTCGAGCACAGGCGGCGCTGGAGCGGGCGCTGCAGCGGGCGCGGGCGGGGCTACGGCGGGCGCACCTTTTGCTGCCGGTGGGAGTTCGGGCTTGGGCGCCTTCCCGAGCGCGGGACGCGATAGCATCAGCATCGGCTCCGGGGCGACATCGAGCCTTGGAGGGGCCGGCACGGTGTGGCGACCGGACACCGAAAACGGCGGCTCTGGCCCGTTCCTGATTGGCGGCGGTGGTTACAACGAAGACCGGGTTCCGTGGAACCTTGCGGGCAACGGTGGCGGGCTTTTTTGGACTGAATGATTGGGCTCGGACTCGGCGAGAGGGACGGCCGTGCACTCCTTCTCGCCAGTCAATTGCCGGCATCCGCGCAGCTCGAAAGCTCACCCTCCGGCGCGCTGCTGAGGGTCAGGCAAATCAGTCCCTCGCTGCACGGAACGGTGGGCGCGCAATTCGGCGAGAGCGAGAACCAGGTTTCGCTACCGGCGGTCTCCCCGTCGAGACAAGGACACGCATGAAAGCAAGCGATCGAAGGCGGCAGGCAGGCACCTCCGTCGTCGCACGGGGCCGGGTAAGTCACGCCGTCGCTCCCGCACGCCTCGGCCTGCGTCCCCAGGCAGGAGCAGACGACTACGGACTTGGCGCCGGCGTCCGCGCTGATCTGCACATCCCCGTTGGCTCCGCCCGAGATCAGGATGAAGCAATCTTCCCCGTTTTGTGGCGGAGACCCGCCCGAAGCGAGCGCGTTCCCTCCCGCGCTCGCGCTGCGGTTCGAATGACCGGCGCCCGCGAGTTCACCGCCCGTACTCGAGCTGCTCGCACTGCCAGCATCATCGAGCGTTGCGACCCGAACGTGGTCGAGCGAGCACGCGACAGCCAAGGTCCCAACCAGCAACGTGGCGTTTTGCATTTGACCATCACCTCAGGGATCGAAGCCGATGCCGAGTTCGAGACTGCCACCCGGGCACAGTGCAGGGCTGACGCGCGCCCCGTCCTGACCCCCGATTTCGTAGGAGGTTGCTTGTAGCGGCATTCTCAGGTCGGCTCCCGCAGCGAGCCAAGCGGGTCCGAGTGGCCACTCCAAGGCGCCCGCCGCGAGCGCGTAGACGCGTGCGAAGTCTTGCGCGGCGAGTGCGTGGGCTTTGGGCTGCTCGACGGCGATCGATGCCTGGGCGCGCCCCAAAAATAGACCGAGCCCCAGTTCGAGCCGGAGCCGCACCCGTCCGGCGTCGCTCGAGAGCCAGCCGCCTCGAACCTCGGTCGAGGGACCGCTCAAACTCACCCGCGCCGGCGGCAGGTCGAAGTCGGTTGCGACGAGATAGCGTGCGGCAACTCGCAGCGACAGGCGTGCGCGGAACTCGAACGTGAGGAATCCGCCGGGTTCGTGCAGCCAGCCTTCGGCGCTCGAGGTGTGTGCGGTCTCGCTCGCGCCGAGACCGATACGGATCGAGCTTGCCCCGGCTTCGATGCGGTGCTTCTCGGGCGGCGGTCCCGTGTCACGGGACTCGGGTACCGTGACCGGGTGGATCGCTTTCGTCACCACGGGTGGCAGCGCTACTTGCGGGGTGTCGACTTCTCGTGCCAAGGCCTCGACCAGCGTTTGTCGCGGTGTCTGCAGCTTACGAAGCCACAGCGCCTGGGCTGACGAGTGCGCAATTTCGGCGAGCGTCTCGCCGGCCACTTCGTCCACTCCCGCGTCCAGGGCGACTTCGCGGAACAGGTAGCGCGCCGGGCCGCCTGCCTCACCCAGGGCGAGGTACACCCGCGCGTTGCGCTCGCTCACGCGGATCCAAATGTACACGGTGTCCGTGCGTTGCGGCAGCAGCACCGAGCTTTGCTCGATGCGATCGACGTCGCGCTGCAGCACCTGAGTTTGCGCGGAAAAAAGGCTGCGAATCCGTTCGAACAGCGCCGGGTCCTGCTTGGCCTCGCCGAGCAAGGCGAGCTCGATGCGAGCCAGCAACGGTCCCGACTCGTGCTGGCCGGTGCTGAATTCCGAGCTTGCGTGGGTTGTTCGCGTGATGGCACACAGAGCACACAAACCGCACACGCCGATTTTCCATGCTTCAGCGCGAGCCATGCGTCGTTCGCTCGCGCGCGACCTCGGCGTAGGGGGAATCGGGAAATTCGCGCAGCAAGTCCGCGAGCGCTTGCTCGGCCAATGAGCGCTGACCCAAGCGAGTCGCGACTTCCGAGATCCCCCACAGGGCTTCTGCGCGAAGCGCACCGCCACTGCCCGCTACCAGGCGATATTGTGCCAGAGCTTGCTCGGGCTGCGCTGTCTGGAGGTACTTGGCCAAAGCCAGGCGAGTGGGGCCGACCTCGCGTGCGTTCGGATAGCGCTCGAGTAAGAGCTGATAGACCCCCGCCGCCTCGACGCCGTGCCCTTGGCGACGCAGCAAGTTGGCTCGCGCGAAGAGCTCGCTGGCAGAGGCCGACATGGCCTTCTTCGCTGCGCCTGGCGCGCGCGCCGAGAGCGGCGCGGAAGGCGTCGGGAGCGGCTGAATGTCGGGGACCTCTTGGGCGTCGCCGGTATCCCCCGCGTCCGGTTCGGTCCGTACGGTTTGGCTTGGCATTGCTTTCGCCTTCGGCACTACGGTTTGCGGTCGTCCGCGTTTCGCCGTTTTCCAGGGCCAATCAGAAAAAAAATTCTGCGAATCTCCCGGCGCCCGGGCTTGGCGCGCGCGCCCGAGCAAGGCGCTGGCCAAGCTCGCGACGAGTAACACGGCGGCAGCCACCAGCACCATCGTGAGTACGGGGCGCTTCTTGGGAGCCCTTTGCGGCGTGCCGAGCGCACTCGCGGTGATGCGTGCGAGTAGCGCGTCGTCTCCCGGACGCACGCGACTCTCCTTTTCGAGCTCGCCGAGCATTTGGCTCATCAGGCGGACCTCGAGCGAATGCTGGAGGTACTCGTTCAGACGGCGCTGCTCATCGACGCTCAGCTCTTCGCGCCGGCTCCGGCAAAGCAGGTCGGTGGGTTCGAAGTGGCTCATGCCATCTCCTCCACCAGGTAGCGAAGCCTCGGATCGGCGAGTGCGCGCGCTAGCAATGCAGCCTTGGCGCTGCGCAGACGACTGCGCACGGTCTCGAGCGGAGCGTCACAGATAGCGGCGACCTCGCTCATCGTGTGACCCAGCACGCAGTGCAACGCGAGCGCCTCGGCCTGCGCTGGCGGCAATGAATCACACAATTCACGGGCCAATTGCACGCTGGCACGCGACGCGACCAGCACGTCCGGGGGGGCGTCGTCGCTGGCGGTTTCGTCCGTGTCCGTGACATCCGGAGTGCCGTGGTTGCGCTTGGCCGCGCGCTGTCGCCGCCGCGCGTTCATCGCGGTGCGTAAGGCGACGCGTGCCGCAAAATGCCGAATCGAAGATTCGCCACGGAAGCGTCGCAGCGCGCTGACGAATTCCACCGCGCACTCTTGAGCGACGTCCTCTACGTCCGGGTGCGAACCACCGATGACCCGCCGCACGACGCGCAAGATGTTCGGCGCCACGGTCGTCAGCAGCGTTCGCAATGCAATCGTGTCCCCAGCCATCGCGGCATGCGCGAGTGGTAAGAGCTCGTCCTCCGCCCGCGGGCCGGGCTGAGGCAGAGCGCTGCGAAGGGGCAGGGCGCGTAACATCCGTTGAGTCAGTGTTAGCCCTGCAAGAAACGGGTGAGTCGCGGCTACGCGCGGAGCACGGTTCGCGTCGTTGCGTGCGCGTCCGATCTGGACGCACGCCGAGCGCCGCGCGTCCGATCCGAACGCGCGGCGCTCGGCGTGCGTCACGTCAAAGGCGTTCGACGTCGCGCTGCGCGATCAAAATCTGGAATCTTCGATGGTGAGCGCGCGCTCCGCGACCGGCGCCGCGCTGCAAGAAACCTTGCCGGTCGGGTCGACGTGGGTGGTGATGTCTGCAGCACGCCACATGACCCCGTAAAGCCCCATATTACGGGCTGCGAAGTTGGCGGGGGGCGATGGCGGGTCGAACGCCCCTGCTCGTTGGCCTCCGCAATACACGAATACGTGCGGCCGCGCAGGCAGATTGTTGAAATTTTGGGCCATGACCCGGAAGGTCTGTCCGTCGCCGGGATTATCGAACTGGATGCGCTCGGTCGTGCCCGTGGCGATGATCTGATTGTTGTCATCGGCCGCGCGTGGATTGGGGCAACGCCCAACGCCCAAGAAGCCCTCGAATGCGGGCGTGTTGCAGGCACCCAGCGGCGAGTCCCCGTAGCCCCAATCGACGCGCGGCTGGTGGCGTAACATCGCGGCCGAGTTGGAGGTGTTGCTGGTCGTGCCGTTGATGGCGTCTATGAGCGGGGTCACACCGCGAGTGAACCATGGCTCGCGGTCATAGGGAGTGTGCAGATAAAGATCGAGATCGGTGGTCGTGCTCGTGTCCCAGCACAGCTCGACGCGCATGCCGACGCCCGCGACCGGCACCGCGAGCTTGCACGACGTGCGCTCGCCGGTAGTGCCCGTGACCTCGAGCGTGAAGTGGTAGAGCGCCGGGCGCGAGGGTTGAAACCTCACCACACGGGAATTGGCGCCCTGCAGCGTGAACTGCGCATTTTGCGCCACCGCGTCGCAGTCCTCCGTCTGTAGCGTCCAGTGGTAGGATTTCACATCACCGACCACGAAATCGGCGCCATTGAGGCTAGCCAGCTCGTCGGGTTCGATGCCTGCAACACGCGGATCGTCACCCTGCAACTGACAATTCGTGCGCAGCGGTGGCGTGCCGGCGCCAGCGCTGCTGGCCGGTGTAAATTCCGACTCCGAATCGTTGACCAACCCCGTGCGCGCACCACAGCCGGCCGCCAGCGACAGCAACAACCCGACAAACGATCCCGCCGTTGCCCGAAACACCGAGGGCGAGCGTAGCCCGTTCGGTCGCCTTCGGCCAGCGGGGCGGCGACCCCAAGGGAGTGCTTCACGAAGCGCGGGTTTCGTGAACCCGCTCGCGGCCGGCAAGCTTCACGCTCCGCAGGGGTGGCTGATGCTAGCTCGAGTGGGTAGCGCGCCCGATCTTTCCGCGCAGCTCCTCCACGGCGTCGAGCAGAGCTCGTGTCCCGCCGCTTCCCCGCGCGAGGTGTGGCTCGATCACCCTGACGGCGTCGCTCACGTCGTTGACGAATCTGAATTTCGATGAATGGGGCATGATCGTCGTCAGAGTCACGCCGACCGCGCGCACCAGAGCACTGCGAAAACCGCCGCCCTCGGCCACGACCACCGAGATACTCATCCGGCTCACGATGTCACGGCTGAACGCTGCCAGGGCTTTGCGGGCCTCGTCGTCGGGCGTCGGCGACCCGCGCTCCACGATGAAGAGACAGCTGATGGGGTGGACGCTCGCTGTGACGAGGCCGCGGGCGATCCGATTCACTTCCGTGAAGAGGGGACTCGTCGGAGCACCACGCCAGATTAGAATCAGGGTCGTCTCCCAAACCCCGACCACGTGAACGTTATCCACGACGCGAACCAAGGCGGGCAGGCTCGAGCTCTCCCGCGTGAGTGCAGACTGAATCATCCGGTTAGTTTTGCACGGCCTAGCGGCGCGGAGAAAGAATCGTCCGCTACTCGATGGCTGCGACAGTTCGCTACTGGTGGGTGTGTGCGCCGCCTGATTGAGCAGGGGCGAAGGCTGCGCGTAAGCGCACACGCGCCCGTACGAACACGCACACGCACACGCAGCCGATGATTTCGTCCTGGCTTGCTAATCCTCGTGCGCTTTCCACTGTAGCGAGCACGAATCGCGATTGGCGCGGAGCACTTGCTCGAGATCAGCCCGTCGCTTCCAGCTGATCGAGCTGCTTCGAAAGCCCATGCGGATCGAGCTGAAAGTTCGCGTGCCGCTGCTTCGAAGTCGGCGACTGCCCGATGATGTGGTTCCAGCCAAACCCCAGATCCTTGGACAGCAAGTAGAAGCTCGGGTCGGCGTCATGGGGCGGATAAATCTCGAGCAGGTTGGCCGCGTGACCCGCGCGGAACAGCAGGTTCGTGAGCCCTGCGCCGTGAATACCAGCGACCACGCGTGAATCGGCGAACAGCTTCATCTGCTCGAGCACGGGCATTTGCTCGGTGTCGACGATTTCGAAGCCGTGCGCCTGGAGGATGGGTTGCAAAGTGTCGAAATTCAACAGGCAGCGTCCGCGCGAGCGATCCCGAGTCAGGAAGATCCGGCGTTCGTTACCGCTAGCGGTGGGCGGATCGCCCAACAGGCCGAGTAGACCTTGTAGCGTGGGACGAGCCGCTCTGATGATTGCGCACACCCAAATCTGATCCGCGGCAATGTAGAAGTCGTCTTGGACGATCCAGTTGCGTTCACGTAGATTGGGGAGTGCCTTCAACGTTTGAAAAAATGGCTGTTGGGCGAGGGCCGGGGAAATCACCACCGGTGTGCTCGGCGAGACGTGGCGATCCAGGATAGGCAACTTGGCCAGGATCTCGAGCAGCGCGTGGTAGTAGTTGAATTCGAACAACCCGCGCAGCGAAATCACGGCCTTTTCTCGGCGCACGGGCGCCCGTCCGAAACGAGCCCGCGCGTAGCCAGATAGCGAAGGGACGCCGGAAAAAAAGGGCATGGTCACGCCGGAGCGGGAGAGATCCGAGCGCGGCAGTGCCCGTTGGGGCACCGTGTGCCCGTTGATCAAGTAACCGAACTCCGGCTCGATCAGGCAGTCACCGCGGAACTCCTCGACCAGAAGCTTGCGCTTCTCGCAGCCACCGCCGAAGGGAACGCGCGGCAGCGGATAATCCTCTTCCCACATTTCGTGGACCGTGCCGGCGGGTCGTTGGCGCGTTCTGCCAAGGATGTCCCACATGGACCAGCGTAACGAAACTTGCGCGATGTACGCTTCCCAAGCCACTCTCTTTGCCGCTCGATTCGCGAACGTGCCTGGCGATGCGACCCAAAACGTCATCGTAAATCTCATTTAGCACGCACGTCCCTCTGAGTCTAAGCGTCAGTGCGCGCATCCGCATGACAAGCAATTGGTCCTCCGAACTTCTCGTATCGACTTCGTCATGAAATCTCGGAGGCGCGCAGTAAGCGTCGCAGAACGCGAGGCATAATTGCGCGCAACGGCCTTTGGATGCGGGTTCGTGGTCGCGCTGCGCAACTGCACGGATCGGCACGCGCGGCATCCTGCGACACTTCTGCAACACTAGCTGTGTGCGTGGTCGGCATGCCGATCGAGGTGGTTTCGGGGCACGACTTTGCCCCGATGCATCGCAGACGACGTCGCCGCTCAATCGTCGGCAACGGCTACGGCGGGTGGAGTCGTGGCAGGGCCAGCACGGTCATCTCGACTCGAGTGCGCAATCGGGACTCGAAAAGCTCACGCGGAGTCGCTCGCAGCTCGATGGGCCTAGCGCGGCGAGCGCGCGGGACAGCTCGCTGCCGACTTCGAGCAGGAACCGGCGCTATTCAGGTCCCGCGGGCCGCGCTACCGTCATTCGAGTGTCACCGTGGACCGCACAGCGCCTGGGAGCCATCGTCGGCGCGGGTTTGGCCATCGCCGGTGTGATCTGGTTCCGCACGCGCGCTACTCCGTGCCCGGGTGCCGTCACACTCGAGTTTCATCCGCCCCTCACCGACCGCGGGAGCTATCACATTCAGTTGAGCTGGGAAGGTGCGAATCCGTGTGCGCTCACGGTCGTCTTACCGCTCGATCCCCAGCAGAAGACCCGAGAGAAGAGCGGTTGTGGCATGGCGTTGCAGCTGCGCACACAGGTTCAGGATACTCAGGTGAGTCTCGCGGGCTTGACCTTCGCCGCCGCGCCCGCGAGCTTTCGACTGCAGGTGAAGCGCGACAGCGAGCGCATCTATGACACGCTGCTCGAACCGAAATTCGCTCCTTATGCAACGCCCCGCGCCGAAGACAAACACTTCTGTGGTGAGCGTGCGTTGGTCCTTCCGCCCTGCCTGCGCGGCAGCTCGCAGTGCGCGCCATTCCCCGTCCGCTGCAGCGGACCCGAAGAGTGTCAGGCAAAACAGGCCTGCTGCCTGACTCCGGAGTGGGGGCGTGACTTCGGCCCCCACGCAGCCAGCGAATGCACCTCGACCAACAATTGTCTTGCGCACCTCGGACGTCTCGCTTGTCACAAAGATGGCGATTGCCCTGCGGGAATGCGCTGCGATGACGCGTCACTCGCGAGCGACTTTTCGAAGCAGGTTTGGGTCTGTCAGAATCGATAGCCGCGATACGCCAACAAGCACTTACGCGTTCGGAAATGCGCTGTGAGCGGCTGGCGCACGTGGGCAACGGCGCGGGGCCGAAGCGAGCCACGACCAGCCTCTCTTCTCGAAAGCAAGACAGCACTCTGCTGGCGCGCCGCCTGACGCGCACTGCGGGCTTGCCTCCAGCCCACAAACACCCGACGATGCGAGCCAATGGGTGGTCAATGAAGTCGAGCGGGAATCTCGGGTCTTGGTTGTGCTTCGCGGCTTCCGTGTGGTGTCTCGAAGGCTGCGGGAACTCTGGAAACGTCAATCACGCGCAGGGGGGCGGGGATACGGCTGGCAGCAGCGCTGGCTCCAACGATGGTGCTGGAGGCAAGAGCGCAGGCGGCGGCTCGAGTGCCGGAGCGAGCGCAGGGAGCAGCAACGCCGGACGCGGGGGAATGACCGGAAGCACTGGCGGCGCAGGTGCAGCTGCCGGCTCGGCAGGCGAAACCGGCGCGCACTGCCAGCCCGGCAAGACCATTCGCACCTACCCCTCGGAGGTCGACACCCCTTGTTACGGTGACCGGTTCGCGTATCACCTGCCCAACGCCGCCAACATCCAACTCGAAGACTTTGACCTCGAGGCGGCGCCCACCAGCGCGGGAGAACGCTTTGCGTTCTCCGTTCGGCACATTGGCATCGGCCCGTTCGAGATCGAGGTCTGGGGCGCACACGAAGAGTGCGGCGTGGCCGAAGAGCTGCTGTGGCGGGGTCCGATGGTCACCGGTCTTCAGTGCGCGGAGTTCGTGCCGAGTGCTTCGTATTCCCATCTGCTGTACGTCTACAGAAGGCTGAACGACGATAGTTACTCCTTTTCCATGCCAGAGCTCACGCTTTGCAAAGCGGGCAGTTGCCCAGCGGGCGCGCAAGGTCAAGGCCGCGAGCCCAACGTCCCTGTCACTCCCGCTCGGCTCGTTTACGAAAATCCCCGGGTGGGGCAGGACTTCAAAAGCTTCGATCTCGGACTCGACATCTACGGACATGCGATCCTGATGCTGGACGGCGTCAAACAAGCGAAAGGGACGCCCAACAGCATCAAGCAAGGAGTCCTGCGCATGGGCCCGGACGATCCTTTCGGCGATGCCTGGTACTGCGTCGGCAAGGATTCGACCGTCGTCGAGGTGGACACCGACCCGAGCGCCTTTCAGGAAATTACGCACACCGTGTCGCTCAAGAATCTCACCCGACTCCCCAATTGCGCAACGAAGCCCGGCACGGCGAAAGCTTCATTCGTGGCGACTTCGGATGGCATCACCGTTACCAGCTCGTTCAGCGATCTCGCGCCCGCGATGGGCTATCTGCAGGAGCAGGATTGCTTGGGCACAAACTGTAAGTTTCTGGTTGCGGACTCCCAGTCGGGCGATCCCAAGCGCTGGCTGTTCGTGACTCCGGTCGAATCAGTGGGTGACTATTTCAAGCCCAGCAACGTAGCGACGAGCCTCGCAAACGCCATCCTCTTCAATCGCCCCGATCCGACGCTCCCGCTCGAAATCAGCTGCTCGCAATCGGGAACCCTCACCTACAATCCCGCCGGCACGACCAGTCTGTCACTCGAGTCCATGAGCGACTATTTCGCCTGCCCCGGGGAGC
>Ga0247783_1000656_pt1 | contig 10933 bp, 10 predicted proteins | sample UWRJL064202C5_FD_179911 | JGI IMG/M metagenome (GOLD analysis project Ga0247783, IMG submission 179911) | Plant litter microbial communities from Arlington Agricultural Research Station in Wisconsin, United States - UWRJ-L064-202C-5 | ecosystem: Environmental > Terrestrial > Plant litter >... | reverse complement strand
CATCCAGCACGATGCCCGGTTCCACAATGGCGTAAGCGGCGTCCTTGTTGAGTTCGAGAACGCGGTTCAGATACTTGGAAAAATCCAGGATCACAGCGACGTTCGTACACTGCCCTGCGAGAGACGTTCCCGCCCCGCGCGAGAGCACGGGCGCGTCGAACTTGCGGCAGGCCGCGACCGTGGCGATCACATCTTCACGTGTGCGCGGGATCACGACGCCAATGGGCACCTGCCGGTAGTTGGAGCCGTCCGTCGCGTAGAGAGCCCGTGTACCGCGATCGAAGCGTACCTCGCCTGAGATCGTGCGCTTAAGCTCGGCTTCAAGCGCATCGGCCTGCGCAAAGGCATCCGCTGGATAGGCATGCGAAGAGGGAGGGAGAGGTTCGAGCGACGTGATTTGAACGGTACTCATAAGGGATTGAGGATACCTAATCGAGCTTCATTTCGGCATACTTCCGTTCAAGGTGAAGGCAAAGAACCTCAATGGCGAGTTCGTGATCCGCCCTCTGATCTAACCCGGAGATGGTCAGGCTCCCGACCATCCCCGCATCTTTCACCATGATCGGGACGGACCCACCATCGGCGGCGTAATCCCTATCAGCCAAAGCGTGGCGGGCAAGCGTCTGGCTTTTCTGTGCGAGCTGCAAGCCCGTGGAGTACGTACTTCGCGCAAACCATGCGCAGGTATTGGCCTTGCGACGAAGCCAGTCCACCGAGCTTGGTGTGGTTCCGTCCATTGCAGAGAGAAAGACGGTGGCGGGACCGCGCCGGACTTCGATGGCAAGTTTGTACCCACGCTCTACGGAGAGCGTGCGGGCGCGCTGGCCAAGCTGCCAAGCGATTTCAAGATTGAAGCGTGGAAGCGCCAGTTCTGTTTCCTGATACGCAATGCGGGCGATGTCTGCGGTGTGGTCGGCCATGATCTTTCTGAAGATACGACATTACTCAAAGAAACGGCGCACGGAGTGTGCAACTCCGCGCGCCGGCTTGCTGTTGAACGGTTCTAAGCGGAGTAGCCCATCTCCGCCAGCGTCTTGCGCATGGAGGCGAAGCTCTTCAGGACGCCGGGCATGGGATCGTCGCCGTGCACCTCGTATTCCAGATCGACGAAGTACTTGTACTTGATCCCGATGAGGGCCTGGAAGATGTCCTTTACGGGCATCTTCCCGTCGCCGACGGCGACCTGGCTCTCTTTAACCATCGGATCGGCTAGATCCTTCATGTGAATGTCATAGAGCCGATCTCCAGCCATCTTGATGGCCGCGACGGGATCGGTCTTGGTACGCATGGTGTGGCCGACGTCAATGCACCAGCCGATGCGGTGATCCATGGGACGGATCACCTTCTCAATGTCGTAGGGCGAGGGCCACTCGTGGTCTTCTGGACCGTGATTGTGCATGGCCATGCGGATGTCGTATTCCTTGACGAACTTTTCCACGCGCGGCAGAACCTCATGGGTCGGCGCGCCTACAAAACTCTTGATGCCTGCGGCTTTCAGATACTCGAACTTGGGGCGGATGTCCTCGTCGGTGTCTGTCTTGAAGTAGATCGCTCCGGCATCGGTCAGCTCTAGGCCGGCATCGCGATAGTGCTTGGCCAGCGCGGGAACATCGCTGAGCGGCGTCATGGGCAGGTGCACGTCCTTCAGGTTCAGGTACGTACAGTTGAGCTGCTTCATGAACGCGATGACCTGGTCCGGCTTAAACTGACGGAAGGTGTAGCTGGCGATGCCAAGACGGATGGGCGACTTCTTCATCCCGGCGGCGAGCAGCGAACTGGGGAGGGCGGCGGAGGCGGCCAGAGCCGCACCTCCGAGTAGAAGGTCACGGCGATTCAAGGATGCGTTCATGCACGGCATACTACTGTGCGCAACCCACGATCGTCCACATTTCTCCAATGGCCAAAAGAAACCCGGTTTCAGACACGGAGAAACATTCCCCTGCGCCACAGTAACCACGCCGGAATAAAGCAGAGGGCCACATAAAAGAGCGAGTAGGCCAGCGAGGTGTTCGCCGTCGATCCCCAATGCGCGAAGACGTGCAAATAAAGCCAGCGCAACGGAGTCACCGTGCGTTCTCCATCGTGAATGGGTATGTAATACAGAATCTTTCCGTAGATGCTCGGCGTAACGTAGGCGACGATCGCGTTCGATCCAAAAACAATACAGGGCCAGGCCAGGACGCGGACGGCTTTCGAGGTGTGCTGCCACTTCTTCACATCGAAGATCCAGAACGAGATACCGAGCAGCAGAGCGGCGATTCCGGCGGCTAGCAGCACATATGAACTCGTCCAGAGATTCTTGTTGAAGGGGAACCAGGGGTTCCAGGCGTATCCCAGGGCAATGCTCAAAGCGCCACCGCCAAGCAGAATGGTGCTGACTTTCACCGGGGGCGTGTTCGAACGCAGCAGCTTTCCAGTGAGTACGCCGAGGAGGGCTGTTCCCACCGCAGGCAGGGTGCTCAGGATGCCTTCGGGATCGCGGGTCTTTTCATACAACGCCCCGGTGTGCAGGAAATGCTGCGTGAAGTCGTTGAAGGCACGGTCGACGTACGACGGAAGGTTGTTGAACTCGTCCATCAGGGGAAAATCGTGCACCGGCATCCCCGCGCCGGGAATAGGAACAAAGCGCATCAACGCCCAATAGCCCACCAGCAACGTGACGACCGCGACGGCAATCCATCGCGCGCGCTGAAGCCAAAGAAAGAGAAGCGCCGCGACCAGGTAGCAGATCGCAATGCGCGGAAGCACTCCAAAGAGCCGCATCCTTGTGTAGTGAAACTGAGGAATGAGCCGGATGGCATAGTTGATCGCCAGGAGATACACAGTGCGACGAACTACCTGCAAGACGATAGTTCCCTTGCGGTCTCCGCGCTTGAGACGAGACGTGATCGAAAAGACGATGGAGCATCCCACCAGAAGCAGAAAGGTGGGAAACACCATGTCCGTGGGTGTCCACCCATTCCATGGTGCGTGATCCAGGGGAGCGTAAGCTACGTGGCTGTCCCCTGGATCGTTCACCAGGATCATAAACGCGACCGTGAGGCCGCGCAGAACATCAACGGAGAGAATCCTCTGGGTGGGGGCTGCCTTGGTTTCGACCATGCCGGGATAATCTCATGCCCGACAGCTCTTCGCCATGGCGAAATGCCTTATACCCGTGAAGGCTAAGCCGCTATAGAGCCGTCCGAAAGACTCTGTCCAGCTGCATGCACTGCCGAACGCAGAGTTTCGATGCGGTCAGAGAGATTTTGGAACGCTTCCGCCCTGGAGCGACCAGCCTCGATGTTCCCGGATTCCATCTCGCGAAGGTACGCGTGAATCGTCTCGAAGGCGTGGTTGAGATCTTCAGAGGTCGCCGCCTGCTCCCCGTGGGGCATGCCGCGATGCATCCATGCTTCCAGATCGCTTTCGCGGGCAAGAACCACGTTGCTTGGCGCTCCTGGTGGACGATGAATCGGAAGATCCAGCGTCTTTTCCCAGCGCTGTACGGTCCGAACACCTTTACCGAAAAACTGTGCGATTTCTTTCCAGGAACTTAACATATTGCTCATTCTGCAACCCTTCAAACGAAGCGAAATTAGGTACACCCTTTGAGGCGTGCCACCCGCTCTCTCAAACGTGCTGGAAAGCAGACCCCTACCTGTAAATGAGACGCACCAGATGTTGTGGGGGTTTCCTCCATCTGCCCATCTTCCGTACGAATCGATGGAGACGCCGTTGGCCGCGCAAGTACTGGCGGATCAATCACTAGGCGAGCATCGATCCCCTGGAGAGAGCAACGGATTCTGAGCCTTTTTTGTAAGCGATTTGAAATAGGATTTGCTCGATCCACGCAATGAAAACTTTGTGCCTATTTGTGCGCAGGGCTGCATCCGGTCTTTTCTGAAAGGACAAGCTAAAGCTGGTAGATGCGTTCTGCCGTGCCAGCAAGCACCCACGCCTGTTCGCCTGCGGAGAGCTCCGCCGTCCATCTCCGAAGCAGAGACCACCAATCGCCGTAACTGGTAGCCACTGTGCAAACCGGCCAGTCCGATCCCGCCATCATCCGGTGCGGCGTAAACGCCTCCAACGTCACGTCGAAGACCCGGCGAAGACTTTCCTCCTTCCAGGTCGTCCAGTCGGCTTCTGTGACGAGACCCGAGAGCTTGCAGCAGACATTTTCCCGCCGCGCGAGCTCTCGAAAGCCCTTCTCCCACTCGCCGAGATCGCCGGAGCGCAAGGGGGGTTTCGCGGCGTGATCCAGAACGAAGCTCTGCCGTGGGTGTTCGTCTACAAACTCAATCGTCTGCGCTAGTTGGTGGGGGAGAATGAGGATGTCATAGACCAGACCAGCGCGGGTGATCTCGCGTATGCCCTCGCGAAAGGCAGGTTGGAGAAGGAAGCGGGCATCCGCCTCAGCCTGCACGACGTGCCGCAGCCCCTTCAATTTGGGATTTGCGCCGATCCGCGAGAGTATTCCGGGAAACTCCGGTGCGGCAATCGGCGCCCAACCCACAATCCCTGCGATGAACGAAGAAGCTGCGGCAAGGTCGAGCAGCCACTCCGTCTCTTCCAGGGTCTGTCGGGCCTGCACGGCGACGCAGGCGTCCACGTGTGCGGAAGCCATCTCCCTCTGAAGATGGTTGGGAAGAAAATCCGCGCGCAGCTTCGCCATACTCTCGTCGATCCAGTCGTACTCCTCCGGCGCATATCTCCAGAAGTGCTGATGGCTGTCGATCACCCGCATCCCTGCTCCTAGCGAAGGTTGAAGAAGCCGCCATCGATCGGATAATCGCAACCGGTGACGAAGCTGGAGGCATCGCTGCAGAGGTAGAGCACAAGCAGTGCGATCTCATCCGGCGTTCCCATACGCCCGATCGGCTGAGATTTTCCCAGCTTTTCAAACATCTCGGCCTCGCGCCCAGGGTAGTTCTTCGCAACAAAGCCGTCGACAAACGGCGTGTGCACGCGCGCGGGAGAGATACAGTTGCAGCGCACGCCTTTGTCGATGTAATCCCGCGCCACCGAAAGAGTCATGGAGAGGACGGCTCCCTTGGTCATGGAGTAGGCGAACCTGTCCGGGAGACCCGAGGTGGCGGCGATGGAGGCCATATTCAAGATGGTGCCTCCTCCACCCTCCACCATTTTGTGAACGGCGGCGTGCATGCAGAGATAGGTCCCACGTACGTTGACGCTGAAGAGCCGGTCGAAGTCTTCCGAGGAGGTGGTCAGAAGCGTCCCAACGTGTGCGATCCCGGCGCTGTTAACGAGGATATCGACGCCCGGGAAGCCTTCGAACACTTGGCGGACGGCATCTTCCTGGGTAATGTCGCAGGCAACGCCGGAAGCGGCTTCGCCCAGCTTTGCCGCCGCTGCTTGCACGCGCCCTTCGTTCACGTCGAGCAGGGTCACATTTGCCCCCGCATCTACAAAGCAGCGAGCGATCGCTTCCCCGATGCCGCTGGCCGCGCCGGTCACTACAGCATGCTTTCCCGTCAGATCTGTGTGCTTCATTCCAACCTCCATCCACATCATCCCTCTTTTTAGGACGCGCGTCTTGGTTGTAGCGAAGCCGAAGGTGTATGTCAAAGCAACGGATTGACAAATTGAAAGATTATGCGCTCCAGGCAACACGTCCGGAGCTGCTCACGGCAGGCGTTTTTCTCTGTGCAAGACTCGCCGGCGTCCGCCTCTCCTGGGCGGTCCGCAGTTCGCGGGGCAGCGCACGATTCGCAGCGGGATCCTGGGCCACAACGACCCACGCCTCCCGCACATTGCGCACGCAGGCGATCACCTTCAGAAACTCCTCCTTCGAAGCACTCGCGGAGGCTTCGAGCGTCATCTTAAACATCGCCGCATAAAAGTCAGCGAGCGCGATGGCTGGAGCCCCGCCAATATCCGGACGAAGGCGCGCCTGCAGATACATCAGGATATCGAGCGCACGTTTGACGGCGAAACGGCGTTCCACCACATCTCCTTCTTCCACGGCACGGATCGCGCGGTAGAGAAAACGGACTTCGCCGTCGTAGAGCGCGAGAATCAGGTCTACACCGGTTGCTCCTGCAAGAGCCTGCTCCTGATAGTTCATGGTCCCTCCTAATTGTTGCTCTTGTTCCCGCTGATGGCGTCGAAGACCTGGCTCACCTCGTCCAACTGCGCCGGGATGCCCTGAAGAATCTGGTTCGCCGTATTGAGTTCCGCGGTGAGCGACGCCTGGAAAGCGGTTAGGCGGAGTTCAAGCGTGCTCTTGTTGTCGGCAAGGGTGGACTCCTGGTCGGCGTTTTCTGAGAGGGCCAGCTTGATCGTGCTGTTGGTGCCGGTGGTACCAAGACCGTTTAGCGTAGTGACCAAAGTCTGGCCAAAGCTTTCGGCGTTCTGAAAAAACGACGTCACGTCGTTGAAGTTGGAGTTCAACTGCGAAGAGAGCGCGCTGCTGTCGATCGAGAGTGTTCCGTCCGGGTTCGTCGAGATTCCGAGCTGGGTCAGGTACTGCATACTTCCGCTTTTTGTGGACGCCGTCCCCAGTGACAGGGAGATCTGAGACTGGATCTGCGAAAGCACCGTGGAACCAAAGAGCGGTTCGGCGGCGCCGGTCGAGTCGTTCCCCTCCTGTGCTGCCATATCAGTGACGAGCTTGTTATAAGCAGTAACAAAGTCGTTCAGCGCGCTGGAGACCGACGAAGTATCGTTGACGATCTGGATCTGCGTTCCCGTGGTTTCTGATTGTGGCGTGACAGAGAGTAACTGCATGGTGACTCCAGGGATTGCGGACGACACCGTGTTGCTGCTACTCGTCATGTCAATGCCATCGATGGTAAAGGCGGCGTCCTGTCCCGGCTGGCTCACATTGAAGTTCACTGCGCTCGAAGTAGTGGAGTCCGTCAGCGCTCCCGAGACCGTGATGTTGCCCGCTAAGCCGCTGGTCTGGCTGATGAGCGAGATGCGCGATCCAGAGGTTCCCGTGACCACATCCGCCGTGACGCCTGCGCCGGACGCATTAAACGCTGCCGCCAGCCCCGCCAGGGTGTTGTTCGTACTGTCCATCGTGATCGTGGTCGGAGCGCCGCTGCCCACCTGAAAGGTGAAGGTTCCGCTCAGGGTGTCCGTGGTGGCGACAGGGTCGGAGTTCTGGGCCGACGTCTGCGCCAGTTGACTCACTTTGAGCGTGTGGGTGCCAGCACGCGCGGTAAAGTCCGCCGAGAGCAGCGTGGCAATCGATGTATCCTGAATCGCCCCACTCTTTGAAGACAGAGCGCCGTCGAAGGACGTCAGGGAGGACAGGGCCGTCGAAAGGTTGGAGAGGTCGGTTCCCAGGGCGGTCAGCGCCGTGTCCTGAGCCTGTAGAGCGGTGGTCTGCGCCGCCCACGCCGTCTCAGGAGTACGCTGGATCGCCATAATGCTGGCAACCGTGCTTGCAACGTCAAAGCCTGTTCCGCTCGTCGCCGATCCGAAGTTAATTCCAACGGTAGACATCCACTCGCCTCCCTCGCGCGCTCTGCGGGAAGGCCTCGGGCATGTCCCCGACTCTGCGGGGACATGCCTCGGGGTTCAGGAAGTTTCGCCTACAGCGTCGATACAGAGCGCCACAGGTCGATGCCTCCCTCCACGGCATAGCGATCGATCTCAACCAGTTCATCGGCAGAGAATGCGGATCGCTTTAGCGCATCGAGAGAATCGTCCAACTGGGCCACATTCCGTGCACCGATGAGCGCAGAAGTCACCCGCGCATCGCGCAACACCCAGGCAATCGCCATCTGGGCGAGGCTCTGTCCACGGCGTTCGGCTATGCCATGCAGGGCGCGGACGTTCGCCAGGTTTTGATCGCTAAGAAAGTTCTTTTTGAAGCTGAAATCCTGCACGGCGCGCGCGTCGTCCGGAACGCCCTTGAGGTACTTGTCCGTCAAAAGACCTTGCGCCAGCGGCGAAAAGGCGATGCAGCCCACACCGAGATCCTCCAGCGTATCGAGCAGGCCGTCTTCTATGTGGCGGTTCAGTAAGGAATAGGACGGCTGGTGAATGAGAAGCCTTACGCCCTCCGACTTCAGAATCTCGTGCGCCTTGCGCGTGCGTTCGGGGCTGTAGGAGGAGATCCCGACGTAGAGCGCCTTGCCCTGCCGCACGATCTGCGCCAGCGCACCCATGGTCTCTTCCAGCGGCACCTCGGGCCAGGGTCGATGCGCGTAGAAGATATCCACGTAGTCAAGACCCATGCGCTTCAGGCTCTGATCCAGCGAAGCGATCAGATACTTCTTCGACGCCCCGATGCCATAAGGTCCGGGCCACATATCCCAGCCCGCCTTCGAGGAGATGATGAGTTCATCGCGGTACTCCCGGAAATCCTTCCGCAGGATTTCGCCGAAGTTCTCCTCCGCCGACCCGTAGGGAGGACCGTAGTTATTGGCGAGATCGAAGTGCGTCACGCCACGGTCGAAGGCACGACGCACCACGGCGCGGCCCGTCTCGAAGACGTCGGCGCCGCCGAAGTTCTGCCACAACCCTAGAGAGACCGGCGGAAGCACCAGACCGCTCTGTCCGGATCTCCGATACTCCACACCCTCGTACCGCTTTGCATTTGGTTCGTACGCCATGACACACTCCTCTTTCTTAAGCCTTGACCCTCATTCTAGGCATGGATGGCGGTTCGTGAACATTTGCCGTATCGACGGTCCGTAAACGGGGCAGGTAGACTTCGGCCAGCATGGCGGTGGTCTCTCAAGACAGCAGCAGAAGCCCGATCGAGGTCTTGAAAACACGAAATGTTCTCAGTAGCGACGCCAGGGGATCTGCTTTAAATTTAGCTTTGTACGAGAAGACGAGTGCTGTACCGTGCAAAGATGCGATCACTTCTGCGTCCCTCCTGCCGGCTTCGCCCTGTGTTGCTGGTCTGCGCACTCAGCTTTCCCTTTTCTCTCGTCGCGCAGGATGCAAGCGCTAAGGTACAGAAGTTGAGTGAGGATTTCTGGCAGTGGCGCGCGACGGAGCAGCCGTTTACGAACGACGATATTCCGCGCCTCGACCGGCCCTCCGGCTTCACAGCCAAGTGGTCCGCAAAAGATATCGCGGCGTATGAGAAACGTATTGTGGCCTTTGAGAACGAGTGGCGTGCGCTCGACGTAAAGACGGCTCCTGTGCCTGTGCAGGTGGACTTTCGATTGATCGGGTCGGCGATCGCGCGTGTCCGTTGGGAGCTTGACGTGATTCCGGACTGGAAGCGCAATCCTTTCTTTTATGTAGACCAGGGATTGACTGCAGCGTACACACTGATGCTGCCGCCCGCGCCCTTTTCACCCGAACGCCAGCACGATGTCGTGCTGCGGCTGGAGAGCCTTCCGCGGCTGCTCGACGAAGGCCGCGCAAACCTGACCGATATGCGCCAGCCCTACGCCGTGATCGCGATGGAGCATCTTACCGGCATCGAAGCCCGGATGCAGCGTTTTCGTGAGGGGGTCCACGCGAAGGCGGGCTTTGCACCAGCGGAGCTGGCAAAGTTCGATACCGCCGAGGATGCCGCGACCAAGGCTCTCATCGCCTATCGCGAGTGGCTGCGGCCCCAGGTTTCCGGTCTGCGCAAGGAGACCGCAGTCGGTCGCGAAGGCTATCTTTATTTCCTTCGCAACGTTGCGCTGTTGCCCTACACGCCGGAACAGATTCTTGCCATAGGAGAACAGGAGTGGCAGCGTGCCGTAGCCTTTGAGGCTCTGCAGAAGGCGGCGAATACTGGCCTTCCAGAGACTCCGGTTTATAAGAGCATCGAAGTCCAGATCGAGGAAGAGGAGAAGCAGGAGAAGTTCATCCGCGCCTACATGGTGAGCCATGGCATCCTGAGCGAGCCCCCTTCACTCAAGCACTACCACTACGTGGAGACGCCGCCCTACATCGCCGCACTCTCTTTTCTGGGAGTGAGCGACGACCTCACCAGCCCGAACCGGCTGGACCAGGAGAGCGTCAGCTATAAGGGAAAGCCGAGGCCGGAGATGGGTTTCTTCGGATCGATCACGGCGCGCGATACGCGGCCACTCTCCATTCACGAAGGCGTGCCGGGGCACTTCTACCAGATGGCGTGGAGCTGGCATCACGCCGATCCGGTACGGCGGCACTACTACGACTCCGAGTCGAACGAAGGCATCGGCTTTTATGCCGAAGAGATGATGATGATCGGCGGTCTCTTCGATGGCCAGCCCAAGACCAAGGAAGCCATCTACAGCATGATGCGCCTGCGCGCTCTGCGGGTCGTTGTGGATGTGAAGCTGGCGCTGGGCGAGTTCACGCTGGAGGAGGCGGCCACTTATCTACAGAAGACCGTACCGATGGATGCAGGAACTGCCCGCAGCGAAGCCGCGATGTTCGCTTCCACGCCGGGGCAGGCGATCACCTACCAGATCGGTAAGACCGACATCCTGCACCTGATGAGCGATGCAAGAGAGAAGGAGGGCGCGGCCTTCAGCCTGCAGAAGTTTCACGACTTCGTCTGGGAGAACGGCAATCTGCCCTTCAGCCTGCAACGTTGGGAGATGCTGGGCGATGCCAGCGCCGTACCGCCGGTGCCCACGACGTTTGCGTGGTCCGGGAAATAACGCCTAGAAGCGGAAGTAGGTGCGAAGGTTGATCGTCCGGTTGGCGGCGGAGTTGTCGAAAAATCCGCCTTCAAGTGAGTTGGATTTCCCGAAGAGATCCGAGGTGACGATGCCGATGGGAACGCCTGCGTTGACGCGGTTGAAGATGTTCTGGCCCTCCGCAGAGAAACCGAACTCGAAGGGTGGGTCGGGCTTGCCCGGCGGTGGGCCTCCGGGCTTGGCCGCCGGGTCGGGCGGCGGAGCAGGCGGCCGAGGTCCGAACTTGAATCCCTTGGAGACCGAGAGCTGCAGCGAGATATAGCTGGGACCGTTGCCGTAGTTCCTGGGTACGATCGTCTGCGAGGGAAGAGGGTCGGTGTCGAAGTTACCCAGAGCGGTTC
>Ga0247783_1000655_pt1 | contig 10945 bp, 9 predicted proteins | sample UWRJL064202C5_FD_179911 | JGI IMG/M metagenome (GOLD analysis project Ga0247783, IMG submission 179911) | Plant litter microbial communities from Arlington Agricultural Research Station in Wisconsin, United States - UWRJ-L064-202C-5 | ecosystem: Environmental > Terrestrial > Plant litter >... | reverse complement strand
CGTTCCGCCGCTTGCGCGCGAAAATGCAGGCGCAATGGTCGCCCGTGGGGCTTGCTGCGTGATGAGCAACGTCGTCAACCTGAACAAGTTCAAGAAGCAGAAGGCGAAAGCCGCGCGAGTCAAACAAGCCGAAACCAATCGCCGCTTGCACGGTCGAACCAAGGCCGAGCGCGCGCGAGAAGCCCTGCAAAAGAAGCAACTCGAGACGAGCGTCGACGGCGCCCGCTTGGAGTCAGAACCCGATGCAGGCGAGCCGGGCGACCGCTAGAGCTAGCGAGCTAGCGAGCTAGCGGAAGCCAAAAGTTCGGCACCCAAGATCGGCTCACCGCGCACGAAGGCCTTGCGCAGGCGCTCCACGTGCTCGAGCGCGGGCGCGATCGACGCTGCCTCGTAGGCCTCCAGCAGCAGGCGACGCTCGCGCTTCACCAGGCGTCCATCGAGGATCGCGGCAACGGTCAGCACGCGCAGCGCGGTGCAGCGCTCCGCCTGCGTGAGCTCTGCGAGTGACCCCAAGAACGCGCGTGTATCGTCGACCTCGACGCCCGCGGGTGGCTCCCCGAAGCGCTGGCGCAGCTCCCGCATCAGCGAGATGTGGTTCGGATGAAGCTCGCTGGTGCGGACGACTGCTGCACCCAGCGCGCGATGGATCGCTGCCAGCAACGCGACCGAGGGCGGGGGCTCGCCTTCGAAGATGATACCGAGCATCTCGCTGGCGGCCGAAGGCCCCATCACGCGAATGCGAGCTTCACGCAGCACGAACCAACACACGAGTCCGTTCCATGCGGCGTTGATCGGGATCGCCGTGAAGGCCAGCACCGAGCGCGTCGCCAAGCGACCGACGGCTCGCTCCACGATCGCCTTGAACACGAAATTGCTGACCGATATTTTGAGCTTGTAGACGAGCGATGCAGTAGCCAGCGTAAATTTACTGGCCTCGCGGTGCGGGTTCACGCCGAAGGTCGCGTCGGGGGGATTGGGCAACTCGAAGGCGGCGCGCGCCAGTGCATAGCGCACATCCAGATTTTCCAGTGAATCGAGCTGTAACCCCGCAACCAGCGACAACGCGCGTACGGCGCGCAGGCCGTCCCAGTACAGGTATGCAATCTCGAGCACCGCAGCGATCAGCGCCAATACTCCGAAGAGTCCCCAGTACGAGACGTGCTGCCAGAACGTGGCGTGCTCAGGTTGATGCCCCAGCACGTGCGCCGCGAACAACGCGCCGAAACCCGTCGCTGCCGCGTTGATCACACCTGCTAGTGCGGCGCGCAGCACCGCGCCGCGCGTCACTCTCAAGAGCCCAGCGCGCTCGACTGGGTTGAGCACGTGGATCGGATCGTCCGCCTGTGCCGGCGCAAATTTTCCCGATTCGAGAAATCGCCCGCCCAGGCGTTCCAGTAGCGGGCGCGCGGGCTTCTCGGGCGTCGGCATTCGTCTCTGACAAGGAGCTACTCGGCCCGCGCGATCTGGTCAATTCCCGGAGCGTGATCTCAAGGCATTGCCATGAAACGCGCGAACTCTGCCTCGAAGTCCGGGTGCCAGCGCGAGAGCGCCGGACGATTCAGGATGATGTCATCCATTGCCCAGCGCATGCGACGCTCGTCGGTCGCGCGCTCGACGGCATTGTCCGGGCACAAGACGTAGAAGTCACCGGCGCCGATGCGCTCGAGTAGGAAGTCCACCACTTGCTCGGGCGTCCAGGCCGCGGCGGGCTTCTCGACTGCACCCGTCATCCCCGTATGAGTGAAGCCGGGAATCAACAGGTGCGCCGAGATGCGCGCGCCGCACGCACCGCGTAGCGCATGCGACAGCGACTCGCTGTAGTTGCGGAGCGCGGCCTTGGACAGGTTGTATGCGTAGTTGCCGGGCGGGCTCGTGATGCCCTGCTTCGAGCCGGTGTTGATCACCATGCCCGGTTGGTCGGATGCGAGCATCCCGGGCAGGAACGCCTGGACGCCGTGCACCACGCCCCACAGATTCACGTCCACGAGCTTCTGCCAGGCATCGCCATTTTCCCAGGGCAACCCTGGGTTATTGCCCACGCCAGCGTTGTTCATCAACAGCGAGACCGGGCCAAAGCGTTGCTCGACTTCATCGCGCAGGCGCTGCACCTCTGCCAGCTGAGAGACGTCCGTCGCCGCGGCCAGCACATCACTTTGGGTGAGCTCGGCGACCTCAGCCGCGGCCTGCTCCAGCGCTGCTCCGCCCAAATCGGCCATCACCAGCGTCATGCCCAGCTTGGCAAACCGCCGCGCTGCAGCCAGACCAATCCCGCTGGCCGCGCCGGTCACCAATGCCACCTTACCGGGGGCGAATACAGCGGGCAGATCTAGAGCGTCGTTCATCGGCTGATCCTGCCCCGAGGACGCAGCTGTCGACAATCAGTTTCCTCAGCGACACTCCTTCTCGAAGCTGCTCTGTTGCTTGATCGCGGTCTCGGCGGAGTTCCGGAAGCTGGCCAACTTGACCCCTTCGCTCGATTCGAGCGCCGGCAGCTTGGCAGCGATGGTATCGCTCGCCTTCTTGGCGCTGTTCCAGGTGACTTGCCGAGTCATGAAGGAGCTCTCGAGTAGCTCTGCCTTGTTCTCGATCACCGCCCACGTAGAGACGTCCGTGCCCTCCATCTTATGGTGTGTGGCTGCCGTGCGCAGCTCGGACCAAGCCTTGTTCAGATCCATGCGTTCGCGTTCGCAGCGCACCTCATCTTGACAGCCAACGCCCAATGACGACGCAGTCACCGCAATCACGATTACCCATCGGTTCATGACGGCCTCCAGCTCGCGGCGCCCTTCGCCGCGGTGCGCCAGCAGTTTACGACCGTTCTGCCACGCAGGCCACCGAGGAGCCACCGAGGAGCCACCGAGGACCACGCGCGCCGCTCACCGCCAGGCAGGATTCGGTCGCTTTCGAAGCTGGCGCGTGACTTTCGGCGGCAGGTTGTGCTCAATGATTCCGATGGGTTTCGTCACGCTTCGTTGGCTCCGGCGCGCTCCCGTGCTGGTCGCGGCGCTGGCCTCACTCGCGTGTGAGGGAGACAAAGAGAAGCCCATCCGCGGCAACCGCAGCGTGCGCCCGCTCGACGGCATGGAGCGCTTCGCCGCGCGCAGCGTGTCGATCGAGACCGCCATCGAGGCCATGCAGCAGCGTGATTTGAAGAAGCTCAAGATGCTCAGTGTCTGGGTCCAGAAACGCGACAAGACCGTGCTGCTCACCCCGGACGATCTCAGCTCCCTGGATCTTGCCATCGAGTGCCTCGAGCTGAAGCTGACACAAGACGAACGCAGTGACGCCTTGGACGAGATCAAGTCCGGCAAGCTGAAAGCTGCCGCGCGCGAAGTCTGCATCGAAGACAGCGACTAGCTGTGGCGAATTCTGTCGCCGCGATCTAAAATTCGTCGCAAAGTCAGCGCGTCATGTCACCCCTCACAGTTACGTCCCCGGACGGCACGCGGATCGACTCCCAGCGCTATGGCGAGGGGCGCCCGCTAGTGATCGTTTCGGGCGCGCTATTTGCGAGCGAGCTTTGGCGCAAAGTGATCCCGCTGATCTCGGCGCAGCGCTCGGTGGTCATCGTCGATCGCCGCGGTCGCGGCAAGAGCGGCAATGCCTCGACGTATGCGCCGGAGCGCGAGGTCGAAGATCTGTTGGCCGTGCTCGAAGCGGTGGCAGCGCCGGTCGATCTGCTGGGCCATTCGTCAGGTGCTATCTTGGCCCTGCGGGTAGCCCAGCGAACGCCAGCCCAGCTCGAGCGCTTGATCGTCTACGAGCCGCCAGTTTTCTTCGCGGCCGCCGATCGCATCGCGCAAGACTTGCCGGAGCGCCTGGAGGCGTTGCTCGACGCGGGCCAGCCCGACGCAGCCGTGGAGACGTTCCTTCGCGAAGGCCCGCGCGCCTCGGAAGCCGAGCTCCAAGGCATGAAATCCGGCCCGGCATGGGCAACGCTGGTCAAGACCATGGCTCACACCGTCCCCTATGATTCACGCTTACAGCGCGAGTTTTCGGCCGACCCCACGGAGCTTGCCCGAGTTCGAATTCGAACTCGGATGTTGCTCGGCAGTGCGAGTCCCGAGCGCATGCGAAGTGCCGCCGAAACGATCGCCAGCCGCCTGCCCAACGCGACGCTGCGCGAGCTCGCCGGCCAACAGCACGTCGCCATGCTCTCCGCGCCCGCGCTGTTCGCCAGCGCAATCAACGAGTTTTTGGCTACGGGCAGCTGAGCTGAACAGTCAGGACTCGCACGCTGGCACTCCTTGCACCATGCGGCTCTTGCCATCGACCACGGTCACCGGGACTTCGTCGGCGTTGAAGTCGTCGAGCAGGCGCGCATTGACGGCGATCACGCGTCTTTTCGCGTCCCAGCTGCCATCGGGCGCGAAGGCCGGGCTTTCGCTGTAGGTGGCGCAGCCGCACTCGGCGCAGAAATGGCTCGAGACGAGCTGGCTACCCCAGCGGTAGACGTGGTCCGCGTGCGCGCTGACCGAGCACTGTTCTGGACTGTAATAGGCATACAGCCCGCCGCGCTTGCTGCAGATCGAACACGTGCAGCGAGTCACGGTGCGCGGCAGCTCGCCGTCGATCCGAAACGAGGTTCTCCCGCAGTGGCACTGACCGGTGACCATGAAGCAATCTCCAGGTTGAGGGGGCTAGGCGACCAACACCTTCTGTCGAGACAACGGCGAGATGCGCTCGTCCGGGGTCAGGATACCGCGATAGTTGAGCGGATCGGCGGCAGAAGCGTACACCGGCTCACTCTGGCCACGGCGGCGGACCGAGCGCAGCAGGGGAACGGCTTCGGGCAAGGCGTATTGTTCGCCGTCGAAGCCGGCCACGAAGCGGCCGCCACGCACCTCACCGCGCGCCTCGAGAGTGCGAAGCACCCGCACCAGATCGCGCCAGGGCAGCGGTTGTTTCTCGCGTGCCACGGTTTTGCGGAAGACGACGCCCGTGCGCTGCAATAGTTGACGCGCGACGAACTCGGCGGAGGGCGCTTCCAAGCCTTCATGGCGCAGCAGACTCCAACGGCCGGCCATCTTGGCGGCGGAGCGGCGCTTCGAAACGCTGAGCAACAGCGAACGCAGCCCGCTGAACGAATCACAGCTGACCAAACCGCGTGCAATCAATTCCGCGAGTCCTTCGTCGAGCTCGTCCGGGTGCAGACCCGAGGCGCGCTGCAGCCCCTGAACGAAGAGCGCACCGCCAGCGGCGAGCAAACCGTGCAGCACGGAGGCGGCGTGCCCCAGCTCGGCGATCGGCAGCGCACCCGCGAGACCGAGCCAAGCGTCCAAGTCATCTCGTGGCACGAGGCACACCGGCGTGCTGCGGATCGGCGCTGAGCCACTACCCCAGAGCCGTCCCCAAGCGACTTCGCCAGAGAGCGTGAGCTCATCCAACCACTCGCGCTTGTAGTTGCGCACGCGCGCCGGCAGCACGCTCGACTCCCAGGCTGCCGCGGGCACCTCGAAGGCGGCCAATTGGCGAATGACCTCCAGTACACCGCGCGGACCGTCGAGTTTGCGATCGGCGTCCAAGTGTTGCCAGGCGGCTAAAAAGCGCAGGAAATCGGCGGGGGTGACCGGTTCGATCTCCTTCCGCAGCCCCTCCAGGGTGTAGCGATGGATGCGCGCCAAGAGTCGCCGACTGCACCAGCCGGGGCGCCCTTCGAAGCGCCCGCGGAGCACGAAACCCTCTGCCTCCAACTCGAGCAAGAGCGGGTCGTCACTGGCGATCGGGCCGAGCGCTTCCAGGCGTCCGCGCAAAACCTCTTTCGGCTCACGCGAGGCCTCGTACGCAAAGTATCGCTCGCCTTCGAGCAGCACGCGGCCCGCGCGGGCGAGCTCCTGGATCCAGTCTGCCCAGGGGGCGGCTTCGTCGCGCGTCGCGTAGCCCATCCAGAGCAACGCTTCGTGCACCTCTTCAGCCGACGTCGGTGTCGGCCAAGCCTCCTCGCGGACGCGACGGATGGCTTCTGGGTCGAGGGCGCCGAGCTGGTCGGCGGACTTCGCGTCCAACGTGCGGCGCATGAGCACCGCTTGCGTGCGGCGCTCTTCGAGCGGCGCGTCGTCCAAGAACGAGTAGGGTTGTGCCGCCAGAATGCCGTGCGCAAACAGCGACGGCTCCGCTGAGTCCACCGCGCGCCGTTCGATGCTGCCGTCCCGCAGACCGCGCAAAACAGCCAAAAAGCCCTCGACATCCATGGCCTCGGTCAGGCAATCGCCGACCGTTTGGCGCACCAGCGGGTGCTCCATGGGCACTTCGATGTCGCCCGGGGGCAAGGTTTCACCACAGGCGACAGCGGCGGGGAAGCTCGCCGCGAGCAGGTCGTCCGCGCGCATGCGTACCAGCGGCGGCGGAGTTCGCTTGCCGCCGCGCATGCGCTCGACGAGCAATGCTCGTGACACGTTCCAACGCCAACGCGTCTTGAACATGGGCGCCGGCAATAGTGCCTGGACCAGCAGCTCTTGGGCGGTCTCCGGGTGCAGGTAGTCGAACACCTCTTCCAGCGGGAAGCTATGTTGAGGCCCGAGCGAGAGCACGATCGCCTCCTCGTTGGCAGCCGCCTGCAGCTCGAAGCCGAAACCGCGACAGAAGCGTTTCCTCAGAGCGAGTCCCCAGGCGCGATTGATGCGGCCGCCAAACGGGGCGTGGATCACCAGCTGCATGCCGCCGCTCTCGTCGAAGAAGCGCTCCAAGATCACGCGCCGCTGCGTGGGCACGGCCCCCAGCGCGCTTGCGCCGGCGCTCGCGTAGTCGGCGATCTGGCGCGCGGCTGCGTCGCCAATTTCGGCTGAAAGCAGCGCAAAATCGTGGACCGCGCGCTCGCGCAGCTCGGAAATTTCAGCCGCCAGCTCGCGCGTACGCGCGGGCGCTTCACCGAGCCAAAATGGGATCGTGGGCGGCGCTCCCTGGGCGTCAGCGACGCGCACCACGCCGCCGCTGACGCGTAGGATGCGCCAAGAAGCCGTGCCGAGCTGGAAGATGTCACCGCCGTTCGATTCGATCGCAAAATCTTCGTTCAAGCTGCCCACTAGAGTGCCCTCGGGATCGAGGATCACTTGGTAGTCGGCGTTGTCGGCGATCGCGCCGCCCGAGGTGATCGCCGTCAGCCGTGCACGGCGCGTCGCACGCAAACGCTGTCCCACGCCGTCGCGGTGGAGGAGCGCCCAGCGCCCCTCCAGATGAAGCTTGACGACCTGGTCGAAGTCCGTGCGCGCCAAGTCACGATACGGCCAAGCGCGACGCAGCGCCTGAAACAGTGCTTCTTCGTGCCACGTCTCGGCCACACAGGCCGCGACGATCTGTTGCGCCAGGATATCCAAGGGACGGCCTGGCTGCGGGGTGCGATCGAGCAATCCGCTGCGAATGCTGCGCAGGAGCGCGGCCGCTTCCACGAGCTCGTCCAAGGTCAGCGGGAAAACCCGCCCTTTCGGCGTGCGCGCCACGCCGTGTCCGGCGCGCCCCACGCGCTGCAGCAGTGTCGCGATCGAGCGAGACGCACCCAGCTGGATCACCAGATCGACATCCCCGATATCGATCCCCAGCTCGAGCGAAGCGGTGGCCACCAATACCTTGAGCTGTCCAGCCTTCAGGCGCTGTTCTGCGTCGTGCCGGCGCGCGGCAGAAAGGCTCCCATGGTGGCAGGCGACTTCATCTTGGCCGAGCAGATTGCCGAGCCGAGCCGCCACGCGCTCGGCCATTTTGCGCGTGTTCACGAACACCAGCGTGGTGCGATGTTCACGCACCAAGCTGGCGATGCGTTGGTAGATCTCTTCCCACACCTCGTGCGAGCAGACCGCGGTCAACGGTGAGAGTGGCAATTCGATGCCGAGGTCGATCTTCCGCAAGTGACCCGCGTCGACCAGCTCGCACTCGCGGCCGACGCCGACCAAGAAACGCGCGACCTCTTCCAATGGCTTCTGGGTCGCCGAGAGTCCGATGCGCTGCAGCGAGCCACCGGTGAGCGCCTCCAGGCGCTCGAGCGAGAGCGCGAGGTGAGAGCCGCGCTTATCGCGCGAAAGCGCGTGGATTTCGTCCACGATCACGGTGCGTACCGTGCTCAGCATCTTTCGCCCACCCTCGCTGGTGAGCAAGATGTACACGGACTCCGGCGTGGTGACCAAGATGTGTGGCGGGCGCTTGGTCATCGAAGCGCGATGTTTCGCCGAGGTGTCGCCAGTGCGCACGGAGACGCGGAGTTCCGGTAAGCTCGGATCCAGCGCGCGAATCTGCGAAAGCGGAACTTCCAAGTTCTTCTGAATGTCGCTGGCCAGCGCTTTCAGCGGCGAGATATACAAAACGTGCGTGCGTTCTTCGAGCTCGTCCCCACGTGAGAATAACTGGTCGATCGCCGAGAGAAACGCCGCCAGAGTCTTGCCCGAGCCCGTGGGCGCGGCGATCAGCGTGTGTTTCCCGGCACGAATTGCCGGCCAGCCATCGCGTTGCGGCGCTGTCGGCTCGCCCAGACGTTCGCTAAACCAAGTTTGGACTGCAGCGTGAAAGCCAGTGAACGACAGCGACATGGCGCGGCGAAGCCTTGTCCGTTCGCGGCACGCCTGCAACGCGAAAGCCCTTGCGCCCCGAAATCAGACGACTATTTTCGGTGACGATGAAGTTCTTTGCGCTCTGCGCACGATCGCATTCACTCAGCTGGGCGAAGCTCGCGCTGCTTTGCACTGCCGCTTGGCAGTGCTTCGCCTGTGACTCGAGCGGCGCGTCTGCTGCAGCTCGGCCCGCGTCGACGGTGAAGCCGCATCCGGCGTTCGCCGTGCCCAAGACGGCCGAGATGCGACCTGACCCCGAGCCCGCCGCGGTGCGCGCCGATGTCACTCCGCCCGCCAAGCCACGCGACAAGAAAGACTGGCAGGCAAACTGCAGGATTCAAAAGGGGTGTCTGCCCGAGCCCCAAACAATCCCGACCTGCGACGCGCACGTAGCGCAACGACCGTGGGTCGATCTGGTGACCGAAGGCGATGCGTTACTCGGTAAGGAGGTCGCGGTCAGCGGGACCATCGGCTTGTCCTTGCTCAAGAAGACCGGCTCTGGCGTGTGCGCGAAAGGTGCGTGTTGCCATACGCTCGAGATGCAGATCGTGCTCGTTGGCGAACCCACCGGCTCACTCCCGCTGCACGGTCTCGGCTGCTCAGGAGACGACTCGGCGTTATGCTGCAGTGTGCCGGCGGAGGGACAATCTGTCGTCGCGCGAGGCCGCCTGCAAAAAGTTGCCACGGGCGCCAGCAAGTGGCAGCTCGACGACCCGACGTTGTGCCTGATAGACAACACACCGCAGCACTGAACTAGAAGCGTCCGCGAACGCCGAGACAACTGCCGCCGCAGCTGGGATCGGGCGCAAACACCAGCGTCTGTTCGCTCTTGGGTCCATAGGAATAGTGGAGCAGGACCGGCACTGCGTAGCCAAAAGCAAAGCCGACGCCAGTGCCCAAGATGACATCCGTCGCGTAGTGACGGTCGGCCGCTACGCGCGTCGTGGCCGTTAGCAGCGCGTTGGCCGATGCCAGGACGCACGAACCAATGTCCAACACCGGACTTCCATACAGCGCGATGCGCGTATGGTTGGCGCACATCAGGCCCGCGCCCGTGGCGGCGATCGCCGAGTGCCCGCTGAAGAACGACTGCGTGTCACACTCGCCGCCCCCCGTGCAGTCGGCATAGGGCCGCTTGCGAGCTGAGAGCTGAGTCGAAATTTCCGAGAGCAAGCCGGAGTAACTGTAAGCTTCCGCCAGCATACCGCCCAAGTTGAGCGCCAGTTTGGAGTCGGAGCGTCCAATAGCGGCCACGAAAAACACGTCGACGAGCGGCAGCAGCGGCGACAAGCGGTAGGTCCAATCACCGATCGCTCGGTAGGTCTGGCGGCTCTCCGGGGTGCTCGCCCGGAAGCTCTGTCGCACGGCGCCGTCGAACAAGATCGGACCTTGCCAGCGCGGTTGATCGATCGGCCCGGCCACCACGATCGCGGCCGCAGCCAAAGCTGAAGCGACCGTCAAGACGCCCTCGCTGGTGCGAAATTGTGGCCACTCCGTACGCCAAAGCGACGGCTTTTGCGCGGCGAGCGGGCTGACCAGCGGGGGGCTCGCCGGAGGCTCAGCAGCCGTTTGCGCGAAGGCAGGACTCGCACACAGGCCCAGCAGCAGCACCTGCAGGCCAAGTCGGAATGAACGCGACACGCTACCCCGGCCGAAGCAGAACTCATGCCGAATACGTGGCGCGCAAGCCCGCTCACATAATGGCCGGGCAGCGCAGGTTTCGAGCCCGCGATCGGGGCAGTCTGCCTCGCTACCCGCCGAAAGTAGACATCCCTTCGGGAAAGGCGCGCTCGCTGACCTGACCCCAGCCCAGCAGGCCGTCGAGCATCGCGCAGCGCTGCGCTTCCCGCGCGCGATCGCAGATTTCGAGCTCGTGAACGAGCGACGCTAGACTCACCTGCTCGGAAGCGCGCGGACGCAGGGCCTGCGAGACGAACCTGCGCACGCCCGAGATCTCGGACTCTGCCACCTCACCCGCATGGCACGCACCGCAGTTGGTCAGTTGCGAGTTGAAGAGCAGATGATCGAACGGCGCACTCGGCGCGAGCGCAGTCGTGACTGGGAACGGGATCTCGGCCTTGAGCGAGCGAAACTCGGGCCTCTGCTCGCCGAACTCGAGCAGCGGCGCGCCGTCACCATCGGGTACGATCGACAACAAGGTCGGATCTTGGAACACGAAGATGCGTGGGCTGCGCGCGCCCTGTGCAGGCTGCAAGCTCAAGAAACTATAGGTGGCCTCGATTTCCAGCGGGCGCGCGAGCGATTCCAAGAAGCAGGGCAAGCTGAGCGGCTTGGGCAGTGCGTTGATCAGCGTCACGGTCTCGTCGATCGTGCGCGGAGAATTAGATACACCGGCCGGCGCGCGGCAACCGGGGGTCGGGCTGCGCGAGCTGGGCGAATTGGGCACGCTC
>Ga0247783_1000653_pt1 | contig 10976 bp, 10 predicted proteins | sample UWRJL064202C5_FD_179911 | JGI IMG/M metagenome (GOLD analysis project Ga0247783, IMG submission 179911) | Plant litter microbial communities from Arlington Agricultural Research Station in Wisconsin, United States - UWRJ-L064-202C-5 | ecosystem: Environmental > Terrestrial > Plant litter >... | reverse complement strand
CATCGAGCTTCCCCGAAAGCAGGATCTCGTCTTCCATGCCCAGATATGCGCCCCAGTGGATGTCCAGACCTGCACCCAGCTTCGCCTTGAAGGAGCATTGACCATCCAGCATTACGACTGTGCTTCCTTCCATCGGAGCCAGGTCGACGGCAAGCCGCCGCCCTGTCGTGATCATGACAGACTCTCCAAGTCCGTTGAGACTGATCCTATGACTTGCGGCCAGAGCTTGAATGCTGGAGATACCTGGTATTACCTGCAACTTGAACTGCACCTTTCCGCGAGTTGTGATCTGGTCGATGATCCTGAGGGTGCTGTCATAGAGGGAGGGATCTCCCCAGACCAGGAAAGCACCGCTTTGGTCTTCTTCCAGCTCGGTCTGGATCATCTGTTCATAGAGGAGGGCTCGCTGCCGGTGCCATGCTTCAACACGTGTCTTGTAGTCCACAATCTCAGGGTCGCGAACAGGATCGGCGGCCTCCACAATCCGATACGAACGGTCTTCGATATAACGTTCGCAAATCTCTCTTCGCAGAAGGATTAGATCTTGTTTTGCCTCCCCCTTATCCATGAAGAAGAAGACGTCAACCAGGTTTAGCGCTTTGATCGCCTGCATCGTTATGAATTCAGGATTTCCCGCACCGATGCCGATAATGTAGATCGTTCTCATAGGCTTGTTGTCTCCTCCGCGGGTTCGACCTTCCGTGCTGGCTGGCCTGCGAGAAGTTCTTCGAGGCGCAGGTAAACTTCGTCGAGATGGGTGCACACCGTTGCCCGGGGTATCACCGGACGGTCCACCAGGATGACTTCAATTCCAAGCTCTCGCGCTGCTTCTATCTTGGCGTAGGTCGCTTCCCCACCGCTATTTTTTGAGACGATGTGCGTGATCGCTTCTTGTTGCAGTAACAGCCGCTCGTCGTGAAGACGAAAGGGGCCGCGGTTCAGGATGAGTTTCGAGTTGTGGGGAAGCGGCACCGTTGGCTTATCGATCGTCCGAATCAGAAACCATGCGTTCCTGCACTCGGAAAATCGATTCAGCTCCTGACGCCCGACCGAGAGGAAGACACGATTCTTCGGTTTGTCCACGAGCAGAGCTGCACTTTCCACATCGGCAACCTGAACCCAGTCATCTCCCTGTTGCGGTCTCCACGCGGGACGCTCAAAGGCGATGAGCGAAGTCTTTGTCTGCCTGCAGGCCAACTCTGCGTTGCTGCTGATCTTTGCCGCAAAAGGATGCGTCGCGTCAATCACGACCTCGATGCTCTGCTTTAGCAGATATTCGATCAAGCCAGGAACACCTCCGAAGCCCCCGGTTCGAATGATGCCTGCCGGCAGTACGGGCTTCTCCACTCGTCCAGCAAGCGATGAGATAACGATCAGGTCTGTCCTCTCGGACAGACGCGCAGCTAACTGCGCTGCTTCACTAGTTCCACCGAGAATCAGTACGCGATGCGTTCTGTTCAAAGTCTGGTGTGTTGCGGATGGCATGGTATTCCCCACATCAGCTTTCAGGCGCGTCGGTTCGATCACGCGCTGCTGAGTAGAGATAGCTTTCACCAAATGCCGGAACGCCGAGCGATCTGCCTACGAGAATAAGCGCATTGCGATCGACGCCTGAAGACTCGACGATGCTTCGTATGTTCGAGAGCGTTCCGCGCAGGATGCGTTCATCGGGCCAACTGGCGCGAAAGACGACGATGACCGGGCAGTCAGCACCATAGAGAGGCGACAGCTCCGAGACGACGTGTTCGACGTTCATGATCGAAAGGTGAATTGCCAGGGTGGCACCCGTGCGGCCAAGCGTCGCCAGGTCTTCCCCGGGAGGCATGGGCGTGGAACGGGTCGAGGTGCGAGTGAGAATGACCGTTTGCGCAACGTTCGGCAGTGTCAGCTCCTGGCTAAGTGCGGCGGCCGCGGCAGCGAAGGAAGGCACACCTGGCGTCACGTCATAGGGAATGCCAAGCTCTCGCAACCTGCGCGTCTGCTCTGCCATGGTGCTCCAGATGGAGAGGTCCCCGGAGTGGATGCGGGCCACATCCAGATCTTTGGCGTGCGCTTCTGCGATTTCTTCGATGATCTCGTCGAGCGTCATCTCGGCGGTATCGACGATGCGCGCGCCGGAGGGTGCATGGGCAAGGATCGCCTTCGGCACCAGCGAGCCTGCATAGAGACATACGGGTGAGTTGTGGATGTGGTCGCGGCCGCGAAGGGTAAGAAGGTCGGCGGCTCCGGGTCCCGCTCCGATGAAGTGGACGGTCATGACGTTACCTCGAGGAGGGCGGCGACGGCACACGTACAGAGGCGGCCCTTCGTTTGCGCAACGATCAGTTGCGCAGTAGACCCGAGAGCCGCCAGCGCAGCGGCCTCTGCGACGTTGGAAGTTCCGGTATTCGCCAAAGCCGACGGCGAAGCCGTTGTGGTCCCTCGAATCCCTGAGAGTATGCTTGCGGAGAAGACAACAAGTGGGACGCCCAACAACAGCGAGACGATCTCTCCCATGGGCGCGCGACGGTCGAGCGTCGCCAGAACGCTGTCTTCAGGAATCCCACCGATGGAAGCTCTGATCAGCCGCACGATCTCCTCGCTTTCGGCGAGGGAACTGCAGCCGAAGCCAATCGCGAGACGCTCCTTCTGGATCTTCGCAGTCAAGGCTTGGTCACCGTCCATTGCGTAATCGGCATCATCGGACGCCATGCGTGCGAGCTACCTACTGGATCTGCGCGCGAGACCATCATGCGCATGAGATCGCCGCCGTACTGTGCGCGTCGAGCCACCAGGCAAGCTTCGCTCTCGATCGTTACGGCGTTTGCAACAAGCCGACCTCCCGAAGCGAGCGCGTTCCAGCACGCATGGAAGAGGTCTTCGTCGGCAAGGCCACCACCGATAAAAATCGCGTCCGGGCTCGCCAGACCAGTGAAGGTCTCCGGTGCAGGCCCGTGAATGACTTTCAATCCCGGTACTCCAAGCCGCTCTGCATTCCTCTGAACTCGCGCGGCCCGGTCGTGGTGTTGTTCGAACGCAATGCAAGAACAGGAGGGATGAACGCGCATCCACTCGATGCCTATTGTCCCAGTGCCTGCACCCACATCCCAAAGAAGCTGGCCCGGCAGCGGTGCCAGGCGAGCGAGCGTTACGGCACGCACCTCGCGCTTCGTCATCTGTCCATCGGTTTCGAATGCGTCATCCGGAAGTCCTGGAAGCAGAGGCAACGACTCGCCCATCGGGTCACGAACACAGAAGATCGCAACCACGTTGAGATTGCTGGAACGTTCTTCACCCCAGTCTGCAGCCACCCCTGATGTCAAGCGCTCGGAAGGACCTCCCAGGTTCTCAAGAACGCTGAGCTTGCTTCTGCCGAAACCAGCTCGTTTAAGAAAGCTGGCAACCTCGAATGGGGTGCGACCGTCTTCCGATAAAACCAGGACCCGCTGCGTTGGATAGAGGTGACGATGCAGTTGGCTCATGGGCCGATGGACTAGCGAAACTACGCTCGTTTCAGCTACGGGCCACCCAAGCCGCGCGCATGCAAGCGATAGTGCAGAGATTTGTGGAATGACCCGGAACTCGTCTCCAGAGAGCTCGCGCGTGAGCGGAACTCCAACTCCGTAGAACATAGGGTCACCGCTTGCGAGCACTACGGTCCGTCGGTGTCCGCGGTGTTCTGTAAGAATTTTCTGTATCGCAGGTGCCATTGGCGAAGGCCACGGGATGCGCGTCGCGCTGGAACTCTCAGAGGGAATCAAGGCGAGATGTCGCGTGCCTCCGTACAACAACTCCGCGGCGGCGATAGCCTGGCGGGCCTCGCTGTTCAGTCCATCCCAGCCATCTTCACCGATGCCTGCGATCCAAAGCCAGTGCTCCGCAGAGTTCATCGGCCATAGCTCCGCGGTGTGTAGATGAGCTTCCGGCCTTTCTGCATCTCCACGGTTCGCGTAGTGGATGAGCCGATAAGAACGATGCTTTGCATATCGGCCTGCGTGGCGTCGAAGCGCTCAAGATCGGTGATGATGAGCCGTTCGTCTGGCCTGCCAACGCTGCGCGCGAGTACCACGGGGGTTTCAGGACCTCTGTGCTTCGCTACGATGGATCTCGCTTCTCCGAGCTGCCAGAGACGCTCTGACGAAATCGGGTTATAGAGAGCGATAGCGAAATCCGCGCTCGCCGCCGCCTCCAGTCTCTTCACGACTACCTCCCAGGGCTTCAGCCGATCTGACAAAGAGATGACGCAAAAATCATGCCCAAGGGGAGCACCCACGCGGGACGCCGCAGCTTGCATGGCGGACAAGCCTGGCAGGATTCGAATATCGAGTCCCTGCCAACTCGACGGTCCCTGGTCCACACATTCGAGGACTGCGCTCGCCATGGCGAAGATTCCGGGATCTCCCGAAGAGACGACACACACACGATGTCCTGCCTCTGCGAGAGCCAGTGCATGACGCGCGCGATCGGCCTCCACTTTGTTGTCTGATCCAAAACGCAGCTGCCCAGATCGCACTGGAACACGGTCGAGATACGTGTGGTATCCGACGAGATGCGTGGCTTCAGCAAGTGCCTGCTGCGCCTCAGGGGTAAGCCATTCCGCAGCGCCCGGACCCAGACCTACGACCGAGATCCAGCCGGGAACGGCCGCTTGTTCCCGTGGGGTACGGGTCGCATCAGGAACCAGGATCAGAGAGAAGTAAGGAACCTGAAGCGGGTCGACCTCGGCAAAGGGAAGGATACGTTCAGCACCCATAGTCGCTCGCTCGATGAAGAGCGCCCTGTTTGCGAGACCGGTTCTTTCGAGGGCACGTTTCACCTTCGCGAAGTTTCGTCCCAGCTTCATGATGGCGAACGCGCCTTCCTGGCTGAGTCTGACGACCAGACTCTCCTCACTCATCGTTCCAGGCAGAACAGTGAACTCGGTATCGCGCCGAACCAGGGGAGACCCAAGACGCGCTGCCGCGCCCATAACGGAGGGAACTCCCGGAACCACTTCTGTGGAGAAGCGGTGTGCGAGTCGATCGTGGAGATACATGTACGACCCATAGAAGAAAGGATCCCCTTCGCACAGAATCGCAACATCCCGACCCGCAGAAAGGTGGTCTGCGATTTGTTCCGCCATCGCGTCGTAGAACTCGGAGATTGCAGCCTCGTATCCACCGGGATGATCGGTCCCCTCCGTCGTTACGGGATACATCATGGGCAGTTCGATCTGGCCATCGGTCAACTCCGAGCAGACGATCGCGCGGGCATTGCTCTTGCCGTGCCGGGCACAGGGATAAGCAACCACCTGAACCTGCCTGAGCAGGCGCTGCGCTTTCACGGTGATCAACTCCGGATCACCTGGACCTACACCCAACCCAAACAGACGTCCGCTCATTCGTTCTCACTCGCTAAAGCATTGACGGCAGCGGCGGCGATGGCGCTGCCACCACGGCGTCCGTGCACGGTAAGGAAGGGAACTCCGAGTTGATTCCCTGCGAGCGCTGCCTTTGACTCGGCTGCACCGACGAACCCCACCGGAATGCCGACGATGAGTGCTGGCTTGGGCGCGCCCTGTTCCAGCATCTCCAGCAGATGGAACAGAGCTGTAGGAGCATTTCCGATCACGACGACAGAACCCGCAAGCCTGTCCCGCCAAAGCTCCAACGCCGCAGCGCTGCGGGTCGTTTGCAGCGTGGCTGCGAGCTCCGCCGTTCGCGCATGGGTCAGGGTGCAGAGGACTTCGTTGTTTTGTGGAAGCCGTGCGCGCGTGATGCCATTCGCCACCATGGTCGCGTCGCACAACAGGGGAGCGCCTGCGCGCAGGGCATCCATTCCAGCCGCAGCCGCGTCGGGTGACGCCTCCACATCCTGCGGAAGGTCCGTCATGCCGCAGGCATGAATCATGCGGACGACAACACGTGCAAGATGGGGTTCAAATGCAGAGAGGTCCGCCTCGCGCCTGATGATGGAAAACGACTCCTTGTAGATGGCCTCGCCGCTCTTGATGTAACTCATACTGTGGCGACCTCGGTAAATTTCTGAGCCTGGAAGATTGCAATGGCGTTGATCGCTGAGTCGGCGGGACAGTTCCTCTGGACGTCCTGACCGTCGATCCTCAAAAGATAACCGGAGTCGTGCGCGATCAGCTCCGCAGAGGCTCCGTGCCGTCGAGCACACTGCTTCTCACATCCGGAGAGATTGACTGTCCATCCCGATGAAACGGCCTTGCCCGAAAGTCGTTGTGCAAGCAACGCTGCATCCCCTCGCACATCGGCCAGCGAGGCATCGCATCCGGTGCTGCCAGCGCATGCGGCGATGCCCTGAAATCCATCTCGGCCATCCCATGACAAACCTACGGACCGGAGTTCTTCGGCAACACTCTCCGTTGCCATCGCCGGCATGGCTCCGAGAACGACGCCACGCCAAGGTGCCAGGCGAAGATCACCATCCCACTGCTTCGCCACTCGAGCAATGACGCTCGCTTGTTGTGAGCTGAGACGTCCGAGTGGAACCGAAGGAACGATGTGAATCAAGTCCCCTCGGCCTGCTTGAAAAGCGCCCTGGATCATCTCGACAAATGCAGGCAAACGCGGGGCGGTGGGACATGGCACAAGCATAGGGCTCAGTGAGCCGATGAGTTGGTCAACTGCGGCCGGAAGCGCAATGATTCGCTTCGCGCGGATGGGGATGTTCGCTTTCTTTGCCAGACCGATACAGCATCTCGCTGCCTCCACGAGGCAGTCAACCGCGTTCTCTGTCGCGACGGAATAGCCCGTTGGCTCTCCGGCGATTGAGAGCCGCAGCCGCGATCGGTCCTCACAAGCTTCGAGCGAAAGGTCATCGAGATCGCGGCTGAATCTCTGGCGGCTGCCATGAAGGCCAAAGCTGAATTTTGGATGAAGCTCGGTAAAAAGAATCTCCGCCTGCAGTTGACGGTCCAGTTCAAGGACCAGAGGCCGTGTGTCGAGAAACTCTTCGAGGTGTATCCCTGCGAAAGGGCTGGTTACGACATTGCGCACGCGGTCGTGTTCCGGCGAAGGGAAGAGCCCCGCAGAGGCGAGGGCAGTCACGATCTCGGGTAGATCTTCTTCCCGGACTGCGCGCAGTTGCAGGTTGGCTCGCGAAGTAATTTCAACGTTGGCATCTGCAAAGAGGCTCGAGAGGGAGGCGACGGCCTCGAGTTGCGAAGCGCTCATCAATCCGCCGGGAACCCTGATTCGGAGCAGAAGGCCATCTTTTGCCGGAACGGCATGCACGACGCCGGGACAAAAGTTCTCTCCAATTCTCATAGAAAACCTGCTTCTTGAATACCGCTGAGAGAGATCGACTTCGGTCCGAACAAATGCGCCTCACTACAGCGGGAAAAGAGGCACAAAGCTCAAAGACCGATGAGCGATTGCTTCCCGTTTCCACGCGGAGAAGAATCAAGGTTGTCTCTGGGGTAGGTCTCCTGATTGACAGGCCTGGCGTATGAAACGCCATGGATGCTTCGCCTTCCTCAATCGAGTGGCATACGAAGAATCCGTTTCCTGAACACAGTGGCGGGACCATGCCGGACTTACACCGGCTTCCCTGTTATGCCCCTGCGGGCACCCCAGAAGGTTTTTCCTAATCTACCAGACTCTTTCCGAACGGGCTTAAGTTCGACCTCCCGCAAGCTTGACGCCTGCGCTCCGCAGCTTCCAGCCATGGCCGCTCCAGCGCAGATCGGTGATGGAAAGAGGGGCGATCTCAATCTGCCAGAACGATGATGCAGGAGCACGCAGAGCAAGAACAATCGCAGCGCGAATGAAGGTGGAATGAGTGACGGCAAGGGTATGGCCTGAGTCTGTACGCTGCCCCATCCAACGATCCGTGCGCGAGAAGAGTTCTGCGATCGACTCGCCACCATGCGGTGCTGCATCGACGTCGGCAAGCCATTCTCCAAGCCCCATTGGGTTCTGCGCATGGATCTCTTCCAAGGACATTCCCTGCCACGATCCGTAATCGACGTCTCTCAAATCTATTGTGGCCGTTGCTTCAAACCCAAGGGCAGCGGCTGTTTGTCTGGTGCGTTGCTCAGGTCCAGTCTGGACGTGAGAGGCTCGCGGCGCAATCCATCCGAGCGCCCTAAGCTTCGCAACCTCGGTCTCTTCGAGCGGCTCATCCAACGGAAAGGAGGCCCGCCGAATCGCTTCAGTTGGAGCGTGCGCAATGAGCGTGATACGGCCTGGTGAACTGTTTTCCAGCATGAGTTTATCCGCTGTCAGCGTAGCACTGCATGCGCTACAGGTCTTGACACACTCTGGAGCCTTCACTACGCTCGGACTGAAGAAGCAGCCAGGAGATCCTTTATGACTCAATCCGCCGTCGGTTCCGTTTCCCAGCCCATCTCGCTCCCGGTGATCCCACTCCGTGAGTTGCTGCCTTGGGCACTCTTCGGTGGCTTGCTGATGCTGCTCCTGCTCTACTTTGTCGGTGCCGAACAGGGAGCCACTTCTTTGCTTCAGGGCCGCATGGTCCATGAGTTTGTTCATGATGGACGCCATCTTCTTGGCTTTCCCTGTCACTAACCTGTCATGACGCGTACGTTGCTTCTCCGTGGAATGCTGGCCGGCCTGATCGCCGGTCTGCTCATGTTTGGATTCGCCCATTGGGTCGGTGAACCGCAGGTCGACAGAGCTATTGCCTTCGAAGCCAGCCTGGATCAGGCCAGGGGTGAACCTGCCGAAGTTGAGATGGTGAGCCGTCGCGTTCAGCGAGGTGCCGGGCTCCTCGTCGCAACGCTCGTCTACGGCACGGCCCTCGGCGGTATCTTTGGCCTTGTCTTCGCCTTCGCACAAGGTCGCTTTGAAGTCTCCAGCGCCCGTGCGTTGGCGTTATGGATCGCAGGCCTGGGATTTGTCTCCATCACGCTTGTCCCTTCTTTGAAGTATCCGGCCAGTCCTCCTGCCGTGGGTAACCCGGATACGATCGGAGTGCGGACAGCGGCTTATTTTCTTGCAATGGCGATCTCTGTGGCTTCGGTCACCCTTGCACTGCAACTGGCACGTCGGTTTGTCCGCCGCCTGGGAGCCTGGAACAGCAATCTCTTCGCGGTCCTTCTGTTCGTCGCTCTTACGTCAACGTTCTGTCACTTCCTGCCCGTCATCGACGAAGTGCCTGCTGGATTTCCTGCAGGTCTCTTGTGGAATTTTCGTATCTCCTCATGGGAGATGCAGTTGTTGCTTTGGAGCGCGCTGGGTCTACTCTTCGGCTGGTTGTGCGAACGTGACCCAAGAGAACGCGTATCGCTTCACGCGCTCGACTGAAGATCGTGGCCACGCCCGGCGTGGTACAAATGTTTCAGAACCCAGGGTGCCCGCCAGGGCTGAAAAGGGAAGTCCGGTGCAATCCCGGTGCGGTCCCGCCACTGTAGACGAAGAAGAGTCGCCCAAATCCACTCGGCCTTATGCCGGGGAAGGAGGCGTACTCGGCACAAGCAGCACAATGCCACTTCGAAGCCAGGAGACCTGCCAGGGGTACAGAGCAATTTCTGCGGAGAACAGAAACCATGCACCGAGCGGTAGCACCAGCAGTATCAACCCGTCGTCCTTCCCGTCCCAACTCCTTCTTCGCCAGCACTGTGTACGCACATGAGACTTGGATCTAACTGTGGCCGAACTCTTTCGCCAACGTGTCGTCCGCGCGGATGGTCGCGCTTTTAATATCGTTCAGCATCGGGCCCACCTGACTTACTGCTACACCGGCTGCTGTTGTGGCATCACCGAGCGTGGATACGCCGCAGTGCCCGTCGATGTGTACACCGAAGAGTGGCTCGGCCGTAAGATCCGCAATCAGGTGCATCTCACGCGCGGTGGTTGTATCGGACCATGCGCTCTGGCAAACGTCGTCAGCCTGGTCTTTGATGGTCGATCGGTCTGGTTCCACTCCGTGAACAGCGCCTGGCAGGTGCGGCAGATCTATGACTACATCGACGCCATGCTCGCGGCGGATCGGTTTCTTCAGCCACCCTCCGAGTTGAGCGAGTTTGTCTTCAACTATTACGACTGGGACGTTCGCAAATCGGGTGAGATCGTGCCTGCATCCAGTCTGGAGACGACGCCCTCCGGTGCCAACGGGGCGATCATGCTGCTATCGCACGCGGACACCGATCTGCTCACGCTGATGAAGGCAGCCGAACTCCTTCCCCAAGAGCTTCGCGTCAGCGCGTTCTCGCTGAACGCACTGCGCAATGAAGATCAACTGAACGTTTTAATCCACGGGGAAATGGCCAAGGCGCGCATTGTGATCGTGCGCTGCCACGGACCACTCAGTTGTATTCCGGGATTTGAGAAGTTGCGCGCGTCCTGCATCGAGCGAGGGCAGTCGCTCGTGCTCGTAAGCGGCTGCGGTGAGAATAGTTCGGAGTTCGCCGAAACCATCAACATTCCAGCGGATGCCATGCAGACTGCCGCCTCCTACCTCGCGCTCGGCGGCGTTCACAACTTTGCGGAGCTCTTCCGTTTTCTTTCAGACCGCATCATGCTCACTGGCTATGGCTATGCGCCGGCCACGCCTATGCCCGAGCACGGTATCTACCTCGCCGAGACCGAGTCCGCCACGATCCAGGACTGGGAGAGGCAGGCAGACATGACCCGGCCGACCATTGCCGTGTTGTTCTATCGCGCGCACTCCATGAGTGGAAATACCGGCTTCATCGATACGTTGGCACAGGCGATCGAAGCGAAGGGGTGCAACGCTCTCTGCGTCTTCACCTCCAGCCTCAAGGCGAAAGAAGATGGCCGCCCCGCCGTCTTCAGACTGATCGAGGGGCGCGCCGATGTTCTGATCACCACGCTTTCGTTCGCATTGGGCGAGGTCAACACCGGCTCCGTGACGCAGCCAGGCGAAGCGACGCTGTCGTTTGAAAAGCTCGGTATTCCCGTGGTGCAGGCAATCGCATGTCAGATGCCGCAAGGAGCATGGGAGGGATCGCGTCGAGGTCTGAATACTGTCGATACCGCCGTCAATGTTGCGATCCCGGAGTTTGA